>Ga0182016_10001385_pt1 | contig 29580 bp, 29 predicted proteins | sample 712S2MmetaG_FD_120491 | JGI IMG/M metagenome (GOLD analysis project Ga0182016, IMG submission 120491) | Permafrost microbial communities from Stordalen Mire, Sweden - 712S2M metaG | ecosystem: Environmental > Terrestrial > Soil > Wetlands > Permafrost | place: Sweden: Stordalen | collected...
CGCCGCCGGCGCCCAGGCCGCCGCCTCCGCCCGTCCCGCCGGCGCCGCCAGCGCCGCCGACAGCCGACCCGTGGGCGATGGTCATGTTGGACAGGCCAACGGACGCGCCGTTCGGCGCCGCGACAAAAAACACCTGGTAGGTGTCGGCGCCGCTGACCGTAAATCCCTGACCATTGATCGATATCGCCGACGTAATCGCCGGAAGGGCCGCAGTCAGGGTGATGTTGCCGGTCAGATTGATGCTGGTTGCCGCCCCGCTGTTCACTTGGTTGATCGCGCCGGCCAGCGACGCGGTGTCTGAGGCCGTTACGGTTTGGGCGCCTGCTGCCACAGGCCCCAAGACAGACATCACGCCAACAAGCAGGCCCAGCCTGCGCGATGGAATCATGGACGACAAAGACAAGTTGGGCACGGCCACATCCTGTAATTTGCTTAGTCGGAACCCGCACCGCCGTTGCATGGCCTTAGCCGTTGTAAACGCCGTTGATCGCCCGAGGAATTAACCTTGATCTTGGTCGTTCGCCGACGACAAGGGCTTGTGAATTGATCGTACGCATTGATTCAGAGCACTAAGCCCGCATTTTTGTGCAGCGGCTTTAAAAGATGACCACGCTCAGGCGGCCGCCTGGGTTGAGAGTCCGCTCCCCCCCCCTCCTGCGACCTTGGCGAGGTCCGCTTCCCGCCATTTTCTATAATGGCCCTTTGACGTTTTTTGCCCAACAGCGGCGGCGACGCCGCCTACCCATACCCCAGCCGGTCCAACGCCCCCTGCAGGATGTAGGCCGCCGCCATCTTGTCCACCAGTTCGGCGCGGCGGGCGCGGCTCAGGTCGGCTTCCTCGGTCATCAGGCGTTGCACCGCCTGGGTCGACCAGCGTTCGTCCCAGAAGGCGATGGGCAGGCTAGGGTCCAGCCGCAGGATGTTGCGGCCGAAGGCGCGCACGGACTGGCAGCGGGCGCCCTCGGTTCCGTCCATATTGACCGGCAGGCCGATGACCAGGCCCTTGGCGCCGCGTCCGGCCATCAGGGCGAACAGGCGCGCGGCGTCCTGCGTAAACTTGGTCTTGCGGATCAGCTCCAGGGGGCTGGCCACGGTGCGGGTGGCGTCGGACATGGCCACGCCGATGGTCTTTTCGCCCAGGTCCAGCCCGGCCACCGGGGCGTAGGCGGGCAAGGCGGCGGGCAGGTCCATCAATTCCAGCACAGGCATGGCTTGCTTTAGCCTGTACAACCCCTGTCACAAACCCCTGCGACATACGGGCGACAGAGGAAGGCGTGCGCGCATGCGATTGAACCGGACGAGTGTGGGGGCCGCGGCGCTGATCGTGCTGGCGTTCAGCACGAGCTGGCTGGCCCTGCATCCGCACCGCCCGCACAATGTGATCCTGTTCGTGGCCGACGGGCTGCGCTCGGGGATCGTGACGGACCAGACCGCGCCGGAGCTGGCGGCGGTGCGGGCCGAGGGCGTGGATTTCCAAAACAGCCATGCGCTCTACCCGACGATCACAACGCCCAACGCCTCGGCCATCGCGACCGGTCACCGCATCGGCGACACCGGCGATTTTGGCAACACCCTGTATGAGGGACCTCAGCCCCTGGCCTTTCCGGTGGGTTCGGTGCTGGCTCCGATGGAGGACGACGCGGCGCTGACGTTGATGAACCAGCGCTACGACGGCGATTTCATAGCCGAGGAAAGCCTGCTCGCCGCCGCGCGCGAGAAGGGCTATTCCACCGCCGCCGTCGGCAAGCTGGGGCCGACCTCGATCCAGGACGTGACCCGGCGGGACGGCAAGGGGACCATCGTCATCGATGACGCCACCGGCCAGCCCAAGCCCGACGGGATTCCGTTGGCGCCGGACGTGGCGGCGGCGATCAAGGCTTTGGGTCTACCGACGACTGCGCCGGACCGGGGGCTGAACAGCGACCCGGGCGCCTACAACATGCCCGGCGTGCATGTGGCCAATGTCGAGCAGCAGGACTGGTTCGCCAAGATCGCCACCGACGTTATCCTGCCGCGTTTCAAGGCGGCGCACAGGCCGTTCGTGCTGGTGTTCTGGTCGCGCGATCCGGACGGCACCCAGCATTACCAGGGCGACAGCCTCAATACCCTCGAGCCCGGCATCAACGGACCGACCAGTCTGGCGGCCATCCGCAACGCCTCTTCCGATCTGGGGCGTCTGAGAGCCGCGCTCAAGGCCCTGGGGCTGGACCAGACCACCGACGTGGTGGTGACCGCCGACCACGGTTTCGCCACCGCCTCCAAGCAGAGCCGCACCTCGGCGTCGGCCAGGATCGCCTATCGCGACGCGCCGGCCGGATTCCTGCCGCCCGGATTTCTGGCCATCGATCTGAGCCTTGGGCTGCGCCTGCCCATGGCCTCGCCCATGGGCCTGCCGATCGCGCTCCGCGACGGCTTTCATCCCAAATCCGGCGCCTTGCTGGGCGCGGACTGGAGCCACCCCGACGTGGTCGTCGCCGCCAACGGCGGCAGCGACATGATCTACCTGCCCCAGTCTGGCTCAAGAAACTTGGCTGGGGCCAAGGCGTTGGCCGCCAGGATTGTCAGCCTCCTGACCAAGGAGGACTACACGGCCGGACTCTTCGTGAAAGACCGTTTGGGACCCATCCCGGGAACCCTGCCGCTGAGCGCGGTCGGGCTGGAGGGCCGCGCGCGCACGCCCGAGCCGGACATCGTGGTGGAGTTCAGGAGCTACGCCGACGCCTGCGCCCGGCCGGACACATGCCAGATCGAGGTGGCCGACACCGATTTGCAACAGGGTCAGGGCATCCACGGCAGCTTCGGCCGCGGCGACACCCACAACTTCATGGCCGCCGTCGGCCCCGATTTCAAAAAAGGCTTCGTCGATCCCGCGCCGGTGTCCAATGCCGATCTGAACCCCACCCTGGCCAAGATCCTGGACCTGACCATCGCCTCGCGCGGCAAGATGCGCGGGCGAGTGATCGGCGAGAGCCTGAAGCGTGGCGAGGTTCCGCCATTCGAAGCCAAGACCGTGCGGTCCGCGCCGGCAGCGGGCGGCTTCGTCACCCAGCTGAACTACCAGACGGTGGACGACCGGCCCTATTTCGACGCAGCCGGCATGCCGGGGCGCGTGCTGGGGGTGTGGTAGCTTTTCTCCTTTCCCGCTGCGCAGGGAAGGAGAGTTGCCCAACCCCTTGCCTCGAACCGCCCCTGCCGCTAACCCACGCCCAGTCTGAAGATCGAGGAGCGGCCCATGGCCATCGATGCGGCGACCGTGCGCAAGGCCGCCCGCCTTGCCCGGCTGAGCGTGCCTGACGAGCGTCTGGAGCCCCTGGCCCGGGAGCTGACCGGCATCATCAGCTGGATCGAGCAGCTCGGCGAAGTGGATGTGGAGGGCGTGGAGCCCATGACCTCGGCGGTCAAGGTGAAGCTGCCCATGCGCGAGGACGTGGTCACCGAGGGCGGCGATCCGGCCAAGGTGCTGGCCAATGCGCCCCTGACCCGGGACAACTTCTTCGTCGTGCCCAAGGTGGTCGAATAGATGGGCGAGCTCACTTCCCTGACGCTGAAGGCCGCCGTCGAGGGCCTGAAGTCCAAGCGCTTTTCCTCGTTGGAGCTGACCCAGGCCCACGTGCAGGCGATCGAGGCCGCGCGCGGACTCAACGCCTTTGTGCTGGAGACGCCGGACAAGGCGCTGGACATGGCCAAGGCGGCGGATGCGCGCATCGCCTCGGGCGAGGCCGGGCCGCTGGAAGGCGCGCCGCTGGGCGTCAAGGACCTGTTCTGCACCGAGGGCGTGCGCACCACCGCCTGCTCCAAGATCCTGGGCGACTTCAAGCCGACCTATGAGTCCTCGGTCACCGCCAATCTGTGGCGCGACGGGGCGGTCATGCTGGGCAAGCTGAACCTGGACGAATTCGCCATGGGCTCATCCAACGAGACCTCGGCGTTCGGGCCCGTATCCAACCCCTGGCGAGCCGAAGGCTCCAACCAGACGTTGACGCCGGGCGGCTCGTCGGGCGGCTCGGCCGCGGCGGTGGCGGCGGACCTGTGCCTGGGCGCCACGGGCACCGACACGGGCGGCTCGATCCGTCAGCCGGCGGCCTTCACCGGCACGGTGGGCATCAAGCCGACCTACGGCCGCTGCTCGCGCTGGGGCATCGTGGCCTTCGCCTCCTCGCTGGATCAGGCCGGGCCCATCGCCAAGACGGTTGAAGACGCCGCTATCCTGCTCAAGTCCATGAGCGGGCACGACCCCAAGGACTCCACCAGCCTGCCGGTGGATGTGCCCGATTTCCCGAGTTTCGTGGGCATGTCGGTCAAGGGCCTGCGCATCGGCGTGCCCAAGGAATATAGCGCGCCGGGGATGCCGGCCGAGATCCAGGCCCTGTGGGACCAGGGCGTGGAATGGCTGAAGGAGGCCGGCTGCGAGATCGTTCCGGTGTCCCTGCCGCACACCAAGTACGCCCTGCCGACCTATTACATCGTGGCGCCGGCGGAGGCCTCGTCCAACCTGGCCCGCTATGACGGCATGCGCTACGGCCTGCGCGCCGAGGGCAAGACCCTGACCGAGGTCTATGAGAACACCCGCGCCCAGGGTTTCGGCGAGGAAGTGCAGCGACGGATTTTGATCGGCGCCTATGTGCTGTCGGCCGGCTATTATGACGCCTATTATCTGAAGGCGCAGAAGGTGCGCCGGCGCATCGCCGACGACTTCGCCCAGGCCTTCGAGACGGTCGACGCGCTGCTCACGCCCGCCACGCCGTCCAGCGCCTTCGCGCTCGGGGCCAAAGACACCATGGACCCGGTGACCATGTACCTGAATGACGTCTTCACCGTCACCGCCAACCTGGCGGGCCTGCCGGCCATGGCCTTGCCGGCGGGGCTGGACAGCCAGGGCCTGCCGCTGGGTCTGCAACTGATCGGCCGGCCGCTGGAGGAGGGCACGCTGTTCTCGGTGGCCGGAGCGCTGGAGAAGGCGGCGGACTTCAAGGCGAAGCCGCGGGTTTGGTGGCGGGGGTAGGAGCAGCTGGCGCGGGGGCGCCTATTGTGCGATGCTGATCCCATGACTCCTAAGGCCCTCACCGCCTCGCCGACGGCGCTTCCCATCGAAGCGGACGAAGATCATCGCGACCAGGTGGACGGTTTCATCGCCCGCAATCGCGATGGGCTGAACGCCAGTATCCGTCTGTCGCGCAGCGAGCTCGACCGTGGCGCTGCCGCCGGGCGCAGCATCGGTCAGATTATCGCCGATGGTCGCCGCCGACGCGGCCCGGCTACCTAACCAACGCTCGGCCTGCGCAAGCCGTGTCGCGGATTTTGTTGACCCTGGCGGCGGAGCGCGATCTCGACGATCTGTTCGACTACATTGCCACCGACAGTGGGCCTGATCGCGCTGAGGCGGTGCTGACCCGCGTCGACGCTACGCTGCGCAATCTGGCGTTGCTGCCCCGTATCGGCCGAATCCGCCCTGATCTCGACGGTGCGCCGAGGGTGTTTTCGGTGTGGCCCTGGATTGTGATCTACGAGCCCCTGAATGCGGGCGAAGGCATTGTGGTTTGGCGCGTGGTCGATGGCCGGCGCGATCTGCCGAGGCTTTAGGGCAAAGCGAGCCCGGCTTGGGGCGCGACACCCGTTTCGACCCTCGCCCTAGCCGCCCAAGCCGTTTAGAAACGCCCCCAACAACGGGCAATTCGCGCCCGTCCGATGGAGACCTTCATGGCTGACGACGCCGCCGCATCCAAGCTGATCCAGGGCCGTACGGGGCCGTGGGAGATCGTGCTCGGGCTTGAGATCCACGCCCAGGTGGCGTCCAAATCCAAGCTGTTCTCCGGCGCGGCGGTGGGCTTTGGCGCGGGGCCCAATGAGCAGGTGTCGCTGGTGGACGCGGCCATGCCGGGCATGCTGCCGGTGATCAACCGCTATTGCGTGGAGCAGGCGGTGCGCGCTGGCCTGGGCCTGAAGGCGCAGATCAATCTGGTGTCCAAGTTCGACCGCAAGAACTACTTCTATCCCGACCTGCCGCAGGGCTACCAGATCAGCCAGTTCAAGGAGCCGATCGTGGGCGAGGGCCAGGTGCTGGTCGAGCGCGACGATGGGTCGAGCTTCACCGTGGGCATCGAGCGGCTGCACCTGGAACAGGACGCGGGCAAGTCGATCCACGACATCGACCCCAACGCCACCTATGTGGACCTGAACCGCGCGGGCACGGCCCTGATGGAGATCGTCTCGCGGCCGGACATGCGCTGCAGCGAAGAGGCGGCTGCGTATGTGAAGAAGGTCCGCAGCATCCTGCGCTACATCGGCGCCTGCGATGGCGACATGGAGAAGGGCAATCTGCGGGCCGACGTGAACGTGTCGGTGCGCCGGCCGGGCGCCGAGCTGGGCACGCGTTGCGAGATCAAGAACGTCAACTCCTACCGCTACATCCAGCAGGCCATCGAATACGAGGCGCGCCGGCAGATTGAGATTCTCGAAGACGGCGGCAAGATCGATCAGGAGACGCGCCTGTTCGATCCCGGCAAGCTCGAGACCCGCTCCATGCGCTCCAAGGAGGATGCGCACGACTATCGCTATTTCCCCGATCCGGACCTTTTGCCGCTGGAGCTGGAGGCGGCGTGGGTGGAGCAAATCCGCCTGAGCTTGCCTGAGCTGCCCGACGACAAGAAGGCGCGGCTGCAGAGCCAGTACGGCCTGTCGGTCTATGACGCCGGGGTGCTGGTGATCGAGGGCGCACGGGCGGACTTTTTCGAGAAGGCGGCTAAGGGCCGTGACGCCAAGCTGGTGTCCAACTGGACCACCAATGCGCTTCTGGGGCGGCTGGCGGAGGGCGGACTGGACATCGAGAACAGCCCGATCCCGCCTGAGGATATCGCGGGCCTGGTGGAGCTGATCGAAACGGACGTGATCTCGTCCAAGATCGCCAAACAGGTGTTCGACCTGATGTGGGCCGGCGAGGGGACGCCCAAGGCCGTGGTGGAGAAGCACGGCCTGGTGCAGGTGACCGACACCGGCGCTCTGGAATCCGTAATCGACGCCCTGCTCGCGGCCAATCCGGACAAGGCCGCCGCCGTGAAGGAAAAGCCCCAGGCGCTGGGCTGGTTCGTCGGTCAGGTGATGAAAGAGACGCAGGGCAAGGCCAACCCGGCCGCCGTGAACGATATCCTGCGGGCGAGGCTGTCGTAGTCCTGATCGTCATCGCCCGATCAAGTCGGGCGATGACGATCTTATAATATCGCCTCGATCTTCTCCGCGGGACGCGCCAGCACCGCGCCCTTGGGGGTCAGGACGATGGGGCGCTCCACCAGGATGGGGTGGCCGATCATGGCGTCGATGATCTGATCGTCGGTGGTCCTGGGATCGGTCAGCTTCAGCTCCTCGGCGGGGGTGCCGCGGATGCGCATGACGTCGCGGGGCCTCAGGCCCAGCTTGGCCAGCAGATCCTTGAGCTGGGGTTTGGTCCAGCCCTCCTTCAAATATTCCACCACATTCGGTTCTATGCCCGCCGCGCGGATGGCGGCCAGGACGTTGCGGGAGGTGGTGCAGGCGGGGTTATGGAAAATCGTGACGGATGCTTCGTTCATGCGTCTTTGTCGGTTAGCCGGCCGAGCTTCGTCAAGACGCTTGCTCCGTCCGGCGGCCTGCACCATCTAGCAGGGGCGCTTTGAGGAGAGACGGCCCATGCCCCCGCCCATTGAATTGCACTACTGGCCCACGCCCAACGGCATCAAGATTTCGCTGGCGTTGGAGGAGATGGGCCTGCCCTACACCCTGTTCCCGGTGAATATCGCCAAGGGCGAGCAGTTCAATCCGGCGTTCCTGAAGCTGTCGCCCAACAACCGCATCCCGGCGATTCTCGACCCCGAAGGGCCGGACGGCGAGCCGATTTCGGTGTTCGAATCCGGGGCCATCCTGCAATACTTGGCCCGCAAGTCCGGCCTGTTCTATGGCAAGACCGAGCGTGAGCGGGTCGAGGCGGATCAGTGGCTGTTCTGGCAAATGGGCGGGCTGGGTCCCATGGCCGGCCAAGCCAACCATTTCCGCTCCTACGGCGGCGCCTTCGTCAAGGACCAAAGGCTGCTGGCCTACGGTGTCAACCGCTACATCAACGAGACCCATCGCCTTTGGGGCGTAATGGAAAAGCGCCTGGCCGACCGTGAATTTCTGGCCGGAGATTATTCGATCGCCGACATGGCCTGCTGGCCCTGGATGCGCACGCCGGAGGGTCAGGGCGTCGATCCGGCGGAGTTTCCCAAGGTCCAGGCTTGGCGCGCGCGCATTGCCGCGCGGCCAGCGGCGATCAAGGCTACGACCGAGGGCCAGGCCATTCGCAATAACGCCACCCTGGCCGATGTGGGTCCGGAGGCGGACAAGGCGCGCGAGCTGCTGTTCACCCAGCGGGCGCATAAATAAAGTCTTACGTCGGCGTCACACGTTAAGCCCGCGAAACCCATGTAAATAACAAGTAAATCACCTCTTCAGAACTTGGTAATGGGCGTGACTTGTTGTTTACAGTTATTGAAAAATAGTGGTTTTTACAGCTTAACTCTATTTTCATCGGGCTAAGTGTTTCCTGCTCTCCAGAGACGGTGCCGAACGCGCTGGAGGTTCCGAAAGGGAAGACGATGCAGACTTACATGGAAACGGAAGCGACGCCCGGCATGCCCCTGCCGACCGCGGACTCCACGGGTGATGAGCTGTTCCGCATGGGGCTGCTCTATTCGACCGGCCAAGGCGGCGCGCCGCTGGACTATGTGTCGGCGCACATGCTGTTCAACCTGGCGGCCATGCGCGGCTCGGAAGAAGGCAAGATCTATCGTCGCGAACTGAGCCGCGAAATGGATACCGTCGAAGTCGCTGAAGCCCAGCGCGCGGCTCGCGAATGGCTGGCCCACGGGTAAACACGCCCGTGCGGCGGCCGGGCCGGGACGTTCCTAGTACGGCTTGTATAAGGTGTAGCTGAACTGGATGGGGCTCGCGTCGCGCAGGTACTGCTGCACCCAGATACCCACCTCTGAAATCGAGGTGCGCGGCACATAGATCACGTCGAAGCGCCGCAGGGGCGCGACGTCGACGCTGGCGGGGTCGCTCGCCCCCCGACGCAGATCCACCACCCGCATCATGGCCTGACCGTTCGCTCCACGTCGGATGAGGACCACGCTGCCGCGCTGAGCGCCGGTCTTGAACCCTCCGGCCTCGATGACCGCCTGCAGGGCGTCGATTGGACCCGGCATGTCATAAACCCCCGGCTTATCCACTTCTCCGCCCACGAATACCTTGAGCGGGGTGGCCGCGACGAGCGTGACCTCGACCTGAGGACGAAGCAGTTGGCTCGAATAGGCCTCGGTGAGCGCGGCCTCGACCTGCTGGGTTGAGCGGTCGGCCACCATGACGGGTCCGATCAGGGGGGGGCTGACCCGGCCGTCAGGCTGAACCGCCAAGGTCTTATTGAGCTCGGGCGCGGAAGGCACGCGCAGTTCGATTTGATCGCCGGGATAGAAGCGATAGTCGGGCTCGTCGTCGTTCCAGGTGGCGTAGCCGATGTTGGGGAAACTCGCCGTGGGCTTGGGCGAGGGCGTGAAGGGCTCCGTGGAGGCGCCGATGCAGCCGCCGACCGTCAGGGCCCCGCCAAGGGCTAGGGCCAGGGCGAAGATCCGCAGCGGATGGAGCGACGGCATGGGGCGACCTTGAGGCGAACTGAAGCGCGCTCAAGTGTTAAGGGGAATGGGTAACGATAGATTAACGCCCGGCCGTCAACGCGTGGTCTTAGGCTCGGCCGGCGCCCCTTGCGGCTTAGGTTTTCCCAGGCTTGTCAGCCAATGGCGCACCGGCCGGTCGACATAACGTTCCGCCAGCCATGCGATCAGCGCCGCGAAAATGATGAAGCTGATGCCTAGGAAAGCCGAGCCGCGCGGCCGACCGAAGACACTGAAGAACTGATTGAGCACGCCGCCCAGCGGGGAATGCAGCAGGTACAGGGCATAAGACACCCCGCCGCCCAAGACGAACAGCCGCTGACCGGCGGGGCCCGGCTCTACGGCGGTGGAAAGGTAGGCGAACACCGGAAAGACGATCAGGGCGCAAGCCATGTCGTAAGCTGTGCGGTGCAGGCCCTGATGAGGCCAGGCGATCAGCAGCCCAAAGCACCCGAGCAATAGGAGCCAGGGGCTGATCTTGATCGGGCAGGGCCGCGCCAGTTGCAGACGATAGACGCCCACGCCCGCGAAAAAGGAGAAGAACACTCGTCCAAACCCGCCGACGAAGTGATGGGTGTCGAAGCCCACGTCCAGGCTGTGGAAATGCAGGTCGGTCCAGGCCAGGCCCACGGCCGAGAGAGCGATGACCGCCACCAGCACCCCATTGTTCAGCCAGCGCCAGATCAGGGCGTAGGCGAAGTTGGCGGTCAGTTCGAAGAATAGGGTCCAGGACGGATTGTTGAACGGATAGACCAGGGGCCCATAGACCCCCGCGAAGGTCGGCAGCATCAAGAGGCTCGTGAGGATCACGCCGGGATCCAAGGGCCAGGTGTGCTTGATCCCAGCCAGCCGCGCGCCGGGAATGGTGAGCACCGCTATGGCGAGGGCCAGAAGATACAGCGGGTAGAGGCGGATGATCCGCACCTTGGCGAAGGCCCAGAAGCCGAGTCCTTCGGCGAAGCGCTTGTCATAGGCGTGGGCGATGACGAACCCGCTGAACAGGAAAAACAACTCCACCGCCAGGTAGCTGGATGCTGTATCCAACTGGCCGCCGTGCAAGGGGATGATGTGTCGGGTGACGACGAGTAGGGCCGCGAGCCCGCGCAGGCCGTCGATCGTGTAGAACATCTTCCGTTCAGGCGCCTTAGCCACGCTGCGCTTCCCCCCGCATCGACGGTCCTTGTCTGGACTCGGATCGCGCAGGACGCAAGCCACAGCCTATTGAGGGACGATTAGCCGCTCCCGGACGCTTATGGTTACTGGACGTTAACGACCCTGGCCCAGGCTTGCGGCGTAATGAGTTTCCTCGATTCATGATCGCGCCCAGCGCATGGACTGCAAGGCCCGCCGCGCCGGCGTTCGCGTCCGACGCCGCTTATGCACGCCATCCGCTCAGCGCCGACGACGTCCTAAGGGGTATGTGGCTCCAGCGGGGCCTGATGCTGGTCGTTTTTTTGGCCGTCCTAATTCTGGGCCTTGGCTTCGCTTTCACCCTGAAGGCAACCTATCCGGCCCACTCGAGCCTCTTGGTCCGGTTGGGACAGGAATACGTATACGAGCCCCGGATCGGCGACGCAGGGCGCGGCGCATTGCCTTCCACGGACCAGGTGATTCAGTCCGAAGTCGAGATTCTCGGCAGCCCGGAATTGCATCAGCAAGTGGTGGAGGCCGTGGGCGTAGGCCAGATCGAGCCTTCGCTGGCGCGCAAGTTCGCCGCCGCAGGGCCCGACGAGCGGGCGACGATGATCGCCCAGACCACGGCCGACCTGGGCCTGGCTCTGAAAGTGGAGAGCGCGCCTGACAATTCGATCATTCGCCTGACCTATTCAGCGCCTGATCCGCGGACGGCCACCATGGTTCTGAGCAAGCTGGTGGAGACCTATATAACCTATCGCAAGGGGGTGCTGATTGATGGAGCCCAGCCGGCCACGGCCGAGCAGAGGGCCGTCTTGGAGCAGCGTCTCGCCGCCGCCGACAATGCTCTGCAGACGTTCATGGCCGACAACCAGCTGGGCGATCTCGATGCCGAGAAGACCTCGCTGTCGACATTACGCGCCTCGATGGTCGACGAAAGTTTTCGGGTGCAGGCGCGTCTGAGCGAGATCGGCGGGCGGCTAGGCGAGATCGACCATCAGGCTTCGACGGTCTCGCCGGAAATCAGTCTGTACCGGGACAGCAATCCCGCGCCGAATGACAAACTGCTGCAACTGAAGCTGGATCGGCAGGATCTGCTGTCGCGTTACAAGCCCGATTCCGAGCCGGTGAAAGCGGACGACCGAAAGATTGCCGAACTTCAGGCCATGATCGCCGCCGGTCAGGCCGACAGCCCCGGCGCCCATCGACAGGGCCCCAACCCCGTCTATCAGGCGGTGGAGACGGAAAAGCTGCAATTGAAAGCCGAGCAGGCCTCGCTTCACCAGCGGGGCGCGGCTCTCGACCGGCAGATCCAGGACGTGAACCAGCAACAGTTGCGCCTCTCGGCCCTGGAGCCCCGTTACCGGGAGTTGTTGCGCGACCGCGACGTGCTGTCGGACAACGTCAAGAGCTTGGCGTCCAAGGCCGAAGAAGACCAGGCCGCCCAGGCCATCGCCCAGAATAGCAACGACAATATCCGCGTGGTCGAGCCGGCGACAGCCGATCTGCACCCCAAAAGTCTGCGTCGCCCGGTCATGATCCTGTCGGTGGTTTTCGCCGCCTTCGCCGCTATATGCGCGGGTTTGCTGGGCGCATTCATGCAGCAGGAGACGGTCAGCCCCCAAACCGCGGCGCGCGACCTGGATCTGCCGATCCTTGCCACCGCCGAGTTCAAGCCGCGGGCGCGCTAGAGCCATTTCACATAGTTAGAGCATTTTTTGATCCGATAACCGCGTCACACTTATCGGAAAATGCTCTAGGGCGCCGGCGGTCCCGCTGCCTGGGGGCTTGAATCCGGCGTCTGTTTGCCAGGCGCGTCGGGCTCGGGCTTCCTTTTGCTTTCCGCGATCTGCGCGGGGGTTCGGGGCAGAGCGTCCAAGGTCAGATAGCCCAGGTGTTTGGCGTCCAGAAGGTCGAAGCGCCGCTCGGCCGCCGCCCGAAATTCGTCCAGGGTTATTTTGCCGTCGAGGTTGGCGTCCGCCGCGGCGACCGGTTCGGTGATCGACAGCAGGCTGTAGGCCGCTGCGCCCTGCATCTGCAGGCGCATGGCGGCGTTAGCGTTTGCGCCGTCCTTTGCGCCGTCTCGTCTTCCGTGGCGTTCGTTGCCCTGACCGGCCCCCGCTTCGGGGTCTGGCTGCTCCAGCACCGAAAGGATTTCAGGGGCGATCTTGTGCTCGTAGTCATCGATCTCGAAGCTATCGATTACGCCGTCGTGGTTTTCGTCCAGCCGCTTGAAGAACTGTTCGAAGTCGGCCCGGAACTCCGCGCGGCTGATCCGGCCGTCATGATCCAGGTCAACCCGGCTGAACCAGGCAGTCAGGGGATAGACCTGGCCGGGCAGCGTGCGGAAGGGTTCGCCGGCCGGACTGAGGAATATTTCCTGCACCGGCCTTTCACGGCGCGGGGTCGGCGCGCCGTCCAGATCGTCGGCGGCGTGAGCCGCGTAGGCTAGGCTGGCCATAGCCATGACCGCAGCGGTGGTCTTCACTAACGTCATGGCGCTCCTTTTTCGAGCTTGAGCGTTCGCGCAGGCATCGCCCTTCATAAGGGCTAAAGCGTGGCGAAGGCCAGGCGAAGCGTCGCGCAGCCCGCCTCAGCCGTGGTCGTCAATCCGCCTTGGATTTCCAGGACTCACAAAGCGCATTAGGTTCAACCGTTGGAAAAGCGGCGATTCGGCGAATGGTGGATCTAGCGTCCGAGATGGCGCAGTTGTGGGCGTCGCTGGGTCCGTCCATTTCGGGCCGCGGACGGGTGATCGCGTTCGCCGCCGCCACCCCAGGGGAGGGCGTATCCACCATCGCCCGGGAGTTCGCCTCCTTCGCGACTGAGAGGGTCAGGCGCAATGTTTGGCTGGTCGAGCTGGGCGTGCCCAATTCCCAGCAGGTGAAGGCCATCGTCGAGGAGCGCGAACGGTACGGGCCTTTAGGCCGGGAAGCCGCCGCCTCGCCGGACGGCTCCGCCTTCTTCACGGTGCAGCCGGCGATGCGAGGCGCTGATGGCCGCCCCTGGCCGCCTGGCCGTTATCTGGCGGCCCATCGGATCGCGCAGCGGCGCCTGTGGGTGACGCGCTTTCGCCGCGAACTGTTGCGCCAGGGTCAGACGGTGCGGATCAGCGCCACGGGGGAATACTGGAACGCTCTGCGCCGGCACGCCGATCTGGTGGTTATCGACGCGCCCGCCATCTCCGATTCCCAGGCGGCGATCATGACCGCTCCCTTCGCCGACGCGACCGTGCTGGTGGTGGCGGCCGACAAGTCCGACCTGCGGCAGGCGGCCCTGCTGCGCGACATGATCGTCGCGGCGGGCGGGACTTGCGCCGGAGTGGTGTTCAACCGCGCGCCTGCCCAAAATGGCTCGTCGAAGTTCCTTGGAGCGATCAGCCCATGACCAGCGCCGGGACGCCCTGGGCCGCACCGCCCTACGGCGCGCCGGTCGCATCCAAGCCCCGGCCTGGCCTGGCAAGCCTTCTCGCGTTCGGCCTGGGCGTGCTGATCATATTGATCCACAGCCAAGCCTGGATGGAGCCGCTGTTCGGCGACAGCACCGACGATAGCGCCTCTGCGCTCATGCGCGACATCTACTTTCCCGCCTATGGCGCGGCCTTCGTGATCCTGGGGCTGAGCCTGAACGACAGCCTGCGTGCGATTATTCGCCAGCCGCTGCTGATCGTGATCCTGGCGATCTGCAGCCTGTCGATCCTGTGGTCGGTGGCGCCGGACCAGACCGAGCGGCGCATCGTAGCCATCGCGTTCACCACCCTGGGCGGATTGGCGCTGGGCGCGCGCTTTCGCTGGGGGGAAATGGCCGAGGTGATGGCGACCGCCTTCGCCATATTGGCGCTGCTGTCGTTCCTGGCGGGCGCGTTCATTCCCTCCTTAGGCCGCATGCCCAATATTTTTCCGGGCGCCTGGCGGGGGCTGTGGGCGGAAAAAAACGCCCTGGGCGGCAATATGACCATAGCCTTCGTGGTGTTCGTCGCCGCAGCCTTCCTGGCGCCGCGACGCAAGATCCTGTGGGGGGGGTTCGCGTTGCTGGCGCTGCTGTTGGTGCTGCTGTCGACCTCCAAGACCTCGCTGGTGTCCTTGCTTCTGGGCGTTTGCGCGATCGGTTTCGTGGCCCTGGCGCGGCGCGGCCCGATCATGGGCGTGATTTCCAGTTTCGGCGCCGTGGTGGCGATCTTCGCCGTTCTGGCCTTCATGTTCTTCGCCGCCGATGTGGCCTTCGCGGTGCTAGGCAAGGACGCCACTCTCACCGGCCGCACCAACATCTGGCAGGGGGTGCTCTACGAAATTCATAAACGGCCGCTGCTGGGCTATGGCTACGGCGCGGTGTGGGACGACAGGAGCGGCTGGGGTCCAGTCTACTGGATCACCAAGATCGCGGGCTTTCGCGCGGCCCATGCCCACAATAGCTGGCTGGAGCAATGGCTGGGCCTGGGGATCGTGGGCCTGATCGCCTGGTCGCTGTATTTCGTCCAGACCCTGATCCTGGCGGTCATAGCCGTCTACCGAGACAAGGGCGCCTATCTGGCTCTGCCGTTTATTCTGGTCTACGGCCTGGTCGCCCTGACCGAAAGCATTGCCGTGGTCTACAACGACTTCCGCTGGGTCATGTTCGTGGCGGTGGCGGTGAAGCTGGCCTATTCGGACAGGGCCATGGAGGCGGTCAGGCCGCCTGACGCGCGCCTTCAGCCACGGTGATCAGTTCGAAGCCAAGGGCCTGGGCGCAGTCCAGCACGCGTTGCAAGGTCTCCGGGGTGCACCCCCAAGGTGAAGGCGTCGCCTGCACGTCGTGGGCGTTGAGAATCAGCCAGGCCTTGCGTTCGGCGGCCCGGCGCATCCAGGTCACCACGTCGCGTTCGGCGGAGTGGCCCTCCAAACCCACCGAGGGAGCCTGGTTCAGGTCGGCGCCCGGCTCGATCAGGCCATGGTGGAGGGCGCGCAGGAGGGAGAAGCGCGAGGACAAGGCGGCCTTGGGCGCGGCGGACACCTCCCCGTAGGGATAGGCGAAGGTGTGTGGCGCGGGTACGCCGTGGGCGGCCAGCGCATGATGGTTGAGCATCACCTCCTGTTCGGCCCGCGGACCGTCGCAGTGGCCCAAGTCGGCGTGGCCCCACGTGTGGCAGCCGATCTCATGACCTTGCGCGCGCAATCGCTCTACGTCCCGCCAGGCGGCGTAGGGGCCCATGAGGCCATCCGTCCCCAGCAGGCTCGCGGCGATGAAATAGGTGGCCTTGCCGCCGTGCGCGGCGACGATCTGCGCGCCGGTTGTCGTTGCAGTGATGGGCGCGTCGTCGAAGGTCACCGATAGACGCGGATGGCCCGGTCCGCCGCCGCGAGCGGGTCTGCGGGCATAAAGGCGCATCCAGCGGCGGCGCAGCTTGCCACGTATGGAACGGTCGGCCTCGTAGGTCGAGATGGAGGTCGTCATCGGACGACCTCGGCGTAAAGGGCGGCGCGGAACAGACGCAGGCTTAGGGCGCGAAGACCCATCGGCGCGCGTGCGTTGAGCACGATAGCCTTGAGGGCGGCTGTCAAATGGCCACGCAAGGGCATGTGGGCCAGAAGGCGGGCGGCTTTGAAGCTGGGGTAGGCCTTGACCATGTCCGGATGGATGTTGGCGAGCCGTTCGAAATTGGCGACGGACTGCCGATATTTGGCGATCAGGGCCGGGGCGGTGTCGAGGCCCAGGTGCGTGGCGGTGTTGTCGAGGTGGACGATGGCGTACCGCCGGCTGACCCGCGCGGCCCACTCGACATCTTCCCAACCCCAGCCCTCAAAATTCTCGTCGAAGGCCTCCGCTTCGAACACGTCGCGGCGGATCAGAAGGTTGGAGGTGAACACGGTCTTCTCGGGATGCCGGCGCCGCTGGGTGGCGGGCAGACAGTCGGACTTGGCGGCCATGGCCCGGTGCAGCGCCACGTCCGGCGCGGTGGAAGCCTGTTTGACCGAGAAACCGCCGAAGGCCGCCGCGGGCGAGATCGTCTGCACCAGCTTGAGGTAGGTCGACAGGAAGTCCGGCCCGTCCGGCAACATATCGCTGTCCAGGAACAACAAATGGCCCGCGCGGGCGTGGCGGGCCAAACGGTTGCGACCGCGCGAACGACCTTCATTGGCCGTGAGTCGGACGAAGCGGGCAGGGCAGGGCAGGGCCTCGACCGCGGCGGCGACCCGGGCGGCCAGGGCGTCATCGCCAGAGCCGTCGTCGAGCGCTACGATCTCCACGCGTCCGTCCAGGCTCCCCGCCTGATCGCCCAGCGCGGCCAGCAGGCGACTGGGGTCGTCGCGAAGGAAGGGTGTCAGAACGGATAGCCGGGGTTGGCTCCCGGCCCAGGCCTGGTTGTCTATCACCCATTCGCGGTGAGGCGCGGTCATCGCACGGCCTTCCGGTCGCCGAATACCAGGCAGGGGATGGTCATGAGCACTATGTACAGATCCAGCCCAAGGGATTGGCGCTCAATGTATTCGACATCCAGCTCCACCCGCCGGCGGACCTCCTCAGCGGTGTGCACCGGTCCGCGTGAGCCCTTGACGGCCGCCCAGCCTGTGAGACCGGGCTTCATGCGGTGACGCCAGGCATATTCGGCCACCAGCTTGGCCGACTCCACCGCGCCGGTCTTCATGCCGATGGCATGGGGTCGCGGTCCGACGAGGGACATCTCACCCTTCAGAACATTGTAAAGCTGCGGCAGTTCGTCGAGGCTGAACTTGCGAATGAAACGCCCGACCAGGGTGACCCGTTCATCGTCAGCGATGACCTGGTGCGAGGCGGTGGCGTCGGCGCTTTCATGCCGCATGGAGCGGAACTTCCACACCACGATCTCTTCATTGTTGAAACCGTGCCGACGCTGTCGAAACAGGACAGGGCCGGGGCTGTCGAGCTTCACCGCCAGGGCCACCAAGGCCATGATGGGAACGGCCGCCGTCAGGGCCAGGGCGCCCAACACCAGGTCCTCCAGTCGCTTGAGCAGGACCCGACGGTCGTCGTGGGCTGAACCTGTCATGCGGGCGAGGGGCGCACCGGACAGGCGCGAGAGGGCGGCCGACTGCGCCGCTTCGTCCCCGAAGTCCAGGAACAGGCTGACTTCGTTGGGCAGGACCTTCAGCTTTTCGATGAGTTCGCGGACGCGGCCCTGCGCTTGTGGCGGAACCGTGATCACCACGCGGTCCACATAGGGCATGATCCGGTGTGCGATGAGGGACTTAGTGTCGCCCAGAACCGGGACGCCGTCGACGTCAGCGGGCGAGCGGCCAAGCCGATCATCGAATATGCCGAGGACCGCCAGCTTGCCGCTTTCGCGGGCTTTCTGGATCAGTTTGCGGGCGTTGTCCGTGGCGCCGACCACCACGATGTTAGGCGTTAGGCGCCCGCTCGACCGCCAGCGGTTGACCTGCCGCCACCAGGCGGCTTGGAACAGGACCATGGCCGCGGCGCTGAGGATGAACCAAATCTCCTCGGCGAAGATGTCCGCCCTCGCCGGCCGACACGCGGCGGCCAGGCCCGCCATGGTCAGGGCGCTGGCGAGTAAGCAGGCGGCGATCCGAGCCGTGGACGAGATCAGGCCCTCGCGCTGCTCCGTCCCATATATGCGCGCCGCGCCTAGGCTCCAGATGAGTACCCCCGCGCCGGCCGCCAGGGGCAGGACGCCGCCGATAGGCGCCGCCAGAAGGCTGCGAGGATGGGCGAGATTGGCCAGGATGAGGGCGAAGATAGCCATCACGCCGCTGTCGAACATCTTGAACAGGCGTTCGGCTGTGGCCGCATCCACCCGCGCGCGGGTGGAGATCAAATGGGCCGGTCGCATGGCGCCGCGCTTGTGGGGCGCCTGGGCGGCGACGTAGCTTTCCACAAGAGCTTGACGCGCGCGCGCGGGCGAGCCGGCGGGGCTTTCTGGCGGCGTAAATTCGGAATTCCGTTCACGGTCAAGCGGACGGGCGATAGGCGCGGTCATGGTCGCAGTCTAAGCAGACCAGGTGTGCGCCGAATTAACGGGGGGCCGGAAATCGGGTCGAATCGCCTGTTGGTAGAACCCACGTTGATTTCAGGCGTTGGACGGTAGAGCTTGAACACGGGCAGCAGGAGGCGAGCATGAAGCATTCGACGTCAGCGGTCCTGTTGGCGCTGGCGTTCGTGCTGTGCTCGGGCCCCCATCTGGCTCAGAACCGGTGGAACGGCGGCCAGGCGGCCGACGCCCAGCCCCAGCCCGCGTTCACGCCTTTGCGGTCTGAGGATATCCAGACCATGCGCGACGTCCTGGCGGCCGCGCCCGCCCAAGGCCTCGACCGGGATGCTTTAGCGCCTGCCGAGTTGGGCGGCCTGCTGCAATCGCGCGATCCGGTCCGCCGCTCGCAGGGGCAAGCTCTGCTGCTGTCGGAGACGGCGCGCTATGCAGCCGACGTCCATCGCGGCCGCCTGGACGACGCCGCCTTCGACAAAGAATGGGGCATGCGCCCGGCTGCTTTCGACGCCGTCAGGGAGCTGAACCAAGCCTTGGCGCAAAACCGGCTCAAGGCTTGGCTGGACGATCTGCCCCCGCCCTATCTCGGCTATCAGCAGTTGATCGAGGGCCTCAAGACCTACCGCGATATCGTTGCGCGCGGCGGCTGGACGTCGCTGCCCACCGGCCCCAGCATGAAGCTGGGCTTGGAGGATCCACGCGTTCCCGGCCTCAAGGCCAGACTGGCGGCCGAAGATCCGCAGGCCGCCAAGACCTTTGCCGCACCGCCGCCGGTCCAGCCGGCCGACGTGCAGCAGGAAGCGGTCGCGGACAATCCGCTGATGTTTGACGAGGCCCTGGATCAGGCGGTCAAAACCTTCCAAACGCGCCATGGTCTGGACGCAACGGGCGAGGTCGACAAGGCCACGCTGTCGGCCCTGAACGTCTCGGCCAAGGAGCGGGTCGATCAAATACTGGCCAACATGGAGCGCTGGCGCTGGGCGCCGCCCGTGATGCCCACCGACCGCGTACAGGTGAACATCGCCGCTGCGGTGATGACCCTGTTCCGGGGCGAACAGCCTGCGCTGTCCATGCGGGCCATCGCTGGGCGGTTGACGGACCACACGCCGATGCTGCAGTCGACCATCCGCAGCGTCGTGTTCAATCCGCCGTGGAACGTGCCCGCCACGATCGCGACCAAGGAGCTGTGGCCCAAGGAGCGTGCGCACCCAGGCTATCTGGCGCGCGAGGACTTCGTTGTCATCCACACGGATACGGGCGAGCGCTTGCAGCAGAGAGCGGGCCCCAAGAGCGCACTCGGCCAGATCAAATTCGACTTCGACAACCCCTACGGCGTCTATCTACACGACACGCCGAGCCATTCGAATTTCGCGCGCGAAAGTCGGTTGGTCAGCCACGGTTGCGTGCGGCTGGACCAGCCCAAGGCTCTGGCGCTCCTGCTGCTGAATGACGATCCCGCCTGGACCGCCGAGGCCATCGACGATGTGATCGCCGACGGCCAGACGCGGCGGGTCGCGCTGAGCCGGCCCACCGCGGTGCTTATCTTCTATTGGACCGCCTTTGCCGGCCCGGACGGCGCGATGAACTTCCGTCCCGATTTCTACGGCTGGGACGGTGAGCTGCTGCAGCGGATTGCCGCAGGCGGCGCCAGCAAAGCTTGACCTGGCGACCGAAAAACGACGACCCTCGAATTTACGGGGTTCCTGAAATTGTCGTTGGCGTCGATTCACTAAAAAGGTGTCATTTTGATCGAGAGACGCGCTGTCTTGAGACTCGCCTTTTGCGCCATAGCCGGCGCCGGCGCCGGCTATGGCGCATTGACGGGGCTATCGCCGATGGCCTTCGCCGAGGACGCGCCGACGAGCGCTGCGGGCGAGGGCATGGACGCTATCGTCGACTCGGCCTTGGCTGATTCATCGGCGAAAGCGGCGGCGTCGGCTGCTCAAGCGCCAGCCTCGGTTCTGGCCGGCTCGCGTGTCCTGTCGGTGTACAACCTGCATACCGACGAGAAGCTGGAGGCGGTGTACTTCGACAAGGGCGCCTATGTGCCCGATGCTTTGGCCGCCCTTAACAAGCTGATGCGCGACCACCGCACCGGCGAGACTTACCCGATCGATCCGAAGCTGCTGGACCTGATGGTTCAGTTGCGCGGCGCGGTGGAGACCCAAGCCCGCTACGACCTCATCTGTGGCTATCGCACACCGGCCACCAACGCCGCCCTGCACAGCCGAAGCAAGGAGGTTGCGGTCAACAGTCTGCATATGAAGGGCATGGCCGCGGACATCCGAATCGGCGGCGTGGCCCTGGATCATCTGCAAAAGGCGGCGCTTGCCTTGCGCGGAGGCGGTGTGGGCCTATATCCAGTATCTGATTTCGTGCACGTCGACGTCGGCTCAGTCCGTAAGTGGAAGGGGACCTGACGCATCGGAGGCGACATGTCCACGGCCGACGAGGAGCACAAACCCTCTCACACACTCGGCCATGTGCTGATGGGCCTGATCTCCGGGGCCTTGGCGGTGGTCGCCGTGTTTTTGTGGTTTACCGACGGGGATCATCGCCTGTCCTGGCCGTTGTCGTTCGCGGCGACGTCTTCGGTGCCGTCCGCGCTGGCGGTTCAGCGGCCTGACGCCCGCTCCAGCCCCAGACCCGATTCGCCGACGCGGGTTATCGCGCGACGTTCGCAGTCAGCGCCGAGCGTGGCAGGCTTTGCGCCTGCCGATCCGCAGTCCATCGAGACGCAGGCGCCCGCACCGTCACCGTCGCCGCTCTTCAACGGCGTGGTCGATCCGCAGGTCGCTTCCGATGCGGCTGCGACCGGCATGACCGCACGGGCGCGTCCTGCGGCGCCCGCCAACCCTTAGTTTGGCGGCTTCCAAGTCGCTCGAACATCGAACGGGCTTGCCGCCGCGCGCGCGGCGGGGGATAGGGGCGCATGCGCTATAGGCTAGCCATCTTCGACTTCGACGGAACCTTGGCGGACTCCTTTCCGTGGGTCATGGGTATGATGGACGACGTGGCCGACAGGTTCTCGTTCCGGCGTGTTGAAGAGGGCGAGCTGGAAGAGCTACGTCTGTGCGACGCGCGGGAGATCATGCGTCGCCTGGGGGTCAAGCGCTGGAAGCTGCCGATGATCGCCCGTTACGTCCGCGCGCGCATGGCGGCCGATGTGAATCAAATCGGACTGTTTCCAGGCGCGAGCGAAATGCTGGCGGGCCTGTCCCAGGCCGGCGTCAAGCTGGCGGTGGTCAGCGCCAACGGCGAAGACACCATCCGCACGGTGCTAGGCCCCGACAATGCTGCTCTTATTGACGGTTTCGCCGCCGGGGTCTCGCTATTCGGCAAGCGCAGAAAGCTGATCAAGATGGCCAAGCTCGTGGCCACCGCCGCCGAGGACACCCTGGTGATCGGCGACGAATTGCGCGACCTGGATGCAGCGCGGGCGGCGGGTATGGCCTTCGGCGCGGTCACCTGGGGCGCTACGCGCGCATCGGCGCACGAGGCCCGGGGCGCGGATTTCATCTTTAGCGAGATGCAGCAGATTACGGCGTCCATCGGCCTGACGCCTTAAGCTCCTGCTGTCAGGCCGGCGGCGGGCAATCCTGCACCGGGCCGAATATTCTCTCAAAGGCAGACTTCAGCGCTGCGTCGGCCCGGTCCATGGCGGCGGGCGCGCCAAGGTCGGCGAGGCTGGTCACGCCGTGCTCGGTCTGGCCGCATGGGACGATGCCGGCAAAGTGATCCAGCATCGGATGGACGTTCAGGCTGATCCCATGGAACGTCACCCAGCGGCGCAGCTTCACGCCCAGAGCCGCGATCTTCTGTTCCCGCAGCGGATTGTCGCGCTCGACCCAGACCCCTACGCGGCCGGTCCTGATTTCGCCGCGAACCCCCAGATCGGCCAGGGCGTCGATTATCCAGCCTTCTAAAGCCTGGACCAGACGACGCACATCTCGTCCCCGATCGCGCAGATCCAGCATGACGTAGGCCACTCGCTGGCCGGGGCCGTGATAGGTGAACTGGCCGCCCCGCTCGCTCTCGAAAACAGGAAAACGACCGGGATCGAGCAGGTCGCGGGTCTTGGCCGAAACGCCGGCGGTATAGAGCGGCGGGTGCTCCAGCAACCAGATCAGTTCGCCGGCGCGACCCTCCAGGATGGACTGCACCCGCTCGTGCATGGCCGCCACGGCGACCGGGTAGTCCACGGGCGCGGTGGACACGGCCCAGCCGGCCGGGGCGCCGTCGGACCGCGGCATAAGAGCGGGAGAGAAGGACTTTAACTCGCGGTCAAGCATGTTTGCCCAATGTGGGGCCCGCGGAGGCCGGTGCAAGCGTCTCAGCGATTCCCGAAGGGGTGGCGTTTGTCTGGTCAAATCGATGCGGTTAATGTCGAAATATCGGTGCTGTTGGGCCGCAGCATCCTGCCCATGCAGCAATTGCTGCGCATGGGGCGCGGTGCGGTGATCCCGCTGGACGCCAAGGCCAACGACGAGGTGTGGATTCTGGCCAATAACCACCCGGTAGCGCGCGGTGAGATCCAGATCAACGAAGATAAAATCTGCATCACCGTGACGCGCGAGGCCGACGTCTACGACTTCATGGCGGGAAGTTAGATGCGCGCATTTTCACCGCGCCCTTCACAAGCCTGTCCCGGTTTGCTACTCCCCGCCGCTCACTGGTTCGCGGTCGTGGCGGAATTGGTAGACGCGCAGCGTTGAGGTCGCTGTGGGGCAACCCGTGGAAGTTCGAGTCTTCTCGACCGCACCAGTGATATTCGCAAGATACTGAAATCAAAACAATTCCCCTAGCGGGGTCGATATGGCGACCCTTTTGGGCCACCTATCCAACACCTTCGTGACCTGTGCTACCGTCTTCACGCCCGGGACCTACCCGAGCCTCGCGGCGCCGATGGCGTCGTCGTCGGCTAGGCGGCATCTCTGGGATCAGAGCCGCCGGGCGAGCCGTCTTGCGCCCCAATTATTGATGACCGATAGGGGATTTCGACTATGATCAACCGTTGTGGGAAGGCCGTATCGATCGCGGCATTGCTCGCCGCGTCGCTGTTCTCTTCGGCTCACGGGCAAGCCGTGAACAGCGCTCCAGAGCCGGCGCAGGCCAGCGCTCCAGGCGCTCTGGGCTCCACCTGGGCCGACGCGGCCAAAATGCCCGATCTATTTACCGGCATGTGGATTACCTTTGAAGGCTTTGTCGAGGGCGATGCAAAGCTGAACGTTCCCTACACTGAGAAGGCGCAGAAGTACGTCGACGCTTACAAGGCGAAGAGGGATGTTCCTTATGCTCAGGATGGCTGTAAGTCGCCTGGCCTTCCGTTAGCCATGCGCCTGGGCGGCGGCCTTAAGTTCACCTATGCCCCGGGACTGATCAGTATTTACATGCAGTCGGTGGGCGCCCCCCGGTTCATCAAGATGAACCAGCCGGAAGGCAAGACATCGCCCAAATACTACGGCACTTCAGTCGGTCACTGGGAAGGAGATACCCTGGTGGTGGAGACCGATGACTTCTCGTCCGACATCACCTTCCAATATGGCGTTGGTAAGCCTCTGCCTCCGGAGAACAGTGTCGGCACGGCCGGTCTCGGCCCTCCTCCCACAAAACTCCTGGAGGCCCTGTCGGCAGCAATCTGGGGACCGCATGGCGACGGCATGCGCATGGTGGAACGGATGCGCGTAACGGATCCAGTGACTTTGGAAATTAAAACCACGATTTACGACGATACCGTTTGGACGAAGCCCTATGTGACGACGCGCCAATACAAGCGCACGCAGCCGGGAAAGAAAATAGAAGCGCCGGGCGGCGTCGAGATAGAGGTGAGTGGCGAGCCGGAAGAGTGGGTCTGCGGTCTATCCATCACCAGTTTCGACCCGGCGACCAACACTTACAATGACAAAGATCCCGAAGAGATGGTGAAGTACTTGGACAAGCAGGGTCAGTGATTTTTAATCCACCTGCCAAGATCTTTCGTGACGCATATATTTAGACCGCACGGCCGCAAGTAAGCCGCTTGTAGGGAGATGAAAGAAGTGAAGATTTTGAAGGTGGGAATCCTCGCTCTGAGTCTTTCGGCTCTGATGGGATTGTCGGCGCCAGCTCTGGCGCAAACCGCCCTGACCATTCCCGAAGACGTGGGCCTTTCAAGCTCCAGGCTCGCCCTGATCCATGATGCGGTGAAGATACAGATCGATGCGGGGCAGATTCCTGGCGCCATTGTGCTCATCGCCCGCGACGGCAAGGTGGTGTATTTTGAAGCTCAGGGCGTGACCAACGTCATGAGTAAGGAGCCATTGCAGCCCGATCAGATATTCGGCGCCGCGGATCTTACTAAGGCGGTCATATCCGTTGCGGCCATGATGCTGGTCGAAGACGGCAAGCTTAACCTGGATGATCCGGTATCCAAGTACATCCCGGAGTTCGGCAGACCGCGGCAGGTACGCGTGCTCAAGCCAGGCTCGCCTCCCGCGCCGTTCACCGCACTGCCGGGACCCGGCGGTCCTTCGAAGGAGTGGGGCGAACCCCAGTATGAGATGGAGCCGGCCGCAAGGCCCATTACCGTAAGGATGCTGCTGACTCATACGTCAGGTATCCAGATTTACGGCGTCGACAACGGATTCCCTCGTCGTGAGCCCACGGACACCTTGGCCACGTTCGTCCCGAAACTGGCAAATCTTCCGCTCGAGTATCAGCCGGGATCGCGTTGGGCCTATAGCAACAGTCTCGGCATTGAGGTTGTCGCTCGAGTGATCGAAGTCGTCTCGGGTATGAATATCAGGCAGTTCTTGCAGCAGAGACTGTTGGGGCCGCTGGGGATGAACGCCACGGACTTCGGCGTCAAGCGTGATTTGGTGGCGCGAGCGTTGCCATTTGCGCCAGGCCTTCCATTACCGATCGCTGGGGAAGTGACGGGATTCAGCGCTTCAGCTGGACTCTGGACTACGGTGGGCGACTACTCACTGTTTGCACGCATGCTGGCAAACGATGGCAGCTTCAATGGCCGGCAATACCTCAAGCCGGAAACCGTCAACGAGATGGCGTCCAACCAGATCGGCCCGCTGGTCTTGGGAGGGTATCCGCCAATGGCAATGCCGGCCGAAGGCGTCAAGTTCGGCCTCGGCTTTCTGCGTGTGACCATCCCCGATGTCGCAGGCACTCGATTGCTGGCCGGCAGCTTCGGCTGGGATGGCGGCGGTGCGCGGCGCTTCTGGGCGGTTCCCGAAGAGCGCATCGCCATCGTGTCGATGGCGCCGTTGGTTGGCCCGCAGGCGGCCCCCCTGCAGCGCACCATCGAAGCTATAGTGATGAGCTCAATCATTCAGCCGTAATACGGGCTCCTTCTTCGTTTAGACTGCAGATTACAGGCTCTCGGATAAGTGACATATGAGCCATTTCAGAAAAGCAGCCGTTCTGGCTGACGATCGGAAGGGCAGCCAGCGCCGCTCAAATTCGATCGTCCACTTGCGCTCGACGGCCGCGCGGTGCTGGTCTCTCCTCCGAAGATCGCGCGGGAAGGGGTTCACGCCAATTGTGGCCCCTTTCTCCAGGCCTTTTGGGGGATAAGTTGTCCCTGTCCACTGGCGGCATACGAAGACATCATGACAGGCGAAAACGCGATGAATGTGCATTGTCCAACCCGTATTTCGGGCCTAGCGGCGGCGCTATTGCTGGCTGCGGCGGCATTTCCGGCCTCGGCGCATCATTCCGCGGCCCCCTTCGACCTGTCGAAGAAGATTTCTGTCCAGGGTACGGTGGAAAAGTGGCTGTGGGCCAATCCTCACTCTTGGCTTTACATCCGGGCCGCGAGACCCGATGGCGTCCAGGAGATCTGGGGTTTTGAGGCCGGCAGTACGGGCATGCTGGCCCGCAGCGGATGGAACGCCGCGGATATGAAGCCGGGCGACAAGGTCACTGTTGGCGCGTCGCCCAGCCGAGATGGCAGTCACGTCGCATTGCTGAGCCAGGTCCAGTTGGCGGATGGTCGATTGCTGAACGCCGCCGCTGGCGCGCCTCCTCCGGGCGTTGGCGCGCCTCCGCCCGGCGCCGCGCCGTCCCCCCGCTAGTCGCCGAGGCCGCTTAATGATCAAACACAAAGCCCTGCTCGCCATCGCGCTGTGTTCGGCGATGTTCGCCTTGCCGGCCGTCGCCGCCGAGCCGCTGGGATCGAACTGGTCCGACGTCGCCAAGTTGCCCGATTTCTTCACCGGCAACTGGCAAAGCGTGACGTCGTTTCTGGATAATCCGACAAATGTTCCGTTCACGGCGCAAGCCGAGGCTTACATCGCCCATTACAAGCCCATCGCGGACATACCTTTCGCGGGCGCGAACTGCAAAACCCCCGGGATGCCGATCATTCAGCGCCTGGGCTCCCCGCTGAAGTTCTTCTACGAGCCGGGCATGATCGCGATCTATATAGAAAACAGCAGCATGACCCGCTTTATCACGCTTAATGGGGAGCATGCCGCGCGCCCCAACCCCACCTACTTGGGCGACTCGGTCGGGCATTTCGAGGGCGACACCCTGGTGGTCGAAAGCGTAGGCTTTGCTGACGACCTGCTCTTTCAGTACGGCGATTTGCCAGGGCAGGGAAAAGGCCCATTTGTCCTGCCTCCCGAAGCAATATTTGGTCCGCATGGACCAAATCTGCGCATGGTTGAACGCATTCGGTTGGTCGATCCGGACACGCTGGAAGACCGATTGACGATCTATGACGACACGGTCTGGAAGCAGCCCTATGTCTCGACCCCGGTGCAGCTTTTCAAGCGCAACCGCGGGGAAGACGGCCGGCCCCACGAATGGGTGTGCAACTCCGCCAATATATTCGCTTTCGATCCTAGCACGAACAAGACCATCGAGGAGGACCCCGCCGTGGTTCTCAAGCGTCTCCAGCAGAACGACAATCACTAACCGTCAAATTTTGCCTTGGGAGGAAGGGTGCGCTGCAAGATGAAATATTTAGCGGGAATGGCCGGAGCCTGCTTATTGATGGCCGCTGGCGGGGCCTATGCCCAGGGCGCAACGGCAAGCGCGGCGGCGCCCGCTTACAAACCCACCGTCGACGACTGGGTTGGCGTGAACGCGGCGGTCGACAACTATACCCTGGGATTGGAGCTTCACGATCCAGCACGAAGCGACAAGGCGTTTTGGCCTGAGGCCATCATCATTATGCAGCCCGAACCAGGGAAAAGCATAACGATCCCGTATCGGCAGAATGAAACCGCACCGCCCAAGTCCGCCGGCGGCGCTCCGATGGCGAACGTGATTGGCACCGATATTCCGCCTTGGCATCTGGCGCTGAGTCATCACTTTGAGTTCCAAAGCCCTACCCGGGCTACTCATTATGGATACTTTCTCAGTGTTTATCCGGACCTAAAAGCCAAGACGACCACCGTGGGCCTTCCGGGCCATTACGAAGATATTCTCGAAAAGCGCGATGGTGAGTGGCGGATTCTCCAGCGCACGACAGTGATTGGGGCCAAATAGACCGGCGTGTCATAAGCAGGCCATTCCGTCGGGGCCAAATTGCAGGCCTTTTTAGGCCAGCGCCTTCGTGCTTAATCGCCGGCGAGTAGAGCCGGCCACAAAGCTCGCTACGAACTCATCCGACTCTACGGGCAGCCTGCCGCCTGGAGAATCCGGGCATCGTAAAACTCGTGGACGCGACGATGGGCGCCTCAGGCGACGTCGGCGCAGGTCTCGCCGATTCCTGTATGAGCCGCCATTTGGCCCAGGCGACATCAGCGGCTGCGCCAGGATCGCCGGCCTTGATCGCCTGCATGATCCGGCGATTGAAGCCCATGATGTCCGTCGCTGTCGGCCAAGCGGGGGGGACGCCGTCGACGAACACGTTCGCCAGGCCCAGCGAGCGGACCATGATGACCAGCAGCGGATTGCCGCTCAGGTCGAGAAGCATGTTCTCGCCCTGCATGACGTCGACGATGTGCGTGGGCGCAAGCGGCGTAAACAGCTTGATCGAATCGCGTCCGTGTTGGGCGACCCGGCGCGCGGCGAGGACCGGCGCACTGCTGGCAAGAAAGCCGGCGACCTCGCTGTTGTCGTGCGCCGGCAGGCCGCCAGCCGCCAGGCACGGGGCCAGCAGCCGGATCACCCCCTCCGCATTGGCCGGGGGGGCCCACTCTGCGCCCTTCCGTCCCCGCCGGCAGCGCACGATGTCAAAGTCCTGCAGGATGCGCCGCGCCTGACGCACCACCGCGTCGGTGTAGCCCAGGCGCTCGGCCGTCTCCCACTCCGCTTCCACAGCGCCGCGCCCGTCCCGGAACTCCCGGGCCATCCTCGCCGCCAGCGCCATGGCCGACTTGCGACCGGACAGCGACAGCCCTTGCTCCGCCAGCTCCAAGCCAAACATCGGCGGATTGAGCCCATTCGACTGGGCCAGCACATCGACCCGGCTCCAAGCGGCCTGCACGTCGTGCGACAGGAGGGCGGCGTTGATCTGCGCGTCGCGGGCCGGCGCCGCCGGCTCCTGGCAGATCCGGGCCAGCATCTCGGCAAGCTGGGCCGCCACCTTCATGGCGCCGTTGCCGAGCCTTTCGGCCAGGTCGACGGCGAAACCCCATTCGCTGAGCTGGGCGTTCGCCGGCTGGATCGGGAGGGGCCGCTGGATCGCCGCAGCCACGACCATGCGCCAGACCACCCTACGAAATTCCGGCACGCAGTCCTGCGTGGCGCCGGTCAGGGCGAGATACATCAGCGTCGCGCCCACGACGTCTTCGAGGGTCGGCGCGCGAACGAAGAGGCCGCCGCCCGGACCCCGGCGGCTTTCCAGCACGCCGCGCGCCTCAAGGATAG
>Ga0182016_10001386_pt1 | contig 29565 bp, 23 predicted proteins | sample 712S2MmetaG_FD_120491 | JGI IMG/M metagenome (GOLD analysis project Ga0182016, IMG submission 120491) | Permafrost microbial communities from Stordalen Mire, Sweden - 712S2M metaG | ecosystem: Environmental > Terrestrial > Soil > Wetlands > Permafrost | place: Sweden: Stordalen | collected...
CAGTGCCTGCATCAGCTTGTCCTGCGGCGAGCGCTCCTGAATGTTGATGGTGAGATTGCCGTTGGAGATCTCTTCAGCCGCAGTGGTGATCTCATTCATGGCGGCAATCAGCGTGTTGAGGTTGTTCTTGATCAGGTTGAAATCGCCATGGTAGGTGTCGGTGATCTGTGGCGGATTGTCTCCCTTGCTGATTCGGTCTATATATCCGGCAGAAAAATTCAGCGGTGTGATTACGGCGTCTAGAATCCTGTTAACACCGCGAACGATCTCCGCATAGGCGCCGCTGAACTGTTCGTGCTTCCCGCGCTCGGTGAGTTGACCGGCGTTGGAAGCCTCAGTCAAACGCAATAGCTCCTTTTGCAGATCTTGCAGCACCTGGGCCACGTTGTTGACGGCCTGCTTCATCTTTTCGTGATCGCCCTTATAGGTTTGCGCAATCAGCTCGTCGATCTTTCCTGAAGAGATTTGAGCGAGAATGCGGTTCCCCTCGCCGATGGGCAACAGGATGGCGTCCAGCATGACGTTCACCCCGCGCACGATCTCGGCATAAGCACCCTGGAATTGCTCCGGCTTGCCACGGTCGGAGAGCAGGCCATCTTTCGACGCTTCAATGAGACGCGCCATTTCCTTTTGCAGGCTCTGGACGACGAGAGCCACGTTGTTGACTGCAACCTTCATCTTTTCGTGGTCGCCCTTATAGGTTTGCGCAATCAGCTCGTCGATCTTTCCCGAGGAAATCTGCGCAAGAATGCGATTGCCCTCGCCGATGGGCAACAGGATGGCGTCCAGTGTGTTGTTGATTCCTTCCATGATCTTGCGGAAGTCGCCCTGATGTTTGCCGACGTCGGCGCGGGCGGCCAGCTTGCCTTCCATGGCCGACATCACCAGCAGATCGATTTCGCCAATCAGCGCCTTCAGGTTCGCGCGAACCTGCTCAATGGTTTCATTGATGAAGGCCTTCTTTCCAGGGAATTTCTCCAGCGGAGCTTCAAAGTTGCCCCTTCCAAACTCCGCCACGCAGGCCATCGCCTTCTTCTTGACAGCGATGTGCCCGAAGACCATGTCGTTGACTCCCTGCGCCATTCCTTTGAAGGCTCCAAGGAATTTCTCCGGCGGAATAGTGACGTCGATCTCCCCCTTGTCGTGCTCTTCGGACATATGTTTCATCCCATCAATGAAACCGTTTATCTGCGTGCTCAAAGCCTGCTTGATCTTGCCGACCTGCTCGGCCCGGTCTCCAGGCGAGCAAACGTCCTCCAAGCTGATCCCGCCCGCCTTCAGCATCCCCTCAAGCGTGTTGAGCATGAATGCGTCGCCGATAGCCTGCAGGTCGAGGTTGAAAACCCGGGCGACGGCGGCTTCGATCTGCTGCACCTTCTCTGCGTCGCCGATATCCCGGCGGAGATACTGCCCCAGCACGCGCTGGAACTCTGGGTACGATCCCACATACCACTTGAACGGCAAGTTGATTCGGTCGTGCACCGCTCCAACATGCAGACGCTTCTCGAAATAGCGAATGTCCCAGTTGATCGAGGCTCCGGCAAAGACTTCCGTGATGTACCCTGCCTGAGCCGCCTCCAGATGCTGGCGAAGACCGGGCAGAGCCATCCCTTTGCTGGCGGCCATCGCCTCAAAAAATTGACGCGTGGGCGCGAAGTCAAACTGCCAGTCGTAGAATTCGCGGGCAATGTCCGGCGCCACATCCTGAGCCCAGGACGCCCATTCCGCCAGTAGTGCGCTGTCCCCTTCGTCGAGCCGGATGAACTGCCTGCGCATGGCAAGATTTTGATCGTCCATGCCGAACCGTTTAGCAATCGAGTCGGCGGCGCCTGAGGCCGGCCAGCTCACATGAGCCGCGGGGCGCCGGGCTGGTGCAGATTCACGCGGACGGTCGGCCACCGCGGTTCCGCCGGTATTTCCATTTCGGTTGGATGTTGAAACAGCGTGTGACTTTCCGTTCGTCCTGTTGGCCATATTCCTGCTCTCCAGTCTTTCTTGGTTCCGGCGCCGGACCACATCGAATGACCCGGTCAGCCAATGAATCTCTAACACCTTCTCGCCACTGCTCCGCTCCTTGAACGGGTGCTTCCCGGCGCGCCTGCGGGGTGGCCGCGCGGACCGTGTCCCGCGGCCTTGATCGCGTCCTGCACCAACCGCTCCGGATCGAGAATCAGCGCCACAGTTCCGTTTCCCAGGATGGTTGCACCGCTCACGGACTGCACGTGGCGGTAAGCCCGCCCCAGCGTCTTGATCACCGTCTGGCAGTTTCCCAGAACCTGGTCCACCACAATGCCGAAACGTCCTTCCCCGGTTTCCACCACCATGATCTGCTCCAGCTCGGGCCGCTTCTCGAGGATGTCGAAGTGCTCGCGCAGCCGGATGTAGGGAACAATCTCCCCGCGAACGTCGGCCATCTGCTTTCCGTTGGCCCGCTCGATGTCGGCTGAAGAGAGCTCGATACACTCCAGGGTGCAGGCCAGGGGCAAAACAAAACAGGCATCGTCGACAGCCACCAGCAAGCCATCGATGATGGCCAGCGTTAGCGGAAGGCGAAGCGTGACGCTGGTGCCCAGCCCCGGCTTGCTGGCTACATCGATGCTGCCGCGAAGGCCTTCCACACGCTGGCGGACCACATCCATGCCCACGCCGCGCCCGGAGACGTCGGTCACCTGCTTGGCTGTTGAAAAGCCGGGCTGAAAGATCAGCGCGTAGGTCTCGGCTTCGCTGAGTTGGGCGTCGGCCGCTACCAGCCCCTTGTCGATGGCGCGCTGGCGCACCGCTTCCGAGTTGATTCCGCCGCCGTCGTCCGCTACGGCAACCAGCACGCTGGCCCCGGAGTGGCTCGCGCTGAGGTGGATCCTGGCGGTGGCGCTCTTTCCGCGAGCCAGGCGCAGTTCCCGGCCTTCGATCCCGTGGTCCATGCTGTTGCGGATCAGGTGCATCAGCGGATCGCCGAGTTGCTCGATCACCGTCTTGTCGAGCTCCGTGTCGGCGCCCTCCATGGTGAGTTCGACATCCTTGCCCAGGTCGCGCGCAAGGTCATGAATCAACCTGCGAAACTTTTCAAATGTGGCGCGAATCGGCGTCATGCGGATGTTCATCGAGTTTTCGCGCAGGGCGGATGTCAGCCGTTCAACCTCTTCGGAGACTTCGGCCACCTCGGGGTCGTCATGGCGGGAGGCAAGTTCGGCCAGCCGCGCCTGCACCGTCACCAGCTCGCCCACCAGGTCGACGAACTGGTCGAGCTTGGCTGCCGGCACGCGAAGGCTGCTCACGTTGTCCGGCTTGTCGTATACGCGGCGCCCTCCAGCAGCCGCGCGCGGTTCATTCAGAGCCCTGGCTACCGCGTCGCCGATAAAAGCGTCGCCTTCAGAACCCGCCGCGGGCTCGATTGCGAGCTCGCAACTGTCTTCGACAAAAATGAACACATCGTGGACCGCGTCGCTGTCCACCGGCGCGGCCAGCACCATCTCCCAGGACACATAACAGCGAGCCGGATCGAGTTCAGCCAGAGGCGGAACCTTCTCCATCGAAGCCTTCACGGAGAGACCACCCAGTTGGCGCAGCTCGGCAAAGAGCAATAGCGGATTGGCGCCGGTCAGCAACATGTCGGGCCCTGGCTCAAAGTGGATCGCCCACTGCCTGATCGGGGCGCCGCTGGGATCGGTCTCCGCAATTGAGCCCGCGGAAGCTTTCCCCAGGCTCTCGGCGATTCCGGCCAGCCTGTGCACCTTGATCAGAATCTCCGCTCGCGCCGCCGCTTCCGTGGGGCCTTCGCGCTCCTCCAGCATGGCTCGAATCTGGTCGAGCGCCGAAAGGGTAAGATCGATAAGCTCGGAGCCGATCTCGAGCCTTCCGTTACGCACCTCGTCGAAGGCCGTCTCAAGATTGTGAGTGAAGGCAGCCAGGTCTTCGAAGCCGAACATCGACCCCGAACCCTTGATGGTGTGCAAGGCGCGGAACACGCGCCCAACCAGCTCCTCGTTGCCGCGATCTTCATTCAGTTCCAGCAACGCAGCTTCCAGGTCGACGAGCACTTCCCGTGCTTCTTCCCTGAAGCTTTCCTTGAATTGGTCGGCGCTGCTTAACGTTGACACCGGTAAACTCCCGCGAAAAGTTATCCGGCAATCGCCGAAGCTTGAAACAAAGGAAGGCCTGCATCCGCAAGCGTGGTCGAGACCAGGTCAGACAGATGCCCGGAGAACCGCAATACCATGCTGGATTGCGCCGCCTGCCGCTCCGCGGCCCACAGCAACTGCACAGCAGTCACATCCAGATAGGTCACCGCATCGAGAGAGATGCATACTTCTTTACCCAGGCCGAACGCCTTTACCAAAACAGCCTTCAGTTCCGCGGCAGAGGAGATATCAATCGTTCCCTTCAGCGCGACCACGCTTCCCAAGTCGCTTTCAGTCAGGGCAATCGTCAAAGTGACCTCCGGGATGCCTCAGGTGCTCACAATCGCACACCGCCGATGCTCGAACCAACGCAGGCGAGGGGCGCAGGCTCTGCGACGGCTTGGCAAGGTTGAGCAAACTGCTGGCCGGCAATGCCGGAGAAAGTGGGTTGGCAGGTTGGCTTGATTGCAAATTGCTCGGCTTTCCATCTCGTGCTTCTCGTCGCACGAAACAGCGACAGACTTCAAAAAGGCGGTCGATTGCTCGACCGGCAGGGAATGAGCAATTGTTGGGTCATAGTTGGGGCCAGGCAGGTTAGGTGTTTCTCAGGAAATAAGTGGCGCCTAAGCCTTCGTGATCGAGCGATCCCGGGAAAAACCTAAAAGAACAAATCATCGCACTTCGTCCTGGCCGATCCTCCTGCGCTTCAATCGTCCGCAATCGAAAGGACTTATCCGTGATGAAGCGATCGCCAGGAAAGCGGAACTCAACGCAACCCTTTTCCAGCGCCCCGAGAGACCATTGCTGATCCTTTTCGCGACCCTTATCGCACCCGAGATCTCTGCCTTTTCAACCACTGTCCAAGGGGCGTAGACAGGGCGCGTGCCTGAATCGACATAGGCCCACCGGATTTGTGCCCGGGTGGGACGGCCGGCCAACCGATCTTGAGGCCATTGCCGATGCCACCAGCCCCCGAACTCAAGCCCGGGATATCTGGCCTGGCCGGAGCGTGAGTCTGCACTCTACCGCACCAGAGCGGCGTCAGCCCTGTTTGTTGGTGCTTTCCATCTGCCAGTAGACGGAGTAGCGCTGGTTGCCAATTCGGTAAAGGGGAATCAACGGCCGTTTTCCTCCATCCCCTGCTGCGCTGAAACGCAAGTCCTCTTTCGATTCAATTTGGATCCACTGGTCGCTCTTTCCACTCGGGTCTGCGGCAACCTTTGGAAGTGGATCCGCGGGGGGCAGCTTCTTCGGCACAGTGTCGCCACTGTGAATGATTCGGTATGGTTCATCGCTCGGAGCCTCGCCCAAACTCGCGGCAAGCACAAGAGGCCCGTAAAGCGCGGCGACAACAGCCTCATCGCCAGGCAGCGCCTCCTGGTGCAACACCATGGGCAGGGTCAATGTGATGGTGTCGCCGTTCTGCCAGACTCTGTGAATGGCAAGATACGATCCGGGATCTGCGATGCCTTCCAGAGCCCGGCCGTTGATTCTCAGTTCGGCCTCTTCTGTTGTCCAGCCTGGAATCCGTATGTGGATGGTGCGAGCGCCCGGTCGCGATGACTTGATCTTGAGCGTCGTGCCCTGTTCACGCGGGAAATCCGTCACCTGCTCAACCGCAAAGCCTTCGTCTTTCCAATCAAGTGTGGAAGCAATGAACTGATTGACGTAAAGATCGCTGCCACGGCGGAAATAAATCGTATCGGCAAATTTGGCAAACTCCTCGGCACCAGAGCCCGTGCAGCACCAGAACGATTCTTCGGGAGAATTGAATACCCGCCAGTATCCGGCAGCGAGTGGGAAGAAGTACTGCTTGAGCCCGTCAGAGTTTTGCGTTCCCAGCCTGCAGTTGAAGACAGCGCGTTCATAGGCGTCCATCCAGCGCGCATCCCCGGTCCAGCCAAAGACCAGGCGTTCCAACTTCATCAGGTTGTAGGCCACGCAGCACTCGGCGTTGGTCCAGCCAAGGCTACCTTTGAGCTGGCCCGGCGCGGTACGCCAATGTTCATCAAGGCTGGTGTTCCCGATGACGTAGTTGCGCGACGTGAGCACCTCTTCCAGGAAATACTCAGCGATCTGCCGATAGCGACGGTCGCCGGTGACCTCATACATGCGTGCTGCGCCAATGATCTTGGGGATGTGAGTATTTGCATGCAGGCCCTGCAACTCATCGCGCCGCTCCGCGAGGGGATCGAGAAAACCAGGCTGTTCGAAAACATGCGCAGTGTCCATGTACTGCTGCTTCTTCGTGATCGCCGCGAGGTTCACGAGAACCTCGTTCATGCCGCCATACTCAGTGCGCAACATCCGCATCCGCTGATCAGTGCTGATGCCCCACCAATACTCGCCCGCCCATTGTGCCATGCCTTCGGCAACCTGGAGAGCGTCGGTGTTACCGGTGAGCGTGTACATGTCGAGCAAACCGGCCATGATCTTGTGATAGGTGTAAAAGGGCGCCCAGACTGATTTCCCCTGTGCCAGATGCTCGAAGAGTTCGCTCGGAAAGGCGCTCAGGTACCGCGTACCCATCTTCTTCTGGCACAGCGCCAGACCGGCCACAACATCGTTCCCGCGATTTTGCAGGACCGAGTTGCCTGAGCCCGCGGCCGCGAGGGCAGCAGCGGATAGGAAGTGTCCGCCGGCAAAATGGCCCCGTAGCTCGCACGTGGGGTCTTCCCAGCCTTTATATGGTGTGGCGTTTGACGAGATGCCTGCGGTAACTCGAAAGGTGTGCAGGAGCCGGTCGACCGGAAGCGAGTCGAGGTAGCGCGCGTTGATGTCCTCCTGCTCGCGAAAGATGCCTGGCGACAAACGAACGGAGCTGAGCGGGAAGGGTTCAATCCTGCCCGAAGAATGCTCGAAGACTTCGCCTGTCAAGGCGCGAGCCGTCGCCGACGAGCCAACGAAACAGAGACCCGCGGCGCCTGCAGACGTCTTCAGAAAATTGCGACGCGATCGATCCATGATGGTGCCTCTCCTCCAAGGCTGGTTCATTTACATCCCGGCTTGAAGCAGAGATTCTTGCTGAAGAAAGGCAGCACATGGTTCTGGAATCGGTCTGCTACTGCGCTGGTGTGCGTGCCCGGATAGATCTCAAAACTGCTCGTAATTCCATACTTATCGAAGATATCGTGCAGTTTGCCGGCATCAAAGCGCAAGCCGTCCTGGTCGCCCACATCCATGGCGATAGCCCGATACTGCTTCAGGTTGCCGATGTACTGATCGACAAAAACCAAAGGCGCATTGGCCGCATATTTTGCCTGAATCTCCGGCACAGGAACTCCGTCCTTTGTGGGCAGATCGAAGTACAGCGGAGGGTTCTTTGGATCGGGCGCCCACGCAGCCGCCGTCGCATACTGCGCGGCGGCAAAGCCAGGCGACTGAGCGGCAAGGTCAGCAGGGGATTTGGCCGCCGCAACTTTCTTCTCGCTTGCAATTGCCCGCTCCTTCATCTGATCGCTGGGCCCTGGGCCGCCGCCGGTCATTGGAGACATGCAGCAGGGACTCATGATGTAAAGCGCGCCGAAGACATCGGAGTGCTTCATGCCAATGCGGGACGCGCCGTAGCCGCCCATCGAGTGGCCCACCAACCCGCGGCTTGTGCGCTCGGGGATGGTGCGGTAGTGCGTATCCATGTAAGCAACGACATCGCGGGCAACGTAATTCTCGAAGTCGCCCGTGGTCGCCGAACTGGAATACATGGAGCCGTTGTAGATGGTTTTGGAATCGGGCAGAACCACGATCATCTCTTGCGCGCCTCTGGCGAATGCACCTTCGATCGTCTGCGGGACGTGAATCTCGTGCGACCACTGCTCAGCGCCGATGGAATAGCCGTGCAGCGCATAGACCACGGGATAACGGCGCTTGACATCTTTCTGGTAGCTGGGCGGCAGGAAGACAATGGCATCGCGATCGATGGTGTCCCCTTCAAGGTTCCCTTCGAGCGCCGCACCGTGGATCTTGATTTGCTCCATTGTAGCGGGCTTGGCGCCGGGGACAACATCGGGGACAATTGTTTGCACCTGGGCTGTGAGCCACGATCCGGGCGCTATGGCGACCGTGATTACGCACCCGATAAACAACTTCACTGAATTCATTTTGACCCTCTTGAGTTTTTGGCTATTGCACTGGGTAGGAGTAGATGTTCACGCTGAACCGGCGCACGGTAATCGTGTCGGGCCATGCGCCGAGCGTCTGTTCTTCAACCTGGACTTCGGGCTTCTTGCCAACCTGGACTGTCGCATCGATGGAGTTTGGCGCCATACGCCACAATTTCCCCGCATCTGCGAGCTTCGAACCATTGATCGCAATCTTGATGCTCTGTTCTGAGTCCGATGGATTAAGCACAGCAATGGCGAGAGTCTTGCGATCTTCGCTCAACGCGGCGCTTACGTCGAGCGGGTAGGTGTCGCTGCCCGGATTCACCGCCGGCTGGTCACCTCCGGCAGGGAAAGTCGGCTTCGGCTGCGGAGAGTTTCCGGTCACCTCGACCGGGATGGTGCCAAAGTGATCGCGATACATCTTGAAGAGCATTCCAGTGGGGTTAAGTATCGCCTCGGTGCGGTTGGAGCTCATCATCGCGGTTGCGAACGTGAATGCGCCCATTTGGAAGATATCGGAATGGCGGAACATCTCGTGGAATGCCCATGCGTAGGCGGGAACGGTCTTGTACGAGCCCGGTCCGCCGCCGAAGTAGGCCCACTCGTCGATAGCGATGGGAACCGGCTTGGCACGGAGCGCGGGAATGCGCTTGAGATATTCCTGATAGTGCTCATATTTCGCGCGGACCTGAACCGCTGGCGCGCGCTGCCACTCGATGAACGACAGAGGAGGATCGATGGACACCTTCTTCTGCAGCTTCATATCGGTGTGTTGGGTACCGGAAGCGTAGTAATGCTCGCTAACCATATCGATGTTGTCGAGGCAGTTGAGAAGCATCTGACCGGTCCAATCGGCCGCCGAAAGATAGTCGGGAACGTACTGGCCGTTGATGCGTCTCGCCTGATCAGCACCCTCCATCACATCGGGCATGGCGCCGCCCGCGATGAGCTTGATCGATGGATCGACCTTGCGCATCTCCTTGGCGAAGAGATTGTGCTTCAACTCAAATTGCGGAAGCGACATGGAGCCCATCTGGTAGTCGCCCCAAGGCTCATTGCCTACGCCCCAGAGCTTGACGCCGTACGGCGCGGGATGGCCATTGGTCGCGCGCCATTTACCCATGGCCGTAGTGGAGGCGCCGTTGGTGTATTCGACCAGTTCCCTTGCCGACCATGCATCTCCGAATCCTGCATTCACCGTGATGTAAGGGTCGACGCCGAGCAGCCGGCAGAGCGTGAGGAATTCATCGGTGCCAACGTCGTTGGGCTGCACCGCATGCCAGACAGGATCAAAGATCGGGGGCCGTTTGTCTATGTCCCCCACGCCGTAGCGCCACTCATACGAGGAGACGAAATTGCCGCCGGGAAAACGCAGGACGCCGAAACGCATCTGCTTGAGCGCGGCAACGACCTCGGGACGAAAGCCTTCAATGTTGTCGGCCGGCATGAGCGAAACCGCTCCGACATGAAATGAGCCCGAGCCCGTGCCGGTAATCTCGAGAGTTGCATCATCGGTATCTGCGCCGGCAGCATAGCGAAGTGGGAACTTGCGGTATGCGCCGCCGAGCGCGCGAACGATGACGGTCTGATGGTCGGCGGCCTCCTTGCCCCAGATGAGCGTAACCTTGACCACGCTGCCAGGAGAGCCGGCAAGAATGATCCGGCCAGTGTAGGCCTTCCCTTTTCGCACCGATATTCCACATTGCCGGAAGCCATGCGGTTGCTTCGGATCGAGCTTGATCCGCGGCGACTGATCTCCGGTATAAGCCTCTTTGGTGTCCATCGTGACCACTTCATCACCGCCGATCGGAGCCCACCAGCGCGTTGGAATGCGGTTGAGGCGCGGATTCCCTGCCGCATTACCCATCACCGGCGGAGGCTTGGGCGCGGTGGCCGCGACCGGGTAGAAGAACTTGCGATCTACAAGCATCTCTGACCAGACGCCGTTATTCACGATGTCGCCGCCATGCTCAAGGAACTGCCCGTAGATGTTCTTCGAGATCGGCGCGCCTGTCTTGGCGGTGTCGATAGTGGCGTTGACCGTGGGTGCCTGGGGTCGCGCCACGATTGGTGATGCCGCCAAGGAAATAAAAAGCAATCCCAGAATGAGTGGGAATGTCTTCGGGGTTGCCACCTTCTTGACTAACTGCATGGTGAGTTCTCTCCGGATAAAAGGCTGAATTCTGTCAGCCGGCGACATGTACACCCGGCGGCGTCTTCCATCTATTGCCAGGGCATCAGATCGTCACCAGCCCCAAACCAAACTAATACTCGCGGCTACTGCTCGATCGAAACAACGGTGACGGATCTCGGCCCCACGGTGATGGAAAGCTTGCCGTCCTGTACCTTCACCTCAACCGCCTTCGGCACAACCGTCCTCGGGGATTCAAAGGTATTGATACTATCAACCGCCGGCGCCGTTAATGTTTCTGCCTTGGCCGCTTTTGCTGGGATGCCTTCCAGGTCTGCCTCGATCGAGACGGGGTTTTCGGCATCGAGGTTAGTGATCTCGAGCAGTAGCCTTCCATCCGCAGACTTTGCTGCGATAGCGTCAACCCGCGGCAGAGATACACCGCCATGGGCGTAAGTGCCCGCATCGAAGGAAACCGGAACAAAAGTCGCGTCTTGAAACGGAACATACATCTTGAAAACGTAATAAGTAGGCGTCAGAACCCACTTCTCTTTGTCCGTGAGAATCATCGCCTGCAGCACATTGATCATCTGTGCAATGTTGGCCATGCGGACGCGATCGGCGTGACGGGCAAAGATGTTCAGGTTGAGGGAAGCTAGAATGGCGTCTCGAATGCTGTTTTGCTGCAAGAGAAAAGCCGGATTGGAGCCGGAAAGCGGCCCATGCCAGGCTCCCCATTCATCCACAGACAACGTCACCTTCTTCTCGGGATCGTACTTGTCCATCACGGTTTCCTGCTTGCGCAGGAACTCATCCATAAACAATGTGGATTTGAGCGTCTTGGCGTAGTCGTCCAATCCGAACTTCTCGGAATTTGTTGACGGCGGCCAGCCGTTGGGAACGGTATACCAATGCAGCGAGACGCCGTTGATGTCCCAGGCCCAGGTGTGCTTCTTCCACGCCTTCATTACGGCTTCGGTCCATTCCGTATCGGGCGTGCCGGGGCCGACCGCGATCTTCAGCATCTGGTCTTTGCCCCGCTGTGCAGGATTCATGTTGAGCACGAATCGGCTGTACACCTTCATCAGGCTGACGTAGTAATCGGGAGTCATCGCGCCCCCGCAATCCCAACTCTCGTTGCCGATGCCTAGAAAGCCAACGCTGTACGGCTCGACGTGCCCGTTTGCGGCGCGCTCTTTGGCGAGCGTAGTTGGCGCTGAAGCGGTCATATACTCCAGCCACTCGGCAGCCTCCTGCGGCGTGCCCGAGCCAACATTGATCGATACGTATGGCGTGCTGCCGATCTGCTGAATGAAGTCCATGAACTCATCGGTGCCAAAGGCATTCGTGTCGATGACATCGCCCCATGCCGAGTTCACCGTAGCCGGACGCTTGTCGCGTGGGCCGATGCCCTTGCGCCAGTGATACTGATCGGCAAAGCAGCCACCGGGCCAGCGGACGTTTGGAACCTTGAGTTCTCTCAGTGCCGCAACAACATCGTTGCGGATTCCTCGTGTGTTCGGGATTGCCGAATCCGGCCCGACCCAAATACCCTCGTACAACCCGTGTCCCAGATTCTCGGCGAACTGTCCAAAGATGTTGCGGTCGATCTTCGCTCCAGCTTTTGAAGCGTCGACGGACAAATGAACAGTCTCGGCGGCCACAAGCGGCACAAGAAATACCAGCAGAGGAATAATGCGAATGACGACGCCCGCCCTGGCACAACACTTCATGGTGACTCCCAAAGGGAACTCTGCCGATCGGCTCCGAACTACTCTAGCTCCGAACTACTCTAACTGCTGCGGATGGAAAATCGTAAAGCGAGGATCAATTTGCGGAAACGTTCTCTGGGATTCGAACTATACACAAGCCCCATGGCAACGGGCAAGCGATAAATCGATATACTTCGAGAAGAATGACGCTATCCCTCGACCGTCCCAATCGGGTAATATTCCGCTTGTTCCATGGAATCGGGATTCGCAAGCAGCGAAATCTGCGTTGGCCGGAAAACGATTCCCCCGAAAGCGTCCGATCCTGATTGAACTCACCGATTGGTCAATTGTTGACCCGGCCGTTTTCCCGGCCTGGTTCGAATTGGAGAGAATTCGATGAAGAGAATTGCAGTCGCAATCCTGCTTGTTTCAAGCTATTGCTGCGCACAAACCGCGGATGGGTTCACCCCTGCTTCGACTAATGTGTGGGGCGCACAATACCCTCGCATCGACGCCGCCGGCCGAGCCGAGTTCCGCATCAAGGCCCCTGGCGCCACGGCGGTCAAGCTCAACTTCTGGAGCAATCCAAAACTCGACATGGTAAAGGGAGCCGACGGATTCTGGACGGCTACAACCCCACCCCTCGTACCCGGTTTCCACTACTACAACTTCGTCATCGATGGCGTGGACGTAAACGATGCCGGGAGCCATGCCTTCTACGGCGGAGGCAGAGACGCCAGCGGCATCGAGATTCCCGAGCCGGGAGCAACCTACTATCTTCCGCAGGACGTTCCGCACGGGGCCGTGCGCGAGATATGGTATTCCTCAAAGGTAACCGGCACCTGGCGTCATGCGCTTCTCTATCTGCCACCTGGCTACGACACGCAGGCCCGGACGCGTTACCCGGTGCTCTACCTGCAGCACGGCGGCGGAGAAGACGAGACTGGATGGATCAAGCAGGGGAACGCCAACTTCATCCTGGACAACCTGATCGCCAGCGGAACTTCCAAGCCGATGATCATCGTGATGGCCTACGGCTATGCGCGGCGCGCTGGTCAAGTTGATCCTGACCTGACCGGAAAGCCCTTCGGTTCGCCCGAGATGATGAAGGCCATGCAGGAGATGTCGCAGGTATTCGAGGACGACCTGACCCAGGCCCTGATTCCCTACATCGACGCGAACTTCAGAACTATCGCAGACCGCGAGCATCGCGCCATGGCCGGACTTTCCATGGGGGGCATGCAGACCTTCCAGGTCACGTTCGACCATCTCGATCTCTTCTCCTATATTGGCGGCTTCAGTGGGGCCGGCGGCATTATGATGCTTCGCAGCGCGGAGAAGCCCGATCTAAAAACAGCCTTCAACGGTGCCCTCGCTGACCCGGCCGCGTTTGCTAAGAAGGTGCATCTGCTTTGGATTGGCGTGGGAACCGAGGAGCCGGCTCAAATGCACGCCGGCATCGTCAGACTGCACGATGCTTTCACCGAAGCCAACGTAAAGCACGTCTTCTATGAGTCGCCCGGCACCTCGCATGAGTGGCAGACGTGGCGCCGCGATCTGAAGGACTTCGCGCCGCGGCTCTTTCAGTAAACGAATCGGCAAGGAGGCGAGGCTGAAGAAACATCGCCTTTCTGGCATCGAACTACGTCTCCAAAATGAAGGCTTGACTGCATGATCTCTCGACTTACCTCCCTCCAGATTGCCTCACTGATCTTGCTGGTTGCGCCACTGAGCAACGCTGCTGCCCAGCCCACGCCCTTGGTCGCGCAGCCAGGAACAACTCCCGCTTCAATTCCGTCGGCCCAATCTCTTCCCTTCATTAGTCCCATCTTCGGCGATAACATGGTCCTCCAGCGCGGCAAGCCCAATGCGCTGTGGGGTTGGTCCGAGCCAGGAGATACAGTTCAGGTTGAGATTGGAGAGACAAAGGCGTCCGGTGTTGCCGGCGCCGACCGCAGCTGGCACGTGGCGATTCAACCACCTCCTGCGGGTGGTCCGTATACCGTCAAGATCATGGGACGCCAAACTCTCGAGTTGCACAACGTGATGGTTGGCGATGTATGGCTGTGCGGAGGCCAGTCGAACATGGGCCTGCCGCTCCGCTTCACGCTCAATGGCGCGGAAGAAGCCAAAGCGGCAAACTTTCCTGAAATTCGCTTCTTCACCGTGGCAGGTCACCCCGCGTACAGGCACACCGATGTTATTCAAGGCAAGTGGAGCGAGGTTTCGCCACAAACAGCAGATTGGGTTTCTGCTGTCGCCTACTACTTTGCGCGCAGAATTCACCAGGACATCCATGTCCCCATCGGGCTCGTTCTCGACAATGTGGGTGGAAGTCCGGCGGAAGCATGGACAAGCGCCGAAGCCCTTCGCCCATTGAAGGATTTCGATGTCCCTTTAGCCGAGCTGGCCAGACTAACTTCAGAAGGCGGGCCCGAATACGGCAACTTCGTAATGCACTGGTACGACGATCACGACATCGGACTCAAGGGCAATTGGGCTTCTCCTGACCTCGACGACGCAAAGTGGACGACCGTCGAGATTCCCGGTGGATTCTCCGAACTCGGAGTACCCGAGACACCCGCAGTGGCGTGGTTCCGCAAGGAGATCACTCTTCCCGATCCGCTTCCGCCCGGGCGGGCGATGTTGGATCTTGGCATTATCGAGCGGATGGACACGGCATTTGTCAACGGAAAGGAAGTCGGAGGCAGTTCGTGGATTGAGAACCCGCGGGCTTACTTCATGCGCGCGGGTGTGCTCAAACCCGGCCGCAACGTCATCGCCCTTCGGATTTTGAAAACCAGGCCCGACGGCGGATTCATGAGTAAGCCTGAAGATTTGAAGCTCGTCCTGGACGAAAAAACAACCATTCCGCTGGCCGGCACGTGGAGAGCCAAACTCAGTGTCGATGCGCGACCGCCGCTCCAACTTCCGATCGCTTATGAAAACTGGCCCGTTATGCCCACAGTGCTTTACGAGGGCATGCTCAAGCCTGTTGCTCCGCTCGCCATAGCCGGGGCCATTTGGTATCAGGGCGAGCAGAACTCACCGCGCGGCTACCAGTACCGCAAACTTCTCCCTGGGATGATCGCAGACTGGCGCAAGCTCTTTGCCCAGGGAGATTTTCCCTTTTACATCGTCAGCCTTCCGGTCTTCAAACAACGAAGTGCGACTCCGGTGGACGGCGACGAATGGACTGAAACACGCGAGTCCCAGGCCTTAACTGCGGCTACCGTTCCAAACACCTGTCTGGCCATCACCATCGACACCGGGGACCCGGACAACATTCATGCAAAAGTCAAACAGCCAGTAGGCGAACGTCTGGCGCTGTGTGCGCTTGCCAACTACTATCGAGAGCCGGTCGTCTATGCTGGACCGACCCTGGAATCCGTCGATCGGCTATCGGGTTCCATCCGACTGCACTTCACGCATACGGATGGCGGTCTGGTAGTCAAGGGAGCAAAGCTGGAAGAGTTTGCGATTGCAGGCGATGACCGCAAGTGGTACTGGGCCGATGCACGTATCGACCGCGACTCTGTTGTTGTCTCGTCTCCTTCGGTTCCAAATCCAAAAGAGCTGCGCTACGCTTGGCAGTCCAACCCGGCTGCGACTCTCTTCAACGGTGCGGGCCTGCCGGCCGGTCCCTTCCGCACCGACAATTGGCCCGGCATGACCGACAGCCGTCGACCATACTGACGGTCTCGCAGCGGGATAGATTGTCGGTCAGCGCAAATTCACCCCGGAGGTTCAACATGAGGAATCACGTGACACCAACAATAAATAGAATGGCACCGTGGACCTTGCTTTTCCTTTGCTTGGCTGCACAATTCGCTGTCGCCCAGGACGCCGCAAAACTTCCCTGCATGGACACGAATTTATCGCCCGAACAAAGGGCTGCTGACCTGGTCCATCGCATGACCCTTGCCGAGAAGGCCACGCAAATGCAGAACAACTCAGCGGCCGTTTCGCGGCTCAATATTCCCGCCTACCAGTGGTGGAGCGAGGCGCTGCACGGAGTGATCAACGAAGGGGTAACTGAGTATCCTGAACCGGTCGGTCTCGCTGCCACCTTCGATGCGCCCGGGATTCATGCCATGGCGGCCCAGATCGGGATCGAAGGACGAATCAAGCACGTGCAGAACGTGCGCGAGGGGCACACTGGCATCATGGGGGGCCTGGACTTCTGGTCTCCGAATCTGAACATCTTTCGCGACCCGCGCTGGGGTCGTGGACAAGAGACCTACGGCGAAGATCCGTTCCTCACCGGACGCATGGGCGTCGCCTACGTGACCGGATTGCAGGGCGACGATCCGAAATACTATCTGGCCATTGCTACACCGAAGCACTATGCCGTCCACAGCGGCCCGGAACCGACGCGCCACTTCGCCGATGTGGATGTCAGCAAACACGATGAGCTCGACACCTACGAGCCTGCATTCCGTGCGGCCATCGTTGAGGGCAAGGCTGGTTCGGTCATGTGCGCTTACAACGCAATCAACGGTGAGCCGGCATGCGCCAGCCAATATCTGCTGCAAGACCAGTTGCGGGGCAAGTGGGGTTTCCAGGGTTACGTGGTTTCAGACTGCGACGCGGTCCGGGATGTTGCCGCCAATCATCGCTATCGCCCAACGCAGGCACAGGGCGTGGCCATATCCGTTATTCGCGGCATGGACAACGAGTGCGTCACGTTCACTTCACGGTTCGGTGAGCCAGTCGACAAAGCTTATATCGATGCCGTTCAGCAAGGCTATTTGCCCGAGAGCACACTGGACACCGCGCTCATTCGGCTGTTCACGGCGCGGATCAAGCTCGGCATGTTCGATCCCCCGGAAATGGTTCCCTACACAAAAATCGACGAGAAGGAACTTGACAGCGCCGAACACCGCGCACTCGCGCGCAAGCTTGCAAATGAGTCCATGGTCCTGCTGAAAAATGACGGTTTGCTTCCGATCAAGGAGGCCATCAAGAAGATCGTCGTGGTGGGTCCTCTTGCTGACCAGACGCGCCCCCTGATTGGAAACTATGCCGGCCAGCCAACACACATTGTATCCATCCTCGACGGTCTACGTGCCGAGTTCCCCAACGCGTCCATTGACTTCGTTCCGGGCACACAGTTCCTGCGCATCGATGGAACTCCCGTGCCTGATAGTCTTTTGACGACTCCCGATGGCAAGCCTGGCCTGAAGGCCGACTACAACGAGGGCATGGCCAGAGGCCGGCCAATCCCCGGAGCCAGCACAACGCCCATCGCCAGCCGCACCGAGCCAAATGTGAAGCTGGATGAAACCAATCTACCGTCCGCGATTGTCGGCAGAAAAACATTCGGCGTGCAATGGTCAGGATCTTTCACTCCCAATGAATCGGGCGAATTCATCCTTGGCATGCGCTGCCAGGGGTTTGGAAGGCTCACCGTCGACGGTAAACAAGTCGCGGTCGCGTTCGGTGGCGGCGGCGGACTCGCCTCGGGCGCCGGTCGCGTCCACCTCGAGAACGGTCACAAGGTCACCATTAACATCGCCTATGGCAGCTCAAGCGGCAAGCCGCACGCGGAACTGATATGGGAAAAAGTGAACAACATGCCTTCTCCTGAAGCGATTGCCGCAGCAAAGAACGCCGATGCTGTTATCGCCGTTGTCGGCATCACAAGTCAGCTTGAGGGCGAAGAAATGCCGGTCACCGAACCGGGCTTCCTCGGAGGAGATCGCACCAGCATCGATCTTCCCCAGCCGGAAGAAGATCTGCTCGAAGCAGTTGCAGCCACGGGCAAGCCGCTCGCCGTCGTTCTCATCAACGGAAGCGCTCTTGCGGTCAACTGGGTCAACGAGCATGCCAACGCCATTCTCGAAGCCTGGTATCCCGGAGAAGAGGGTGGCGCAGCAGTGGCAGAAACTTTGAGCGGCAAAAATAACCCGGCCGGTCGCCTGCCAGTCACCTTTTACAAGGATGTTACACAGTTACCTAACTTTGAAGACTACGGCATGGGAAATAGAACTTATCGGTACTTTAACGGTAAGCCGCTCTTCCCGTTTGGCTATGGGCTCAGCTATACCACCTTCAAATACAGCGATCTCAGTGTCCCTGTTCAGGCTGTGCCCGCCGGACAACCTGTTGCTGCCGATGTCACGGTTACCAACACTGGAAAAGTCGCAGGAGATGAAGCGGTTCAGGTCTATCTCAAGTTCCCTGATGTGAAGGGCGCGCCTCAAATCGCGCTCCGTGGTTTCAAGCGCATCCATCTCGAATCGGGCGCGAGCCAGAAAATTCACTTCGAATTGAAGGACCGCGATCTGGGAATAGTGACCGAGGAGGGTAGCCCGATTGTTGCCCAGGGAGATTACACCATCAGCATTGGAGGGGGACAGCCTGATACCGGCGCGCCAGGAGTGACCGGACACTTTCAGATCAAGGGCCAAATCACCTTACCCGAATAATCTGCGAGAAGAGTGAGCGGAGCAACCCTCCGCTTAGGCTCACTCCAGGGCCGTAGGAGTCAGCTGTGTCAATGAAATTGATTCCCAATTCGACGGCACGTCGCAGAACGCGGACGGCCTCATCACGATTCACGGGCTCGCCCCAAATTCCATCTCCCGTGATTCGCATCGCGCCGTATCCCAATCGTGTAACATGCAGATCGCCTCCAACCAGGAATTCGCCCGCCTTCCTGGGAGGCACCTGGTCCAACTCCATCACAGGTTTGTGATTCGGCATATGTTTTTCCTCTCTCCAAATCCAGAGGATCGGCTTTCCAATTGCTCTCGTGACTTGGAGTAATGCAATCCTCCCAGGTTGTGCAGAATTCACGCTTTTTTTTCGATCTATCCCAACTCCATCGAGCCATCGCTGACGACAATGACTTCTGCAGGACCTGCAAAATCTCACAGATCTCACATAGGGCTGACCCCGGGGCGAGTCGTCCGGATTTTGGCCCGCCGCCGCCTTGTTCTTGGTACGAGGCAAAGAACTTGAAAAGGGTGTATCGGGTTTCTCTCCTCGCTTCGCGCAAGACGTTATCGTCGAGTTTTCATCTTGCTTTTGAAATTCAGAAACGTATCAATCTGCTGAGCCAAGGTTGCGACAATTGATCGGTCCGCATGCGGCATAAGCGTAGCCTGCGAGCGCAGATGTTCGTGTTGCCGAGCCCTCGGGGCAGTGCTAGACTTCGCGCATGGCCACCAAAAAGAAGACAGGGACAAAATCAGCGGGATCGAAGAAGAACGAGACCAGAATGTCGCAACAGCCAGCAAAGAAGCGGTTGGCAACGCCTAAAACGATGCCGGACAAGACCGCAGTCGGGAAGAAGGCGCCGGCGAAAACAGCCGGCCCCAAAGCCGTTGGCAAGGTGAGATGGAACAAAGACCAACCGCTGACTTCGCTGGAAGAGCCCTCGCGAAGGGTCTCGGGATTGCTATCGGGAGATCTGCAGGGATTATCGAACGACGAGAGCGCGGATTCCGAAAGTGTCGACGAGTTGTTGGAGGAAGGAAACGCATTCGAGGCGGGGGTCGTTTGGGGCATCGAAGACTCCAGAGGACGAGAGGGTCAGGAAGTCCGCACACGCGAAGTGCCCGAAGACGACGTGCCCGACGAGTATCTGAACCAGGACTGAGGGAGTCGCGCAATAACACGAGGATGGCGATTCTCTCAGCTGGGTGTCAGTCAGCCCAAGTAATCACGAAGATGCTTTCGGCTGGCGCAGCAATGTCCTTCGCCACGGCCTCGACAGGCTCTCTCGAATCCGCCCGCACTACGCGTATCCGCTACGAAGATTTCGCTGGCGGCGATAACGCAACGGCGGCTTCACTGGTGAGGACACGGAAAGTGAATGTTTCCTGGAGGTATAGCCGCACCAGGAAGTCGGTGTGACTGAGGTAGCCGACCGAAACGTCCTGCCCGACGTTCAGTTCGAAGTCGCCGCCTCGCGTAGTGAGAACGAACACTCCTTCGATCGCCGGCGCCCAGACAAGGTTACCGTCAACGATTCGTTTGACATGCTCGAGAACAGGATATCCATGATCGCGAGTCTCAGCGAGTGCCGTATACTCATCGGCTCCGAGCAAAACCGAGTAGGGCCCGTTTACACCTACAAGGCGCAATTGGCTCAACGCTTGTGCCACTGCGTCGGGATAATCTCGCACATCCGCAGGAAGTGGAACGATTGGATTGCTGGTGTCTTCACGCATGCCCCGAATATCCGCTTCGGCATATCCGTTGAAGATGGCTCGGTCTTCTGCAAAGGCAAGTTTCTTTGCGGCGTCTTTTGCGGCCTGCCAGTCGGAGTCCTCCGATCCGCGCTCCACATCGTCAATTGCCTGACGGGATAGTTCAAACGGCACCCGCAACTCTACCAGAGGCTTGACCGTCCGCTGTCTAGCGACAATGCCGTCTGCGGGAGCAGCAATCGGGCGCAGGTGGCCCGTCGCGACTCCGGGCAGAGCAATTCCTCCCGGCGAAGGAACGTCAACAACCCGTCGCCCGGCCAGATACCGCTTCAGCGTCCTCGTCGTCTCTTCCTCAATCTGCGACCATGCGGAGTCAGAAATTGGCGCCAGTTCCCGATGGAGGTTATTCATCTCTCTCTCCTTTAAGTGATCCAATCTTGAGTGATTTATCATCCGCGGACGGGGCCAGCGGCGGGTCCGATGTCCGCAACTCGATGGTCTCTGTCAAATGAGGTCCATCTCCGCTCAACTTGTCCAGAAACGTCGCTGACGGCACAAAAAACAAGCTGCCGGTAACTGCGCGGCTGAAATCCAGTAGCCTGTCATAATTGCCAGGAGGGCGGCCAATGAACATATTCTGAAGCATCATCTCCGTTATGCGCGGAGTGCGGCTGTAACCGATGAAGTATGTCCCAAACTCCCCGTGGCCTGGCCGGCCAAAAGGCATGTTGTCTCTCAGAATCTTGACTTCTCGCCCATTCTCCTCGATGACAGTCAACGCGCTATGCGCCGAGGTCGGCTTCTCGGCATCGCTCAGTTCGATGTCCGAGAGTTTTTTGCGGCCAATGATGCGCTCCTGCGCCTCAACAGGCAGAGCATCCCACGCCTTCATGTTGTGAAGGTACTTCTGCACAATCACGTAGCTGCCGCCAGCAAACGCAGGGTCCTCGTCACCAACGATCGCAGCCTCACAAACGGCGTCTCCCCGTGGATTCTCTGTGCCATCGACAAATCCGAGGACGTCGCGTTCATCGAAATATCGAAATCCCTGAACCTCGTCCGCGACCGAAACCACATCCCCGATGCTATTCATGATCTGAGTAGCCACTTCAAAGCAAAGGTCCATCCGTTTTGCTCGAATATGGAACAGGATGTCGCCGGGAGTCGAGACGGCGTGGCGGCTTCCCGACAGAATCTCTCGGAACGGGTGAAGCTCCGCGGGCCGTGGCGATCCAAAAAGCTTGTCCCATGCGTCGGACCCGAATCCAACAACGCACGTGAGGCCCGCCTCAATGTCCCGAAACTCGACGGCGCGGATAAGCCCGGAAAGGCCCGCGCAGAATGAGCGCAGAAGCGCATAGGAATCCGGTTCATGGCGAATGCAGACAACCAAAAAGATCGCCGCACGCGTAAGCGGGGCGACAACGTTCTGAGACAGAACGGCCTTTTCTGATTTCTCAGGTCTGTCCATTGCGTCAATCTCGATCCCCGAGTATTCTCATCCATCGAAAGTATCGCATTTCTGGATTGCTTCCAAACATTCTCGCTTTTCCCTGGACTGAGTTTAACTTCCCAACTAGCCTCAATGATGGCCGCCCGTCTGGCTTGCCCTCGCCATCCCTAACGCGGCAACAACTCAAAACCTATCGACGTCGATCACGGCCTGGGCAAACTCTCGTGGAGCTTCCTGAGGCAGATTGTGGCCGATTCCACCGGCGATGAGGCGGTACTCATACTTGCCGGAGAACTTATCGCGATACGCCGTGCTTGGCGCGTGGATCGCACCGTTGGAGTCGCCTTCCATAGTAATCGTGGGCACGGTGACGGCTGGAAATGCGGCCAAGCGCTTTTCCAGGTCATCATATTTCCGTTCGCCCTCGGCCAGGCCAAGTCGCCAGCGATAGTCGTGCATCACGATATCGACGTGGTCGGGGTTGTGGAAGGATGCTGCTGTGCGGTCGTACGTGGCATCGTCGAACTTCCACTTTGGTGAAGCCTGGTGCCAAATGAACTTATTGAACTGGTCGAGGTATTTCGCGTAGCCGGCCTTGCCGACTGGGGTAGCGAAGTAATATTGGTACCAAAACAGAAAGGCGGGCTCAGGTGGCCACGGTGTCTGGTTGCCCTCCGGGCTGCTGATCAGATAGCCGCCGACAGAAATAATCGCCTTGCAGCGTTCCGGCCAGAGGACAGCCAAAACGTCTGCCGTGCGCGCACCCCAGTCAAAGCCGGCGAAGATGGCTTTCTCAATCTTGAGCGCATCCATGAGAGCGATCATGTCGAGACCGACGGCCGACTGCTGCGCGTTCCGCATGGTTGCACTGGAGAGAAAGCTCGTGGTGCCGTAGCCACGCAGGTACGGGACGATCACCCTGTAGCCCTTCGCGGCCAGCATTGGCGCGATATCGACGAAGCTGTAAATGTCATAGGGCCAGCCGTGCAAAAGAATGACCGGAGGACCGTCGGGCGGGCCATCTTCCGCGTATCCGACATTGAGCAGGCCGGCATCGATCTGCTTCAGCGGGCGGAACGAGCTGTTGATCCCCGGCTTACCCGCTGGCAGATCTGTTGGGTGCGCTTCGCCGGATAGGGGCTCGACACCTTCCGCGAAGACTGCGCCCGGCGCAAGCAACGCGGCTCCTGCCGATAGTCCGGAGACTGCAAATCGCCGACGTGAGATTCTTGTTGCTTCTGCGTCCTTCATAGATCGTCTCCCTTGTTTTGAGTGATGCTAATCAGTCCGCCCGACCGACGATTTTGCCCGACGGCAGCGGTCCTGGAATTGGATTCTCATCAAACCAACGGGCAACCATAACCGAGTCTCGATAAACGAACATGATGCGCTCTCCTTGTTTGGACCGGAATGTGGCGCCTCGCAGTCATTGGCAAAGCAAACACGAAGACCACTCTCTACTTTTGCGTCTTCATGAATTCACTCACCAGAGCCGCAATCTCGTCCGCCTTGGTGTCAAGCGCAAAATGCCCCGCCTCGAGCACGTGCACCTGCGCCTTCGGCACGTCTTTGCGATAGCGTTCAGGCTCTCCCGAATCGAATGACAAATCGTGCTTGCCCCAGATCACCAGCAGCCTGGGCTGCTTGCTCTGCATCCATGCTTGCCACTTCGGATAGTTCTCGACATTTGTGCGGTAGTCGTAGAACAGATCGCTCTGAATCTGTGCCTGCCCTGGCGCGTTCAGAAATGCGTACTCGTCCGTCCAGAGGTCCGGATCATACAATTCGACATTGGGGTCGTCCCCCACATGCCGCGTCTTCGTCGCCGCCATTGACAACAGATTCTTGCGAAGCGCCTCTTCGTTGGTCGGCCGATCCGCCCAGAACGCTCTGCGGGTCGTCCAGGTGACTCCGAGCCCTTCGTTGTGCGCCACGGCGTCCTGCACAATCAGCGCCTCTACCGCCTCCGGGTGCGCGAGCACCATTCGAAAACCAACCGGCCCGCCGTAGTCCTGCATGTACAGCGTGTAGCGCGACAAGCCCAGCGCCAGCGCGAAGTCTTCCATTACAGTGGCGATGCGATCAAAGGTGTAGGAAAACTCCTTCGGGTCCGGCCAGTCGCTGTGCCCGAAGCCCGGATAATCTGGCGCAACCAGATGATATTTGTCCGAAAGACGCGTCAGTAGGGACTGAAACATTCGAGACGACGACGGAAGTCCATGCAGCAAGAGGATCGTGGGCGCGTCCTTTGGTCCCGCTTCCCGGTAGAAGATTGAGAGGCCGTCCACCTTAACTGTGCGATAAAAGACCTGCTGTTCCATTGCTTTGTCCTTTGCCTGTGGGTTTGTGCCGAGTGCGTTTACGAGCGTAAGCCCCAAGACGGCGATACTCGTGACGATTCGATATGTTGATCTCGTAGTGCTCATGCATCCCCGCGATCTACTCCGCGACTTCAAAGATCACTTCAAGCTCGACTGGCATCCCAAGCGGCAGGCTGGCAACGCCAATCACCAGCCGCACCGCCATGTTGTCCGCGCCAAACACATCGCGAAACAGATCAGACGCCGCATCCGCAACATGCGGCTGGTCGAAGAAATCCCCCGACGTCGCCATGAACACGCCGAGTCGAACCACTCGCGTCACGTGATCGAGCGATCCCAGAAGCTCTCTCGCCGCTGCCAGCGCGCCCAGAGCCGCCGTGCGTACCGCATCGCGTCCCATCTCGGCATCCAATTCCTTTCCAAGCCGGCCAAGATACTTCGGCTTGTGATCCACGACCGGCAGCATGCCGCTAAGGAAAAGCAGATTCCCCGTTTGCAGCGCCTCAACGTAGCTGCCGAACGGCACGGGCGTGGTCGGAAGCTGAATGCCAAGCTCGTTCAGCCGGCTCTCTGCGCCGCCCGGCTTCGAACCTCTACCGGCTACCATTTGCCCACATGCGCACCGTCGTCCACATGCAGCACCTCCCCGGTTACGTGATGGGCTTCTGCCAAATAAACCACAGCGTCCGCGATGTCCTTCGCCTCGGAGATTGTTCCCATCGGTGATAGCGCCTTCAGGTTGCCCTTGTGCAATGGGGTGTCTACGACGCCCGGCGCGACCGCGTTGAACCGAATCCTCTCCTTCGCATATTCGTTCGCCAGGCTCAGCGTGATCGCATCGATACCACCCTTAGTCATCATCGGAACCGAAGCCGGAACCCCGGCAACGGGGTTGTCAGCCAGCGATGCACTGATGCTGGTCACGCTGCCGCCCCTGCCCTGAGCAAGCATCTGGCGCACGGCAGCTTGCGTTATGAAGACGAATCCCTCAAGGTTAATCGAAATGAAGGCACGAAGTTCCTCCGCTGTATACTCCGTGAATGGCTTCGAATAGTAGATGCCTGCGTCGTTCACAGCATGGTCGATCGCCCCGAACCTATCGATTGCCACTTTCGCAACTGCCTCCGCAGTCTCTGGCCGGCTGATATCTCCATCTACGAGCGCAAGTTTGGGAGACGCCGCGTACCCGGCCTTCGAAATGGTTCGCGAAGTCGCCACCACGTTATAACCACGATCCAAAAACGCCTCAACGATTGCCGCGCCGATGCCTTGCGAAGCGCCGGTAACGATGACTGTCTTCCCGTTTCCCATAGTCAGCTCCTATTGCCCTGTTAAGCTCGGAGAAGTCTTCCCCCTGCGCCCCTGGCTTGAAAGCAACAACATCCCGTGCTACCGTTCGCATCTTGCAAGATTTTCACAGCCCCGCGGATTCTCAAGCCATCGTCATTCACGCCTGGCGAACCCAATAGCAGAGGAACCCTTCGATGTTCACGCTGGAATCCAACATTCTTCTCCCGCGATCAGCCGAATCGCTGCTTCCCGCAAAGTCGTCGGATGCAAATGGCGGTCAATCCGCTCGTCATAGAGCCAGTCGTCGATCATCGCGGACTCGCTTTCGAGCAGCAGGATTCTTGCCGTGCTCCATCGATGACGAACGTAGTCCGCTGCCTCGGTCGTCTCTCTTGATTTGGGAGGGAACACCAGGATTACGAGTGCATAAGCGCGCTCCTTGAGGTGGTACATATCGGCGCACGAAGCCAAAGTTTCCACGGCAGCCGGAATCGATCGCAACAGCATCAGGTGCAATTCGTGCAGCGCGAACGCCGCGTCGACCAGAAGAATCCGAGCTGGCTTGTTTGCAGAGACGACAAGCGACCGATCCGCTCGGCCCATCGTGGTCAACTCGGATGCTCCTCGCGGTTGCGGCGGACGAGAATCCGGGTCTCGGCGCACAGCACGATCGGCGTGGACGGCGCCAAAGCCAGAGGGCCCACCTGCATTGAGAACTCCGGCATTTCGAGAAGAAGCCATGTTTATCTCCAACTATTTCGATCAGCGCAATCGTCTAAGTGCCGTGTGCGATTCCTCGCTAGTGAGCTAAGAACCTTTCCAGCATCAAAATGCCCAGCGAGGATTTCGACCGAATGGGCGCTCTTCTCACGCACATACTCCCAGATGTCATTGGGCCAGCAATGTGTGCCAGGACGATATCAGACGAAGGTATTGATCGCTACCTTAGTGTCGGTTTGATTCGTTTCAGTCGAAACGAAGGCGGGCTGATAGGTCGCAGTGTGCGCATGAAGCCTACCTGGCAGGGGGCAAAGCGGGACCAGACCGGCGCGGAACCCGGAGCCGTGCAGCAATGCTCACTAACTCCGCAAGAGATTCAGCTTTCATCTTTCGCATCATGCTGCCGCGATGTGCTTTGACAGTAATCTCGCTGATTCCCAGTTCGCTGCCAACCTGCTTATTCGGCAATCCAACAACCACCAGCGCCATCACTTCGCGTTCGCGAGCGGTAAGGCACGAGTACCGGGCTTTCAACGCTCGGATCTCTGCGGAGCGGTCCAGTAATGTCTTGCTGCGTACCAGGGCATTCCGAATTGCATTCAGAAGAATCTCGTCACTGAACGGTTTGGTCAGGAACTCTTGAGCTCCTGCCTTCATCGCCTGCACAGTTATGGGAATATCTCCATGGCCTGTGATGAAGATAATCGGCATCTCGCTCCGCTCCACAGCAATTCGCTTCTGCAGATCGAGACCATTGAGTCCAGGCAGAGTAATGTCGAGTACCAGGCAGCTTGGAACAGCTACGGGCGGGCGGCTCAGAAATTCCTGCGCGGAAACAAACGTTTCCACGTCCAGGCCCTCATGACGAAGCAAGGCTTCGAGCGATTCGCGAACAGAGATATCGTCATCAACGACGAGAACGATTGACGGGCTCTCTGTCATGGGCAAGGCCCTCACCTCAAAACCATGTGCTCCGGCATCAGCCATTGTAAATCCGCTCCATAATCTCGAGGGTCAGCCTAATTTAGCCTGAAGCGCGGAATTGAGCGCATCGACCATCGCATCGTCACTAAACGGCTTAATTAGGCATGCGATCGCGCCCTGCTCGATGAGCCGCGACCGCAACAGCTCGTCGCAATGTCCGGTGATGAAAATAATGGGAATCTTCACATCGCGACGATTCAACTCTTGCTGAAGCTCGGGTCCGCTCATGCCTGACATCGCAATGTCGAGGATCAAACATTTGCTTCGTGAAACTCCATCCTTCGCAAGAAACTCTTCAGCGCAAGAGAATGTCTCAGAGGCCAAACCGAACTCCTTGAGCAGATCTGGCAGCGACTCCCGCACAGATTCATCATCGTCGACGATTGATACAAGTGCTTGTGGATTCATCATGGTCTTCTCAGTCCGCACCCGCAAGACAGCCTTGCTCAACATTGAGAACCGTGAATTCGTTGCAGCGCTGATTGAGGAAGTCGATGTCCTGGTTTCCAGAGTGCGGCTCACACCACCCAGGGCAGCACATCTACAAAGCGGCCGAGCTCATCCCGATCGAATCCCTTCTTACTGAACTCAATGACTGAATCATCCGCTGTGTAGCCGAAGGTGTCCATTGTACTTAGGTATTGGTGGCGGCAGGGAGAGCGCTCGCGCGAGCCATTTTGCCCAAGTGGGTTCGGAGCTTCAAAATTGCGGGATGAAGATTGCGAAGGTGCGTCCCTGGCCCATCTTTGGCTTGCGCTTAGAGGCTGCCGCGACTGGCCTCCATAACCGCGTGGAGTGCACTCCCGGGCTCGGAAAGCTTCAACTGGCGATTGGTCAGTCTCTACGCCTCAGCAAAACTCACAGGGCGGGTGATTGCTTCCCAGCTTCCAGGGCCGTGCTTCTGATTGATTTCGCGCCCGCGCAAATCGACACTCTTACGACTGCTCTTGAGGGATAGGCCCTCGCTGGCATGGAATTGAGAATGCAAAAGTGGCTCCGGGTCCCTCGTTGGCCGTCGCCCACAACCGCCCGTGGTTGGCTTCGATAATCGAACGGCTGATAGAGAGCCCGACCCCCATGCCATCGGACTTTGTCGTATAGAACGATTCGAACATCTGGTCGGCAACTTCAGGAGTAAAGCCAACGCCAGAATCTTGAACTAGAAGGCGTACATGCTCACCTTCCAGCTCCGTTCTAAGCACCATCTGCCGTGGCCGATCTTCGATCGCGCTCATCGCGTCGGACGCGTTGCGGAGGAGATTAAGAATCACCTGCTGAAGTTGAACGCGGTCACCGTGAACCTTCGGCAGATATTCGCTGAATTCATGCTTCAAAATTACGTTGTTTCTCTCAAGCTCGCCAGAGAGCAGCGCGATCACTTCGCGAGCCGCTTCGTTGAGGTCGATCGGCTCGACATCAATCTGCTTCTTGCTGAAGAGCGTTCGCAGTCGACTGATTACCTCTGAAGCGCGATTGGCATCGCGAATCGTTCGTTGCGCGGTCTCTCGCGCACCGTCAAGATTTGGAGCATCGCCCTTCAACATGCGGAAACATGTGCTCGCATTCATGATGATTCCCGCTAGCGGTTGGCTGACCTCATGTGCGATCGAGGCAGTCAGTTGCCCGATGGTCACGACTCGCATCATTCGCGCGAGTTCAGCCTGGCTGTGGCGTAACTCTTCTTCAGAGCGCTTCTTTTCGGAGATATCTCGAATGAATCCGGTGAATACCTTTCGCTGATCCACCGTCATCTCTCCGAATGAGACCTCTGCCGGGAACTCCTCACCGCTTGCCCGCATTGCAGTCATCTCAGTCCCCTGCCAATTCAGCTGCTTGGTGCCCGTCTCCAGATATCGCTTGAAACCCGTTTCGTGGAGTCCGCGCATAGCCCCCGGCATGAGCACCGTGAGAGGTTTGCCAATAAGCTCTTCCGGGTTGTATCCAAATATCCGTTTTGTCGCGGGATTCGCAAGAATGATTGCGCCGCTTTCGTCGATACTCACCACCGCGTCGCTGGCTGTTTCAACCACAACTCGGTGTCTCGCCTCGCTCCGCCTGAGTTCGTCTTCGGCACGCTTTCTATCGTCAATTTCCGTTAAGAGAAAGTACCACCGTACGATTTGTCCCTGCAGGTCACGAAGAGGAAGCCCGCGCACGTTTAACCATCGGTAGACACCATCGAAACGACGAACTCGTATTGCTTCATAATCAACTGGCTCTCCTGCGGCGAAAGATCGCCCAAAAGCCTGAAGGTACGCCGGGCGATCATCGGGGTGAATGCTGTCGTCTACGGCCCATTGGCGACACTCTTCCAGCGTTCTTCCAAAATAGTCCAAAAGCGGCTGGCTGACCCGTTCAAGCTCGCCGTTCTTGCTCAAGACTGCAATCATGCCGGGAATGCTGTCCACGATTAAGCGAGATTCGTGCTCGCTTTCGCGCAGCGCTTCCTCGGCCCGCTTCTGATCGTCGATGTCGGTTATAAGTAGGTACCAGCGAACAATATCCCCGTTTCTATCGCGAAGCGGAGAACCTCTATCCTGGAGCCAGCGATAGACACCGTCCGCTCGCTTAAAGCGC
>Ga0182016_10001391_pt1 | contig 29521 bp, 15 predicted proteins | sample 712S2MmetaG_FD_120491 | JGI IMG/M metagenome (GOLD analysis project Ga0182016, IMG submission 120491) | Permafrost microbial communities from Stordalen Mire, Sweden - 712S2M metaG | ecosystem: Environmental > Terrestrial > Soil > Wetlands > Permafrost | place: Sweden: Stordalen | collected...
GTTGGATGCTACCGATGGTGCGGCTCCAAGCAACGATCCGCCGTCGTGGGGGGCTTTTCAAGTACAACACTGTGTATTACAGTGTGTTGGTAGACATGACTGCGCATCGGAAGGCTGGTTAACCGCTTCTGATTGTGCGCGATGGCACCGAAACAGAATATGCCGTAAGAGACGGCCGGGGGCCATCTATGTAGTCTGCCGGGGTCGGCGCGTCGAGTCCGTAGCGCCCGTGAAGACAGAGGTTTAGAGTGGACTTGGGCTCTGGTTTTCTCGGTCGCAGCTCTCGAGTTGAAAGAGGGGATTGTCATGGGTCTGGCAACAAGCCCTATTGGACATGAAGAACTTGATGGCGATCGACGCATTTTCAACGATGTTGAGAAGCAGTCAGTCCTTCGTGAATTGGACGCGATCCTGAACAGTCCGGTTTTTCAGCCAAGCAAGCGCGGCAAACAGTTTTTGACCTATGTAGTCCATCACCGGCTTGAAGGGAACCACGAGCGGCTGAAAGAACGCACCATCGGAGTCGATCTCTTTCAGCGCCCTGCCGGGTATGCAACCGGGGACGATCCTGTCGTTCGGGTGCAGGCCGGGGAAGTACGCAGAAGGCTGGACCAGTATTACCAGGCCAACCCGAATACCTCGACAGTCCGCATCGAACTTCACGTGGGGTCTTACACCCCCGAATTCAAGTGGGTACCACCTGACCAGGTGGGCCAACCGTCTTTGCCTTCGGAAGTGGCAAAATCTCAAGAAACTCCCCAACAAATGGGCAGGGGCCAAGAATTAAGTTCGGTCAAATCGGCATTGCCTGCAGAAACAAAGCGTGCTACCGGAAAGCACAAATGGTTCTGGTGGGTTTTGGCCGGGGTTGGCCTCGTCCTTCTGGCCGGTCTGACCTTGGTAGGGATATCAATTTATCGTGCCAGAGCACCCCAATCAGTTTTGCAAAGGTTCTGGGCTCCCGCGATATCCTCAACAGAACCGGTACTGATCTGCCTGGCCAAACCTTCGGTCTACTTACCGTCGGTCAAACTCTACCAAAGACGTGCCAAGAATCCCGAGGAGTTCCAGGGTCAATTCGCGAGGCTCACGCATAAACCCGATCTGGGGCCCGATGACAAGCTCCAATGGGGCGATATGATCGAGTACCCCGACTATGGGCTTGCGAGCGGAGATGTTTACACGGCGATTCAACTGGCTGGTTTTTTTGCCCAGACGGGGAAAAAGAATCAAGTCAGAATTGGAGACGACTACTCATTCGAAGACTTGCGCAGCTCTCCCGCAGTCGTCATTGGAGCGTTCAACAATCGTTGGACGATGCAAATCACATCCAACCTTCGCTTTGAATTCGTCGATGAGGGAGGCGAATCGCTCATCAAGGAAGTTGGCCCGTCAGGACGAAAATGGAATGCAAGAACTGACGCAGTCGAAAAGTCCGGTGAGGATCACGCAGTTGTCACAAGACTTCTCAACTCAAAAACCGGTCAATTTGTTGTAATCGTGGCTGGAATCAAGTCCTACGGCACCCAGGCTGCCGGAGAGTTCGTTTCTAATTCGGCGGCCCTTCAGGCGGCCCTTCAGACCGCTCCGCCGGACTGGGACAAGAAGAACCTGCAGATTGTTCTTCAAACCCCGGTCACTGAGGGTTTACCTGGTCCTGCCCAGGTTGTTGCTCTCTACGTCTGGTAGCCGCCGGACATACGGCAATTGGAAAATCCAATCAAATCAAGGATATGCAGCGCCGCACGGAGGGTTGCGTGTCTGTGCTGACCCTTTTGGCAATAGGAGTCTGCGGGAACCGCCCCGGCTTGGCCGGCAAAAAGGGCTCTTGATGCGATACAAGATGAGTGAATTCGAGTGAAGGAAGGCACGAACAAGGCGGCGACTGTAACTTGAGATGGGGAAATGCCTCCTCCAAAAGGTGGGGGTGCGCCTCCTTCGTTCCATTTAAATGATTGATAATAAAAGAGATATTGTCAAACTTACCGTAATGTACAGTGTAATACTTGTGCACTCTGCACAAAGCGCCTAGTTTTCTCGTGGATTAAATCTGAATGAAGCGGCGCACGGTAATGCCGCCAAGAGTTATCTGACTTCGCCTACAAACTGCTCCAAGTCTAAGCCCAACAGGTTGGATCGCATTACGAGAGCAGAAGGCCCAAACCCGGAAATCGTTTACTAAGGAGACAAAAATGGTTAGTGACAGAAGAGCGTACAGGATTCTGGCGGTGCTTCTGCTTTTGGTGGGATTGGGGGGACGTTTTGCGGTCGCCCAGTTCTCAAGCGGAATCGAAGGTACCGCACACGATACGACAGGTGCTGTAGTTGCCGGAGCGAAGGTCACCGTGACCGACACACGCCTCGGGGTTTCAAAGGCGGTCGTCACCGGACAAAATGGCTACTTCCGAGTGGACGGCATTGCCGCATCCACATATACGGTCGAGATTCAAATGGCAGGCTTCCAAACCTGGAAACAGGGCGGGCTGACGCTTCAGATTGACGAAGTTCGCAGTCTGACGCCTGAATTGAAGGTCGGCGACGTTTCCACCAATGTTGAAGTCTCCGCAACAGCGGCGTCGGTCGATCTGGTGACCCCGACGACCGGGTCGATTATTTCCAACGTGACACTGGCGGAAACGCCGTTGACCGGGCAGAATGTCTACGGTCTCGCTTCTCTGACGCCGGGCATGACCGGTGGCGGCGTGACAACGGCCGGCAACGACAACTACACCAACGAATACGCGATCAACCTGAACGCGGCGGGACTTCGGCAGGAAGAGAACGGATACCAGATCGACGACGGCTACACCAACACGCCCTCCCGCGGCGGCGGCTCATCGATCTCTCCGAATCCGGAGATTGTCCAATCCATGGACATCCGCACCAACGATTTCGATGCCCAGAAGGGGCGCAACGCCGGCAGCACGGTCGACGTCTACACCGTCTCCGGATCAAACCAGTTCCACGGGAACATCGACTGGTACTTCACCAACAACGATCTCTCCGCGACCACTCACTTCCAGAGCTCGGTTCCGACTTTCACGCGCAATGAGATGGGCGCAACGATGGGCGGGCCGATTTTCAAGAACAAGCTGTTCTGGTTCGGCGCTATCGATGTACTGCGCGAAAGCCAGCCCAGCAGCTATACGGCGACAGTGGAAACGCAGGACTTCGTCAATTGGGCCAAAACCTGGGAACCCAACACTGTAGGCTATCAGTTCCTCACCATGGCGCCTCCGGCCGCCTACCCCACGACGGGCCTGGTTCCGTATAGCACCTACATTCTGCCTTCGAATCAGGGTGGTACGCCCGGCTATTTCCCGGCTCCCACAGGCGCGGCACTCACCGCACTTGAGAGCATTAACATCATCGGCACCATTCCCGTGAGCTACAGCGCGCCCAAAAACGGGTACCAGTGGAGCTTCCGCGTAGACGACTATCTTGGCAGCAAAGACCGCATCTACGTGGACGCTATCCGCACTGACTACTCAGGCCCGGGAGGCGGAACCCGCCCGGCAAGTGTGCAGGGCAACGGCAACAGCTCCGACTTCGTCAACATCAACTGGACCCACACGTTCGGTTCGCACCTCTTCAATCAAACCGGGGCGAATGTCATTCGGCCGTACGGAGCGAACCTGACACAAGTGGCAACGGAAGGAATTCCGTACGTCAACGTCAACAACCTGGCTGGATTCGGGTCATGGGCGCCGGGCAACTTCTCGCAGACCACGTACAGCTGGCGCGATGTGATGACGGCGACCATCAAGACGCACACCCTCAAGTTCGGAGCCGACCTCTTTAACACACGCGAGGTGGACCACCAGGGAGGCGCATTCACGCGTCCAACGTTCAACTACCGCAACCTCATCGATCTCATTCAGGATGAGCCTGTATCCCAATCGGGTCCGGCCGTGAACCTGCAAAACCACCAGCAGGCGCCTTACGACCGCATCTATCGCGACCTGATTGAAGGTTATTACTTGCAGGACGATTGGAAGGTTTCGCCGCGGCTCACAGTGAACATGGGAGTCCGCTACGATACGATGGTCAACTTCTTCAGCATCTATAGTCCAACGTTGTCTAAGTTCAACCTTGGCAGCGGCTCGACATGGAACGCCAAAATCGCCTCGGGTACGGCTTCACTGGCAAACACGCACGACGTCCTCGACCACAATATCGGTGGGTTTACGCCGCGCCTCGGCTTCTCGTGGGATATCTTTGGCACGGGCAAGACGGCACTGCGCGGCGGCTTTGGCATGTTCGAGGACCAGCCACCCTATCTGCACATCACGGATTCGACGGCTGGAAACCTGCCCAACTTCTTCAGTCCGTCCGATGACGTTACGGCGGGTGGAGCGACCCCAAAGCCCTTCATCTGCACTCCGAAGGGTGCCTGGGATATGGTCTGCCCAGTGTTGAACACCAGCAACGCCGTGCTGAACTCCAGCGGCGGACTCGTAATCAATGGAGTCATTTCGCGAGCGGGCATGGGCGGTTACGATCCCAACTTCAAGATGCAGCAAGTTGAAGCATGGTCACTGAGCCTGCAGCAGCAGCTTCAGAACAACCTGATTGTTGAACTGAACTACTCAGGCACCGAAGCGCATCACCTACTGGTCTTCCAAAACGATGCCAACCGTTTTGCCGGCGACCTGATCATCAACAACAACCAGCTGCAGCGTCTGAACCCGAACTTCGCGGGAACGGCGTGGGCCAGCTCCGACGGCAATTCTGCTGGGAACTTCGGTTCGGCGGAGGTGATCCGGTCGTTTACCCACGGCCTGGCCTTCCGCGGAATCTACACCTATGGCAAGGCGTTGGACGAGATGAGCCAGGCTCAATCACTGGACAGCGGCTCCATTACGTCCGGATCCGACTTCTATGTGAACAACGCTCTCCACGCACAACGCGGGCGTGCTGACTTCGACATCCGTCAGCAGATTTCGGCTGACGGCACCTGGGATGTTCCCAACAACTATCCGAGTGCCGCGCTCAGGGACATTCTGGGCGGATGGCAATTCGGCGGCAAGTGGATCGGTCAGACCGGATTGCCCTTCACAGTCGTAAACGGCTCGGGTTTCGCGCCGGTCTGCAGCGGCGGTGCGGCACTGGTCAACAACCAATGCCCGGCGGGCACCACAATCGTTGGCAATAACGGCGGCGACTACAACGCCGACGGTTACAACACCAAACTGCCCAACGTGCCGACCTTTGGCTCACACCTGGGCGGCCAATCGAAGGCCAAATTCCTGAGCGGAATCTTCACGGCATCGCAGTTCCCGGCGCCGGCTCTGGGGCAGGAAGGTAATCTCGGCCGCAACACCTACGACAGGCCCGGATACAAGAACATGGACCTCACCTTCGAGAAACATTTCAGTGTTCCGTGGCTCTTCGCGGAAAAGATGAAGATCGAAGCCAAGGGCGAAGTCTTCAACCTGTTTAACCGCACCAACCTGAATGGCGTTGACTCGGGCATGGGAGACGGCACGTTCGGCCAGTCCACCAGCCAGTTGCCGCCGCGCAGCTTGCAGCTTCACCTTCGGGCGAGCTTCTAACTCGCTCGTTGGCTCTGCCAACTCTGACCCGGCGGTGCAGCCCGCCGCCGGTCCAGATACGCCGGGCACCGGAGTTCCAGGGCTGCCAAGTCTCTGGGACACCGAGTAGTCCTGCGTATTCCTTGATGACCTCCTATGCCAGTGAGCCGTGCGATTGATTTATCTGCGCGGCTCACTTTTTTTTGCCGCTCGCGGCCGATGCGAGATCCGCGACAAACTCTGGAAATCTAGTCGCAACTTGTTTAGAGTATGCTGGGCAATGCGGATCGCCATGCGTCAACTGCTCCTATCGGACTTCGCGCTCTTGGCGCCCGGTCTCGATTCCCACCAGCTGCCAGCGATTGGTTAACAGAGGTCGCAGGTTAGTTGCTGAATGGAGTGACAGATGCGTAAGTTCATGTTTCTGGTCGGGCTGCTTTTGGGCAGCAACTGTAGTTGCTTTGCGCAACACAATGCTCAAGACAAAAGCGCAACCGACCTCGTCTCTCTCATCGGGCAGGATCAATACAGGCAGCTTCAGCTACGCCTCGCCAGCCTTAACCGGGATATCGCGACCAGGGGGCTACATAATTATCCCGGAGTGGACGGGAGATTGATCACCGGATATGCCTACGGCGAATTCTTTGACTGGGACCTATATTTCGAGAATATATATCTTTCTTACTACGGAGTTAGTGATTATGACTTCACGAACCTGAAGTTGTTTCTCGACAAACAGCAACCTGACGGGTTTATTGCTCGAACAATTGGAATCACCTATCCGCGGCCGACCCAGATGTTCAAGCCTTTCATGGCGCAGCTTGTGGTCTTGGGGGCCAGCCAGAACGGCGGCGATTACGAGTGGCTGCGAGCCAAGTATTACGTCCGGCTGCAAAAGTACATCGACCGCTGGTTTGCCTACGATCATGACGGAAATGGGCTCCCGGTCTGGAATAGCTCCGATGCGAGCGGGATGGACAACCAGATTTCCCGATCCGGCGACCTTGAATCTTATCGCGATGAAGGCGTAGATCTCGCCTGCTATCTCTACCGGGAACTTCAGGCGATGGAGGTCATTTCGGCGAAGCTGGGCAAACCTGCTGACAGCAAAATGTACGCCGATCATGCGGAGAAGCTGGCAAAGGCGATTAACAAGGTATTTTGGAACGAACAAGACGGGTTCTATTACGATCATGATGAGAAGACTGGCGAGACCATCAAGATCAAGTCCGTTGCAGGATTTCTACCCATGTGGGCCGGAGTCGCGAGCCCGGCGCAAGCACGCCGGCTTGTGCGCGATCATCTGTTGAACTTGAAAGAGTTCTGGCTGGATTATCCTGTTGCAACCTATGCAAAGTCAGAGCCTGAATTCTATGAGGGCAGCAGGTCGGGAGAATGTAACTGGGAGGGGCCGGCATGGATTCCAACCAATTACATGATCTTCCATGGTTTGCTTCAATACGGGTACAACGATGCGGCAAAGGAATTGGCGCTAAGAACGCTTAAGCTGGCCATGGTGGCCAACCCTGTTACGCGCGAATTCTATGACTCCGACACGGGCAAAGGAAACGGTATGAACCCATTTTGGGGGTGGTCGTCGCTCGCCTATGTGATGCCGATCGACTTCGCTCAACGCTATGATCCGATGGACCTGCATGCTCCTGTCCGTCCGCTCATCAAGAACGAACTCGGGTTGACCTTTGCAAAAGACGCGAAGTGAGCCACGGAATAGCACAGGGCATTCGATGAATTTACGGGACAAGCACTACGTTAGAATCGTGATATGCCGGAGGATCGTGTTTGCGCTTTCGTAGCTTGATTTGTGGTGCCGCCGTCAGCGGGATCGTCGTGTTTGGCAGTTGCGGAGCACAGCAACCAGCGCAAACGCCCACACAAGGCGGCATGGGCGGAATTGCCTCAGGCGTGGCAGCCAAACCGGTCTACGACGAACTGAAGCGGCCGATCACGGCGGGAGGGTTTGTCGACAAGGGCCCTGTGGTGTTTGAAGACATCACCGCGAAGGCGGGACTCTCCGGCTGGATTCACAAGATGGGGGTGCCGGAAAAGAAGTTCATTGTGGAGGCGAACGGGTCGGGAGTTTGCCTTGTCGACTACGACAATGATGGATGGCTCGATATTTACCTGGTGAACGGCTCGACCTTTGCGGCGCTCGATGGCAAGGAAGCAACACCGCACGCGGCTCTATTCCACAACAATCATGACGGAACCTTTACGGATGTTTCTGCGAAGGCGGGCGTGATGAACGACCGCTGGGGCTACGGGTGCTCGGTTGCCGACTACGATAACGATGGATGGCCGGATATCTTCGTGGGCAACTTCGGGAAGAACCGCCTGTACCACAACAACCACGACGGCACGTTTACCGATGTGGCCGAGCAGGCGGGAGTCACGTTGGGCAACTGGTCAACCGGTTCGGCTTGGGGCGACTACGACGGCGATGGCTTGCTGGATCTGTACGTGTCGGGCTACGTCCATTACGACCGCAAATTGGCCGAGGAACTTGCCAATGACATGGCGAACTCGTCGTGCCAATACAGGGGTGCAACGGTGAATTGCGGCCCGCGCGGGTTACCGGGCGAGGCAGACCATCTGTTCCACAACAACGGCAATGGGACGTTTACCGATGTAACCTTAAAGGCCGGCGTAGAAGACAAGAACAAGTATTTCGGTTTCACCGCAATCTTCGTCGACATCAACGGGGATGGCAAGCCCGATCTTGTGGTCGGCAACGACTCGCAGCCGAACTTCCTTTACATCAACAAGGGTAACGGGACTTTTGACGATCAAAGCTATATCTCCGGTTTTGGTCTGAATAAGGACGGGCGCGAAATCGCGTCAATGGGTATCACAGCCGGCGATTACGAGAACAATGGCCTGGTCGATTTCTTCGTGACGGACTTTGGGGACGACTACAAGGTGCTTTTTCACAACGACGGCGCGGCGAGCTTTACCGATGTGAGTTACGACGTCGGAATTGCGCAAACGACAATTCCGTTCGTGGGCTGGGGTGACGGTTTCCTCGACTACGACAACGATGGCTGGCTGGACCTGTTTATGGTCGATGGCCACGTCTACCCCCAGGTGGACCAACATGACTGGGGAACGACGTTTGCCGAGCGTCCGCTGCTGTTTCACAACGTCCCCGGTGAAGCGAAGGCGCGCCGATTTGAATACGTGCCGCCGGTGAAGGGAACGGGGCTGGCAGATGTGATTCCGGCGCGCGGAGCTGCGTTTGGCGACCTGTTCAACGACGGCAAGATCGATGTAATCATCAATCCAATCGACGGTCCTCCGGTGTTGCTGCGGAACGTGAATCCGGACCATCACCACTGGGTTGAACTGAGTCTGGCAGGTGGACCGAAGGGTCCAAGGGATGCGACCTGCGCCACGGTCTACCTGAAGGCAAACGGCTTGCGGATGCGGCAGGACGTTCTTGCCAGTGGCAGCTATATTTCGGCAAGCGACCGGCGCCTTCACTTTGGGCTTGGCGAAGCGGCAGATGCCGGTACGGCGGAGATTCACTGGCCCGATGGCGCAAAGGAAACCCTGAAACTACCGGCGGTGGACCGCATCTACACCATCGCAGAGGGCCATGGAATTATTGGGGAATTGTGCAGCGGTAGACCGTGCACGGAGGTCAAAGCCGCGGGTTCCGTAAAGGCGGCACCGTCAGCTCAATAGTTTCCTGGGCAGCGACTCGTAGCCAGCCTCCGCGTTCGACTCTTTCAAGGAGGGTCCCTGTTGTTCGCACGTTATCGGCATGCTCACCAGCGGTCCGCCAGCCGTCAGCGCCCTATCGGGATTGCCGCGGTCTTAAGCCTTTGCGTGGTAGCGACCTCTCAAGGCTGGATCGGGCAGGCGCAGGAACCCGTGAAGCCCGTCAAAGGGGGGATGGGAGGAATTGCTTCTGCCGGCACATTCGCTCCGGTATACGATGCCGAGAAGCGGCCCATCACCGCTGGAGGAATTGTCGACACGGGAACCGTGGTTTTCGAAGATGTGACCAAGGGCGCAGGTCTGGCTTCGTGGAATCACGTCATGGGCACTCCTCAAAAGAAATTCATTCTGGAAACGGACGGATCGGGCGTCGGACTGATTGACTATGACAATGATGGATGGCTCGATATCTACCTCGTGAACGGGTCCACCTACAACGCCCTTGAAGGCAAGGAAGAACCGCCGCATGCGGCCCTGTTTCATAACAACCATGACGGGACGTTTACCAACGTTACAGAAAAAGCCGGCGTCGCGAATGATCGATGGGGATTCGGTGTTGCCATCGGTGACTATGACAATGACGGCTGGCCGGATATATTTGTGGCCAACTTCGGCAAGAACCGTCTCTATCACAACAATCATGACGGAACGTTTACCGATGTTGCGGAACAGGCTGGAGTGACGTTGGGCAACTGGTCTGACGGAGCAACCTGGGGCGATTACGACGGCGATGGCCGGCTGGACCTGTTTGTCTCCGGATATGTCCATGATGACATTCACAACCAGCCAAGTTCTGAAGTGGGCGCGACGAATCCAGCCTTTTGCCAGATGCGTGGCGAGCCAGTGGAGTGCGGGCCACGCGGGCTGCAAGGCGAACCCGACCACCTGTTCCACAATGATGGAAATGGGAAGTTCACCGATGTCAGTAAACAGGCGGGAGTGTCCGATCCTGAAGGGTATTACGGATTCACTTCGATCTTTGTGGATGTGAACAACGACGGCAAAGTGGACTTGATGGTTGCGAACGACTCCGAGCGCAATTTTCTCTATATCAATAAGGGCGACGGCACTTTCGACGATCAGAGCCTCATCTCCGGATTTGCTTTCAACAGCGATGGCCGTGAGATCGCCTCCATGGGATTGGGCGTAGGCGACTATCTGAACAATGGCCGTGTGGATGTTCTGGTGACAGATTTTTCAGACGACTACAAGGCTCTGTATCGAAACGATGGCGACGCCAGCTTTACTGAAGCGGCCCGAGACGCGGGAATTGCTCAGATCCCCGTGCCGTTTGTCGGTTGGGGAGCCGGCCTGTTCGACTACGACAACGATGGCTGGAAAGACGCGATGATGGTGAACGGCCACGTCTATCCCCAGGTTGACGATCATGATTGGGGCACGACATACGCCCAACGTCCGCTGCTGTTTCACAACAACCACAAAGGCAAGTTTGACTACGTACCGCCAGTAAAGGGGTCCGGTCTCGCGGTGGTCACCAGGGGACGTGGAGCGGCTTTCGGCGATCTGTTCAACAACGGAAAAATCGATGTGGTCATCAATCCGGTGGATGGACCTCCGGTGTTGCTGAAGAACGTCAATCCGGATCATCACCATTGGGTTGAATTGAAACTTGTGGGCGGGCCCAGGAGCCCACGGGATGCTGTCGGCGCAACCGTGTATCTGACTGCCAATGGCATTCGTCAGCGCGAGGATGTGATGAGCGGAGGCAGTTACATCTCATCCAACGACCAGCGCCCGCACTTTGGCCTTGGTGATGCAACCGATGCCGGAACCGCAGAAATTCATTGGCCCTCGGGAGCAAAGGAGATTGTGAAATTGCGAGGCGTCGATCGCATTTTCACGATCAAAGAGGGGCAGGGGATCACGGGCGCGCTTTGTGGCTCGTCTCCATGCGCCCCCGGTGCGAAGAGCGTTCCGCGTAACGGGCAAGGTGATTTGAAGTAAGACAAGCCGGGGTAACGAGACGGCACCCTCACATCAGCGTCGCGAATGACGGTAAAATTGAAGTACTCACCTGGTGGACCCAAGTGCAACATCAATGGGAAGAAAATCTCCCATCCAAGGAGGCGGGAGATGGCGAACTGGCTAAGGATGCGGAGTCACCTAGCGTCCGGCTTTTCTGTCTCTGGGCAGGCGGCGGGCAGAGGTTGCATCATCGCACTGGGCCTTTGCATCGGGATCTGCTGCGTCGCACGTGGAGGTCTTGTTGCAGCCGCGCAGCAGACTGGCGGACCTGTTGCATCCATTGAATCCCTGATTCGATCAGAGGAATACGATCGAGCCCTGCAGTTGGCCAAGTCTCAACTCCAAGCAAAACCGAACGATTTTCGACTTTGGACCCTGGAAGGGATTATCTACTCGCTCAAGGGCGAGAAAACAGACGCAATCGGTTCTTTCGACAAAGCACTGCGTCTTTCGCCTGCATACATGCCGGCGCTGAAGGGTGAAGTTCAACTTTTCTATGACTCCAGTGACAAACGTGCGACTCCGCAGCTCGAGCGGATTCTGAAGGCAGATCCAAACGATCTCACCGCTCAGGAAATGCTTGCAATGCTCCAAAAGAAACAGGGCGATTGCCGCGCCGCGAATGAGCATTTCGCAATCAGCTTCAGTCAGATGGGAACCCATCCTGAGACGCTTGAGGCCTATGGCTATTGCCTTGTACAGATGAAGGATTTTGAGAAAGCAGTTACGATCTTTCAAGACCTCGCTGACCTGCTTCCTGACCGCGCCTATCCTAAATATGATCTAGCGGTCGTGTTGATCGCATCGAATCAAAACGAAGCCGCGTTGCAAGTGCTTGCGCCCTTGGTTACGGCCGATCAACAGGATCCGGACATACTAAGCCTTGCCTCACAGGCTTATGAGGCAATCGGAAACACGCCAAAAGCCGTAGCGCTCCTTCGCCAGGCAATCGTCTTGAGCCCAACGACAGCAAGCTACTACGTGATGTTTTCAGAGATCTGCCTGACGCATGATTCTTTCCAGGCTGGAATCGACATGATTGATGCCGGATTGCAGCGAATCCCAAATGAGTCAGCTCTCTATATCTCCCGCGGAATTCTTTATGCTCAGTTGGCGGAGTACGACAAGGCGGAAGACGATTTCAAGCGGGTGGAACAGCTGGATTCAGCGCAAAGCATCAGTTCTTACGCCGGTGACCTCACAGAAGTAATGAAGAACAATCCGGACCAGGCGCTGGCCAAACTGCGAACCCAACTCAAGGCGCAGCCGGAAAACCCGATGTTGAATTACCTTCTGGCCCAACTTCTAATAAATCAGGGTCCAGCAGCGGGAAGCGATGAGTTCAAAGAAGCGGTGAGGGCGGCTCTGGTCACCATCAAGCTGCAGCCGGATCATGTGGACTCCCGGGACTTGCTTGCAAGCATGTACATGAGGACTGGACAGTACGATCTGGCGATTGAACAATGCAAGATTGCACTCAAGTACTCACCGTCCGACGAGACCGCGATGTATCACCTGATCATCTCGATGCGCCATACCGGACACACGGACGATTTAAAGCCCCTGGTGGATCGCCTTGCGGTATTACACCAAGAGTCAGCAAAGCATGAAACGGAAAGAAAGCAATACCGGCTCGTTGTGGAGCCGGCGGCAGCAAAGTAGAGGGTCTACCGGGCTACCTTCCCGCTCCGAAAGATCGAAAAACGCACTCCTGAAGGCGGCAGTCTGCATTGCTGATTCGCGCATACGAATAGGGTGTTTGTCGAGTCGCAAGGGAAACGGCAGGCATCCAGGAAAAGAGAAAGCGTTTAGCTTGCATTTGGCTCGCAGCCAAGTCCAAACCTTCGACATCTCAACAGCGACCGTGCAGCGTGTGCTTCGAATGCAGGCGGCACAAGCAGAAGTGCTGGAAGCACTCGATAAGACAGCCTGAAACCAGTCCACTAACCCTGTGACAAAAGGGGTCCAAAAACCCGCCCTACAAACCCTGTCAAATCAATGGCCGGATCTCACGATCCGGCCGTTTGGAAAGGTATGCGTCAGGTCGCGGTTGAGGATTCGCGCTCAGGGGCAAGTTTGCCGGAAACAACCCGCACCCGGATCAGGAGTTGCTTCTTTGACAACCTGGGCTGCAGGCATACGCTCTTTTTCGAGCAGCGCATGGTCTTTTTTTCCAACAAATCTGCCAGCCGATTCGGCGCTTATTTGCAGTCGTTCCGCAATACTGGTGCGCCAGGAATGTCAGTATCGATGCAGGGAATGGCGCTTAGATACTCGTAGATGGCGCGGATGTCCTCGTCCGTCATGTGTTGATGGACGGGCCACGGCATCACCTGCAGCACATCTCCGTTGAATGGAGGCAGAAGGCAGTTGCCGTCTGGAGCTCCCGAACAGTTTGGATGAACTTGATCGTAGTCTTTTCCGGTGCGCAGAATGGTGAGGAACTCCTCAAACGTGCGGCCTCCTGCCGGCCGCCCGATCTTGTCTGGGGTCAAGTTACGGGAGTAAAGGTGCGGCAACTCTCCCTTGCTGCCAAACGGTCCGAAGTCCCGGCCGCCGCCCAGGTAGGTGGCTGGATTCACCTCCTGCATCCCGGTGTATGGACCATTTGGAGGAGACAGCAGGTAGGGATTCCCAGGTCCAATGTACTCGGTCGCCGGACCCTGGCTATGACATCCATTGCAGTCCGCGTGCGCGTTCACGATGTAGCTGCCCAATCCAACCAACCTTCGATCTCTGTGATCGAAGTTGAGGGGAACCGGTGCGATGCTCAAACCGATCCTCGCCTTGACCTCATCCTGGTCGCGATCAAAATCCGACCGCGCGCTCACGCGAGGCGTCCTGAACAGCACCATCAAGAGGGCGATTGTAAAGAGCGCCGCAGAAGCGCTCAGAAGTTTGAAAACTGGTTTCGCCTTCATTGACAGAGCTGGAACAGCAAGCAATTTCAAAAGCTTGTTCACACGAACCTCCTGCAGGCCGAGGGCCTGCGTCCAGTTTTTGGTTTCGACAGCTAACTGAGATTTGGGCCCGATCGTAGGTGAAATGGGGAAGCCCTGAAAACGACTGGTGGCCTGAATGGTAGGGCTCATTGGATAACGATGTCAACAGAATTGTTCTCGCATTTTGCGCACCCCCGAGATGATTTCCTTGTTACCGTCTATCCGTGCATCGATCCTCGGCGGGCTCTCTACCCTCTGCGCCGATCGAGATGAAAGATGCGCTTCGCGTTTTCCGATGCAACTTTCACCCGATCTATCTCCGCGAGGTTCGCACCATCCAGGAAGCGAACCGCTGTGTCGGTTTTTTCAAACGGATAGTCGACCGAGAACATCACCCTGTCACTTCCCATCGCTTCCATCGCACAACGCAGAGATATGTCGGAACAAACACCGGGCGTTGTGATCGCAATGTTCCGCTTGATATAGAAAGACGGCGGCTCGGAAAGCGTACGCGAGCCCCGATTCGACACGTGCCATCGGCTGTCGAAGCGCCACAGATTGAGGGGAAGCGTCTCGCCCATGTGGCCGAGGACCAGCGTTGCTTTGGGATAGCGCTCGAATACACCGGCAAACACGAGCCGGAGTGCGTGCGTCGCAGTCTCGAATGCCCAACTGCAAACCGGCCCCCCGAGTTCGGAATGCCCGGCATACATTGCTGGGTGATCCACTGGATTGGCGGGATGAAGATAGATTGGCGCATCAAGGGCCGCCGCGCGCTCCCAAGATACTGAATACTTATCCATATCGCCCCCGTGACGAAACCCGCCGAAGGCGAAGTCGAGCCAACCGATGCCCTCGGCAAAGCGGACGCGCGGACGTCGAGGACTTCGGATACATCAGCGTTGAACTCACGGGTGGGCCCGGAATCCGCGCCAAATCAGAAGAGGGAGTTGGCCTCGAACACAAGCGGGTGCAAAGCCTCTCCCTCGCGCACACGTACGACCCTCCTCACTGGCGCGCTCGCGCTCGTGACCCTCCTGCTGGCGGTACTCGCCTTCGTGCACTTCCGCGAACAAGTCCCAACTCAGCAGACGGTCCGCTTCAGCATTATGCTGCCTGACAAATCGCGTCCGCTATCACTGGCTGTTTCGCCGAATGGTCGCGTCATCGCCATGGTTCTGGTCAAGGATGGAAGGCAGCAAATCTGGGTCCGGCCGCTTGATGCCTTCGAACCAACCGCGTTGGCTGGTACCGATGGCGCTGCGGATCCGTTTTGGTCACCCGATGGCCACTATGTCGCATATGACAAAGTCGGTGTCGGCATTTTTCGAAAGCCCGCGAATGGCGCAGGCGGGGAGGAACTGCTTGTCCCCGCGAAGATACTGGCGATTCCGAAGAGCTGGTCGCCGGATGGGCGATTCATTCTGTATGCGCAAATCAATCCAGGAACGGGTGCGGACCTGCTCGGTATCTCCGTCGAGCCGAATGGACAGCCTTTTGTCGTGGCACAAACTCCCGGAACCGAGGACCAGGGGCAGTTTTCTCCTGACGGGCATTGGGTCGCATATACCTCGAACGAGTCAGGCCTGAGCGAAATCGATGTCGTTCCCTTCCCGCCTTCCTCCAGCGGCGGCAAATGGCTGGTGTCCCGAGGTGGCGGAGTGCAGCCCCGCTGGCGGCGAAACGGCAAGGAACTGTTCTACATCTCCCCTGACTCAAAAATGATGGCGGTCGAGGTCAGCACCCAACCGGTGTTTCAGTCCGGCACTCCGCAACCATTGTTCCAAACCGACATCGTCGACACCGGAAGTGTTGCGCGTCTGCTCACGTATTGAGATCCGGCACATCCGCCATATTGTGCTGGCGCTGATCACCTAAAAGAGTATCCTGATGTTTCCGATGCTTGGATCTTGTCGACTTGAACTGATGCCTGAAGAGTAACCATCTGCCGTCAATGACCCAATAAGAACGAGGATTGAGGAATGAATTTGACGTCAAAAACCTTCAGTGCTTTGATTTCGACTTTTGCTTCTCGTCCCCAACCGAGCCAACCGAATGAAAAAGGCGGGCGCGTGGCCGCTTGCGGCGCCCTGATTGCGCTGGCATCGCTGGCATTTGCCTCTTCTGCGGTAGCGGGCGAAGCACCGCATCGGCCGGTTTCTTTGCCGCTTACATTCGAGGAGAACCGAGGCCAGGCCGACGCATCATGGAAATACGTCCTCCATCGAGACGGCTTGGAAGCGGTGTTTTATCGCAATGGATTCGGCTTCATACTTCCCGGATCAAAGGGAAATGCAGGAAACGTCCGTGTGCGACTGGTCGGCGGGGACGCTGCTCCCGACGGCAAGAATTTGCTTCAAGGGCGCAGCAACTACCTGATCGGTGCAGATTCCTCCCGCTGGGTTCGTGGCATTCCCAACTACCACGACGTCGAATACCAACATCTCTACCCTGGAATCTCCGTGGATTTTTACGGAAACGGGCGCGAACTGGAACATGACTTTCAGGTGGAGGCGGGTGCAGACCCCTCCAGGATTGCATTCCGGATCGAGGGCGCAGAGCATGTGAATCTGAACGGCGGAGGCAGCCTGGAGATTCACTTCGGTGGCAGCACTTTGACCATGCGCAAGCCGGTGGCTTATCAGAACCTGGCGGGCGGGCGCAAAGAAGTGAGCGTTGGATTCCGGCAGGGCGGAGATGGCACGGTGCGCTTCAACGTGGGCGATTATGCGTCCGACGTGCCGCTTGTCATCGATCCGGTCTTCGTCTTTTCAACCTATCTGGACGGAAGCGGGCCCGGCCAAATCACTGGCGTGACAACCGACAGTGCGGGGAATGTTTATGTAACAGGAGAAACCACTTCGGCAGGTTTCCCCACGCTGGGTGCGGAACAATCGCAGTTGGGCTCAACGCAGAATGCCTTCGTAACCAAGCTCGACCCGACGGGCGCAAAGCTGATCTATTCGACCTATCTTGGGGGAGCGAGTACATCCTCTGGCTCCGCAATTGCGGTCGATGCCGGGGGGGATGCAATTGTGGCCGGCGTTGCCAACTCCTATTTTCTGGCCTCGCTTTCGCCAGATGGATCTCAACTCAACTATTTCCTCGATATCGACGGCGGTGTGGCCAATCTTGGCAGTAACGGGGAACTCGCTCTAGACAGCTCAGGCAATGCCTACCTGGCTGGAGACACGGGTAGCCCGGGTTTTCAGGTCACAGCCGGGACGCTCCCCCCATCAATTCCAGTGTCCAATTACTCTACGATGTTCGCGCTCAAGGTGGACCGCACCGGCAAACTGGTTTACGCCACCGTCATAACCGGCAACGCGACCGACACCTCGGCCTTTATGATCCCCTATGGGATTGCCGTGGATGCCCAGGGGCAGTTGACCATTGCCGGAGCTGCAGGGCCGGTACTGCCCACGACTTCGGGCGTTGCTCAGGCCGCTTTTCCGAATACGGTTGGTCCTACCAGCACGGCCGGATTTGTTTTGCAGCTGAATTCAACCGCTTCAGCAATCAACTTCGCCAGTTACCTGCCGGGGACTGACACAGTGGCCGGCATGGCTGTCAGTGCCCAAGGGAATCTTTACTTTGTTGGGGCGACAAGCGAAACCAATCTGCCTGTCACGGCGAATGCATACCAGCGGACCGCGGATTCCGGTTATGTGATGGAGTTGAGCCCGGGCGCCACGTCAGTGCAGGCGGCCACTTATTTCAAGGGCTTTACGATGGGCACTCCCTACTCCATCTCTGATCCGATGCGGCTGGCGCTCGATAGCAGCGGCAACGTTGCTGTAGCCGGAATGACTTTGTCGTCCGCATTCCCGATGCTGAATCCCTTCACACCGGTCTTTGAGGCGGTTGCGTTCCGCGCCACGGATATGGCGGTAGCTGAATTCAGCCCGAATTTGGGGTCGCTCCTGTTTGGTAGTTTCGTGAGTTCAACCGACGCGTACTATCCGGGTTCCACGTTTGGAAGCATGACGGTTGACAAGAAGGATCACCTGATCGTGGCCGGAACAACCGAAGCCTTCGATTTTCCGACCACGGCAGGCGCTTATCAGCCGCTTCTATCGGCGACGGTAGATCCGGCAACTTTTCTGACCGATTTCACGTACGCATCGTTTATCGCGAGCCTCGACTTGGCGACGCCATCCGGGTCGGCGTGCCTCGATGCGTATAACGCGAGCAACGAATTGCAGGCCGATACGGTGCTTGTGACCAATTGCGGCAATGCGCCGATGCACGTGAGTTCCGTCAGTTCGAGCGATCCATCGTTTGTTCCAAGCGAAAGCTGCGGCGCCATTGCAGTTGGCTCCTCGTGCCAAATCCCAGTCAGCGTCAACCCGCTCCACAGCGGCGAAATTACCGGAGTCGTCACCATCAACACGGATGCATCCGTTGCCCAGCAAAAGGTCGTATTCACCGGCAATGGATCGGCTCCGAACCTGGTGCCTGTCGCCAGTCCGTTTTCGTTCGGACATCAGGTAGTGGGCACGTCAGTGACGGCGACCATGACGATTCAGAATTCCGGCACCATCGCCGTAGCCATCGCGAGCATTACGGTGAATGGAAGTAGTTTCTCGGTATCCAGCTACCAATGCAATGGGATGGCTTTTGGGGGCAATTGCACATTTCAGGTGGTCTTTACGCCGCAGGCGACCGGTACTCTTACCGGATCGCTGGTGATCGCGTCGAATGACCCGGTCAATCCGCATTTTGTGGTGAACCTAACAGGAGTAGGCGACAGCGTGTATCTGACGCCTACAATCGATACTCTTTCCCCTGCACTTGCGCTCATCAACACTGGGCCGGTTGCAATCAAGGTCGCGGGCAGAAACTTCTATCCGACCTCTGTGGTGCAGGTAAATGGCTCCGCACAGGCGACAACCTATGTGAGCAACACTGAGCTCGATTTCACTTTGGCCGCTCCGACCGGTACGGGGCAGATTCCGGTTACCGTTGCCGCCCCGTCGCCGGGCGGGACCAGTGCGCCAGTTTCGTTCACGCCCTATCAGATTGTGCCGATGACGGCGACCTCGCTGGTTTCCGTAGCCACATCGGGCGTGCTCTATGCGTCAATTCCAAGCTCTTCGAGCCTCAATCCGAATACTGTGATACCCGTCGCGCCCTCCTCGGGAGCGCTTGGTACACCGATCCCGGTGGGCAACAACCCGGTGATGCTGGCCGCATCAAGCGACGGCCAATATCTGTTTGTAGCGCTTGCAGCGGACCAAACGGTGCAGCGGATCAACCTGAATACGCAAGCCGTCGATCGCACGTTTCCTTACGCCGCCAACGTTGCTGCCACCGATCTGCAGGCAGTGCCTGGATCGCCGCAGGAGGTCGTACTGGCGCAGGGAGGCAACCTGTCTCTCTATAACGACAGCGGGCTGGTTAACTCCGTTGCAGCCTCAACATTCAGTAGCGTAACCTTTGCCGGAAACCCGCTCACCATTTATGGAATGGGGACCAACACGTTTACCGCTGTTTCCTTGACCAACTCAGGCCTGCAACTGCCAGGGGTGACTTTTGGTAAAGGCTTCACAGGATCCACGGTTGTGTCGGATGGAGTGCTGCTCTACACAAACATCGGCCAGGTGTGGAGCCCGCAAAGTGAAACGCAATCTGGCGCGTTCTCATTGAATACGGGTTGGGATATGTCCTCGTACGCGAATTTCCACAACATGACGATGGACACGTCGGTGGGCAAGATATTCGCCGTAGAGATTTACACGGACGATGACGGCGACTCTTCCGCGGCCCTCGCCGGTTTCAATACGCAACAGCTCCAACCTACTGGAGAGTTGGATTTCCCGACGCTCAGCTACGGACAGATTGGCAATCTTGTCCGCTGGGGATCGGATGGGTTCGCATTCGTCAGCAATTTTCAGGGCCTGGAGAGGCCAGGCATCTATCTGGCACGCACCAGCGTTGTCGGTTCCCCGGTAACGAATCCGGTTCCTGGACTGAGTTCGCTTTATCCATCTTCCGCCGCTGTGGGCACGATTAACATAGCTGTGCCCTTGACGGTGAATGGCTGGAATTTTACGCCCAGTTCCGTGATTTACTGGAACGGCTCAGCGCTTGCGACCAACTTCGTTTCTGCAACCCAAGTGACGGCCCGGTTCAGCGATTCAATGTTTGCATCGCTTGGGACGGCGCAGGTGACCGTCGTAAACCAGGGGCCTGGCGGAGGAACCTCGAATGCTCTGGCTTTTGCGATCGTCACTAACGACCCAGTCACATCTCTATCATCAACCGCACTAGATTTCGGGAACGTAAAGGTCGGCAATTCGAGCTCCGCACAATATGTCTCGTTCGCCAACTATGGGCCTGAATATCTTAGTATCTCCTCTATCTCCACCACCGGAGACTTTTCGACACAAAGTACCTGCACTTCGAATTTGACCTACTTGACCTACAATGCCGCGTGCCAGTTGGCGATCGTCTTCAAACCAACAGCAACCGGCTTGCGCACGGGTTCCATTAGCATCAGCGATAACGCGATCGACTCTCCGCAGGTCATCAAACTGAGCGGCACGGGGCTCGCGGCGCCCCTGGCAACGGCTTCAGTTACCGTGACAACGTCGGCGGCAACCATCACCGACCAGCAGACTGTGAATGTGTCGGTGTCTGTCGCGGGCGGAACCGGACAAGCCACACCCACGGGAACCATCGATCTTTCGGGTGGCGTATATAGCGCGCAGCAATCGCTGGCGAGTGGATTGGCCACGTTTGGCATCCCTGCGGGGTCATTGAGTAGCGGCACCAATACGCTGACCGCTTCCTATTCCGGGGACGCAACCTACGGGGCCGCAAACGGGACCGCTGCCGTTACTGTTTCGCAAATCGCGGTTGCTATTGCAGCGGCGTCGCCGGTTTCTGCTGGAAACAGTACAACGGCGCCAGTCACCGTTGCGGCCGGCAGCAGCTACACCGGAACGGCAAATCTGACTTGTACCCTGGTCAGTTCTCCAGCAAACGCGCAGAGTCTACCTACGTGCAGTCTGAAGTCGACAAGCGTTGCGCTCCAACCCGAAGGACTCGGAACCGCGGTATTGACTGTGAGTACGACCGCGGCTTCAACCGCCGCGCTTGTGCGGCCGCCGTTCTGGAACCTGTGGGGGTTGGGCGGTGGGGGCACGGCCCTTGCAGTTCTGCTGATGCTCGGTGTGCCGGTACGCCGCAGGCGCTGGCTTGCGATGCTGACCCTTCCATTGGTCGTGGTTGCATTTGGGGTGGTTGGCTGCGGAGGGAATGGAAGCCAAAGCACCGGATCGTCCGGTGGTTCTGGTGTCCCTGCAACGACGGCGGGCGTCTACACATTCAAGGTTACGGCAACGGATGGATCCAATACGCAGATCACTGCCACTGCAAACGTCGCCATTACAGTGCAGTAGCACAGAATTGGATACAGAATTAAGGCAGGCGCACCAGGCCTCGAAGTTAAGACGTGATGCATATAACGTGCTGGATTTTCTGCCTCGAGCGGGCCTGACCATCGTACCCGATGTGCATTTGGATGGTTGCTCCTGGGTCGTCGCCAATTCGTCAGTGTCGATAGCAAGTGAGAACGTCCGCTTTTGAGAACAAATGAAGTGTCCGGTTCTGTTTAGTTAATAATCGGTAGCCGTAGGGGCGGTGGTAAAGTGCGAATCCCGCGTAGTTTGCGGGATTTGCAAGTTGAAAGGGAAAGTTGGCCATCGACGCTGATCACGGCCACTGTGGGCCCAGAAATAGCCTTCGCCATGGATGCGATCGCTACCCCAGTTGATAGCGCAGGTATCGGTTCCAGTACATGATGAGGCCGGTGATGCTCAAGACCGCGAGGCTCACGCCCAGCAGGGACCAAAGAATTTTGATGGGCAAGCCCCACACCGTGCCGAAGTGCAAAGTGAACATCGAGCAGAGAATCCAGTCTCCCTCAGTTACGTAGTCGCCATAATGCCAGACAGTCAGGACGCGGGCTCTGGAGGTGTTCGGCGTGAGCTGCGGCAGCGGTGGAGACAGCATCCCGCGCACCGGAAAGACTGCGTTGATGGCCGCTTCCAGAGGCTGGTACCAGGCAAGATAGACGCCTGAAATCGACCACCAGGTGACGATCATGAGCGTCCAAATGCCGATGGCGTGGTGCGTGTCGAAATTGATGCGACGCCAGTGGCTGCGCAGGCTGATTCGAAATCCGCGGCTCCAGTTTGTGATTCCGGGCCACCAGAGGAACAGGCCTGTTCCACAGAGGAGAAGCAGAATTTCGGCGCCGACACCATTCACCTGCTCGCCATGGCCGCTGCCGAGCAGCAGGTAAGCGTACAGGTCGTGCATCCACTCCACCCAGGTGCGCGGCTGGGCAAGGATTGTTCCGCTAACAGGATCGGCGATGAAGCCTAGCTGCCGATTCTGCGCGCCAACGGAACTAATCTGAAACGCGGAAACGTCGGGATAGGGAGTGATGAACAATACACAAGTGTGCCGCTCTTGATTGAGGGCAATAAAGGCATTCGGGACCGCCGCCAGATCTTGGTCGATGACGGGCAAGTTGGCAATTGAAACCCACGCATCCTCCACGGCGTATTAGCGCGATCCCTCGCATCGTAATACCGCGGGAATGGTGCGAAACAGAAGGTTAAGGTCGGTATTCAGACTGCATGTTCTGGCATACTCTGCGTCCAATGCAACCCGTTTTGCGTAATCCAAGTTGCTCCGACCTGAAACTTGCCACAAACCAGACATGCCAGGCTTTACGCTCAGGTAGGAATTCAACTGATCCCCATAGAGATGCAGCTCTTCCTCCACGATTGGGCGGGGACCGATTAGCGACATCTCTCCTCTTAGAACATTCAAGAACTGAGGAAATTCGTCAATACTCCAGACACGTAGAAAGCTTCCCACCACGGTAGCCCGCGGATCGCGTAGAGGCTTCCGCATTCTCGCATCAAGCGTCGGCGCCACAGGCTCCGCGGAATCCAAACGGCTCTGTTGAAACGCATCGGAGCGCATGGAGCGAAATTTCCAAATGCGAAAAGTGAGACCATTTCTGCCCACCCGTGTCTCGCGATAGAATAGGGGCCCTTTCGAAGTCGCAACGACTGCTGCCGCAATCAGGAGCCCCGGCAGAAAGAGCATTAGAATCGCCACCAGTGAAACGACGACATCGAGCGTTCGCTTGACATGCAGATAGCCCAACGAGATTTTGGGCGGCTCGGCAAACTCCAAGGGATCGGAACCGAAGATATGTCGATAGGTAGTCATATCCACTATGTATGTTTCGCTGCTGCCTTCAATCCCGCCGTGATTCTCCATTTGTCTCACTTGTGCTCTTCAATGAATGACCTATTAGAGCTTCCTCAACTACGACGAACATTGTGCTTGCCCGGCATTCGCACACTTCAAACCCGCAGTTCCGCCTCACATGGCGCTGGGCATGCTGCCCTTACTTAAGCGAATTGACTTCTAACGAATTCAAGGACAATTGCGACAAGAACTGGCTCCAAATCATGAGCTGATTCAATCCCGATGGATGCACATTCTTCTCGGGAACTACGATGGCATCTCCGGGGTAAAGTTGTAGTTTGCTGAAATCGCGATCAAAACCTGAGTGACCCATGTCATGACCGATCACTGTCCCATTCGCCCGGAGCACATACATTCGCTTCGGGTCAGCCTCGCGGTTGGAGCCTCCGGCCAGATGCAGGTATTGGGCAACCTTTGCATGATCGTTACAAAGAAATGCGTTCGGGTTGAAAACCGCTCCGATCACCTGGATCGTTTCAGGGACGAACGGAACCGCAAGACGATCTCCGTCCTCCAGATGGATGTCCGGCAGCGCGCTCGATCCTTTGCTTTTTGGACTCATATTGAGCACGATCCGTCCGCTGGCGTGGAACTGTCGTATGCGCGATGTCAGTTCGCGATTGATGGAGTCTATCTGCCGCCCAGCGATGGATACGGACTGTTGCCCAGATCCACTGGCTGCACTCACAAGTCCGAGGCTGTTGCGCTCCATCTGGTGCGCAAATTGATCTGCATACTCGCCCAACTCTTCCTGCTCCAATGCCTGAGTGCTCTTGCGTGAGAAGCTTGCAGCATATAGGTAGGCACGGTCGGTTAACCCTCCAGCACGCGCCACCACTGCATGAAGGGTCTCGCCCGAAGAGATACTGTAGATGCCTGGATGCACAAACTCGCCCGATAACTCCACATAGATCGTCTGCTGACTGATCGGGAGTTGGATATCATCTTGTGCGAAGATGGTGACCACGTCGCCGGGTTGAAGATCGAGGTCCTGACGGGTATCGTGTTCGAGCACGAGCTTACCCAAGTTAAAAGGAATCAGCTTGGTGGTCATGGTGGACAGATCGAGCCGCTCAATTACTGCCTGGTTCCAATTGGTTTGGGCGCCGGGACTCTCAACTGCATCAGGTTTCTCGCCCCGGCTCTCTGCCGCAGCGGGGGGAGCAAGTTGCGGCGAGGGAAGACCAAGTTTGGTGCGCTGCCACCAGTAGTCGCGCTTGACTAGCGCGTCGCGCTCGGGCATCAGCTCGCTAAGATGCATGGCTTCATGCCATTGAAACCTTCCCGGATTTGCTACGGCCCCTCGCAATGTGACTGTATCGCGATAAGCAGAAATGATGGGATCGACACGCACGATATCTCCGTCAGCCAACGGGGTCGACAAGCCTGAGGAGTCGAGCGCGACCTGAAAGGCTTGACGTCGCGCACGATTTTCTACTCGATCCACAAACATCGTGGCACCTGATGCGATCGATGTTATGCCGCCCGCGGTGTCGAGAAGCTGCGCGATTGGCTCGTCGCCTCGCAGTTCAAATATTCCGGCCTCACGAACGCTACCGATGAGCGCAACCTGCGGCCCCACAGGCGGGATGTACAGTACGTCGCCAGGCTGAAGCTGCATGTCTCCGGATTTGTCGCCCTTGACGAGCAACTCATAGAGATCGAAATCAGCAACCACCTTGCCAGCGCGCTTCAGCTGGACGTGACGCATTGAGCCCGAGCCTGAAGGGCCCCCAACGGCAAAAACCGCATCCACCAGCGTGCTGAGAGCGCTAACATTGTATTCGCCCGGAAGGTGGGCCATTCCGGTGACGTAGATTTGGATCGTATGAATATCCCCCAGATCGACGCTCAGCTGGTAGTTGCGATAGACTCGATCGATGACACTTCGCAGGTGCTCGGGGATCGAGGAGAATGGCAAGCCTTCCACGTGTATAGCACCAACCTTGGGAAGATAAATCTCGCCTTCGCGGCTCACGCGGAGGTCAGCGCTAAAGTTGACCTGGCCCCAAATCCGAATTCGCAATTCGTCATCTGCGCCAATAATCAACTCTCCTGGTGCAGGCCCGTGATCAATCGGGCCAAATGACGAAGGCAGTATCCTGAACAGCCTGGCTCCGTAGATCGGCAGCATCTGGCCGCTCGTGGCTGCCACAAATCTCTGAAATTCATTGGGCGGATCGGGAGCGGCGAAGCGCGATTCGGGCCTTTTCTCCCCTTTGCGTGGCGCGTTTTCGGCGTAGCTTGCTCCTCCAGTAAGACTCCCTTTGGCCGACGCCTCATTGGAGTGGTCCGCACTCGGTGTATCGCTCTGCGGGCTTTCTACCACATTTAGCGTCGAAGGAGAATCGGCCGTTTGCGTGGGAGGAGGCTGTTCGACCGCGCACCCGAGTGGATCAGGATCGCTCCCGTCAGCGCAAGGCGATTGGGCGTGCGATAAGTGTGGAATGAGGACCATCGCCGCAACTATGGGGAGCAAGCACAGCCAAGCGTAGCAATGGCTGCGGCCTGTGAGCGAACTAATTTTCATGACAACCCATTGTTTCCGCATTCACCGGTTCAGGCGTGGACAAATTGCAGGGTAAAGATCGTGCTGTCCCGAATTCGGATGACCACCTGTGACAGTTCCCAAATTTGACTTTGGACTCAAACTCGTTCGGATTTCCAACTCGCATCCGTTCTTACGGCAGGTAGTCTTGGAAACAGTTTTCAAGGCCGATTGAGCGGAGCTTCAACTTCCAGGCATGAGTTTGCGAGACATACGGCACGGCGAGTTGGCGAGACTCAAGGCCCCCTGCACGTATGGATTAGCGTGTCAGGAAGCATCCAAGCCAGACGCATGTTAAGTGAATGAACTCGAAGACTCATCTGAGGTAAATTTGCGTGCCTACTCAGGAATTTGAACCGGTCGCCCGCACTCTCAATACTTCTTGCGCTTCGCTGCTGACCCTCCTGCGGTTAACGGTCAAATGGAAGAAGCTGATCTGGAAGACATCTGTTGCGATCGTCATTGTGGTTGCTGTTGTTGCCTTCTTGCTGCCCGCCCGTTATATGGCTACGGTGGTCGTTATGCCCCCGCAACAGAGTTCTTCAGCTTCAGCGGCGATGATGGCACAGATGGGAAACATGGGAGGCATGGCTGCGGTGGCCGCCGGCAGCTTGAGCATCAAGAATCCCAACGATCAACAAGTCGCCCTGTTAAAGAGCCGGACGGTGGAAGATGCGATGGCAGCACGCTTTCACCTGAAGGAGCTTTATCACAGCGGATATCTTTCTACTACGCGCAAAAGCTGGGAGAGGCATACCGAGGTCGACAACGGCCTGAAGGATGGACTGCTTCGCATCTCCGTCGTCGATTCAAATCCACGACGGGCAGCGGAAATGGCAAACGGCTGGGTGGAGGAGTACCAGCGATTTACTTCAACGATCGCCATTACTGAAGCCTCGCAAAGAAGGCTCTTCTACGAAAGGGAGCTCAGCGTCGCACGTCAAGACCTTATAAATGCCGAAGAGGACTTGAAACAGACCGAGCAGCGCACTGGCGTTATTGACGTCGAGGGGCAGGATCGCAGCATGATCGCTTCGGCCGCCGTACTGCGCGGCCAGCTTGCCGCCAAGCAGATCGAGATAAGGGCGATGCGCGAATTTGCCGCTGCCGGGAACCCCGACCTCGAGCGGGCACAGCAGGAGGCCGCGGGTCTGGAAGCACAGTTGACGGCGATCGATGCTGCCAGTGATCGCAAGACAGGCGACCTGATAGCCCCGAAAGGCAAAATCACACAGGCTGGGCTGGACTATGCCCGCTCCCTCCGCGAAGTTAAGTATCGCGAAACGGTGCAGGACCTTTTGACGCGCCAATACGAAGGTGCGCGCGTGGATGAAGCCCGTCAGGGAGCTCTGATACAGGTCGTGGATCCGGCCGATGTCCCGGATCGCCCAAGTTCTCATTACAGGCTCTGGATTGCATTGGCGGGTTTCGTGTGCGCTCTTCCGCTCGCTATGGTGGCGATGTTGGTTGCCGAGGTCATCACCATTCTTGGTCGTGCACACCGCCGCTCTACCTCCTGGCCCGAGGCGCTCGAAGAGGTCATCGTCGGGGCATGGCAATGAGTTACAGGAAAACATTGGGGCTGGATGGCCCGGTGGCATACACATTCATGGCACGGTTCGTAAACATCGTGGGCAGCACCGCCATGGTTCTGATCATCGTGCGCTTTCTGACCCCGGTTGAACAGGGTTACTACTACACGCTTATCAGTCTGGTCTCACTCCAGATCGTCTTCGAGTTGGGTTTTTCGTTCGTAATTCAGCAAATGGCTGCGCACGAATGCATTCATCTGACGTTTGATGCGAATGGGAGCGTCAGCGGTGATCGGATTGCCCACGCACGCCTAGCCTCGACGCTGCGGCTCAGCTTGCGCTGGTACTCCATTGCCTCGACCGCAATGGGTCTGATTCTGGCGCCTGCAGGGATGGTTTTCTTCGCCCGCCATGGCGCCGCCGGAGGAGCCCAGATTCATTGGCAGGGGCCGTGGCTATGCGCCGCGTGCGCATCCATGTTGGGGTTGTGGTGTACACCGTTCTTTTCCTTCATCGAGGGATGTGGGCAAATCCGGGCGGTTGCAGCAATGCGATTTCGTCAGGCATTTGCCACATCGGCATTTGCCCTGGTGCCCATGTTCCTCCATCACGGACTCTATGCGCCGGCGATGGCGCTTGTGGGTTACGTCGGAACCGGATTTCTTTTTCTACTTACGCGCCGCCGTTTACTGATTGGCCTGTTGCACCACAAACACGATGAGCCGGCCATTCAGTGGAAGCGCGAGGTCTGGCCCTTTCAATGGCGTATCGGACTTAGTTCGCTATGTTCTTACTTCACAATGCAAGTCTTCATCCCAATCCTATTTGCGCTGAGAGGACCGGTCGAGGCGGGGCAGATGGGCATGTCCCTAAGTATCACCGGCTATATCACAGTTCTCGCAATGGCCTGGACTTCAACCAAGACCACACAATTCGGCAGCATGATTGCGCGCCATGAGTTTCAAGCGCTTGACCGGTTGTTCTGTCAAACGCTGGCGCAATCCCTGAGAGCGTTTCTCCTGATTGGGTTGGCCGCCTGCTTCGTGATCGCCCTGTTACCGGCGCTCGCTCCTGGCTTCGCTGCTCGTATTCTCTCGCCCCTCCTGTTCGCGCTCCTGATGCTGGCCAGCGGAGCCAACTGCCTCGTGCAGAGTCTAGCCATACTCCTGCGTTCGTTCAAATACGAGCCATTTCTGGGTCAATCAGTATCCGTGGCATTACTCACTCTTCTGTTGGCCACGTTGACAGCATCTCGATGGGGGAATACAGGTGCGACCTTCAGCTATCTCATCGTCACGGCATTGCTGGGACTACCATTTGCCTGGTCGATCTTTGTACGCGCCCGCCGCCGCTACATGAGTCTCACGGGTCCCACCACGGAATTTGACGAGAATGCGCGCGCACAGTGCGATGAGAGTTGCTCGTCGCTTCAAAGTAGGCGAAGGAAACGGAACCTGCGCACAAGTGCGGTTTCAGAGGGTTGATGATGTTGATCACGCAATTCCGAAAGACGATCGATACATATGTGCCTTTCCTTGGGCGATACTATCGCTTGTTGCGAGATGCTGCCAGTCGCCGCAAGTCTTTCCACACTAAGTTCGGGTTTACGTTAGCGGGTGATCCGGCGATGGCCAAAGATAGCTGGGAGACCGACGAGACCGAAATTTTCCTCGAACTGATCGAGACTCATCACACGGTGATCGACATAGGTGCGAATGTTGGGTTCTACTCCTGCTTGGCTGCCAGCCATGGCAAGCATACAGTCGCCTTTGAGCCATCCTCTAGAAACCTGGCTTTCCTTTACCGGAACCTTTGGGAGAACGGCTTTTTGGAGGTCGAAGTCTTTCCGGTCGGTTTAGCAGCCAAATGCGGGTTGGGGCGTCTGTTTGGATTCGGCGGAATCTCGTCGCTCGTTCCTGGTTGGGCACAGGCGCGCGAAGCGCA
>Ga0182016_10001394_pt1 | contig 29482 bp, 17 predicted proteins | sample 712S2MmetaG_FD_120491 | JGI IMG/M metagenome (GOLD analysis project Ga0182016, IMG submission 120491) | Permafrost microbial communities from Stordalen Mire, Sweden - 712S2M metaG | ecosystem: Environmental > Terrestrial > Soil > Wetlands > Permafrost | place: Sweden: Stordalen | collected...
CAGGCTCACGGTGGTGCTGGCAGAAGTATTGTTGTAGGAAGCCGTAACGGTGGCGCTCGCGTTGGCGCTGATGGTCGCCGTGGTGCCGCTGAACGTCGCGGTAGCCGCACTTGCCGCTACCGTCACCGATGCGGGAACGGTGAGGGCTGAATTGGAATTCGACAGGGTGATACCAGCCCCGCCGGTGGGAGCGGGCTGAGTCAAAGTCACGGTGCAAGTGCTGGAAGCGTTCGGCCCCAGACTCGCCGGATTGCACGAAAGAGAGGAGACCAACACGGGAGCGACCAGGCTCACAGTAGAGCTTGCAGAGCCATTGTTGTACGTTGCCGTAACAGTGGCGCTCGCGTCGGCGCTGATGGCCGCCGTGGTGGCGCTGAACGTCGCGGTAGCCGCGCTTGCTGCGACCGTTACCGATGCCGGAACGGTGAGCGCCGAATTCGAATTCGACAGGGTGATCCTAGCGCCGCCGGTGGGAGCAGGCTGAGTCAGGCTGACCGTGCAAGTGCTGGAAGCGTTTGGCCCGAGACTGCTGGGATTGCACGAAAGCGAGGAGACCAACGCCGGGGCGACCAGGCTCACGGTGGTGCTGGCAGAAGTATTGTTGTAGGAAGCCGTAACGGTGGCGCTCGCGTTGGCGCTGATGGTCGCCGTGGCGGCGCTGAACGTCGCCGTAGTCGCACTTGCCGCGACCGTAACCGACGCTGGCACGGTCAACGAGGAGTTGGTATTGGACAGCGTGATACTGGCCCCGCCGGTGGGAGCAGGCTGACCCAAAGTCACCGTGCAAGTGCTGGAAGCGTTCGGCCCAAGACTCGCCGGATTGCACGAAAGCGAGGAGACCAACACGGGAGCGACCAGGCTCAAAGTAGAGATTGCAGAGCTATTGTTGTAGGAAGCCGTAACGGTGGCGCTCGCGTTGGCGCTGATGGTCGCCGTGGTGGCGCTGAACGTCGCCGTAGCCGCACTTGCCGCGACCGTTACCGATGCGGGAACGGTGAGCGCCGAATTCGAATTAGACAGGGTGATACCAGCCCCTCCGGTGGGAGCAGGCTGAGTCAGGCTCACGGTGCAAGTGCTGGAAGCGTTCGGCCCCAGGCTCGCCGGATTGCACGAAAGCGAGGAGACCAACACCGGGGCAACTAGGCTCACGATAGTGCTGGCGGAAGTATTGTTGTACGTTGCCGTAACAGTGGCGCTCGCGTTGGCGCTGATGGCCGCCGTGGTGGCGCTGAACGTCGCCGTAGCCGCACTTGCCGCGACCGTTACCGATGCGGGAACGGTGAGCGCCGAATTCGAATTCGACAGGGTGATACTAGCCCCGCCGGTGGGAGCAGGCTGACCCAAAGTCACCGTGCAAGTGCTGGAAGCGTTCGGTCCCAGGCTCGCCGGAGTGCACGATAACGTGGAAACCAACGTTGGCTGGGCTACGGTAATCGACGCAGTGGCGGAACTGCCACTGTAGCTCGCCGTCAGCGTCACCGTTTGAGAACCGGACATCGTCCCGGCGCTCGCTTGGAAAGTAGTGCTTGTCGCCGTGGCGGGCACTGTTATCGAAGCTGGAATAGATAAACAGGCATTATTATCCGAAATAACGACAGTCGTCCCCCCGATTGGTGCCGCCTTGGATAGGGTTACCGTGCAGGTGGCAGCGGTCCCGGAGGTGAGACTACTCGGCGTGCACTGTAGCCCCGAGACCGCCGGTAGCACGTTGATCGATCCGCCCGTTCCCGTCATGTTCGCATCTGTGCCGTCGGGCAGTGTGCCGATCACGTTGCTCATCGGCAAAGAATCCACGCTGGCGCCACTGCTTGCAGAAAGGGTAGCGGTGACCGTCGCGAGTGTTCCGCTGCTGATGGCAGTTGCGTTCGCGCCGGACGCCACACACACCAATGTCCCAACACCCGAGCTACAACTCAGTGTTTTCCCGGCGGCGGTCAGCGCCGGTCCGGCGACTGCGCTCAGCGCGGTAACATCGGTAGCCGAATACGTCAACGTCCACTGCACACTCGCGGGGGCCCCGGAAGGTGCGTTCAAGGAAAGGGTCAAAGACAACGCACTGCCTTTGAGCGCCGTCCCAGACGCCAAACTAAGTGATGAACCTTGACCATAGGCACAACGACCCAATAAGAACAAGACCAGGATGGAGAGAATCTGGAAGCTTGATGACTTTCGCGACGAGGGTAGCATTCACCTTGAATGCTAACGGTACTAGTGGTTCCAAACATAGATGTTAAAAGTAATATTTCGGATGTTAACATCTGATTTATTACGCCTTAAGTACTTGTTTGTAATTGGTTTAAGGTTAAATCTCAGCTCCTATTGAGGGTATGCTTACCCGCAAATTAGGGCAGTTAAACTAATAACTCGCGCCAGGGTACTATTAGTTCTAGGGTTGGGTCAGTTCGCCCCAAAAAGCCGCAAATCCCGCCTGGGGATGGGAAAAAGGGAGTCATTCGTCGCAATCTTCGACGCCGACTCCCCTTTCACATCCTCGATTGAGCGTTGCGAACTCCCTGTGACTGAGGACTCGTTTCGCCCCCCCAATAGCCGACGGAACTTACTGAAGCACCGGTTCGATCGCTATCGTGACGGTATTGCTGATAACCGACTTGCCATCCCCACCCGTCACCTGCAATTGCACCGGGACGCTGTCGCCGAAGACCGTGGACGCAGGCACTCGTACTCGGACCGCGTACACGCCCGCGTGACCAGGCACCGCCTGTACAGCACCTACGTTGGCAACGACACTCCCAACGTTGACCGCGATCTGCCCCGAATTGACTTGGCCAGCGGGACCGAAGCCAGTGCCCCAAAGTACGATATCATCTCCCGGCTGAGCCGGACGTGCCGGTACCCGGAAATTCCTCGCCATAGCAAGTTCTGACGTGTTGCTAAAGGAAACTACACCTTGGCCTTGCGCGGAATCGCCTAAAGCCGCGGAATCGCCTAAAGCGAAAATGCGAGGGGAAGCGCTTTCCATCGGCATATTGATAGATCCGCTGACACCGGCTTCGGTCTCGACCGCAACTTGAAGAGTGGTTTCCGACATGAGCGCCGGACACAGAAATTGAACTTCGTTCGATGAAGCCGAGAGAACAGCAACATACTGACCGTTCACTGTGACCTTCGTCCCGCCGAGTTCCGTCGAGTTCCCCGATGGATCCGACAGCGCCGCTCCCTGAGCGGAAAGCCAGCTTCCCGTCACCGAAGCCGTCGCGCCAGGACTGCACGCACCCTGCGCCGAGGCCACCGCGGGCTCGCCCGAAGTAACGTCTATGCCCACCTGCGCCGATGACAATGCCCCCATTTGATTGGTCGCCTTGAACTGGACTTTATACGTCCCGTTCTGTGAAGCCAGCGGCGTCCATTCAAATCGGCCGGTGGCGCTATCGAAGGCGGCGCCTGCCGGAAGACTGGAGGCTGTCAGATTGACAGGCTGTTCCGTTGGATCGGCCGCCGTCACCTCAAAGCCTAGCAGCCTCCCGGGCTTAGCGGATTGCCGGTTCGGGACTGTCAGGACCGGTTGGGATCCTGCGTCCACCTCGATGATGTCCTGAACCGTCTCGCCACCCCAACTTGCAATCACCGCAACGGACTGTTGTTCGGCGGCAGCGGCGGCACTCAATTGGAACGTCAGACGACTCTGATTCGCACGCGCCACAACCGTTGACGGAGCTTTCACATTCTGATTACTTGTCGTGATTTGAACCTGACCGGGTGTCGGGTCCGCGGCCACTCGTAATTCGCAGGTGGCCTGGCTGCCGGCTAACACCGTCTTCGGTGAGCAGGATAGACTCGACAACGCGTTCGGCGTGGCGGCCTGCACAGTTGCGGTGGAGCCGGTCCCAAAAGCCGATCCGCCCTGTACCCTCGAGTTCGCGGGCGGAGCGTTTCCGCCCAAGACCTTAGCCGTCGTCGCCTCACCACTGTAGTGCCCCAATAAACTGACGGTCGTTTGGGCCGAACTGCTGTTATAGCTTGCGGTTATTGTCGAACTCTGACTCTTTCGGAAGTTTTGGCTAGAGGCCGTGAATGTGGCCGACGTGGCGGTGGAGGAGACCGTGACTGAACTCGGAACCGACAGAGTGCTATCAGTATTCGACAGCGCCACATTCGCCCCTCCCGAAGGCGCACTCAGAGTCAGAGTTACCGTACAAGTAGTAGAAGAATTTGGCCCGATGCTGGCCGGATTGCATGACACCGAGGATACCGTTACAGCCGTGGCCAGAAGGCTCACGCTCGTATTCACGGAGCTGTTATTGTAGGTTGCCGTCACTGTCGAGCTCGCACTGCCGCTGACCGTGGAAGTTGTGACGCTAAACGTTGCCGAAGTGGCTCCCGCGCCCACAGTGACGGAAGCCGGCACCTTCAAGGTCGAGTTGGTATTCGACAGCGCGACGACGGCCCCGCCCGTTGGCGCAGACTGGTTGAGGGTAACCGTGCACGTGCTGGAAGCATTCGAGGCCAGACTCGTGGGATTGCACGAAACAGCCGAGACCGATACCGACGGAGCTACGAGGCTCACCGTAGTATTGGCGGAGCTGCTATTGTAAGTGGCCGTGATGGTCGCGCTCGAATTGCTGCTGATGGCCGCTGTGGTCACCATGAGGTTTGCGGACGTGGCGGCGGCTGCGACGGTGACGGAGGGGGCGACGGTCAGTGCTGCGCTGGAATTCGAGAGGGTGACGCTCGCGCCTCCAGCGGGAGCTGGCTGGGTCAGAGTTACGGTGCAGATGCTGGAAGCATTCGAGCCAAGACTCGTGGGGTTGCACGAAACAGCCGAGACTGATACCGAGGGAACCACCAGGCTCACGGTTGCGGTCGCGGAACTGTTATTGTAAGTTGCCGTCACCGTTGAGCTCGCATTGCTGCTAACCGTGGCTGTTGTAACGCTAAACGTTGCCGACGTGGCTCCTGCGCCCACGGTCACGGAAGCCGGCACCTTCAAGGTCGAGTTGGTATTCGACAGCGCGACCACGGCCCCGCCCGTTGGCGCAGACTGGTTGAGGGTAACCGTGCACGTGCTGGAAGCATTCGAGCCAAGACTCGTGGGGTTGCACGAAACAGCCGAGACCGATACCGACGGAGCTACGAGGCTCACGGTTGCAGTTGCGGAACTGCCGTTGTAAGAGGCCGTTATGGCCGCACTTCCGGAACTGGAGATGGTCTGTGCAGTGGCCTGGAACGTGGCGCTGGTAGAACCTGCGGCCACCGTCGCCGACGCCGCAACGGTCAAGGAACTGCTGTTGTCGGAAACCGCAATCACAGCGCCCCCAGTTGGTGCGGCCTGGGACAGCGACACCGTGCAGGAGGATGACGCCCCGGACGTCAGAGTAGCTGGCGTACACTGAAGTCCTGAGATGGCGGTCGTGGTTGTGACGCTGATTGTCCCGCCCGACGCAGTAATATCAGCATCCGTTCCATTCGCTAGCGTGCCAAACACGTTGCTCATGGAGAGCGAGTCTAAAGTGGCGCTACTGCTCGCGGAGAGCGTCGCCGTAACCACCGCGACCACTCCACTGCCGATCGCCGTAGCGTTCGCACCGGAAGCCAGGCAGATCAGGGTTCCGACTCCTGAGTTGCAGCTCAGATTTTTCCCAGCAGCAGTAAGGGCAGTTCCCGTAGCGGCAGTTAGCGATGTAACGCCAGCCGTCGGATAAGTGAGTGTCCACTGTAGGCCGGCTGTCGTCTGGCTCGCCGCATTGAATGACAAATTCAGCAGGATCGAGCCACCTTTCGCCGTCGATCCTGACGCCAAGGCTAGGGACGGAGCCTGAGCGTAAACCTGCCTGCTCGACAGTAGCGATACGCCAAGAATAAGTAAAATGTGAGATTTTGTGGGGGTTTTTGAAAAGGCCGACATTGCATGAATCCTACCGGTACTCGCGGTAGTGCCACAAGATGAGAATGGTTAGGTTCGGCAGTTTGACGGGAGTCACAAACCAAACCGAAAGCAACTCATTCTACAGAGCTTATCTGCTGTGGGAAAAAGCATCTTGAGCGGGCGACCGCACCACCGCGGGCACGGGATAATTTCGGACAGCGGGATCCTGAAGAGGTGTTAGAGGAGCTTTGGGGGCAGATTTTTCGCCGCAATAGGCGCACGTTTACTGAGTGGCCGCCTACGAGAACCTAATTAGGACTCGCAGCTCAGCCCTCGGCAGCCACCGGTACGTTGGCCGACGGCAGCAAGCTGCTTTGAGTCGTAATGGCCCAAACCGCCAGTTCGGTGCGGTTCGTGGCCCCTACCTTCCGGAAGATCCGATTCAGATATTCCTTAACCGTGCCTTCAGTGAGATGCAGCTCGTGGGCAATTTCCTTGTTGAGCTTTGCCTTACAAATCAGATTTACCACTTGTCGCTCACGGAAGCTCAGCGTGGGACTAAGAGGTTTCTTGATGTCCTTGGGGGCGGCGCAGCTCGGACAAATTCGTTTGCCGCTCTCGCCACGGAATTCACGTCCGCATCGAAAGCAGTTTCGCAGTTGCCTGAATTCAATAATGGTCGTCACGAGATTTGAGGCTCCATCCTGGTTTATGATCTGACCTTTTCGGTCCACATTTACATCGAAAATCCGTCGTCGCCTGAAGTCGCATGCTTAAGCGACTTCGTCTTAGGCCCTGCCAGCCTGAATTGCTTATCGGCGAGATCCGCCGGCTCCACTGACTTGGTTGCACATTTCCACGGCCTATCGCACAAATTTTCCGCCGCGAGCTCGTGGGATGGTCCGCATAAACCGAACCGCCCACTTCCGCGGGCTTAACCGTTTCAACTTTGCCAGAGCGGATCAAAAAGCACTTCGGCTGCCGTTGGCTAAGTGCTTGAGAGACCTAGGGATGTTCTGAGACGGGGAAATGTAAGATTTACGCGATCGAGCGTTTTTAGGACCAGGGCTCTAGGCAGAATCGTCGCAGTTCTAAAATATTGGAAATTCTGATACGGGAACGGGTTCCCCCCAAAAGGAGCGTCCATCACCCCACTATTGGGGGATTACGACTGTGTCACCAGGCAGGAGCATGATGTTCTGTTCCATCCGCTCGCCTTTAAGAACTTCCTTATAGTTGAACTCCAGACGGTATTCTCGGCCGTTCTCTGTCCGTAGAACGTAGATCTTCGTCTTCTTCGCGTAATCGTTGAGGCCGCCTGCCTCGCTTATGGCCTGCATGACCGTCATCCCATACGCATACGAAAGGGTTCCTTCTTTTCGCACGGCGCCCACCATGTAGATCTTTTTGCTCGTGGGGAGAGTCACTACCACTGTCACAATGGGATCAGTCACGAACTTGCCCACCGCCGCTCCGATTGCCGCCTCGGCCTGCCTCTCGGTCATCCCTGCCACGGCGATTTCCTTAACCAGGGGCAAGGTAATCCTCCCGTCCGGCCGCACCACCTCCGTTGGAACGGACAGGTCAGGATCTTTCCAGACGGTCACCTGCAAAGTGTCGCCGGCGCCAATCAAATAGTCGTCCGAGCCGGCGCGGGCCGCGATACCGAACGCCCCTGGCGCCGCTGCGGACCTTTCAGGGCTGCCGGCGCTTGCCCCCGAATTCGTTTGTGGCATTTCGAAGGATGGCGAAGGAGCGGACTGCGAGGCCGGTGCGGCCTCCTTCGGCGTCATGGGACTTGCCGGTGCCGACTTACCGTTCTTCCCATATGCGATCGCCTGTCTGACAACCGCCTCCGGCCACCCGATCGCCGCTGCCTTTTTCTGGATTTCCGCATCCGATTCGCCTTGTTGCTTGGCTTGGCGAACGTATTCCACCAGTTCTTTGGGCGGTGTCTGATCCCCTTGTTGCCCAGGGCAAACTATGGCAGCTCCTACGATTAGGGCAACAATCGCCGCGAGTTTTGATTGAAATTTCGGTCTGATCACTGCAGCCTTACTCCGTCAATATTGAGGCATTATCGCCAGGTTGCACGTTCAATACCAAGCAGTGGGGCTTTCTAAAGCGACAACCAGGGCCTGCGCAAATCCCTTCGGAGCCATGCACAATCGTGAAAGAATTGGAATTTTTCGCAATGTTTTGCACCCAGTCCATCCCGTCGTTTCAAAGACTTGCCATTCAGTGCGGTACAGCCGGTCCTCCAGAAAGCGGCGTTTAAATTGCAACGTACCACCCGCCAACTTCTTATTACGGACGACCGAATGAAACAGTATTTATGCAAAGGTTCGCTCTCGCTTGGGCTCTGTTTCTTGCTGACTTTCAGCGGATTTGTGCCCGTGGTTCACGCGCAGAATGCGCCCGGGCAGATTGAGATTGTCGTCGTCGAGGGGGAAGGCGTCTCCTTTCCGATCCGCCAACACCCCTCCCCGGATCCCGCCGTGAGGGTCGAAGATCAGGATCATCGCCCCTTGTCCAACGTCAGCGTCGTATTTACATTACCCCTTTCGGGCGCCAGTGGCGAGTTCCCCAATGGCTCAAGAACTCTGACTGTCTTCACGGACCAGAATGGCGTCGCCGTGGCGCACGGTATCCGCGCCAACGACGTGCCGGGTAAGCTCCAGATCTACGTGGCGGCAGCGTATCGTGGACTGCGGGCTCGGTCCCTTGTAAATATGGTGGTCTCGGCACCGCCGGGCGCCAAGACCTCACCATCTACGAGTTCTTCAAAATCGAGTGGCAAATGGAAATGGATTCTTCTGGGAGTCGCCGCCGTAGGTGGCGCCGGCGCCGGAGCTTACTTCTACGCCACTCGTAACACCAACGGCTCACCCATTTCCGTTAGCGCCGGCTCGGTCGTCTTCGGAAGCCCTCGATAACTTATGTCTCGTTTCTTCATTGGCTCCTCAATCGCCACCCCCATCAGCAGCCTGGAGACCGTTCAATGACAAAGCTGCCAGGTTTAGTTGTAGCCCTCGCCGCTTCGTTCGCTGCGGTGACGCCTGCGTTCAGCCAAGCGAGTTTCTCGTTGTCTTATACATTGGCGGACGGTAATCTCCATGCTCTGACCTCCGGAACTACCATTACGTTTCCTTCGGTGGACGTCAATGCAACCACCGGCGCGACCGTATTCGTTAGCAATACTGGATCGAGTGCCGGTACCGTGAGCGGACTGTCGGTGGCCGGAACAGGTTTCCGGATTAGCAACTCCAACCCTCTGCCGGCGAGTGTTCCGCCCGGCGAGTCCTTAGGATTTAGCATCGTCTTTGCCCCTGCTCAGCCCGGCAGTTTCTCCGGAACTTTCCAGATCGTTCTCCCTGCCGTCGTGATCTCCGGCAATCTGGCGGGCTCCACTCCTCCGGCGAAGTTCACGCTGGAGTATGTCGACCCGACTACGGGCAATACTCTTGCGCTCGCCAACGCAGCAACCCTCCCATTCCTCAACACCCAGGTGGGCGCCACTTCCACCATCACCGTGCTCATAGCCAATACCGGTACCGGGACAGGTACGGTGAGTGCGGTCGCACTCAACGGCGGAACCGGGTCGGCCTTCCAATTGATCAATTTGGCCCCTTTGCCTGTTAACGTGGGTCCCTCGCAGGCTCTCAATTTCGGCATCCGGTTCAGCCCCCTGGCGCAACAACTCTATACGGACGTGTTGACCGTGACAGCCGCCGGACAGACCAGCACCGTCAACCTGCAGGGCCAGGCAATCCAACCGATCTACAGCTACCAGTTTTCCGGCAGCACGGGTACGACGACGGTCTTGGCAGGTGGCACGGTCGCGATACCGGCTACTAGTGTTGGCCAGTCAACCAGCCTGACGGTGACGGTTTCCAATACGGGGTTGGGCGCCGGACAGGTTTCTCTGATCAACGTTAGCGGTGCGGGGTTTTCTCTGAGCAATCTGCCCGCGGCGCTTCCAATCACCATCCAGCCTGGCGGAAACACGCAGTTCACCTTAACGTTCGCGCCCGCGCAACCTGGAGCAGTCACCGGCCGGTTGACATTCGGCAGCGACACCATTACGCTCACCTCCACGGCGGCGGGTCCGCAGTTGACATTCAGTTATACCAGCGGCTCAACCGCGGTAACGGTTCTGCCCAATGGCGCCGTGCTTTTCACTCCGCTCGCCGTGGGAAGCACCGAGAGCTTGACCTTTTCGATCCAGAATACCGGTACCACCCCGGCAACCCTCTCCAGCATCAATCTGGGTGCCCCGAGTGCGATCTTTTCTCTGTCTGCACTGCCGGGCCTGCCGGCCACCCTGAACCAGGGTGCCACGGTGAGCTTTTCGATCGGTTTTGCGCCCAACAATACCGGAAATCTCACCGCGACTCTCTTTGTCAACAGCGACAGCTTTTCGGTATCTGGCAACGGTACGCCGCCGCCATCGTTGCCGGCGTATAGTTTCGTCGGGCCTTCCGGCACCGAGCAACCGGCCCAGCAGCCTGGGATTGGGCTGACGCTCGCTTCGCCTTACCCATTGCCGCTTCAGGGCAGCCTGACGCTGGCCTTCAGTTCGAATGTTTTCGCGGGCGATACGTCCATTCAGTTTGCCAACGGTGGCGCGACAGTGACTTTCACGATTCCGGCGAATACCACCCAGGCGTTATTCAGCGGAAACACGACCGCTGTGCCGCTTCAAACCGGTACCACATCGGGGAATATCGTGATCACGCCGTCGTTTTTATTGCAGAACGGATTCAACGTGACGCCCACTCCGCCGAGCACGCTTACCCTCGCGGTGCCCGGCCTGGCGCCGCAGTTGTTGAACGGCAGCATCTCATCCATAACGACCACCAGTTTCACCCTAACGCTATCGGGATACACTACCAGTCGTGTCCTTAGTCAATTGAGTATCCAGTTCACGCCTGCATCCGGACATACCTTTAATCCGACTCACCTGACCATCGACGTGAGTTCCGCCTCCGCCTCATGGTTCCAGGGCACCGCCGCGGCCGGTTACGGTGGGAGTTTTCTGCTGGAAATAACGTTCGTTTTGTCGAGCGGTACTACGGTGGAGAACCTCGTCAGCTTCCTGCAATCGTTAAGCGTCACCGCAACCAATAATGTCGGCACTTCGAGCCAGATCGTAGTTCCGGTCCCTTAGGATCCCACGCGAGGAAGGTCCGCGAATAGGCTGCTCTTGCTGGACTGCGGTACGGAAGCGTCCCGGCAACGAAGTGGGTATGCAGTCAAGCGCAGGGGACACCCGTTGAACGCTGCCTGCTAAGACAGGCAGCATGATCCGGCTCCGGGATCGTCTGGTTAGCCCCTAGTACTCCAACAACGTACCCTCTCGCCGGCCTTTCCTGACCGCTGCAGCAAATATGATTAAGCTGGCGGGGAGAAGAACCGCTGTCATTGCGAGGAGGATTTCCACCGGGTTTGCCACCATTCCGATCGAGTAACCTTTCAGCATCGTCAGCCGAAGGGCGTCGAGGGAATATGTAATCGGAAGGACTAGGGAAATCTTTTGCATCCATCCGGGCATTATGCTGGTCGGAAAGTAAGCGCCGCCCATGATGGCCCCGAATCCACTCAGGATCCAGGTAATCGGGTCGCCCTTCTTGAGCCACACCACCATCGCCGCGGAGAGGACGCCGAAGCTCACGAAGGTTAAGATCGACAACAGGAAGATCAGCACAGTCGCCGGCAAATTAATTCGACCGAAGTCTACGCCGAATGCCAGAGTCCCGGCCAATAGGATCAGAAGCAGCTGCAGCCCTCCTGAAACCAGGCTATAGAGAGACGACATGAGTACAATTGGCACGCAGCCGGTTTGACTGCTCAACATGGCATCCAGGCAGCCGGTCACCTGGGCAAGGCGAATCGACTCGGAAAACATCTTCAGCGTCAGATCGAAATAACGGGCGAAGGCCACTCCAACAATCGCAAATGGCAGGTACCGGTCGCCGTACCTGCCCAACGCAGGCGAGCCGCCAGGCGCGATCAGTTCACCCAGGAAATAAAACAGCACCAGCAGCGTCATGGACTCGACGACGCGCATCAGGAAGCTTGTTTTGTAACCGGATTCAATGCGGAAATCCCGTAGCAGGAACGCCCATGCTTTGCGCAAACTTGCTATCACTCCGTGTCCGCCTGTAAGCGTTCCCGATAATACTCGAGGAGCGACATTCCCTTTTCCGACAGTTCCGCAATTCGGTCGAAACCCTTCAGTCTCCCGTTGTCAATGACCAGCACCTTATTGCAGAGCCTCACGGCTTCTTCTGGACGATGCGTGGCGATCAAAAGCGTTTTGCGGGAGTCCTGGTGGATTCGGTCGAGAATCAGCTCGGTGAGTTCCTCGGCCGCTATGGGGTCAAGGGCGCGAGTCGGTTCGTCGAGAATCAGGATATCTGGTTCTGCGATCAGTCCCCGCGCCAACGCGAGCCGTTGCTTCATTCCGGAGCTGAAACCTGAAACCGGCCGGTCCGCAACATCGCCCAAACCGACCAATCCGATCAACTCATGGATACGGTCGTCCAGATCGGCGCCCCAAAGGTTATCCAGCGCGCCAAAAAACTCGAGGTTTTGAATGGCGGTGAGACGCCAGAAAAAACTTCTCTCCTCGTTCAGGACGAATCCGACGGATTTCCGGGCCTCCAAACCGTGACTGACGGTGTTCACGCCGCCCACAAATATGTCCCCTTCGGACGGCAACAGCAGGGCTCCAATAAGCTTCAATAGGGTTGTCTTGCCCGCCCCATTTGGTCCCATTATCGCGACACAGTCCCCCTTTTCGATTTGGAATGTCGTACCGCGCAAGGCAGTACAAACTCGCCGCGGGCAAAAAGGGTGCAACAGCAACTCGCGATATCTCTTGGCAATCGGAAATCTCATCGTGACAGCGCATACTGCTATGACTGGCTGCTCCATTTGGGCATTCACGACAGATGACGGACAGCCCGTCACTTGCGGATTCGTCATGATGCGCCCACTTCTATGCCGTCCGCGCACCAACCGCTTTGGGACAATGTGCTATCGACGGATTCAAGAAGCAACTGTGCCAAGACTTCTCCGTGCTCCGTGAACATTGTGATGTGGTCGCCAGGTACTTTCTTGACCGCTAATTCGCCTACTGGGATGTCGCGCCAGCCCCTATGTCTGTCGATGGAGTGAAAGGTCTCGTTGACGATTAAGGTAATGCGGCCCGGATACTGGTTCACCACATACTCTCGAATGATCCGCTGATAGCTCATCTTAGAACGATAGTAAAGATTCTCGTTCGATGGCGCTTCCGTGCGCCGGATCCTCATCTGGCGCCAAATCAGATCTCGGGCAGCAGCCGATCTGGCACGGTCGTTAAAGCGGAAGGCATCGCGGATCACCGCGGCTATGTGCAGCGCCCTCACACCCGCGTTCCACAGGTTTGCAGCCATCCTACGGCTCGTAGTCGGACGCTCCGTGTCAATTAGTGCAAGTAAGCCGATCTGTTCGCCATCCGCTAATAGTTGACGGGCCATTTCCAAGGCCACCAGGCCGCTGAGACAATAGCCCCCGAGCAGGTAGGGTCCTTTGGGCTGGACGGTGCGTAGTGCGGCAAGATACTCAGCTGCCTCTTCTTCTACGTCTAAGTATAATTTTCCACCATCGGTCCAGCGCGGCTTAAGACCGTAAACCGGCTGGTCCGGACTCAGATGAGGGATGATTCGCGACAGGACAAAAAGCGTATCGTCCGGGCCCTGGAAACCGGCTACCAGGAAGAGTGGAACCCTCGTGCCTTTGGGTTGCGCTGCCACCAGGCAGCTTGCGGTCTGCATCCAACCTTCAGGAGCATCGGCCCGCAATTGCCCAGGCCCAATAACTTCGTGCTGTTGCCCGTTCCGAACATGCTCCAGCCCCGAACGGCGATTACTATCGGCTTTGGCAACTAGCGGAGGAGGGGCTGCCAGCAGCCCGGCAGAGAGGCCGGAAAGATCCCGAGTGCCATCTGTTGGGTCCGCGACTCTCGTAACACGTGCGGCAGTCTCGCGGGTGTCCAACAATTCAACCAGCCCTGCTACTGTGGGCCGTTGAAAGAGATCTGGAATGGATACCTCCCGCGAGAACTGTTGGCGCAGCAAACTTTGCAATTGCACAATCAGCAGGGAATGGCCCCCTAAGGCAAAGAAATCGTCGTGCAGACCGACCTCCGTTACTTTGAGGAGGGCGCGCCAGATGGCAGCCACCTTATCTGTCGTGTCGGAGGCGCTCGTGACGATGGCATCGGACTCAACGCGCGCCGGTCTGACGCTGTCCCGTAACGCTTTACGGTCGACTTTGTTGTTGGGAGTGAGGGGAAAGGCGTCAAGAAACAGAAAAACCGAGGGAATCATGTGGTCCGGAAGCCTCGCCGCAAGTGCTTGTCGTATCTCCCTTGCTTCACAGGGTCGTGCGCGGATAATGTATGCGGTGAGCCGCGGGTCCCCGGGATCGTCTTCTCTCAGTTCTACCACTGCCTGACGGACTTCAGGCTGCTGTGCTAGAACGGCCTCGATCTCCCCAAGTTCGATTCGGAAGCCGCGTAACTTGATTTGCTGGTCGTCGCGGCCAAGGTATTCCAAGTTTCCGTCTTGCAAGCGCCGCACTAAGTCGCCGGTACGATAGAGCCGGTTCCCGGGGATGAAGGGGTCCACGACGAAGCGCTCGGCTGTAAGTTCCGGCCGCCCGAAATATTCGCGAGCTACTCCATCGCCGCCGATGTATAGTTCGCCCACGATCCCGGTCGGCACCTGCTGACGATGCTCGTCCAGGACATACATCTGCGTATGGGTAATCGGCTTTCCGATTGGCACCGCTGCCATCCCCTCATTGACGCGGTAGATGCTCGACCAGATCGTGGTTTCTGTGGGGCCGTAGAGGTTCCAAAGTTCACCGCCAGTGGCAATCAGGCGATTGGCCAATTCGCGAGGCAATGTTTCTCCGCCGCAAAGCATCTTTAGCCGGGGCAGGCCCTCCCAGCCGGAGTCGAGGAGCAGGCGCCATGTCACCGGTGTGGCCTGCATCACGGTGGCCTCGGATTCATCCAGCAAACGCCCCAACGCACCGCCATCCACCACGGCGCTCCGCGGTGCGATGATGAGCTGCGCGCCCGAAATCAGCGGGAGGAATATTTCGAGCCCGGCAATATCGAACGAAAGCGTGGTGACGGCCAGAAGCCGGTCGACCTGCGAGATGCCCGGTTCCCTGCGCATCGATTCCAAGAGGTTTACGACCGAACGATGCTCAACCGCTACGCCCTTGGGTATTCCGGTCGATCCGGAAGTGTAAATCACATAGGCCAGGTTCTCAGGGCGCGACTGTTCGCCGGGACCGCTGGAGCTCTCTTGCTCGATCGATACCTTATCTCGATCCAGGCACAACACCGTCGTCCTACGGGGAGGAGCGGCAGCATTCAGATCCTGCTGCGTAACGAAGACTGCTGCGCCGGAATCGTCCAGCATAAGGTTAAGTCGTTCGGGAGGAAATTGCGGATCCAGAGGCACGTAGGCGCCACCGGCCTTCAGAACCGCTAATAGCGCAATCACCATGTCGGCAGAACGTTCCAGGCAGATGCCCACCAGTACATTCGGCCCGACGCCCAGGGAACGGAGGCGGTTGGCGAGGCGGTTGGCGCGGACGCTCAACTCCCGGTAAGTAAGGCGCTCCGAGCCGCACACAATAGCCACTGCTTCGGCTGTCCGAACTGCTTGCGCCTCAAAAAGTTCGTGAATACAATGTCGTCCAAAATCTTCGACCTGGCTCGGTTTTTCAACCGTTCCCGGCTGTCGAAGAATTTCCAATATTTCCGGTTTTCTCGCTTTGATTTCTTGTTGCAGCTGGTACGTTAAGACACCTTTCGGAGCCGCGCAGGTAAGGTGTTCCCCCTCTATGGTAAGTCGAACATCCAACTTCCGTAGATGGGCAAGCAGGGCGAGCGTGCTATCGAAACCGAAGATTTCATTACTCATGTTTCTTGGCCAGTCCGGGCAACCCATCTACAGCGAACGGCGCAGCGGCATTTCCCGGCCCGTGTCTCACCGTTACAGTGCCGACAACACTGCATCCAAAGTTCCATCCCCCAGCGCGGATGGCACCCTCGTCTTAAATCATAAAAAGCAAGGCACTTCTCTAGGCACATTCCTAGATGTATCATAAGCTGAACCGCGAGCCGTTCCCAAAAAGTTCCAAAATTTCGGTTATTAGTAATCGAACAATTGCGTGAAAGGTCTTTAGCCCCTGTATGGCCCAATACCTGCTACGCTGTTTGAACTACTTGCGGAACGGGTGGAGCGTGATCGGAATTCCTAACAATTGGGTGGTTTGCCGGAGCAACGAGAATTCGTCCGCAGTTCGGCTGTTTTGCTTTCCCTACGCTGGAGGCGGCTTGTCTGTTTACAGAACCTGGGCCGAGGAGGCCCCCTCCGAAATCGAGGTTTGCTGCGTGCAGTGGCCGGGAAGTCAGAACCGAATACGGGAAACGCCATTCACATGCTTCGATGAACTCGTACCCGCATTGGTAAGCGCCATTTCGAGATGGTTGGATCGTCCGTTTGCTTTTTACGGCCATAGCTTGGGGGCAAAGATCGCCTTTGAGACGATCCGCGAATTACGTCGCCAAGGACGAGCCGAGCCCTCCCACCTGTTCGTGGGTGCGAGCCACGCTCCTCACGTTCCGTGGCCTCATCCGGGACTTCACCTACTTGAGGAAGATGCGTTTATCGAGGGCATTCAGCGACGCTACGGTGGAGTGCCGCAACAGGTGGTCGACGACCCGGATCTGAGATCCTTGCTGATTCCGGGCCTGAGAGCCGACGTGCGCCTCACCGAGACTTACCGCTACACGCCAGAAGCGCCGCTAAACAGCCCCATCGCCGTTTTCGGCGGCACTTCGGACCGCACCGTCGACCCTCGCGCACTGCAGGCATGGCAGCACCAAACATGTAAGTCGTTCCGGCTCCGTATGATGGATGGTGACCATTTCTTCCTGAATGCGGCGCGGCAAGAGTTGCTGAGCGCCATTGCAACTGAAATTCAATTGAATCCAATTACGGTGGGGTGACGCGAGTGAAATTGCCAGCTTCTTGTGAGCCCCCTGCGGGGCCTGGTCTAAATGCTATTGCGATCGTCGGGATTGGATGCCGCTATGCAGGCGTGAACGATGTCGAGGAGTTCTGGGACGTCCTCCGTGACGGTGTGGAAACTATCGGCGATTATCCGGGCGGCCGCCTTCCGCATATCGATGCCGTGTATTCCAACAGGGATGGTATCGCTACCCATCGGGGAGGTTTTCTTGCTGGCATCGACCAGTTCGATGCGGAGTTTTTCGGCGTTTCCCCTCGGGAAGCTGCGCTCCTCGATCCGCAGCAGAGGCTCTTGCTCGAAGTGGCCTGGGAAGCCGTCGAAGACGCGGGAATTCCCGCGTCAAAGATCGCGGGTAGCCAAACCGGGGTTTTTGTCGGACTTTGGACTAGCGATTATGAGGCGTGCCTCTACGAGCAGACGGAAGGTTTGGATTTCTACGCCACTACCGGATCCGGCCGTTATTCCGCTTCGGGCAGACTGGCATTCTTCTTCGATCTGCGCGGCCCTAATCTAACGCTCGACACCGCTTGTTCCTCCTCCCTGGTAGCCATCCATCTGGCATGCCAAAGTTTGCGTTTGGGAGAAAGCGAAATGGCCTTGGCGGGCGGGGCCAACGTCATTCTGCGCCCGGAAATTACCGCAGCTTACTCCGCGGCGAAAATGCTGTCGCCGGACGGAAGGTCGAAATTCGGAGATGCGTCGGCCAATGGCTATGTGCGTAGCGAAGGCGCGGGAATGATCTTACTAAAGACGCTCTCGCGGGCTGTGGCCGACGGCGATCCGATCTACGCCGTGATTCGCGGGAGCGCGGTCAACAACGACGGCCGCGCCAGCGGGATGTTGATCGCGCCAAGCCGCGAAGGCCAGGAGGCAGTGCTGCGCAGTGCGTTCCGCAGCGCAGGCGTGGACGGCGGCGCGCTTGATTACATCGAGGCCCACGGCACGGGCACTCCCGTGGGCGACCTGGTGGAAGTCGAAACCATCGGCCGCGTAGTCGACACCAGCGAACGGAAACGGCCCTGCTTCATAGGTTCGGTGAAAACCAATATCGGCCACACGGAAGCCGCTGCGGGGACTGCCGGGGTTATCAAGGTAGCGCTGTCTCTGCAGCGGGGGACCATTCCCGCCAGTCTGCACTTGCGGGAGCCAAATCCGTCCATCGCCTGGAACAGGTTTCCGATTTCCCTACAGACTGCCACCGGGCCCTGGCCGCATACGGACCAAATGCGTCTGGCTGGCGTCAGTGGATTCGGAATTACCGGCACCAACGCGCACCTGGTGATGGAAAACTTCGTGACTCCGCATCCGGAACCTGCCGGTGGCCGAAGGAATCACCTCTTCCTTCTGTCGGGGCACTCGGATGAAGCCCGGAAGGCCATGGCCGGATCGTGGCTGGAGCGGTTGCAGTCCGATGCAGCGTGGCCTGAGTCGCTCGCCAGCCTGGCGTACACCGCCAGCGTCCGCAGATCGCACCACGATTTCCGGCTCGCCATCGTAGCCGCAAGCAGACGTCAACTTGAGGACAAGCTCACTCAATGGATAAAAGGAGAACAGGCCGAGAGAGTTCGCACCGGCAGGAAACTGCTGTTGGAAGCACCCAAGACCGTCTTTGTATTCGCCGGCCACGGCGCGCAGTGGGCCGGAATGGCGCGCGGACTGTTCGATGAGCCCGTCTTCTACGACACGCTCGCCAAATGCGATGAGTTCATCCGCAAATTCGCCGGATGGAGCGTGATCGAACGGCTGCAGGCCGGGGAGATGCCGGACGATGCCTGCATAGCGCAACCGTCTCTATTCGCCGTGATGGTCTCCCTTGCCGCCCTGTGGAGGTCTTGGGGAATTGAACCGCAAGCCGTAGTCGGCCACAGTATGGGTGAATGCGCGGCGGCCGTAGTTTGCGGCGCCCTGTCGCTCGAAGATGGCGCCGCCGTGATTTGCGCGCGCAGTCATTTGATGAAGCGCGTCAGCGGCAAGGGCAGCATGGTTTTTGCCGCGCTATCCATGGATAATGCGGCTGCCTTGGCACTGGAGTACAACGGCCGTATTTCGGTAGCGGTGAATAACAGCCCCGGGTCCACGGTTCTATCGGGCGACACCGATGCCATCGAAGAAGTCATCCGGAGACTGAACGAACGCGAGATTTTCTGCCGGCGCGTCAGGGTCGACGTCGCCTCGCACTCCTCGCAGATGGATCCGTTGCTGGCTGAGTTGAAAGAATCGATCGGCGGTATCCGCCCGCGCGCGGCCTCCATTCCGTTTTACTCCACCACCACCGGTCGCCAAGAAGACGGAACCGCCCTCGATCCCGAGTACTGGAGCCGTAACCTGCGGCACCCGGTGCTGTTCTCCTCCACCGTCGAGAGCCTTCTGCGCGACGGATTCAACACGTTCGTCGAAGTAAGTTCGCACCCCTTGCTCATTCAGTCGATCGAGGAGCACGTGGCACGGTCGGGAAAACAGGTAATAGCCGTGCCTTCACTACGCCGCGACGGGGACGACCCGGCCGAGATGCTGAACTCGCTGGGGGCTTTGTTCGTTGCCGGATTCCCGGTAGACTTTGGCCGGCTCTATTCCGAAGGTGTTTGCTTGAGGCTCCCGGCCTACCCTTGGCAGCGAGAGCGGCATTGGATCGCCGCCAACAGCGAGGCCAGACACCCGCGGCGCGTTACCGCTACTCCTTCCCCTGCGCCTGAAGACACCAACGACTTATACGAACTGCATTGGTCTGAAAGTGAACCCCCGGCAGCGCCTTCGTCTGCCGGCCTTTGGATTATAGTGAGCGGCGAAAACGACATAGCCTCCTTAGTCGCTCGTGGACTGGAGGGCGCCGGCAATCAATGTCTGCCTGTTTCCAGTGTGGAGGAACTCGCGCGCGCTCTGGACGCGGTTGGCGGCCAGTGCCGCGGAGTGATTCGAATTTCCGCAACGCACGGGACCGATCCGCGCCATGCCTCGACAGAAGCGTTCGACATCATTCAAACGGTTCGCGCCTCCGCCCTTGCCGCGAATCCTCCACGCTTATGGCTCCTGAGCACGCAGGTGTGGCGCCTGCCGGGCGATACCGGTGAGGTGTGCGCGGCCCAGAGTCCTGCATGGGGACTCGGAAGAGTAATCGAACGGGAGCACCCCGAGCTGCGCTGCGCAAACGTAGATCTTTCCGCGTCGCCGGGTCCAACCGATATCGAGAACCTCTTACGGTTACTCTGCCACAACGGATCGGAGGAGCAGATCGCGTTGCGCGCTGGGAAGTACTTCGTGGCGCGATATGAGCCCGTGCCGAACGAAAAGAACCTCACTCTTCCCGCTTTTCGGTCCGATGCGACGTACCTGATCACCGGAGGGCTCGGGGGAATCGGTCTGCACGTAGCGGACTGGCTGGTGCAAAACGGAACGCGCAATCTCGCGTTAGTGAGCCGCCGTCCGCCCGACGATTCAGCACGCGAGCGGATTACAGCTCTCGAATCGGGCGGCGCGGCCGTTCGGGTATTCAGCGCGGACGTGGCCGACGATGAACAGGTCCGATCGCTGCTTGCGGCCATCCATGCCGAACTACCACCCTTAAAGGGTGTTTTTCATCTTGCGGTAGCAAATCATGCGGCATTGCTCAGCAACCCGGATGCGAGCGGCCTGGAGTCTGTGATGAGGTCCAAAGCCGTAGCCGCTTGGACCCTCGATCGGCACCTGAACGGGGTAGAGTTAGATTTCTTCGTGCTCTTTTCGTCTATCGCAGCGGCTCTAAGCCAGCCAGGCATGGCTAACTACGCGGCGGCAAACGCCTATGTCGAAGGTCTGGCACGTTGCCGGCGTGCAAGGGGGCTGAAGGCCCAGAGCATTCAATGGGCGGGGTGGCAGTCCACCGGCTTGGGCAGTGTTCAAAAAGGCCGGAACGCAGTGCGTACCTACCAGGAGATGGGCATTCAATCGTTTCCGGTGGAACGAGCCCTGCGCCTTCTCGGCCGTATTATCACCCTGGAAGCAACTGGCGTGCTGGCCGCTTCGGTTTCCTGGGAGGTGTTCGCCCGTCATTTTGAAAATGCCGCCCCCCCTTGTGTTTTTCAGCGTTTGTTGCCCAAACAGCAGACTGCCCCGCCGTCCGCAGCACCCGAATGCATGAGCGATCAACTTCACCGGATCGAGGCTGGAGGACGGCGGAGCGTATTGGAAACGCACTTACAGAAGACGCTGGCGGCAGTCCTGAAAACCGACCCGGGACGGATCGACCCAGCCAAGCCTTTCGGAGCCATGGGCGTGGATTCCTTAATGGGTCTGGAATTAGTTCGGCGACTGTCCGTTACAACCTCTCTGCGGCTGCCCGCGACTATGGTCTTCAACTATCCGACCATCCAGACTCTCGCGCTGGAGATCGCCAGACGGATGGGAATTCCCCTGACTGACGCCACTCCCGCCACCTCCGCGCAAACGGGGAGCGGGGCATCGGTTGAAACCTCCGCCGTCGCCAGTCTCACCGAAGAGCAAGCTATTGAAGCCTTGATGGGAGAAGGTGGGCACACGCCATGAACTCCCCAGCCGAGAGCGTTCTTTCCGCGGCGCAACTTGCCCTGGCGATCAAACGCTTCAAAGCAGAACGGCCCGATGCCGGGGCGCTCGCCGCCGACCCGATTGCGATTGTAGGAATAGGTTGCCGCTTTCCGGGGGATGTCCGCTCTCCGGAGGACTGTTGGCGAATTCTGGCCAATGGGGTCGACGTCATCACAGAAGTGCCCGACGACCGGTGGCCGGCTAACGAATACTTTAATCCCGATCCGACGACGCCCGGAAAAACCAACGGCCGCTGGGGTGGCTTCGTTTCCGATCCCGCCCTTTTCGATCCGTTGCTGTTCGGGATCTCGCCTCGCGAGGCGGCGAGTATCGATCCGCAACAGAGACTTCTTCTGGAAGTAGCCTGGGAGTCCATTCAAGACAGCGGCCGATCTCCCGAGTCACTCGCAGGCACCCGGACGGGCGTTTTTGTGGGCATCTGTCTGGCGGATTACGAACGGCTGGCCTTCCAGGATGACTTGGCCATCAACGCCAATACGTGCACGGGCGCGTACCGCAGCGTTGCCGCCGGGCGCATCTCTTTTCTGCTGGATTTGCGCGGTCCGAGTATTTGCATAGACACGGCATGTTCGTCCTCGCTGGTGGCGATTCACAGCGCCTGTCAGAGCTTACGTTCCGGAGAGAGCGATCTGGCGCTGGCCGGCGGTGTGAGCCTGCACTTACTCCCCGAACATTACATCGGGCTCGCCAGGCTGAGCATGTTGTCGCCTGACGGACGATGCAAGACTTTCGATGCAAAGGCCGACGGATTCGTGCCGAGCGAGGGTTGTGGAGTGGTGGTTCTAAAGCGGCTCTCCGATGCGCTGGGGGATGGGGACCGCATTTATGCCGTCGTCCGCGGCTCGGCAATCAATCAGGACGGCCGGACCAATTCCCTGACCGCACCCAGTGGACTGTCTCAGGCGGAGGTAGTTTCGACGGCGTTGCGTAATGCGCAGGTTCCCCCGTCGAGCATCTCCTATGTCGAAACTCACGGGACGGGAACGGTCCTGGGCGATCCCATCGAAGTCGAAGCGTTGGCGTCGGTATTAGGCGCGCCTGGCGAAGGAGTGCCTTCATGTGTGCTCGGTGCGGCAAAGTCGAATTTCGGCCATTTGGAGGCCGCCGCGGGTGTCGCCGGCCTCATCAAGGTGGCGCTGTCGCTGCACAAGGAAGAAATTCCGGCAAATCTCCACTTCGAAAAACTCAATCCTCACATTTCGCTCGAAGGAACGCGATTCCACATCCCTACCCAGTCTCAACCGTGGCTGAAGGGGCAAATTCCCCGGTTTGCGGGTGTCAGTTCGTTTGGATTTAGCGGTACCAATGCGCATGTGGTGCTTGAGGAGGCTCCTCGTGTGCCTGCCCGCCGGACAAGACGTGCCCGCGAAGGCGCTTCCGTATTGGTGATATCGGCGCGCACGCCGGCGGCCCTCAACGATGCGGCCCGCGAGTATCGCAGTTTCCTGACGGATCGCGGGCGGGATGTCCCGCTCCAGGACATCTGCCACGCAGCGGCGGCGCGCGGCAGCCACTACGAGGAACGTCTGGCCCTTACCGAGAGTGCGCATGCGGGCATGTGCGCTCTAATGGATGAATTTCTGGAAGGCCGGCTCCGTTCGGGCATCTCTTCGGGACGGGCATCCGGTAAAGCGGACTCACCGGTTTTTGTATGCTCGGGACAGGGATCGCAATGGCCAGGCATGGGTGTTTCCCTTCTGCGGCACGAGCCGGTATTCCGTGCCGCAATCGAGGAGTGCGAAGCTGGGATCAAGCAATGGGCAGGATGGTCGCTGATCGAGCAGTTGTCGCTTCCGGAGGCCCAATCGAAGCTGGCTGACACGGAATACGCGCAGCCTGCCATTTTCGCCATTGAAGTTGCTCTCGCCCGGTTGCTCGATTCCTGGGGCGTTCGGCCGGCTGTTGTAATTGGCCATAGTGCCGGTGAAGTAGCGGCGGCGCACATTGCCGGTGTGCTGTCGCTCGGCGAAGCCGCGCGCGTTGTAGTGTGTCGGGGACGGTTGATGCAGGCTGCGACGGGCCATGGAAAGATGCTGGTCGTGCATCTCCCTGCCGCGATCGTATTTAAAGAATTGATCGTCCGCGGCCCCGGGGTCTCGATTGCCGCCATTAACAGCCCGCAATCGACTGTGATTTCGGGTGATTCCGAAATAGTCGACAGGCTGGCTATGCAATGGCAGGAGCGCGGCGTTGGCTGCGTCGCGATGCCCGTGAAATACGCCTTTCACAGCCCGCAGATGCAGCCATATAGCGATGACTTGGCGCGATCCCTGGGTTCCGTCGAGGCACGCCATGAGAGAATTCCGATCGTTTCGACGGTTCTTGGAAGGGCCATCCACGGTGAGGAAATGGATGCCGCGTATTGGGGCCGAAACATACGCCAGACCGTGATGTTCCAAGCCGCCGTGCAGGCGGCGGCGCGCCAGGGGCGTGATTTCATCGAGATCGGTCCGCACCCGGTGCTTGTTTCGGCGATCGGCGAGTGTCTGAGCGCGGAAAGCAACCCCGCGAAGCTGATTCCCACTCTGCGCAGAAATCACGACGATCTTACCGCGGTGCTCTCGGCGGCCGGTGCTCTCTATACCGCGGGACATCCCATCGCATGGGAGGCAATCTACGGCAAACCCGCTACTTCCGTGTCGTTGCCGGCATACCCGTATCAACGCCAGCGCTTCTGGCTGGAGAGGCGCACCCCGGCGCAACGGAACGCGATACATCCCCTGTTAGGCAGGCGACTGCGCTCGCCGTCCCTTCGTGGCGCGGTATTCGAGGTTCAACTCGATGCGCGAGCGCTTCCTTATCTCTCCGATCACAAGATTGAAGGATGTCTGCTGGTGCCGATGACGGCTTTCCTCGAGATAGCGTACGCGGCGGTACGGCAAGTTTACGGTGAAGGCAGGGCGCTGGCCGATGTTACGATTGTCGCGCCACTGGTGCTGACCGCGGATGGGACTTGCACCGTCCAGATCGTCATGGAGAACGACGAGTTCCGCGTCTTCAGCCTGCGCGAAGAAGCCTGGACCCTGCACGCTCACGGGCGTATCGTCCCCGCCGGGAGTGCCGGCCCCGCTCGCGAAAACCCCCCGCCGGACGGCTATTCCAGCTCCGCGGCCCATTACGCCCGCCTGGCGAAAGCGGGCGTTGATTTCGGGCCGGCGTTCCGCACCGTTGAAGCTGTTCGGACCGCAAAGGGAGAGGCCTGGGCGCGCGTGAGTTTGCAGGAACCTGAAAAACACGAGGCCAGCCAATATCTCTTTCACCCGGCGCTGCTCGACGGATGTCTGCAAGCCGCTGTGGCCGCTATGGCGGACAGCCTGGACGGCCCGTACTTGCCCCTCAGTCTGGATCGCTGGGAGATTTTTCAAACTGTGCCAGGTACGGTTTGGGCGCATGCCACCCTGCTTCCGGTTTCCAGTTCCGGCCTGCTGGCAGCGGACATCGACCTCAGAGACGCGGCGGGCATTCCGACAGGCCGACTGGCCGGTCTTCGCATGAAGCGGCGGTCCGCGGCGGATTCCAGGATTTACTCCATCGAGTGGCGTCAGGCAACGCGTGGACAGGCGGTTAGGGCGCGGAGCGCCACCTGGTTGATCGTTGGCGATAAGTCTGCGGACAGCGCAGAGCTCGCGAAGGAATTGCGCGACAGGGGACATCGCGCGATCATAGCCGGTTCTCGCCAGCCGATACCCGAAATGGAGGGCGTGGACGGAGTCATCCGCCTCGGCGACCCAGACGTCGGAAGTGCACTAGAGCTGATTTTAGGAATGCTGCGGGTAACCGCGTCGACGCCTCCGCAGTTGTGGCTTGTCACTCGGGGAGCGGTCGCCGTCAACCCGGGCGAAAAGTGCGAAGGACTCTGGCAGGCCCCGCTCTGGGGAATGATGCGAACCATGACCCACGAGCACCCGGAACTACGCTGCGTGCGAGTGGATCTCGACTCGAACGACCCCGACTATGCGTCACTGGCGGAAGAACTGGTGCACTGGGACGGAGAAGAGGAGACTGCGTTCCGTGGGCGAATCCGTTATGTGTCCCGCCTGATCCGGAAGTCGGCCGGGAACTTCGATTCCGTCCGATGGACGGCGCCGGCGCGCGGCTCGGTCGAGAAACTGACGTTGGCGCCACTCGATCGCCGCGCCCCTGGCTTCGGAGAAGTGGAGGTCGAAGTCGAAGCCAGCGCGTTAAATTTCCGGGACGTCCTGAACATCATGGGAATGTATCCCGGCGACGCTGGCGATCCGGGCCTCGAGTTTTGCGGCCGGATCACCCGCCTTGGCCCGGGTGTTACGGCAAACCAGCCGGGGGACCGGGTGATGGGACTGGCGTTCGGAGCAATGGCTTCGTTCGTGACCACGCCCGCCGCCCTGACCGTTTTGGCGCCGCCGGGCTGGGGACCGATTGAATCCGCCGCCGCGCCTAATGCCTTCCTCACGGCGTGGCACTGCCTGATGCATCTCGGAGGTCTCCGGCATGGTGAACGCGTTCTGATTCATGCGGGCACCGGCGGTGTGGGCCTCGCCGCAATCCAGGTCGCCCGGCAAGCCGGTGCTGAAATCTTCGCCACCGCGGGAAGTGAAGAGAAGCGTGCATACCTGCGATCTCTGGGAATTCCACATGTGTTCAGCTCGCGAACCCTGGACTTTGCGGCCCAGATTGCAGATATCACCGGCGGCAAAGGTGTCGATCTGATCTTGAACTCTCTGGCCGGCGATTTCATCGGTGCCAGTTTTTCTTCCCTGGCCGAGAGCGGCCGCTTTATCGAGATCGGCAAGAATCGCGTTTGGACAAAAGATCAGGTCGCGGCCCTCCGGAAACAAGTTCAATATTTCGTGGTCGACTTGGCAACGGTCATCGAATCCGATCCAACTCTCATCCAGAGCGAGCTCGCAGGAATACGTGACGCTTTGATGAATGGCACGTTACAGCCGCTTCCGGCGCAGGTCTTCGATTTTGCGGATGCGCATTCCGCATTCTTGTATATGGCGCAGGCGCGCCACATCGGCAAGATCGTGCTTCGACATGCCACTGGCCTCTATGTTGACCGGAACGCGACGTATCTCATCGCCGGTGGACTGGGCGCCGTGGGTCTGCATGCGGCGAGTTGGCTCGCTGAGCGCGGCGCGCGCCATCTTGTTCTGGTAGGGCGCACTGAACCAGGCCGCCATGCCGCGGAGCGGGTCGAGGCGATTCGTCGCAGCGGCGTCCGTGTGGAGGTCAGAACCGCGGACATTGCGTGCCGGCCACAGATCGATTCGCTCTTACGTGACATAAAGCAGAACATGCCCCGGCTGGCAGGTGTATTCCACGCCGCCGGCATTTTGGACGATGGTATCGTGGCCCATCAGACCCCGGATCGGATCGCGGCTGTCATGGCGCCCAAGACGGCCGGCGCCTGGAATCTGCATGAGTTGACCGCCGGCCTATCTCTCGATTTCTTCATTCTGTGCTCCTCGGTGGCCTCCGTTTTCGGTTCCCCCAGCCAGGCCGGTTATTCGGCCGGGAATGCATTTCTCGATGCCTTGGCGCACTACCGGCGTGCGCGCGGGCTACCGGCGTTGAGCGTAAACTGGGGAGCCTGGGCTGACGCAGGAATGGCGGCACGGGTGGAACAACAAGGCCACCGCAGAGCGCTTTCTGGCGTACGATCGATGCCTGCGCAGGATTGCCTGCAGTTCCTGGAGCAGGCTACTGCCAGCCTCCACCCCCAAGTTGTTATCGCCGATATCGACTGGGCTGAATTCAGTCCATCGTCTCATTTGACCGCGAGTTTCGCCCCTGGAAACCGGGAATTAGCGGCATCCACTTCCGCGGACGACCTACTCGAGCGACTGGAAGTAGCCCCTGCCCTGGGCCGCAGGAAGATTCTAGTGGATTACCTGCGGGACCTGACCCTACGCATCCTCGGATTGGACTCGTCGCATGTAGTGGACGATCGCCAGCCGCTCGTCAAAATTGGTCTGGATTCGCTCATGGCGATCGAATTCCGAAACCGGCTGTCGACCGTTTTGAAGCGATCCTTGTCGGCTACTCTTCTGTTCGATTGTCCCAGCATCTCATCGCTGGCTGATTTTCTGGAGGGCCCAAAGACCGCCAAGCTGGAGGCCGAAAAAGACGAGGCGGCGGATAGGGTGATCGAGTTGGTGACCGGTCTCTCGGAATCGCAAGCCGAAGAGTTGCTGAGACAGGAACTGGAGCGGAGTTGAGGAAATGACGCCGGCCGAACCCAGAGACAATCTGTCGACCGCCCAGCGGGCTCTATACGAAATCCGCACGCTTAAAGCGAAAATAGCGGAGCTCGAGCGGGCACAGAAGGAGCCGGTGGCGATTGTAGGGCTGGGCGTGCGGTTTCCCGGAGGCGCCTCCACGCCCGATTCCTTTTGGGATCTCCTCTCCAACGGAGTGGACGCAATTACGGAAATTCCATCCTCGCGTTGGCCGATCGATCAGTATTACAATGCTGACCCGGACGCGCCCGGCAAAATGTACGCGCGGCATGGGGCGTTCCTAGGCGACCCGGCATTGTTCGACGCCGATTTTTTCGGGATTTCGCCGCGCGAGGCCATGAGTCTCGATCCCCAGCACCGCTTGGTGCTGGAAGTCGCATGGGAAGCGCTGGAGAATGCCGGCCGCAGTCCTTCCAGCCTGGCGGGCAGCAGTTCCGGCGTGTTCCTCGCCGCCAGCAACAGCGATTACGGACGGATGGTCTACCGCCAGGCGGCGGATATCGACGCCTATTCGGGCATTGGAAATATCTTCAGCGTGATGGCCGGCAGAATCTCGTATCTGTTGGGTCTTCACGGGCCGAGCATGGTGGTGGACACGGCGTGCTCGGGCTCGCTGGTGGCCTTGCATTTGGCCTGTCAGAGCCTGCGTGCGCGCGAATGCCATCTCGCTTTGGCCGGCGGCGTGAACCTGATTCTGTCGCCGGAAATCCACATCAATTTCTCCAAATCGCGCATGATGTCGCAGGACGGCAAATGCAAGACGTTCGACGCCGGCGCCGACGGCTACGTTCGCGGAGAGGGCTGCGGCATGGTGGTGTTGAAGCGGCTCTCCGATGCGCTTGCGGACGGAGACCAGGTTCTTTCGGTGGTCTATTCTTCCGCCGTGAACCAGGATGGACACAGCAGCGGCCTGACAGCTCCCAATAGCATCGCGCAGGAGGCTTTGCTTCGCCATGCTCTGGCCAGTGCGGGCATTGAGCCGGGCGAGATTGACTACATAGAAGCTCACGGCACCGGCACTTCACTGGGCGATCCGATTGAAGCCCGCGCCTTGTCGGCGGTGTTCGGCTCCCAACACACGTCTACCAAGCCGTTGATTGCAGGTTCAGTCAAAAGCAATATCGGGCACCTGGAGGCAGCCGCCGGCGTCGCCGGTCTTATCAAAGTCGTACTCGCCTTGCAGCATGAACAGATTCCGCCAAGCTTACACTTTCACAAATTGAATCCCCACATCGAATGGGGTGACACCGTTCAAGTTCCCACGGAGCCACACCCCTGGGCGCGCGGCGCCAGGCGGCGTCTCGCAGGCGTGAGCTCTTTCGGATTTAGCGGCACCAATGCGCACGTGATCCTGGGGGACGCGCAGGTTCCCGAGAAGCAGCAGCCGAAACCCGAGCGTCCGTTGCACATCATGACGATTTCCGCCCGGACAGACGCTGCGCTGGATACGTTGGTCGAGCAGGATGCGGTGGAACTCGCGCGCACCGATGCCAGTCTCGCCGATATCTGTTACACCGCCAATGCCGGGCGGGCGCAATTTCCGGTACGCACCTTTTACACGGGAGCTTCCAAGGATGATATCCTCCGTGCGCCAATCGCTCGCGGGCGATCGGAAGGCGTGCCGGAAGTGGTGTTTTTGTTTCCAGGACAAGGTGCGCAGTACGCCGGCATGGGCAAGGAACTGTTCGATACGCAGCCGGTCTTTCGTCAGGCGATGGAAGAATGCGCGGCGCACCTGGCTGGGAAAATCGAGACGCCGCTCTATGAG
>Ga0182016_10001395_pt1 | contig 29467 bp, 29 predicted proteins | sample 712S2MmetaG_FD_120491 | JGI IMG/M metagenome (GOLD analysis project Ga0182016, IMG submission 120491) | Permafrost microbial communities from Stordalen Mire, Sweden - 712S2M metaG | ecosystem: Environmental > Terrestrial > Soil > Wetlands > Permafrost | place: Sweden: Stordalen | collected...
GAGAGCTTGCGGAACACCGAGGCTTCCTGCGGCAGATAGCCCAGCCCCAGCCGCGCGCGCTGATCGATGCTGAGGGCGGTCAGGTCGCGATCGTCGAGCAGGATCTGGCCGCCATCCGCCGCCACCAATCCGACGATCATGTAGAATGCGGTGGTCTTGCCGGCGCCATTGGGTCCCAGCAGCCCGACCACCTCGCCGGTGTTGATCTCGAGCGACAGGTCGCGCACCACCTGGCGCGAGCGGTAGCTCTTCTGCAGCGACTGGGCCGACAGGCGCGTCATGGCGTCATGGCCAGCTGACTCCGGGTCCGCATTGCGGGCCGGTGCGGGCGTGCAGCGTCCCATGCACCTGCGTATCCCCGCCCGGCGCGGCGTCGGCCCGCACCTTCTGGTTGGCGATGTCGTAGACGATCAACTGGCTGTTGATCTCGTTGCAGCCATCCGACAGCCAGCTGTCGCCGTTCAGCTTGAGCAGATCGTGCTCCATGTCGTAGTCGATGTCGCGCGCATGTCCGTGCGCGCCGTCGATCGGGCTGCGGCCGCGACTGGCGGCATCGGCCGCGCTGCCATCCTGGCCCACAGGCGCGCCGCTGTGTTCGAATTCCGCCGGCGCGCCCTGCGCGCTCATCGAGGTGATGCGCTTGTTGACGAATAGCACCGTAGCTTTGTCGGCGCTGAGCTTGCCCTGCGGCATCAACACCTGCACGTGACCGGTCAGCACCCATTCGCTATTGCCGAGATCCGGGCCGTTGGCCTCCGCCTGGTCGGCCCGGATGCGGGTGATGCCGCGCGTCGTGTCGACGATATGGATATCCTGCAGCACAATGTGATTGCGTTCGGCCTGCAGGCTCGAGGCGGTGTAGCACAGCGGTTCATTGCAGCCCTCGTGATCCGCGCCTGAAGCGGCGCCCGCAGTGGCGCCCGCAGTGGCGCCGGACGATGGCGCGACGGCAGGTGCAGCCGCCCACGCAGTCACACTGGCCGCTGCCAGCAGCCATGGCAGTACTCGCGTCGCCGGCCGCGTCCGGGTATCAGTGCGCCAGCACACCGCGCACTTCTCCGGCCAGCTGCAGGCGGTCGTTCCTGATGTCGGCGATCATGCCGCGGCCGCGCAGCGTGTTGCCGGCCCAATCAACGCGCACTCTCGCGTTCGTGGTGGCGAGCTGCTGCTTCATGTCCACATGCAGCTGCTCGGTAGCGATGTGCATCAGCTCGGTCGAACCAGTGGGCCTGCCGTCGGCGTGCACCGCGCCGGCCAGCTCGGCCGTGCGCGCGTCCTGCGGCAGCTGGCCGCGCTGCGCGATAATGCTCCAGTGATTGCCGGTGTCGGGCTGATAGTCGAGCTTGGGTGCCGTCAGGAAGATGATCCCCTGCGGGGTCGGCTGTTCGATGCGTTCGGCATCGAGCCGAAACAGCGGCTGGCCGTCATCGCCGGTTTCGATCAGCTCCGCATTATTGGCAATGTAGCCTGGTTCGGTGCTCTCGACATCGGCGGCGGGCGCCTCGATGCCGCCGCTGTCGGATTGCTGCAGGTAGAACAGCGCTCCCAGGGCGCCGAGCGCCAGAACCGCGAACAGCATGCGCCGCATCATGGGCGCGGCCGGCGCCGCCGCGCGGCGAGCAGCCAGTCGCACACTTCCCGCACCGCGCCGCCGCCGCCGGGCAGGCGCGTTCGCCGATGCGCGACCGCCAGGGCGTCGGGGTGCGCGTCGGCAACCGCCACCGCCAGGCCGGCCTGTGCCAGTAGCGCTACATCGGGCTGATCGTCGCCGACACAGGCGCAGCGCCGCGCCGGAATGCCCAGCGCCGCGAGCAGCTGCGCCAGAACCGGCGTCTTGTCGTCCACACCCTGATGCAGGTGACGGATGCCCAGTTCCCTGCAGCGGCGTGTCACCGCCGCCGACGTGCGCCCCGAGATTACCGCTACCGCGATGCCGGCAGCCAGCACCGCCTTGATACCGTACCCGTCGCGCACATGGAAGCTCTTGCAGCTCTCACCGGCGCTGCCGTAGTGCAATCGCCCGTCGGTCAGCACTCCGTCCACATCCAGCACCAGCAGGCGGATCCGCGACAGCGGCGCCGGCCGTGTGCGAATGCCGCGCGCTGCCATCAAACCACACCCGCACGCAGCAGGTCATGGACGTTGAGGGCACCGATCAGCCGCCGTTCGGCATCGATCACCAGCAGCGCCGTTACCCGATACAGCTCCATCAGCTGCGCGGCGGCAGCGGCGAATTCGCGCGCACCAATGCTGTGCCCGCCCTGCGTCATGACCTGGCGCATGGTCGCGCTGTGCACATCGACCCGGCGATCGAGCGCCCGCCGCAGGTCGCCGTCGGTAAATATTCCAACTACGCGCTGCTCATCGTCGAGCACCGCGGTCATGCCCAGGCCCTTGCGGGTCATCTCCAGCAGCCCCTCGGCCACCGGCGTGTCCACGCCCACCCGCGGCAGCGCATCGCCGCGGCGCATGATGTCCTCGACGTGTAGCAGCAGGCGCCGTCCGAGACTGCCGCCCGGATGCGTGCGTGCAAAGTCATCGGCGGAGAAGCCGCGCGCCTCGAGCAGTGCCACCGCCAGCGCATCTCCCATCACCAGCGCCGCAGTGGTGCTGGCGGTCGGGGCCAGGTTGTGCGGGCAGGCTTCCTGTGCCACACCGACATCCAGATGCACATCGGCAGCCAGTGCCAGCGTCGATGCGGCATTGCCTGTCAGCGCGATCAGCGGGATCGCAAGACGCTTGAGCGGCGGCAACAGCGCCAGCACCTCCGGGCTTTCGCCGGAGTTCGACAGCGCCAGCAGCACATCGCCACGCGTGATCATGCCGATATCGCCGTGGCTGGCCTCGCCCGGGTGCAGGAAGAACGCCGGGGTGCCGGTGCTGGCGAGCGTGGCGGCGATCTTGCGGGCGATATGCCCCGACTTGCCCATGCCGGTGACGATGGCCCGGCCGCGGCAACCAAGGCAGATGCGGCAGGCGGCGGCGAAAGCGCCGTCCAGCCGGGCTCGCAGCGCCGCAAGGGCGGCAGCTTCGATGTCGAAGGTGCGGCGGGCCGACTCGAGCGCCTGGCCTTCGCTCGCGGCGGTATGTTCTGCGGCAATCATGCGACGGGCGTAATCCTGCGGGTCGAGCGCAGCATGATAACGCCTTAGTCGGGCGCAGATCGCCCCTTCAGCGCGGGCGTAATTGACTTAAGATCGCTCCCCCATATGAACCCGCAGCAAATCGCAGATCTGATCCGCCAGTCGATCCCCGATGCACAGGTCGATGTGCAGTCGGACGACAACACCCACTTCACCGCGCTGCTGATCGGCGCGGCATTCGAGGGCCTGAGGCCGCTGGCACGTCACCAGCTTGTGTATCGGGCCCTCGGCGAGCGCGTGGGGCGCGAGATCCACGCGCTGTCGATCGAGGCCTACACGCCGGCCGAGTGGGCCGCGCGCGGCGGCGGGAGCGGCCATGGATAGGCTGCAGATCACCGGCGGTATCGCCCTCGAAGGCGAGGTCAGGATCTCCGGCGCCAAGAATGCAACGCTGCCGATCCTGGCCGGTGCGCTGCTGGCGCAGGGGCCGGTGACCATCGGCAACGTGCCGCATCTGCGCGACGTGACCACCACCATCGAGCTGCTCGGCCGCATGGGTGTGACCGTGACCATCGATGAGCGCATGCGCATCGAGGTCGATCCGAGCACGATCCGCGAATGTTTCGCCCCCTACGATCTGGTCAAGACCATGCGTGCCTCGATACTGGTGCTCGGCCCGCTGCTGGCGCGCTTTGGTCGCGCTGACGTGTCGCTGCCGGGGGGCTGTGCGATCGGCGCGCGGCCGGTGAACATCCACGTCGCCGGACTGCAGGCCATGGGAGCGGACATCCGCATCGAAGGCGGCTACATCCGCGCCCGCGCGGCGCGCCTCAAGGGTGCGCGACTGGTGCTCGACACCGTCACCGTGACCGGTACCGAGAACCTGATGATGGCCGCGGTGCTGGCTGAGGGTGAGACGGTGCTCGAGAACACCGCGCGCGAACCCGAGGTCGTCGATCTAGCAAATTTCCTGATCGCAATGGGCGCCAGGATCGCCGGCGCCGGCACCGATCGGATCGTGATCGAAGGGGTGCGCGAACTGCACGGCGTGCACTACGACGTGCTGCCCGATCGCATCGAGGCAGGCACCTATCTGGTCGCCGGCGCAATTACGGCCGGCCATGTACGCATCAAGAATGCCAGGCCCGAGCACCTGGACGCGGTGATGGTCAAACTGCGCGAGGCGGGTGCGACCGTGAACAGTGGTGACAACTGGGTCGAGGTGGACATGCGCGGGCGACGGCCGCGTTCGGTCGACGTGCGCACCGCGCCCTATCCTGCGTTCCCCACCGACATGCAGGCACAGTTCGCCGCGCTCGATACCGTGGCCGACGGGGTCGGCACCGTGGTCGAGACCATCTTCGAGAACCGCTTCATGCACATGCTGGAGATGCGGCGCATGGGCGCTGAAATCAGGCTCGAGGGCAACACCGCGATCATCCACGGCATCCAGCACCTGACCGCGGCGCCGGTGATGGCGACCGATCTGCGCGCCTCGGCAAGTCTGGTGCTGGCAGGCCTGGTGGCCGAGGGCCGCACCGAGATCGAGCGCATCTATCACATCGATCGCGGCTACGAGACCATCGAGGAGAAGCTGGAGCAGCTCGGGGCGCGCATCAAGCGCGTGCCAAACTAGCCGTTCAGGTTCCCTGGATCGCGCTCGGCCGCTCAGTCACGTTCACTTTGGAATCCAGCTCGCTGTGTCCGCGCAGCAGGCGCAGCGTGATGTTGACGCCCGGCTTCTTGGCGGCGATCTGCGACAGCGTATCGCGTGCGCTGCGCACTGCCTTGCCATCGATGGCGGTGACGATATCCCCGATCCGCAGCTGTGCGGTGACCGCCGGACTGGTGCGGTACATGTTGGTGATCACCACCCCGCTGCGCGGCAGCCCGAGCTGCTTGGCCTGCTCGTCGTCGACGTCCTCGGGCAGGATGCCGATCCAGCCGCGGATAACCCGACCGTGATCGAGGATGTCCTTCATGACACCGCGCGCAAGATTGACCGGGATCGCGAAACCGATGCCCTCGACGCTCAGGTTGTCGCTGTTGCTCTTGTTAAGGACGGCGGTGTTGATGCCGATCAGCTCACCGCGGGTGTTGATCAGCGCGCCGCCGGAGTTGCCGGCGTTGATGGCGGCGTCGGTCTGAATAAAATTCTCGAACGTCGCAACTCCCAGCTGCTGGCGACCGGTGGCGCTAACGATGCCATGGGTCACGGTCTGCGACAGGCCGAGCGGATCGCCGATGGCGAGTACCACGTCGCCCACCTGGATCTCATCCGAGCGGCCGAGCGGCATCACCGGCAGGTCCTTGAGCTTGATCGACAGCAGTGCAAGATCAGTGTCCGGATCGCGGCCTACGACCGTGGCCGGGGCAACGCGGTTATCGGCCAGGCCGACGTTGATGGTCTCGGCATTCGCGATCACGTGATTGTTGGTGATGATGTGGCCGGCGCTGTCGACAATGACGCCGGATCCGAGGGCGCGCTCGACCCGGTGGCGGTACAACGGCTGCAGGTCGCCGAACAGTTGATCAAATACTGACGGCTGGAACTGTTCGGTCACTAGGCGCTGGGTCGAGATGTTGACCACCGCCGGTGCGGCGCGCATCACCGCCGCAGCGTATGACTCGGTGGGCCCGCGCGGCCGGCTGGTGCTGGTGGTGGCGGGGCCGGCAGTGGCCGCTGTGTCGGCAGCACCAGGCAGGGCAAGCCCGGGTTTGAGCTGCGTGTCCGATCCCGCGGGTGCCGGCGGCGACGGCGCGGGTTGCGGCACCGCGGCCGGCGCTGCAGCCGACGGCGCTGCCGCTGCCCGTGGCTGCTGCAGCAACTGCGGACGCAGGAACACGATCACGAACGCCAGTGCCAGGCCGCCGACGATGCTGCCGGCGACGAAAGCCGCCGCTCGCCCCAAGCGATGCAAGTTCATGGGATTCCGGATGACTCAGGGTGCGAAAAGTGGGCCCGATCGGTTGTGTATAATGCGATACTTCCCGGCGTTTTACGTAGCCTTACAAGCTTGGCGGCCGAGATTTAGCGCGCGCCGCACAATATAGTTAGAGTGAGTATCCAATGACTGAAGTCGGTGCGATTGCCGGTCAACCACAGCTTGAGATAGACGAAAGCCGCAGAAAGTTTCTCACCGTGGCCACCAGCGCTACCGCTGGCGTCGGCGTTGTGCTGGCAGCCGCGCCGTTCGTCGCCTCGTGGGCGCCCTCCGAGCGTGCCCGCGCCCTGGGCGCACCGGTGGAAGTCGATCTCGCCAAGCTGCAGGTCGGCCAGATGATCACACCCACCTGGCGGCTGAAGCCGATCTACATCGTGCGCCGTGATCCGGCGATGGTGGACAAGCTGGTGCAGCACGACGGCCAGCTAAAAGATGCCAAGTCCGAGGATTCGATCCAGCCGGACTATGCGCGCAACGAAATGCGTGCGCGCCGTGCCGATATGCTGGTGCTGATCGGCATTTGCACCCACCTGGGCTGCCTGCCGAAGCAGTTCTTTGATGCCGGCGATCCGGTGCTGGGCGCCGACTGGCCGGGCGGATTCCGCTGTCCGTGCCACGGCTCGCGCTTCGATCTGGCCGGCCGCGTGTTCAACGGTTCCCCGGCCCCGACCAACCTTACGGTGCCGCCGTACGCCTTTCGCGACCAGGACACACTGGTCATCGGCGTCGATGACGCCAGCAAACAAGGAGCTGCCTGATGACGCCAGAGGCTGCGAACGGGCCCGGCCAGCGGGCTGCCGCCCAGGGCGGGCTGTGGGGTTGGATCAATCAGCGCCTGCCGGTGGACGTCTTCTGGCGCTCGCAGTTGTCCGAGTACTTCGCGCCCAAGAACTTCAACGTCTGGTATTACTTCGGCTCGCTGGCGCTGCTGGTGCTGGTGATGCAGCTGCTGACCGGCATCTTCTTGACCATGTTCTACAAGGTCGGGGCCGCGACCTCGTTCGACTCGGTCGAGTTCATTATGCGCGAGGTGCCGTACGGCTGGCTGCTCCGCTACCTGCATTCGACCGGCGCCTCGGCGTTTTTCATCGTGATCTATCTGCACATGTATCGCGCGCTGCTGTATGGCTCGTACAAGGCGCCGCGTGAGCTGCTGTGGCTGTTCGGCATGATCATCTACCTGGCGCTGATGGCGGAGGCGTTCCTGGGCTACGTGCTGCCGTGGGGCAACATGTCGTTCTGGGCGGCGACCGTGATCATCAATCTGTTTGGCACCATACCCGGCATCGGACCGGGGCTGGTGGAGTGGATCCGGGGCGATTACGGCATCGCCGATGCGACCCTGAACCGCTTCTTCTCGCTGCACGTGGTGGCGGTGCCGCTGGTGCTGCTGCTGCTGGTGGCGCTGCACCTGGTGGCGCTGCACGAGGTCGGCTCGAACAACCCCGATGGCGTCGAGATCAAGGATAAGAAGGACGCCCGCGGCCGGCCGCTCGATGGCATACCGTTTCATCCGTACTACACGGTCAAGGACATCGTCGGGGTGTGCGTGTTCCTGACGCTGCTGGCAATCGTGGTGTTCTTCGTACCCACATTCGGCGATCTGTTCCTGGAGAAGGCCAACTTCGAGCCGGCCGATCCGCTGTCAACACCTGATCCGATCTCCCCGTCGTGGTACTTCACGCCGTATTACGCCATCCTGCGCGCGGTACCGAATCAGCGCATCGGTGCGCTGCTGATGCTGCTCGCGGTGGTGTCGTTCTTCTTCCTGCCGTGGCTCGACCGCTCGCCGGTCAAGTCGATGCGCTATCGCGGCTGGATCTCCAAGACCTTCCTGGGCCTGTTCACGATTTCGTTCCTGGTGCTGATGTACCTGGGCATGCAGCCGGCGCAGGAGCCCTACGTGACGATGGCGCGGATCTTCGCGGTGCCGTACTTCGCGTACTTCTGGCTGATGCCGTTCTATTCGCGCATCGATGCGGTCAAGCCTGTGCCCGAGAGAGTCACGTTCCATGGGTAAATTCGCCAGCATTATTCTGATCCTGTTGACCGCGCCGTTGGCGCGGGCGGCTGACGCGCCGGCGGCTGCCGAGGCTGCGGCCGGGGGCGCGGAGGCCAGTGCTCCGGTGCGCTGGGAGAGCTGGCGCGCGGGCAATTCGGTGGCCGATCGTGCCTCGCTGCAGCGCGGGGCGCGCAATTTCATGAACTACTGCAACGGTTGCCACTCGCTCAAATACATGCGCTACCAGCGCATGGCCGACGATATGCAGATCCCGCTGGACACGCTCAGCGCCAACCTCGTGGCCCCCGGCAGCGGCGTGCTCGACTACATCAGCACCGCAATGCCGGCCGCTGATGCCGCCAACTGGTTCGGCAAGACGCCGCCGGACCTGTCACTGATCGCGCGCCCGCGCAGCCCGGACTACCTGTACCGCTTCCTGAAGACCTTTTACGCCGACCCGAGCCGCCTGAGCGGCAGCGACAACCTGGCCTATCCGCTCACGGCAATGCCGGCGGTGCTGTCCGACCTCGAGGGAGTGAAGGCGGCGGTGTATCGGGACGTCAAGACCGGCTCGGGTTCGACTGAGAAGGTATTTGATCACTTCGACACCATCTCGCCGGGCAATCTGACGCCGGTGGAGTTCGACGGCTTTGTGCGCGATACGGTCAACTTCCTGGACTACGTGGGCGATCCGGCGCAGGTCGAGCGGCAATCGATCGGCCTGTGGGTGGTGCTGTTCCTGTTGCTGCTGACAGCGCTCGCCATGATGCTGAAGAAAGAGTATTGGAAAGACGTGCATTGAGAGCGCATTCCGCGCGCGCCAACCTGACGCCTGGAGCTGCTGCCGCTCCCGACGGGGAGATCTGATCCGTGTCTAGCCGCCGCTCGATCATGACGCTGTTCTCAGCGCCCGATCAGCCCTACAGCCATCGCACGCGCATCGTGCTGGCGGAGAAGGGCGTCGAGATCGACATCATCAACGTGGTGCCCGGACGCTACCCCGAGGACCTGCTCGACCTGAATCCCTACCACAGCTTGCCGACGCTGGTGGATCGTGACCTGGTGCTGTACGACTCGCGCGTCATCATCGAATACCTGGACGAGCGCTTTCCGCACCCGCCGCTGATGCCGGTGGACCCGATACTGCGGGCGCAGTTCCGGCTGGCGTTGTACCGCATCGAGCGCGACTGGTATGGGCTGGCTCAGATGATCGATGAGGATCACGACAAGAAGCACGTCGCCAAGAATCGCAAGATCCTGCGCGATGCCATTCTCCAGAGCGCTGACGTGTTCAAAGTCAAGCCGTTCTTCCTGAGCGATGAATTCTCGCTGGTCGACGCCAGCGTCGCGCCGATTCTGTGGCGGCTGCAGCACTACGAGATCGACCTGCCGCCGCAGGCGCAGGCGCTGGCGCGCTACGCCGCCGCGATGTTCGCGCGGCCGGCGTTTCGCGCCAGCCTGTCAGATGTCGAATTGCAGATGAGGAGCGCCTGATGTCGGCAAAGAATGCCGATGAGGGCAGCGGACTGTCGCGACGGCCCTATCTGCTGCGTGCGATGCACGAGTGGATCATCGACAGCGGCCACACGCCGCACGTGATAGTCGACGCGCTGCGCACCGGCGTTGAGGTGCCGGCGGCATACGTGAAGGACGGCAAGATCGTGCTCAACCTGTCCACCACGGCGACGCAGCGGCTGCAGCTGACGAACGAATCCATCCAGTTCGACGCCCGCTTTGCTGGCGTCGTGCATCGGGTGCGCGTGCCGATGCAGGCGGTGCTCGGGGTGTATGCGCGCGAGACCGGCGAGGGCATGGTGTTCTCGGAAGGCGACAGCGAGCCGGCGCCGCCGGAGTCGCCGGGCCCGAAGAGCCCGACGCCGGCGCCCGGCGACAGCCGCCGCGCCAAGCTGACCGTGGTCAAGTAGCATCACCTAGCACGTCAACTAGTCAACTCGTACGAAAGGCGTCCTGGATCCATTCGACCGGTCCGGCGCTGGTGCTCAGCAGCAGCGTGTCGAAGCGCACCACCATTCCCGCCAGCTCCGGCCGCAGCATCAGCAGGTAGCGTGCGGCGCGCACCACGCGCGCGCGCTTGGCGGCGCTGATGCTGGCCGCCGGGCCGCCATACGCGGCGCTGCTGCGCAAGCGCACCTCGGCAATCACCAGCTCGCGCCCGCGGCGCGCGATGATATCCAGCTCCCCCATGCGACAGCGGAAGTTGCGCGCCATGATCCGGTAACCGGCCTGCAGCAGCAGTTGCACCGCCCGCTCTTCAGCATCTGCTCCGAGGCGTTGCCGGTCGATACGCGGTCGCCTGTCGTGCAGCCGGTACATGGCGGCCAGTGTGCGATGCGCACCGGCGATGCAGCCAGGCGCCTGCGTGCGGCGTTAGCGCCGAAATGCGCTCAGGGGGAAATCACCCAGGGAGGAATCAAGGTGGGATCAGGGTGCATCGCCGGCGCCGATAACCAGGCGCTTGGGCTCGCCGTCGCGCACTTGTACCCAGATCAAGTCGCGCTGTACGCGGCCCTTGGCGTCGATATGCAGCTGGCCGCTCAGGCCCGCCACCTGCAGGTCGGCCAGCTTCTGGTGGCCGCCCGAGATCCCCAGCATCAGCTGGCAGGCATCGTAGCCGAATGCGAACAGCCGGCTGCGCCAGGCGACGCCATTGCCCCAGGCCTGTTCAACCGCGGTACGGATGCTGTCAAGGGCGGCATCGTCGCTGATCATCCATGGCATGTCCGGATACATCAGGCCGTCGATGTCGCGGTTGGCATCGGTGGAATCGGCCTCGTAGGCATTGGAGAGCGAATAGCTCGGGATGTCGCCGGCGTAGAAGAACTTCAGCTGCGGCTCGATCAGGCGCGCATTGGTGGCGCTCTCCGGAACGATGAACACGAATTCAATATCGCCGCGATGCCGCGGCTCGAAATTGAGCTTCGCCCCGAGTACGTTCTGCAGCCGCGCGTGCCGCGCCTCGCTGTCCTCGATGCGCAGGATGGTCTTGAGTTCGTAGCTGTAATCGAGCTCTGCCGGGTCGTAGACGGTCTGGCTGATCAGGCTGCCGCCCGCGGCCGTCAGCTCACGTGTGAACGCGTCGATCACCCGGCTGCCCCAGTCACCGCGCGGCACCAGCGCGACGCCGCGGTGATGGCCGTCCGCCAGGATGCGGCGCGCGACCTGCTGCGCCTCGTCTTCCGGCGATAGCGCGAACTGGTACAGGCCGGATGGGGCCGCCCGGTCGGCGGGCAGGAAATTAAGCGCCAGCACCGGTACCGGCTGCGAGCCCAGGGCGGCGACTGCGGCGACATCTTCGCGGATCAGCGGGCCGACGATGAAACTGCTGCCAGCCGCGCGCGCCTGCGAGACGGCCTCGGCCGGCGTGACGGCGCCGGTGTCGTACAGCTGTAGCGCCGGCCGGGTGGCAGCCGGCAACTGATAGTAGGCGCTCAGGAAACCATCGCGTACCGTGGCGGCCTGGCCCGATGCCGGACCGGTGAGCGGCAGCAGCAGCGCGATGCTGCCACCGGGCGCGGCGGCCACCAGCGGCGTCGGCAGCGCCTGGGCCAGCACCTCGAGTGCCGGGTGGTTTGGATATTTGGCGCGCCAGCTGGCCGCCTCGGATTCACCGTTCAGCGACGCTGCCTGAGTATCGGTGGCGATCGCGCCCAGTTCCAGCCAGCCGCGCACGATCGGGTCCTGGCTGGCCGCCGCCTCAAGCTTCACGCCATGCGCGCGCGCGTCGCGCAGTGCGGCCAGCAGCCGGGTGCGCAGCTGCGTGCGCTCGGCGGGGGTGCTGGTGAACGCTTCGGCTGCCATTTCGGCCTGCACGCCATCGATCGGGCGTGCCACGGCCAGTGCGATGCGCATCTTGAGCATGTAATAGCGCTGCGCTGCATCCCTGGCGCCGGCGGTGCCGGTGGCGCCAGCGGCCGCAGCGGGTTCGGCAATCGCACCGATCTTCTGCCACGCCTCCTGCGCGTGGCTGGCAACCAGTGAGGTTTCCGCGTCCAGCAACGAGCGCTCGCGGCTCTGCTCTGCGCTCAGCGTTGCGGTGATGGCGGCGAGCACGCGCGCGGCATCGGCCGGGTGGCCGGCGGCGAGCCACTCGCGCGCGGCCGCGAGCTGCAGATCGATCCGCTCCGGCGGCACGTGGGTGGCGGCCAGGCTCTCGTACTGGGTGGCGGCCTGGGCGTGATCCCCCTTGTGCGCCGCGCTGTCTGCAGCCGCCGCGCTGCCGTAGCGCTGCGCGACTGGCGGCGGCAGCGCGGAGCACCCCGCCAGCGCCAGCGCGGCCGCAAGCGCACCGAGGGCCACCAGTCGGCGAGGGTTTGGGATCGGCATTCTCATTTGAACCATGTCATCTGAACCATCGACACCCGGCCCCCCAGGCTTGAAACTGCAGACGGGGCGGCATCGAATGCGCACCGCCACGCCCAGAAACGGAGAATTATAGTGGCTCTCACTGACCAGCTCCCATCCGCCGGCAGGCTCGAGGTGGTCGCGACGCCGATCGGCAATCTCGGCGACCTGAGCTCCCGGGCGCGCGCTGTGCTGGCCGCGGCCGACCTGATCGCGGCCGAGGATACGCGACGCACGGGGCAATTGCTGCATGCGATCGGCATCTCGGGTCAGCTGATATCGCTGCACGATCACAACGAAGTAGCCCGTATCGAGCCGCTGGTGCAGCAGCTTCGGGCGGGCAAAGTGATCGCGCTGGTGAGCGATGCGGGGACGCCGCTGCTGTCAGACCCCGGATTCGGGCTGGTACGGGCGGCCGCGGTGGCCGGCATCGAAGTGCGCGCAGTCCCTGGGCCCTCGGCCATTACGGCGGCACTTAGCATCGCCGGAGTTGCCACCGACCGTTTCCTGTTCGAGGGCTTTCTGCCAGCGCGCGCCGCCGAGCGGCGCGCGCTGCTGGCACGGCTGGCGAGTGAAACGCGCACGCTGGTGCTGTTCGAAGCCCCGCACCGCATCGGCGCCACGCTCGACGATCTGGCGCAGAACTTCGGCGCTGAGCGCGCCGCGGTGGTGACGCGCGAGCTCACCAAGATGCATGAAAGCGTCTATCGCGGCACGCTCGCAGAACTGCGTGCACGGGCGCGCGATGATGCTGATTTCGCCCGCGGCGAGATCACCGTGGTGGTCGCTGGTGCCGCCCCGCAGCGCGCCATCAACGGCGATAGCGAGCTCTTGACCCGCGCGCTGCGACTGCTACTGCCGGAGCTGCCCCCGGCGCGCGCCGCCGCGATTGCCGCGCAGCTGGCCGGGGTCAAACGCAGTGCAGCCTACGAGCTGGCGCTGCGGCTGCAACGCGGTGCGCTGGCCGATTGAAGGGCGGTGGCCGATTGAGGGTCATGGCGCCAAGCGGCATGCTAAGGTGCGGCGGCGGAGAGTCGGCTGGGCAGTCGCTGCGCTTCATCCTGTTGAAGCGTGGAGGAAAGTCCGGGCTCGGCGGGCAGGGTGCCAGGTAATCCCTGGGGGGCGTGAGCCCACGGAAAGTGCAACAGAGAGTAGACCGCCTAAGCGCTCGCAAGAGTGCCGGTAAGGGTGAAACGGTGCGGTAAGAGCGCACCGCGTCAGTGGTAACACGCGACGGCATGGCAAACCCCACCTGGAGCAAGGCCAAATAGGGAAGTCGCAGCCTCTAAACAGGGCTGCAGCGCGTGCCCGCGCGTGCTTCCGGGTAGGCCGCTTGAGGCGTGCGGTGACGCACGTCCCAGAGGAATGACTGTTCACGACAGAACCCGGCTTACAGGCCGGCTCTCCGCCTGTCCTGGGCAGTCCGCGAGGCCGCCTCATATCGAATGTCAGCGAGCTTTACAGCACAAGCTTCTGATCCCTAAAGACTATCGCTCGAACATCGTGTCCGGAGTGTGATCCGGATCACGTAAGTGCCTACTGCGCCTCAAAAATTTCCCCTTTAGGCGTTGACATAGTCCGGTTGTCGTTCCTATAGTGGCGGCAAGTGGGAGAATGTGGGGAAGAATGGGCGATCCCGCCCCTAACCGATGTTCCGCGGCGCAGCAAAAGTCACCCTGGACGACAAGGGACGCATGGTCGTCCCGACGCGTTACCGCGAGCGGCTGCTGGAGCGCTCCGCTGGCCAGCTGGTGGTCACGGTCGACCGGGACGGGGAGTGCCTCCTGATTTATCCGCAGGGCGACTGGGAACAGGTCGAGCGCCAGCTGATGCAGCTGCCGAGCCTGCACGCGCAGTCACGGCGGCTGCAGCGCCTGATGGTCGGCCACGCGACCGATCTCGCCCTCGACGGGCACGGACGCATGCTGCTGCCCCCGGAATTGCGTGAATTTGCCGGGCTGGACCGACGCGCGATGCTGATCGGGCAGGGCAATCGCTGTGAATTATGGGACGAGGCTCGCTGGATGGAACGGCGCGATTTCTGGCTGAAGAGCGAGGCATCGGCGACTGACCTACCGGCGGAACTTGATTCGCTGTCGCTTTGAGGCGGCGTCGAACGGTTGCGGGGATAAGGGGAGTTGGATGAGCACACGCCGGTGCTTGTCGAGGAGGCGCTTGAGGCGCTGGCGCTGCGCCCGGGCGGCCTGTATGTCGACGCGACATTCGGCCGCGGCGGGCACACTGCTGGCATCCTCGCAGCGCTTGGCTCCGGCGGGGAAATCGTGGCCATCGATCGCGACCCCGCGGCCATCGCGGCCGGGCGCACGCGCTTTGCGGGCGAGACTCGCCTACAACTGGTGCATGGCGAGTTCGCCGAACTTGCGGCGCTGGTGCATGCGCACACAAAGCGCACGCACTGTGATGGCGCGCTGTTCGACTTTGGCGTCGCCTCGCCGCAGCTCGACGACGCCGCGCGCGGCTTCAGCTTCGGCAAAGACGGCCCGCTCGACATGCGTATGGACCCGACGCGCGGCCAACCAGTATCCGTGTGGCTCGCACATGCGGGCATCGATGAGATTCGTCACGTGATCGCAACCCTGGGCGAAGAGCGTTTTGCCAACCGCATCGCCACCGAGATCGTGCGCACGCGCGCCGCGCAGCCGCTCACCCGCACCAGTGAGCTTGCGGCCCTGGTCAGCCGCTGCGTGCGCACCCGTGAACCGGGCAAGCATCCGGCCACCCGCACCTTCCAGGCGTTGCGCATGTACATCAACGACGAGCTGGCGCAGATCGAGCGCGGGTTGGAGCAGGCGCTGCAACTGCTCGCCCCGGGCGGTCGGCTGGTTGCGATCAGCTTCCATTCGCTGGAAGACCGGCTGGTCAAGCAGTTCATGCGTGCGCACTCGCAACTCGATGCGGTGCTGGCGCGGCTGCCGATACCGCCGCAGGGCAGCGAGCCGCCGCTGCGCCGCATCGGCAACAAGCAGCGCGCTGCCGCTGCGGAACTGGCCGCCAATCCGCGCGCCCGCAGCGCGGTGCTGCGCGTCGCTGAACGGCGCGCATGACCAGGTCCCGTCGACTGCTGCTGCTGGTGCTGCCGCTGCTATGGTGTGCGGTGCTGGCATCCAGCGCCGGCGCGATCTACAGCAAGTACCGTGCGCGCGAGCTGTTCGTCGAACTCGAGCGGCTCAACACCAGCCGTGACGAACTGGATGCTGAGTGGGGCCGCCTGCAGCTCGAGCAGAGCGCCTGGTCGGCCTACGCGTTTGTCGAGCGGGTCGCCAGCGAGCGGCTGCACATGAGCATCCCGGACTCGCGCGACATCGAGATCCTGTCGCCATGAGGGCGCTGCGCGCGCGCGGCGGAACACGGGTCAGCGGTACTGTACGCGGCGGCACGCGCACCCCGGCGCCCTCGTTTCGCGCCCGCCAGTGGGTGCTGTTCGCGCTGCTGCTGGCCGGCGCCGCAGCGCTGATGGGCCGGGCGGTGAACCTGCAGTTGGTGGATCACAGTTTTCTCGCCTCCCAGGGCGACGCACGTTTCTCACGCGTCGCCACCATCACCGCGCATCGCGGCAACATCGTCGATCGCAACGGCGAGCCGCTGGCGGTCAGCACGCCGGTGGATTCGGTGTGGGTCAACCCGCGCGAGCTGTCCGGCAGTATCGAGCAGCTGCCGCACCTGGCACTGGCGCTCGGCGCCGATCGCGCCGAGCTGACGCGCCGCGTCAGCAGCAACCTGGATCGCGACTTCCTCTACCTGGCGCGCGGCATGACGCCGACCGACGCGCAGCGCGTCAGGCAGCTGAACCTGTCCGGGGTGTACCTGGCGCGCGAATACCGCCGCTACTATCCGGCCGGCGAAGTGGCCGGCCACGTGCTTGGCTTCACCAGCATCGATGACGTTGGCCAGGAAGGCACCGAGCTGACATTCGATAACTGGCTGGCTGGCGAGAACGGCGCCAAGCGCGTGATCCAGGACCGCGGCGGCCGCAAGGTGGAGGACGTGGACAGCATCCGCGCGGTGCGGCCGGGCCGCGATCTCGCGTTAAGCCTCGATCTGCGCATCCAGTACATGGCGTACCGCGAGCTCAAGAGCGCCATTCTCGAGAATCGCGCGCGCGCCGGTTCGGTGGTGGTGATCGACATCGACAGCGGCGAGGTGCTGGCGATGGTCAACCAGCCGGCCTATAACCCGAATGATCGCCAGCAGATGCTGCCCGAGGCATACCGCAATCGCGCGGTCACGGATCTGTTTGAACCCGGCTCGAGCGTCAAGCCGTTCGTGGTGGCCGCGGCACTCGCCTCCGGCAAGTTCAGTGTCGACAGCATCATCGATACCGGTCCCGGCTTCATCCAGGTCGGCGCCAGCACCTTCGCCGACGAGCACAACCTGGGCGCGATCGACTTGGCCACGGTGCTCGCCAAGTCCTCCAACGTCGGCATGGCGAAGCTGGCGCTGCAGCTCGAGCCGCAGCAGATCTGGGCGACGCTCAACCGCTTCGGCTTCGGCCAGGTTACCGCCAGCGGCTTTCCGGGCGAATCGGCCGGCGTGTTCACCAACTACTCGCACTGGCGCGCGATCAGCATCGCGACCCTGTCGCATGGCTATGGCATCTCGGTCACGCCGCTGCAGCTGGCGCAGGCCTATGCCGCCATCGGCGCGCACGGGATTCGCCGCCCGGTGTCGCTGCTGCGCCAGGATGCACCGCCGGCCGGCGAGCGCATCCTCGACCAGGCGGTGTGCCGCTCGCTGATCCAGCTGCTCGAGGCGGTCACCACGCAGGAGGGCGCGACCGGCGTGCGCGCCAAGATTCCCGGCTACCGCGTGGCCGGTAAGACCGGCACCGCGTGGAAATCTGTCAATGGCAGCTATTCCAAGGACCGCTATACCTCCGTGTTCGCCGGCATGGCGCCGGCCTCCAATCCGCGGCTGGCAGCGGTGGTCGTGATCGATGAGCCGACCGCGGGCAAGTACATGGGCGGCGACGTCTCGGCGCCGGTTTTCTCCGCCGTGGTCGGCGGCGCGCTGCGGTTGCTGGCGGTGGCGCCGGATGAACTCACCACGCCGGGCGCGCCGCTGATCCGCGGCCAGCGGGTGGCACAGCGATGAATGTCGAGACACGGGCCAACTGGCGGCCGCTGAAAGCACTACTGGGCGGACTGGTGGACGTGCCCGAGCGGCTGGAGGTATCGGATATCACGCACGACAGCCGCAGCGTGACGCCGGGCGCCGCGTTCCTGGCGTGCCAGGGCCGCACGCACCACGGGCTGGAGTTTGCGCACAGCGCGGTCGCGGCCGGTGCGCGCGCGATCCTGTGGGAGCCGGCCCCGGGTGTGACGCCGCCGCCGCTCGATGCCGCGGTCGTCGTGTGCGCGGTGCCGAACCTGTCCGCGCAACTCGGCTTTATAGCCGATCGGTTCTTCGATGCGCCGTCGGCCACCCTGACAGTGGCCGGCATCACCGGCACCAACGGCAAGACCACCTGCGCCTGGCTGCTGGCGCAGGCACTGGAATTCTGCGGGCGGCGCAGCGCCTATATTGGCACGCTCGGTGCCGGCATTGCCGGCGCGCTCAAGCCGCTGGCGTATACCACTCCCGATGCGCTGAGCTTGCACCGGTTGCTGGCGAAGCTGCGCTCGTCCGGATTTGATTCGGTTGCGATGGAAGTGTCCTCGCACGCACTGGAGCAGAACCGCTGCGCCGGCGTGCGCTTTCACACCGCCGTGTTCACCAACCTGACGCGCGATCACCTGGACTACCACGGTGACATGGAAGCGTATGGCGCTGCCAAGGCGCGGCTGCTGGACTGGCCGACGCTTGTGGCCCGCGTCATCAACGTCGATGATCCGTTCGGCCTCGAGCTGGCACGCGATCGGCTGCAGGCGCGCCTGGCGCGCGGCAGCGCTATCGATCGCCTGTTCCTGACCTCGCAGCGGCCCGCCGAATGGCTCACCAGCGGCGCTGACTACGTCTGTGCCAGTGCGGTGCAGGTCAGTGCCGCGGGCCTCACCATCGAGATCGAGAGCAGCCGTGGCGCGGCGCGCCTCGGCAGCCGCCTGATCGGTGATTTCAACGTCGAGAACCTGCTCATCGTGCTGGCCGTGCTGCTGGCTTGGGATGTACCGCTGGCGCAGGCGTGCGCTGCGCTGGCGCGCTGTTCGGCGCCCCCGGGGCGCATGCAAGCCGAGGGCGGCGCTGGGTTGCCGCTAGCGCTGATCGACTACGCGCATACACCCGATGCACTCGCCAAGGCATTACGCGCGGCGCGCAACCACTGCCGCGGCCGGCTGTGGTGCGTGTTCGGCTGTGGCGGCGAGCGCGATCGCGGCAAGCGTGCCGAGATGGGACGCATCGCAGCCGAACTGGCGGATGAGATCATCGTCACCGACGATAATCCGCGGCGCGAGGATCCGGAACAGATCGTCGTGCCGATCATCGAGGCGATCACGGCGGCGGGCGCTGCCGGGCGTACGCGCGTGATCCATGATCGAGCGCGGGCCATCGGGCGCGCGCTGACCGATGCCGCAGTGCCCGACGTGGTGCTAGTGGCCGGCAAGGGCCATGAAGATCACCAGATCATCGGCAGCGCGCGCCGCAAGTTCAGCGATGCGGCGGTGGTGCTGCAGGTGCTGGCCGAACGCGCTCGCCCATGATCCGGACGCTGCAGCAATTTGCCGCCGCCGGTCACGGGCGCCTGCACGGTGAGAACCGCGACTTCAACGAGATCGCCATCGACAGCCGCCGGCTTGCGCGCGGTGACCTGTTTGCGGCGCTGCGCGGTGAGCACGCCGACGGCCACGACTTCGTGCCTGCCGCCGCCGCCGCCGGTGCTGCCGGTGCCATCGTCTCCCATGCCATTCAGCTGCCGTTACCGCAGATCGTGGTATCCAACGTTGAAATGGCACTCGCCGATGCGGCACGCGCGGCACGCGCGCAGTTCAAGGGTGCGCTGATCGGCGTCGCGGGCAGCAATGGCAAGACCACTGTCAAGGAGATGATCGCCGCGATCCTGTCGCAACGTGGGCCGTGCCTCGCAACCCGCGGCAACCTGAACAATCACCTGGGCGTCCCCATGACGTTGCTGCGCCTGGACGACAGCCACATCAGCGCGGTGATCGAGATGGGCGCGAACCGGCGCGGCGACGTTGAACAACTGGTGCAGATAGCGCGGCCCGGGATCGGCCTGATCACCAACGCCGGTGCCGAGCACCTCGAGGGATTCGGCTCGCTTGAAGGGGCGGCCCGGGCGGAAGGGGAGATGGTGGCCGGGCTGCCCGCGAGCGGCACCGCAGTCATCAACGCCGACGATACCTACGCCTCGCTGTGGCGCGCGGCCACCGCGGCGCAGGTGCGCAGCTTCGGGCTGCGCGCGGAGGCAGATTTCTACGCCGCCGGGCTCAAGTTCGAAGTGCAGGGGCAGGAGTTTGCGACCCGCTTCCGGCTGCACAGCCCGCTGGGGGAGGTGGATCTGACGCTGGCGCTCGCCGGACGCCACAACGTGCGCAATGCACTGGCGGCGGCGGCGGCGGCAACCAGCGCCGGCGCCACCCTGGGCGATGTCGCCGCGGGCCTGGCCTCGATGCGTGCCGTGAAGGGGCGGCTACAGCTGCGGCGCACCCGCACCGGCGCCTGGCTGATCGACGACTCGTACAACGCCAATCCCAGCTCGGCGCGCGCCGGTCTCGAGGTACTGAGCGAGCTGCCCGGCCGGCGCTGGCTGGTGCTCGGTGACATGGCGGAGCTGGGAGAGTTTGCCGACAGCAGTCATCGAGAACTGGGCGAGCTGGCGCGGGCGCTGGGGGTGGAGCGCCTGTACGCCTTCGGTGCGCTCGCGGGCCTTGCGGCCGATAGCTTCGGCGACGGCGCCGAGCGCTATCGGGATGCCGGCGAACTCACGCGCGCACTGGACGCGGCGATGACGCCGGATGTGCGGCTGCTGATCAAGGGCTCGCGGGTCAACCGCCTCGAGCGGGTGGTCGACGCGCTGGCGCCGGCCGCAGCGACCTAACGCAGGACCGCAAACCGATGCTCTACTGGATTGCAAAACTGCTGGCGGTGCATTACTCGGCGTTCCACGTTTTCTCGTACCTGACGCTACGCGGGATCCTGGCCGTGATGTCGGCGCTGTCGATGTCGCTGCTGGTGGGTCCGGCAATGATCTTGCGCCTGTCGCGCTACCAGATCGGCCAGGTGGTGCGTGACGATGGCCCGCGCTCGCACCTGCCCAAGGCCGGAACGCCGACCATGGGCGGTGCCCTGATCATCGTCGCCATCATGGTGAGCACGCTGCTGTGGAGTGACCTGCGCAATCGTTTCGTCTGGATCACCCTCGGGGTGACCGCAGGTTTCGGCGTGATCGGCTTCTGCGATGATTATCTGAAGCTGGTGGTCGGCAACTCGCGTGGCCTGTCCGCGCGCTGGAAGTATTTCTGGCAGTCGGTGCTGGGTCTGTCTGCCGCGGTGCTGCTATACCGCGGCGCGCACGTGCCGGCGGCGACAGATTTCTTCGTGCCGTTCATCAAGACCATCAGCGTGCCACTTGGCGCGCCAGGTTTCATCGCTCTCGCCTACTTCATGATCGTCGGCATGAGCAACGCCGTGAATCTCACCGACGGGCTCGATGGGCTGGCGATCATGCCGGCCGCAATGGTCGCTGGCGCGCTCGGCATCTTCGCCTATGCCAGCGGTAACTCGATCTTCGCCACCTACCTTGCCATTCCGGCGATTCCCCAGGCCGGCGAGCTGCTGATCTTCTGCAGTGCACTGGCGGGCGCTGGGCTCGGCTTCCTGTGGTTCAACTCCTATCCGGCGCAGGTGTTCATGGGCGATATCGGCGCGCTGGCGCTCGGCGCGGCGCTCGGCGTCGTGGCGATCATCGTGCGCCAGGAGATAGTTGCGCTGGTCATGGGTGGCATCTTCGTGCTGGAGACCGCCTCGGTGATCCTGCAGGTGGCATCGTTCAAGCTGACTGGGCGCCGCATCTTCCGCATGGCGCCGATTCATCATCATTTCGAACTCAAGGGCTGGGCCGAGCCGAAGGTGATCGTGCGCTTCTGGATCATCAGCTTTCTGCTGGTGCTAGCCGGCCTGTCGACACTGAAACTGCGATGAGCACGGATTACACAAAGCCGTTGCGCGCGGTGGTGGTCGGTCTTGGCAAGACCGGCTACTCGGTGGCGCGCTTCCTGCTTAGCTCAGGCTCGCGCGTCGCGCTGACCGACAGCCGCGCCGCGCCCCCGGAGCTGGCGCGGCTGCAGGCGCTCGGCGGGGATATCGAGGTGCGCACCGGCGGCTTCGATGTCGCGCTGCTCGAGCACGCCGATCTGGTGGTGGTTTCCCCAGGCGTGGCGCTGAGCGGTCCGTTCTTCGAGGCCGCGCGCGCGCGCGGGCTTGCTATCGTCGGTGACATCGAGCTGTTCGCGCGCGCGGCGCGCGCACCGGTGGTCGGCATCACCGGCACCAATGGCAAGAGCACGGTGACCACGCTGCTGGAGAAGATGGCGGCCCGCGCAGGACTTAGCATGCGCGCCGGGGGTAACCTCGGAGCCCCGGCGCTCGAGCTGCTCGACAGCAGCGTCGAGCTTTACATCCTGGAGCTATCGAGTTTCCAGCTCGAGACCACCGAGTCACTGCACCTGGCCGCGGCGACCGTGCTGAATGTGACGCCGGATCACCTCGATCGCTATGCCGACGTCGGCGCCTATGCGGCGGCCAAGGCGCGCATCTTTGCCCGCTGCGATGTCGCCGTCATCAATCTCGACGATCCGCTGGTGGCCGCCATGGTCGGTCCCCGTCGCCGGCAGCTGAGCTTCTCACTGCGTGCCGATGTCGGCGCCGACTATGCGCTGATGCGCCGTGACGGTGCCGATTGGTGGCTGATGCGCCGCGGCGAGCCGCTGCTGGCATTCTCCCAAATGCGGCTCACCGGACTGCACAACGCGGCCAACGCGCTTGCGGCACTGGCGCTGGCGGAGGCGCTGAGCCTGCCGCGCGCCGCCTGCATCGCGGCGCTGAGTGCATTTACCGGACTGGCGCATCGCACCCAGTGGGTGGCGGAGATCGATGGCGTGCGCTACGTCAACGACTCCAAGGGCACCAACGTCGGCGCCACGCTGGCGGCGGTGGCCGGGATGCCTGGACCGCTGATCGTGATCGCCGGCGGCGACGGCAAGGGCCAGGACTTCACGCCGCTGCGTGCCGCCTTCGCCGGCAAGGTACGCGCAGCGGTGCTGATCGGGCGCGACGCGCGCCTGCTGGGGCAGGCACTGCACGGCGCCAGCGAGTTGCACTATGCGGCAAGCCTTGAAGCCGCAGTGGAATGCGCGGCGCGCCTGGCGCGCCCGGGAGACAGCGTGCTGCTGTCCCCGGCCTGCGCCAGCCTCGATATGTTCCGCAGCTACACGCACCGTGGCGAGGTATTTGCCAGCGCGGTGCAGGCGCGCTGCGCATGAGCGGCGCCGCCGACAACCTGACGCGCAGCGAGCGCAAGCAGCGCGGACCGGCGATCGACGCGCCGACGGTCGTGCTGGCGCTATCGATCGTGCTGCTCGGGCTGGTGATGGTGACCTCGGCATCGATCACGATCGCCGGTCGTGACGGCGACCCGTTCGCGTTCCTGGAGCGCCAGCTGCTGCTGGTGCTGATCGGGGCCGTGGCCGCGGCCGTCACCTTCGCGATCCCGAGCGAGCGGCTGCAGCAACTGGCGTTGCCGCTGCTGCTGCTGGCGCTGCTGCTGCTGCTGGTGGTGCTGGTGCCGGGCCTGGGTCACGTGGTCAACGGCAGTCGCCGCTGGCTGCGACTGGCGGGCATGAACTTCCAGGTATCCGAAGCCGCGCGCGTACTGGCGCTGATCTACGTCGCCAGCTACGCGGTGCGCTATGAGGATGAACTGCGCGGCGGGCTGCCCGGATTACTCAAGCCGCTGGCGCTGCTTGCGGCGATTGCGTTGCTGCTGCTGCTGGAGCCGGACTTCGGTGCCGCCAGTGTGCTGTTCATCACCGGTTTCGGCGTGCTGTTCCTGGCTGGTGCGCGCTGGCGTTGGATGTTGACGATGCTGCTTGCCGCCGGCGGCTGCATGACGCTGCTGGTGCTGTTCTCGAGCTATCGGCTGCGCCGCCTGACGACATTCATGGATCCGTGGGCCGACCCGTTCAACAGTGGCTTTCAGCTCACGCAGTCGCTGATTGCGATCGGGCGCGGTGGGCTATTCGGCGTCGGCCTGGGTGCCAGTGTGCAGAAGCTGTTCTACCTGCCCGAAGCGCACACCGACTTCCTGTTTGCGGTACTGGCCGAAGAGCTCGGCCTGGCTGGAGTTGCGGTGACGCTCGGCCTGTTCCTGGCGCTTGCCTGGCGCGCATTCGTGATCGCGCGCCGCGCCAACGATGCCGGCCTCAAATTCCAATCGTACCTGGCATCCGGCTTCGGCCTGTGGCTCGGCGCGCAGGCGTTCATCAATGTCGGCGTCAACATGGGAGTGCTGCCGACCAAGGGGCTGACGCTGCCATTCATGAGCTATGGCCGCAGCAGCCTGATCGTGACGCTGGCGTGGCTCGGCATCCTGCTGCGCGTGCACCATGAGACGGTGCACGGTAACCGCCGTCATCTGCGGATGGAGCGCGTATGAGCACACCGGCCGCCGCCAGCGCCGCTGCGCATGTGTCATTGGCCGCGCCTCTGGTCGCGCCGCTGGCGCTGATCATGGCCGGGGGCACCGGCGGCCACGTGTTTCCGGCACTGGCACTGGCGCGTGAGCTGCGCGCGCGCTCCTGGCAGGTGGTATGGCTCGGTACACGCCGCGGGCTGGAGGCACGGCTGGTGCCGGCGGAGCAGATTGCTGTCGAGTGGCTGTCGGTCAGCGGCCTGCGCGGCAAGGGCATGCTGATATGGGTGAGCGCGCCGTTGAAACTCACGCGCGCGCTGCTGCAGGCGTTGGCCGTGATCCGCCGGCGCCGTCCGGCGCTGGTGGTGGGCCTGGGCGGCTTTGTCGCAGGTCCTGGCGGTATTGCGGCCTGGCTGTCGCGCCGGCCATTGCTGATCCACGAACAGAACGCAATCGCAGGCTTCACCAACCGCTGCCTGGCGCATCTGGCGCGCCGCGTGCTGACGGCCTTTCCCGGCAGCTTCGCCCCGCAGGTGCGCGCGCAGGTGATCGGTAATCCGGTGCGCCGCGAGATATCCGATCTGCCGCCGCCGGCGCAGCGCTTCGCGCAGCGTCAGGGTCCGATACGTGTTCTGGTAGTGGGCGGCAGCCAGGGCGCCGCGCGCCTGAACGCGATGGTGCCGTTCGCGCTGGCGCGCGCGGCGGCGAGCCTGCAGTTCGAGGTGCAGCACCAGTCCGGCGAGCGCTGGATCGAGGCGGCCACGCGCAACTACGCCGAGGCCGGTATCACGGCACGTCTGCAGCCGTTCATCGAGGACATGGCGGCAGCCTACGGCGCAGCTGACCTGGTGATCTGCCGCGCCGGTGCGCTCACGGTATCGGAGCTGGCGGCCGCAGGGGTCGCATCGATCCTGGTGCCGTTTCCGGCGGCGACCGACGATCACCAGACCCGCAACGCGGCGTTCCTGGTGAACGACGGTGCCGCCTTGATGATCGCCGAACGCGAGCTGTCCGTCGAACGGCTGACCGCCGAGCTGCTGCGGCTATGCAGCGGCCGCGGCCGGCTGCTGGCGATGGCGGAACGCGCGCGCGCACTGGCCAGGCCGCGCGCGGTGCAGGAGCTGGCCGATGCCTGTGTCGAGCTAGTGCGCGGCGAGCGCCTCGGGGGTGCGGCTTGAGCGCGTGGCCGGATCCGCCCGGCATGGCGCGCAGCCGCATGCGCCGCATCGATACGATTCATTTCGTCGGCATCGGCGGCGCCGGCATGGGCGGCATCGCCGAAGTGCTGTTGAACCTGGGCTACAAGGTGCAGGGTTCGGACCTGAAACCCAATGCCATGACCGCGCACCTGGAAAAGCTGGGCGCCGTGATCCGCATCGGTCACCGAGCCGAGAACGCCGATCGCGCCGACGTGGTGGTGGTATCGAGCGCGGTGCCGGGCGACAACCCGGAAGTCAGGGCCGCGCTCGCGCGCCGCGTGCCGGTGGTGCCGCGTGCCGAGATGCTGGGCGAACTGATGCGCTTTCGAGAAGCGATCGCGGTCGCCGGCTCGCACGGCAAGACCACGACCACCAGCCTGATCGCCAGTGTGCTGGCGGAGGGCGGCGAGGATCCGACCTTCGTGATCGGCGGGCGCCTGAAGAGCGCCGGCAGCAATGCGCGCCTGGGCGCCGGCCGCTACCTGGTGGCCGAGGCCGATGAGAGCGACGCCTCGTTCATGCATCTGCAGCCGGTGATCGCGGTAGTCACCAATATCGACAACGACCACCTCGGTACCTACGGCGGCGACTTCGACAAGCTCAAGCAGAGCTTCGTCGAGTTCCTGCACAACCTGCCATTTTATGGCTTGGCGGTCCTGTGTGGCGATGACGAGCAGATCCAGAGCATCCTGCCGCGCGTCAGCCGTCCGTTCGTGACCTACGGACTGCGCGAGGGCGTGGACGTGCGCGCCACCGGCCTGGCACGCGATCGCAGCGGCAGCCGCTTCAGTGTCGAGCTGCCAGGGCGTGCCAGCGCGCTGCCGGTGATGCTGAATATCCCCGGCACCCACAACGTGCGCAACGCCCTGGCTGCAATCGCAGTGGCGAGCGAGCTGGGACTTGCCGATGCGGCGATCTGCCGGGCGCTCGCCAGCTTCCAGGGCATCGAGCGGCGCATGCAGCATATCGGTGACGTCAGCCTCAACGGCGGTACCGTCAGCATCGTCGACGACTACGGTCACCACCCGACCGAGATCGCCGCCACGCTCGAGGCGCTGCGCCAGGCATGGCCCGAGCGGCGGCTGGTGCTGGTGTTCCAGCCGCACCGTTATACCCGCACCCGTGATCTGCTGGACGACTTTGCCAACGTACTGGCCGGCGTCGCCGTGCTACTGGTGACCGAGGTGTACGCCGCCGGCGAGCCGCCGATCAAGGGCGCCGATGGCCGCGCCATCTGTCGTGCCGTGCGCAGCCGCGGCAAGGTGGAACCGATCTTCGTAACAAAAGTCGAGGGCATCGCCGCTGCGCTGCGCAATGTGCTGCGGGCGGGCGATGTGGTCGTGACCATGGGCGCCGGGCACATCGGCGCCATTGCGCACGAGCTGCCGGCCGCCCTGAGCGGCGGAGGCGCCGCATGAGCCTGCGCTTCGCAGCGGCTTTCAACGGTCGTGTGCGCTACGACGAGCCGATGTCGGCCCACACTTCCTGGCATGCCGGCGGACCGGCGGATGTGCTGTTCTCGCCGCGCGATGTCGAGGACCTGAGCGCATTCCTGCGCCTGGTGCCGCCCGAGGTGCCGGTGTACTGGGTCGGGCTGGGCAGCAATCTGCTGGTGCGCGAGGGCGGCATCCGCGGTGTGGTGATCGCCACGCCGGGCGCCTTCACCCGCGTTGAACGGCGCTCGCAGACGCGGGTGTACTGCGAGGCCAGTGTGCCGTGCGCGCGCATCGCGCGGCTGTGCGTGAAATGGGGTCTCGGCCAGGGCGAGTTCTTCAGCGGCATCCCGGGCACCCTCGGCGGTGCGCTGGCGATGAACGCCGGTGCATTTGGCGATGAGACCTGGCGGCACGTGCTGTCGATCGAGAGCATCGACCGGCGCTGCGAACGCCGGGTCCGCCAGGCGCGGGAGTTTCACGCCGGCTATCGGCAGATTGAGTGGCCGGCGGGTGCCGCGGAGGAGTGGTTCCTGTCCGCCGAACTGGCATTCGAGCCGCAGGCAGCCGATGCAGCGCTCGCGCCGCACACCCTGCAGTCACTGCTGCAGCGGCGCCGCGACACGCAGCCGCTCGGACAGTGGAGCTGCGGCTCGGTGTTCAGGAATCCGCCCGGCAATCACGCGGCGCGCCTGATCGAGGCCGCCGGCCTCAAGGGCTATCGCATCGGCGATGCGGCGGTGTCGGACAAGCATGCCAATTTCATCCTGAACCTGGGCAAGGCCCGCGCCTCCGAACTCGAGCAGTTGATCCGGCACGTGCAGCTGACCGTGCAGCGCACGCACGGAGTGATGCTCGAGCCGGAAGTGCGAATCATCGGCGAGGCGGGCGCTGCGTGCGCTGCGGGCGCTGCGGGCGCTGCGGATGCTGCGAATGCTGCGAATCCTGCCGGCGCTGCGGGCGAGCCGGGCGCGGCGCCGGTGGCCGCCGCCAACGGAGGCAAACACTGATGCGCTTGCGGCACGAATTGCGACTGGATCGCGTCACCGACGCCGCCGATTTCGGCGCCGTGGCGGTGCTGTACGGCGGCGGCTCGAGCGAGCGCGAGATCTCGCTGTTGAGCGGCAAGGCGGTGCTGGCCGCGCTGCAACGCCGTGGCGTGAATGCCCAGGGCTTCGATCCGGCGCAGCGGCCGCTGGCGGAGCTGCTGACGCTGAAGATCGATCGCGTCTGGATCGCGCTGCACGGTCCGGGCGGGGAAGACGGCACCGTGCAGGGTGCACTCGAATTCCTCGGAGTTCCCTACACCGGCAGCGGCGTACTCGGCTCGGCCATCGCGATGGACAAGCTGCGCAGCAAGCGCCTGGCGCAGGCGGCCGAGGTTGCAACGCCCGAGTTCGTGGTGCTGCGCACCGCCTCGGATCTGGACCTGGCGCTGAAGCGCCTCGGCCTGCCGATGATCGTGAAGCCGGCGTCGCAGGGATCAAGCGTCGGCATGGCGCGGGTCGAGCGCGCCGAGCAGCTGCCCGAGGCCTGGAAGAGCGCTCGGCGCATTGAACCGATGGTATTCGCGGAAGCGTGGATCACCGGCGGCGAATACACGGTCGCCATCCTGCAGGGCGCGGCGCTGCCGTCGATCCGCATCGAGACTCCGCGCAGCTTCTACGATTACGAGGCCAAGTATTTTCGCGACGATACGCGCTACTTCTGTCCTTCCGGCCTGGCGACCCACGCCGAGCAGCAGCTGGCGAAGCTGGCGCTGACCAGTTACGAGGCCTGCGCTGCCGAGGGCTGGGGCCGGGTCGACTTCATGCTGGATAGCGCCGGCAAGCCGTTGCTGCTGGAGATCAACACCGTGCCCGGCATGACCGACCACAGCCTGGTACCAATGGCGGCGCGCGCCGCCGGCATCGATTTCGACGAGCTGGTGTGGCGCGTGCTCGAGACCAGCTTCAGCCGTACGCGGATCGACAGCTGATGGGCGCGATCAATCGCAAACGCAACAACCGGCGCAGCGCACCGCGGTTGCGGTTGTTCAAGCTGCCGGCGCTGCCGTGGCGGCGCATCGGCATGTCGCTCGCCGGCCTGTCGGTGATCGCGCTGGCATTCCTGGGCCTGACGCTGCTGCTGAACCAGCCGATCCAGCGCGTCATCGTCAGCGGCCGGCTGCAGCGCGTGTCGGCGCTGGACGTGGAAAAAATAGTGCGCTTGCGCCTGGGCGGCAACGGCCTGGTGACCGTGGACCTGGAAGATGTCAGCCGCGGGCTGCGCACGCTGCCGTGGGTAGATCATGCCGCCGTGCGGCGCAGCTGGCCGCGCTCGCTTGCGATCGAGATCGTCGAGCAGACCGCCGTGGCACGCTGGAACAACGCCGGGCTGCTGAACGCGCGTGGCGAGCTGTTCCTGAGCGAGGCGCGCTTCGTGCCGCCGGAGTTGCCGCAGCTCTCAGGACCGCTCGGCTCGGAACAGGAAGTCACGGCGCGCTATCTGGCCGCGCAGGGGCACCTGACAGAAGTCGGCATGCGGCTCGCGGCGCTGGAACTCGACGCGCGCGGCGCCTGGAACCTGACACTCGATAACGGCGTTGCGGTGCGCCTCGGCCGCCAGCAGGTCGATGAGCGCTTCGAGCGCTTCATGCTGGCGGCGGCGAAGCTGGTGAGCCAGCGCGCCACTGACATCGCCTACGTGGACATGCGCTACAGCAATGGTTTCGCAGTCGGCTGGAAGGGCGGCGCCACCCATGCCGCGCTGCGCGGGCCAGCGGCAAGGGACAAGGATCAAATCAATGGTTAGAAGGACCGACCGCGACGTCATCGTCGGACTCGACATCGGCACCTCCAA
>Ga0182016_10001397_pt1 | contig 29448 bp, 30 predicted proteins | sample 712S2MmetaG_FD_120491 | JGI IMG/M metagenome (GOLD analysis project Ga0182016, IMG submission 120491) | Permafrost microbial communities from Stordalen Mire, Sweden - 712S2M metaG | ecosystem: Environmental > Terrestrial > Soil > Wetlands > Permafrost | place: Sweden: Stordalen | collected...
AAACCCGAAAGCAGCACAAAACCATGTCGTCTGTTTCAAATCGTGGACACCCCCGAATCCTCGGAAACCCCACTCAATACTGTACGTTACCCCACCCATCAGAAAACGAACCGGACAGTAGTGCCTGGTCACAGCTTCTCGTAGAGCAATGTTGCAAAGGGCCCTGCCATCGAGGAGCAGATAGCACCCGGCCAGGATCGGAACGATCGCAATAGCCAGCGACTCTGAAGGTCGAAAAGACATTTAGTCACTCACTCTGAGAATTTGGAAATAAGAATACCCGCTTCCGCGCGCGCGGACAATGATGCAAGAATCCCGTCGCTCCAGCATCGGACGAAGAGCCATCCAAATGCCGGAGCGCGTAAGAATCTTCTTGAGAGGTTACAGCGTTCTTCCGACAGCCGCGGCGATCAAGCGCAATTCTGTTGTCAGTTTTGCGAAGTCCTCAAGGTACATGGTCTGGGCGGCGTCGCTTACTGACTTATCGGCGTTGGGATGGATCTCGATGAGCAACGCGTCTGCACCCGCGGCCACGGCGGCCTTGGCCATGGGTGCGACCATATCGCGCCGGCCCGTGCCGTACGATGGATCGCCGACGATGGGCAGGTGCGAGAGCTTTTTGACCACCGGGATGGCCGAGATATCCATGGTGTTTCGCGTGGAGGTTTCGTAGGTGCGGATGCCGCGCTCGCATAGGATCACGTCGTAGTTACCGCCGGAGAGGATGTACTCGCTCGAGAGCAGCAGCTCCTCAATGGTGGCGGCGATGCCGCGCTTGAGCAGCACCGGCTTGCGCACCTGGCCGAGCTCGCGCAGCAGGTTGAAGTTCTGCATGTTGCGCGCGCCCACCTGGAAGCAGTCAACGTAGGGCAGCATGGGTTCGATCTGCGAAATCTCCATTACTTCGCTGACGGTGGCCAGGCCGTGCCTGTCGGCGGCTTCGCGCATGAGCTCGAGGCCGGGGATGCCGAGCCCCTGGAAGGAGTAGGGCGAACTGCGCGGCTTGAAGGCTCCGCCGCGCAGGAAGGCGCCGCCGGCAGCTTTGACGGCTGCGGCGGTCGAGAATATCTGCTCGCGATTCTCGATGGCGCAGGGGCCGGCCACGATGGCCACCTGTTTGCCGCCAATTGTTGCGCCGTTGGGGAATTCGATGACGGTGCCTTCGGGCCTCCACGCACGGCCGGCAAGCTTGTAAGGCGAGCTGATGCGGTGAACGTGCATCACGCCCGGCAGGATTTCGAATTTGCTGAGGTCGAGGCCGGCGGTGGGGCCGACGGCGGCCAGGATGGTTTGCATTTCGCCGGTGGTGCGATGGACGTGAACTCCGGACTCTTCCATCACTTCAATCACGGCAACAATCTGTTCTTCAGTTGCGGTTTCAAGCATTGCGACAATCATTTTTCATTCCCTGTCTCAGGCGCCTGTCCCAGGTTTCCTTGTGGAGGTCTTTGCTGCTCGTTCACTGGTCCGCCCGCGGCATGGCCAGGCTCAGCGCCCGCGTGGGCGGCCTGGACGTTTCTTTGTGAAGCCAGCTCGTTGCGCTGCAGCGATCGCATGACGTCGATGATGCGCTCGTAGATGTGCGTGAGCTCGATGTCGGGCAGCGGACCCTGGTTGGCTGCGCGCACGTTGGCGTAGATGATTTTTTCGCGGTTCGGCTCGTAAACCGGAAGCGAAGTGGCGGCCTTGAGATGGCCGATCATCTGCGCCGCGCGCGCCCGCTCACTGAGCAGTTCAACAAGCTGGCGGTCAAGCTCATCGATGCGGATTCGCAATTCTTCGATCGTCATAAATCAGCCTCTAGCTTCTAGCCTCTAGCTCCTAGCTTGTGCCTGCTGGTATGAGCCCCTGCGGCACAATTTGCCGCAGAACAGGATCGAAGCTAGAGGCTAGAAGCTAGAAGCTGTTTTTCTCACCGGGCCAGCGCTGCGTGTGGCAGGCGCAGGCCCTTGATAAATCGGGCCACTTCGCCGGGCGCTCTGTCTGGGCCCTGCGCGGAGGCCGTCCGCTCAATCAGCTCGACAATTGCGCTGCCAATCACCGCGGCATCGGCAAACTCCGCTACCTGGGCAAAATGTTCCGCATTGCTGATGCCGAATCCCACGGCCACCGGAAGCGCGGTCCAATGGCGAATGCGTGCAACCAGGGCGGCTGCGTCGCTGGTCATGTTCTGCTGTGTGCCGGTGATGCCGGTGCGGGAGATGGCGTAAACAAAACCCCTGGAGTGCGTGGCGATGGCCTCTAGCCGCTCGTCGGGACTGGTAGGCGCGGCCAGGAAGATGGGTGCGAGATCGACGCGGGCAAGCTCGGCGAGATAGTCGGCGGCTTCTTCCACGATCATGTCGGTAGCCAGCACTCCGTCAACGCCGGCAGCCTTTGCATCGTCGGCAAAACGGGCCAGGCCGTAGCGCAGGATCGGGTTGAGATAGCTGAAGATGACCAGGCCGGCTTGCGGGCGGGCGGCGTGAATTTCGCGGGCGATGGCGAGAACATCTTTAAGCCGCGTGCCGCGAGCCAATGCGCGCTCGCTGGCGCGCTGAATGATGGGGCCGTCGGCGAGCGGATCGCTGAAGGGGACGCCGATCTCCATCACGTCGGCGCCCGCATCGATGGCGGCGATGGAGATTTCGCGCGTTGCGTCGATGGATGGGTCGCCGGCGGTGAGATAAACAACCAGGCCGGGTTTGTGTTCGAAGCGAATCGGCATTTTTCGGTCAGCACCGGAGCGAAGGCCGCTCCCAGGTCCCCAAGTGCGAGGGACCTGGGGCGCCCGCACCAGAATTACGGTTTCAGTTCACGGAATTACAGTTTCAATTCGCGCGCAAGGATTCCCATATCCTTATCGCCGCGGCCTGAAAGGTTCACCACCAGTATTTCACGCGGGTCGAGCGACGGGGCCATTTGAAGGACTTCAGCCACCGCGTGGGCGCTCTCAAGCGCGGGCAGAATGCCTTCGATGCGCGCGAGCTTCTGGACGGCGTCGAGAGCCTCGGCATCGGTGCGCGAAAGGTACTCGGCGCGGCCCGTGTCGTGGAGCATGGCGTGCTCAGGGCCGATGGACGCGTAATCGAGCCCCGCTGAAACCGAGTGCGTGAGCGCGATCTGACCGTCTTCATCCTGCAAAACATAGGAATAGGTGCCCTGCAAAATGCCGGGCGCGCCCCCCTCGAATCGGGCCGCGTGTTCGCCGAGTGCCGTGCCGCGGCCGCCGGCCTCAACGCCGATGAGCCGCACCTGGCGGTCAGGGATGAATTCGTAGAACGCTCCTATTGAATTTGACCCGCCGCCTACGCACGCGATGATGGCCGAGGGCAGGCGACCTTCTTTCTCGATGATCTGGGCCTTGATTTCGCGGCCGATGCAGCGGTGGAAGTCGCGCACCATGGTGGGGTAAGGGTGCGCGCCGAGAGCGCTGCCGAGCAAGTAGTAGGTGGTGCGCACGTTGGTGACCCAGTCGCGCATGGCTTCGCTGATAGCGTCTTTGAGCGTGCGCGAGCCGGAGCTGACGCCGCGAACTTCAGCGCCGAGCAGGCGCATGCGTTTCACGTTCAGATCCTGGCGCTCCATGTCGACGTCGCCCATGTAGATGACGCACTCAAGGCCGAGCAGCGCACACACGGTTGCTGTCGCGACTCCGTGCTGGCCCGCGCCGGTTTCGGCAATGATGCGTTTCTTGCCCATGCGCTGGGCCAGCAGTCCCTGGCCGAGGGCGTTGTTGATTTTGTGCGCGCCGGTGTGCAGCAGGTCTTCGCGCTTGAGGTAGATTTTTGCGCCGCCCAGGGTTTCAGTCAGCCGCTTGGCGAAATAGAGCGGAGTGGGCCGGCCGGCGTAGTCGGCGAGCAGCGAACTGAGTTCGGCCTGGAAGGCTGCGTCGGCTTTCGCGGCGTCGTACTCGTGTTCGAGCTCAAGCAGCGCGGCCATCAGCGTCTCCGGCACGTAGCGGCCGCCGTAGACGCCGAAACGCCCGGGGCGCGACTCGGAGGGACTTGCCGGAAGAATGATGGAGGCCATTGGGTTTCCTCGCGTGAATGCCCGGAAAAAGGGTAGTTTTTAGTGTACTAGAGGGCTATTCTACGGGGCCCGCAGCTTGCTGCTTGACATTGGCGTTGGCTTGATCTACTTTGCAATACAAAGTGAGTTGCGTATGAGAGAACTTGATCGGGCGTTGGGCGAGATCAGCAGCATCCGGCGGCAAATGGCGCGGGCGACGGAGTTTCGCGGCTATGGCGCGGTTACGCTAGCTTCGACTGGGCTGCTGGCAATTGCAGCGGCGGTGGCGCAGGCTCTTTGGCTGCCTGAGGCGGCAAATCACGTCGCGGTGTACCTGGGAATATGGATGACCACGGCGGTGCTTTCGGGCGCGCTGATCGCAGTGCAGACGGTGAATCGCGCGCAGCGGGTGCACTCGGGCATGGCCGACGAGATGATCCGCATGGCGGTGGAGCAGTTTTTACCTGCGGCCATCGCGGGAGCTTTGCTGACGGTGGTAATGATGCGCTCAGGGCCGGCCGGACTGTGGTTGCTGCCGGGATTATGGCAGGTGATTTTCAGCCTGGGCGTGTTTTCGTCGTGCCGATTTTTGCCGCGGCCGATGCTGGCTGCGGGCGCGTGGTACCTGGCCACGGGGCTGGTTTGCGTTGCGCTGGGCGATACGCGGGCGTTTTCGCCGTGGGCAATGGGTGCGGCCTTTGGCGGTGGTCAGATGCTGGTGGCGGGGATTCTCTATTTCAACCAGGAATCGCAGCGGGAGGCAGGCGGCGATGAGCGCTAGGGCGGCGAAGAACGAATCGGGCGGCCAGGCGCCGTTCGCCGACGAGGGCCGTTTTGCATACGAGGGCCTTGACCGCGTGATTCACGAACGCGCGCGGCTCAGCGTTCTTACCTCGCTGGTGACGAACCAGAAGGGTTTGGCGTTTGGAGATTTGAAGCAGCTTTGCGCGTTGACCGACGGCAATTTGAACCGGCATCTGCGCGTGCTTGAGAAAGCCCGGCTGGTTGAGATTGTGAAGAAACACGACCGCAACCGTCCGCTGACGATCTGCAGGATTACGGCCTCAGGGCAGGCACGGTACGTCGAATATCTCGAAACATTGGAACAGGTGATTCGCGATGCGGCCGAGGGAGCGAAGGAGCAGGCCGGGGCGAGAGCAACAACGAGGCTTGCGCCGACGCGGGCGTAGTTTTTTTGGCTTCTAACTTTGCATTGCAAAGTTAACGATGCGCCTGACTGCCTGCGGTGAATCCGAACTGCGTGTGAAAGCTTTGCGATGCAAAGTTAATTTGGCAAGGAGAGAAAGCAATGGGAGACATGTCAACATTCGGCGCTTTATCTGAAATCAAGACACGCTCGCGATCGATGGGCGTAAAACTCGTGGTGATCTGCCTACTGGCATTGCTGATGACCATTCCCGGCTGGTTTGTGCAGAGCCTGGTGGACGAACGGTCGAAGCACGCCGGCGACGTAACCAAACAAGTGAGCGACGAGGCGGGCGGCCAGCAGACTTTCCTGGGGCCAACGCTGGCGATTCCATACACCATTCCTGCTACTGAACCGAATCGCGATCCAATCGAGGGCGTATACCTGGTGTTTCCCGCTCGGGCCGCGGCCAGTGTTGCAAGCGCAACGCAGCAACGCAAGCGCGGCATGATTGAAGTGCCGGTTTTTGAGGCCGATCTAAAGCTTGACGGGGACTTCGATCTGACGGGGGTTCCCGCCGCCGCCCCGCAAGGTGCAGTGCTCGACTGGAGCCGTGCCGAGTTTGTGGTTGGCGTGAGCGATCCCCGCGGGGCGCTGGGAGATGGGCAGCTGGCGATCGATGGAAAGTCGGCGACGCTCTCGCCGGCAAAAGTTCTAAGCGATCTCAAGATCGGCATGGATCAACAGGACCAGCCCCTCACGCTCACGCTTTTTGGAGTGAAGGCCGGTGATGACGTAAAGCCGAATGCGCAGGTAAAGGTAACGTCGGCGTCGCGATTCGGAGGCGCGCAGCGGCTTGCGGTTCTGGCTTATGGCCAGTCAACGCACCTGGTGGCGCAGGGCGACTGGCGCACGCCGAGCTTCGACGGCGGATTTTTGCCTGTTCATCAGCAGACGTCGGACGCCGGATTCAGCGCCGAATGGAGCGTACCTTATATCGCGCGTGGAGTGCTGGCCGAGGGCTCAGCCGACACGATGATGCGGCTCGGCCCAACCGCACTCACCGTTTATTTCACGCAGCTTGTCGATCCCTACCATTCTGTCGATCGCGCGCTTAAATACATCCTGCTCTTCGAGGGGTTGATCTTTCTTACCTACTTTATCTTTGAGGCGACTCAAGGCAAGCGGCTTCACCCCGCGCAATACATCCTGGTGGGCGTAGCGCAGATTATTTTTTACCTGTTGCTGCTCTCGCTGGCCGAGCACATTGGATTCGATCCTGCATTTTTAATTGCCGGTGCGGCTACGGTCTTGCTGCTTTCAGTGAATGCCAGCTGGATTTTTGTGAGCCGGCTGCAGGGATTTCGCGCGCTGGTGGTTTTCAGCCTGCTTTATTCACTCATCTACATGCTGTTGCGGCTTGAAGATAATGCCTTGCTGGTGGGCGCGATTGCGAGTTTCATGGCGATTGCAGCGGCCATGTACTTTACGCGATCGGTGAATTGGTACAGCGCCGTTGAGCCGCAAAGGCGAGACGACGGAGAGCAGGGCTCGGCCATTCCCAAGGTAACGCTCTCATAGACCATGCCGCGATCTGGTGCGCAGCCGCGTAGACGAGGAGATGGCGCGATGGGTTGTGAAGACAAGCGAAAGCTGCACGTTGCAATCATCATGGACGGGAACGGGCGATGGGCGGCGCGGCGGGGATTGCCGCGCCTGGCCGGGCATCGTGCCGGGGTTGCGACGGTGCGGCGCGTGGTAGAGCGGGCGGCGGAGCTTGAAATCGGCACGCTCACGGTTTACGCGTTTTCAGCGGACAACTGGCGGCGGCCGTCGAGTGAAGTGCGCAGCCTGATGGGGCTGATTGCTGCTTTTTTGCGCATCGAGTGTGCAAGGTTACGCGATCAAGGAGTGCGGCTTGAGGCGATCGGACGGCGCGACCGCATTCCCGCAGTTTTGCTGCGCGCAATCACGAGCACTGAAGCGGCAACGGCTGGCGGTGAACGGCTGACGCTGCGCGTGGCGATCGACTACTCCTCGCGCGAGGCGATTGCGCGCGCGGCGGCGGAGGCACTGGTGGCGGCCGGGACGTCAATTACGAATCGACTCGATGCGCCGGAGGTGATTGTCCGGCTGGTGAGCGAGGAACTGACGGCGCGCTGCGGCAATGTGGATCTGCTGATTCGCACTGGCGGCGAAAAGCGGCTTTCAGACTTTTTGTTGTGGGAGTGCGCGTACGCGGAGTTTTTCTTCACCGAACGCATGTGGCCGGAATTCGATGCCGCCGACCTTGACGAGGCTGTGCGCGAGTTTGGGCGCAGGGAGCGGCGATTTGGCGCTGTGCCGGCGGCGGCTCAAATCGATGCGGCCGCGCAGCTGGGAGCCTTTTAGTAGACTCGCCGGCGTCGATGGCCGATGGAATTACGCACGAGCTTTCCTTCCGGGTTTAGGTTTGGCAGCTTTAGTTTTCTCAGGGCGGCGAGGACGCTGCTTCGCCGAGACAGATTTGATGATGAGGCGGTGCGCGCCTTTGGGGTTGAATGGGACGCGGGCGCGGGCGACGGCTTCGTTCATGAGCGCGGTTACGGCGGGGTCGTCGAGCAAGGAGGGATTGGGAAGCACGATGTGCCGAACCTGGTTGCCGCCGCCTTTGAGGATGCGGGCAGGATCGGGGAGACGCGCTCCCTGAAGGAAGAAGAGGCTGACCCACCTGGGATAAAGCGCGATCGAGAAGATGCCATCGGAGGCGCGTTCAGTAGGGCAGAAGCCGATGGCGAGAGCGTTGTAGTTGTCGTAGATGAGCTCGAGGGCGGTGGGGTAGCGGCTGCGCATTTTGTTGAGGGCCGCCTCAGCGAGTTCAGCAACTTCGGGGGTATAGCGGGCAATGAAGCCGGCGAGCTGGCGCTCGGGGTCTGGTGATTTTGGCATCGAGAGCGACCTCTGCGAGCATTGTTGCGCAGAGGCGCGACGGCGTCGAGAGAAAATGCGTCAGCGCCGATCGGCTGCGGCCCGGGCGTTGGCGATGAAGGCGCGGACCTTGGCGGCGTCTTTGCGGCTGGGCGCGGATTCGACGCCGCTGACCACATCGACTCCCCAGGGATGCAGCGTGGCAATGGCTTCGGCTACGTTTTCGGGCGTGAGGCCGCCCGCTACAACTATGCCGTGGTCGAGCGCTGACGCGTTTCGGAATAAAGTCGCGGCCGCAAGATTCCAGTCAAATGTCGTGCCGGTGCCACCTACAGCGCTCGCAGTCCGCGAATCAACCATGATCGCGTCGATTTCCGGATCGTCTGGCAGCGTTGGAATTGCGGCATCGAAGTGAACCACCCGAAGGATGCGAAGGTTCCTTCCGAATTGAACGCGAAGTTGCGCCGGCAGTTCGCGCGGGGCGTCAAAGTGCAGCTGCACACCTGTCAGCCCGGCGGCTTCAACAGTCGAAGCGATCTCATCAAGTCCGGCATCCACAAATACGCCTATCTTCTCGAGCTTTGGCGGCAGGTGCGGTGTGATGGCGGCGACTTGGTCGAGCGTTACGCTGCGCGGGCTGGGGGCAAACACAAAGCCCACTGCACCTGCCCCCGCATCGGCGGCGAGCTGTGCGTCGGCGAGCGAGGTGTTGCCGCAGATTTTGATCCAGAGGCTCATTCTTCAGTCGCAGGAATTCGAAGGCGAATCGGCTCGGAACGGGTTCAAAGTCCGGACCCCGGTATTGGCAAAATGTGCGGTATTACGGGTGACGATCGTGAGGTCATGCAGCAGCGCAATGGCGGCGATCTGCTTATCGATGCTGTGTTGCTCATTTGTACCAATCAGGACTCCCCAGGCCGTAGCGCAATCCAGATCGAACGGCAGAAAGTGGTCTGAAAACTCAATCAGAACCGAGCGGTACCACTTTTCAAGAATCAAGGCCTGGGGGTGATCGCCGCGCTGGCGCAGGCGTTGAATGCCGCCTTCCAATTCGCCGGCCACTTGCACTGGCACAAACACTTCGTTCTTCGCTCGGCGGAAGAATTCCAACACGCCGGGGTCGGCTTTAGTACCCTTTCGCCGTTCACTGAGCACGTTTGTATCGACGAGGTACATGCCGGAGGCGCTTCTCTTTCGGAGCTGGATTTTTGTCTCAGTCCCGATTGAATTCGAAATCGGAATCGCGGCCGACGTTTGGTATTAAGGCCAGAACTTCACTGATGGAGCGTTTGCGAGGCCGGCGCAAGGCTGCATCGAGAATGGCGCGATGTTCGGCTTCGGCGCTGCGTCCGTTGCGAGCGGCGCGCTCCTTGAGCGATTTAACGACCTCAGCGTCCACGTTTCTGACGATCAAATTGGTTGCCATTTTAACCGTCCTCCCAGCCTTGCAGCGATTACAGTTTATCGAATGAATGCAATCATTGCAATCATCCCTGCGTGGCGTTTGATTCGGCGAGCAATTGGGCGAGGGCCGCGCCGGGGTCGGGTTGGCGCATCAGGCTTTCGCCGATTAGGAAAGCGTTGAAACCGGCGGTGCGCAGGCACGCAATGTCTGCGGCGCTCGAGATGCCGCTCTCGGTTACGCGGACCACGCTTGCCGGTATGCGCTCAACGAGGGCAAGTGAGCTGTCCAGCGTGACCTCGAAGGATTTGAGGTCGCGGTTGTTGACGCCGATGGCGACGGCGCCGGCTCCGCCCTGCGCGGCAATCCCTGAGTCGAGTACGCGGTCGAGCTCGTCGGCGGTGTGTATTTCGACCAGCACGTCGAGCGAGAAGCCGTCGGCTACAGAGGCCAGGTGCTTGATCTCGGCGTTGGTGAGGGCGGCCGCGATAAGCAGAATGGCGTCGGCGCGATGCGCGCGTGCTTCGACGATCTGGTACTCGTCGACGATGAAGTCTTTGCGCAGGCAGGGCAGCGGGACGGCTGTCGAGGCCAGCTCGAGGTTGCGCAGGCTGCCCTGGAAGTATGGCTCGTCAGTGAGCACAGAGAGCGCCGTTGCGCCGCCGGCGCGGTAGCGGCGCGCGATCCATGCGGGATCGAAGTCGGCGCGAATCAGTCCTTTTGAGGGTGAGGCTTTTTTGACTTCGGCGATCACGGCGGGGCCATGCTCGGCCGCGCGGCGCAGGGCTGCGGCCCATCCGCGGGGATGGTGCTGGGTGGCGCGGCGCTCGAGATCGGCAAGCGAGACGGACATCTTGCTTGCGGCAACGATGGAGCGCGTTGAGGCCACAATGGTGGAGAGAAATGTTTGCGTGCCGGCGGGCATGGTGCTATTGAAAAGTATAGCGGGGTTAGCAGGCGAGCGAGTCGGCGAGATAGCGGGCCGGTGTAGGTGGTCTCCCGGGTCCCCAAATGCGAGGGACCCGGGGCACCCAACTTAGTGGGATTGTTGAGCCGGTTGCCGAGCAGATGCCGTCAGTTCTTTTGCAGCTTTGCGGCCCAGGCGGATGCAGTCGGGAACGCCGATGCCGTCGTATGCGTTGCCGGCCAGGCGCAGGCCGGGGAGCGCGGCGAGTCGCGCGTTGATGCGGGCCATACGGTCTTTGTGGCCCACGGCGTACTGGGCCATGGCGCGGCGCCAGCGCGTAACCTGAACGAACTCTGGCTCCGCAGTGGGGCTGATCACTTTGGCGCCCAGAATCTCAGCCAGCTCACGGCGCACGGTGGCCAGCAGAAATTGATCGCTTTCTGCAAGCAGCGATTCGTTGTTCATGCCGCCCAGGAAGCAGCGAAAGACGGCCTTGCCGGGCGGGGTGCGGCCAAGGAACTTGCGGTGTACAAAGGTGCAGGCCAGCATGGAACGGCGCTCGCTGGCGGGGACGAGGAATCCGAACCCTTCGGGCAGTGCGCCGAGCCTGGCTTCGTCGTAAACCAGGTTGATGGTAACGGAAGAGGAGTAGGGAATGGCGGAAAGCTCGTCGCCAAGCTCGGCATCGACGCCGCGGAGCAACGAGCCGGCTACCCAGGCCGGCGAAGCCATAACCACGGCATCGAAATCCTGCGAGCCGGAACCGGCGGTGACGCGCCAGCCCTCGCCGGTTTTCTGAAGTGCATTCACAATCGTCCCGGTCCTGAGGGACGCGGGCTCAAGGCGCGCGACGATTGCATCGACCATTTGCTGCATACCGCCGCGCAGCGCCGTAAATATCGCCGGCGGGGCTCCGCCCTTTTGCGTTGTGGAGGAGTTTTTTGCCTTGGCAGCAGCCATCTGCCGATGCGCGGCCAGCATGCCGCGGGTGAGCGATCCGTATTTGCGCTCCATTTCAACCAGGCGCGGCAGCACGGTTTGCGCGCTCAGTTGCGCGGCGTCACCACCGTAGATGCCGCTGAGCAGCGGGTCGGCGAGCCGGTCGACGGCCTCGACGCCAAAGTGGCGCTCGACCAGCGCGGCAACCGATTCATCCAGTTCGCTGGGGCGCGGCGGGTGCAGCAGCTCAAGCGCCATGCGAACCTTGGTGCGGACACTGAAGAGCCGCGTGAGCGCCGTGGGCACAAGCTTGGTTGGAATGAGAAACATAAGCCCGTCGGGCAATGGGACAAGGCGGTTATGCACCACGATCCAGGTCTTGCGGGCCGCGTCGTTTGAGGGAATGAGCTGATCGCCTAGGCCCAGTTCGCGGCATAGCTCGGCGGCCGCGGGTTTTTCCGTGATGAATGAGTCAGGGCCCTTCTCAATCACTGCGCCGTTGACGACTTCGGAAGCCAGAGAACCGCCCAGCACGGGCCGTGACTCAAAAAGCGTGTACTCCACCGGCTCACCGGCGGTGCGCGCTTTCTCAAGTTCATAGGCAGCGGCCAGGCCTGCAATGCCGCCACCGATGATCGCTATCCGCATTTGCGACATGACCTCACCATGAGAATAGTCCGGGAATCGGCTTGCTTGAAAGGGAATCGGACCATCCCGTGCTAATACCCTTGCATGAATAGAATCAAGGCGCAGGGTGCGTGCTGAATGTGATCTATATCACCAGACGGGCGGCTTGGCAGCGGTCGGCTGGTCGTGGATTTTGGGGATGGCGCTGGCCGTGACTTCGGTGGCGATTGTCTTCAGCCGTTTCAGGATGGAGACGGTCGCGGCGCGGCATTGAAGCGGTTCCAGGATCACTGCTCTTCGGAGCCGGTACCGTTAAGTCGTCCCGCCCCCAAGGAGGGACGACCTCGCACAGAAGCTCGAAAGAGAGCGTATATCCTGGAACCGCTCTGATATAAACTGCGCATCAGTCCAGGTAATTTGATGCGCTCTGTCATCCAGGTATCCCGTGTCCGCAAGAGCTATGGCAGCACGGTTGCCGTGGCAGAGGCCACCTTTGAAGTTTACGAGGGCGAGATCTTTGGCCTGATCGGGCCAAACGGCGCCGGAAAAACCACCACAATGGAGTGCATCGAGGGGCTGCGCAAGCCGGATTCCGGCTCCATCGCGGTTCTGGGCCTCGATCCCTTCCGCGATGTGTACAAACTGCAGAACCGCATCGGCGTGCAGTTGCAGCAGGCGCAGTTGCAAAAGCGAATTAAGGTGTGGGAGGCCGTGGACCTGTGGGCTTCGCTTTACCGGAAGAAGACGGCTGACGGCGATCGGCTGCTGGATCAGCTCGGCCTTTCAGACAAGCGCAATGCATGGTTCATGAATCTCTCCGGCGGCCAGAAGCAGCGGCTGTTCATTGCCCTAGCGCTCATCAACGATCCAGAAGTGGTGTTTCTTGACGAGCTGACAACCGGGCTCGATCCTCAGTCGCGCCGCGCCATCTGGGACCTGGTGCGCGGAATCCGCGAGCGGGGAAAGACGGTCTTTTTGACCACTCACTTGATGGAAGAGGCCGAACGGCTGTGCGACCGCGTAGCCATCATGGAGCACGGGCGCATTATCGATATCGACACGCCCGCGAACCTGGTGCTGCGGCACTGCCCTGAAAGAACGGTCGTGCTCGATGTCAGCGATCAAGATACCGCTGAGCGCGCCGCGGAACGCTTCAAGACGATCGCATGCGTTCAAAGCGTGGAACGTGACGGAAATCAACTTACGATTAGCGGGCGCGGCGATCTGGTGACTGAGGTGATTCACTGCCTGTCTGAGAATCGGGTGCGAGTGACCGATTTTCGTGCCATACTGCCTAACCTTGAAGATGTTTTTCTCAAGCTGACCGGGCGCTCAATTCGCGAGTAGGAAGAATTACGATGCTGCGTGGCCTTTGGAAACTGACCTGGATCGAGACCAAGATCTTTTTGCGCGAGCCGCTGGGCGCGATCGGAACGATCATCGTGCCGGTGCTGGTGTTTGTCCTGGTTGGCAGGGCGATCGCGACAAAGGCGCAGGCGCCTTCGATGAGCAATTTTGCGCGGGTGGGTCTGCCCGTGATGGTGACGATTCTGATTGTGATCAGCACCGTAATATCGCTCGTGACGATCATTTCAATCTACCGCGAGGGCGGCATACTGAAGCGGCTGCGGGCCACGCCGCTGCGACCGCAAACTATTTTGAGTGCGCACGTGCTGGTAAAGCTGCTGCTAACGGCAGCGTCGCTGCTATTGATGTTTCTGGCGGGCAGGCGCTACATTCCGCCGGGCGTCCATCCGCCCATCTTCTCCTTCGCCATTGCCCTGGCCATCAGCACCTGGAGCCTGCTGTCGATCGGTTTCTTTATCGCCAGCATCGTTCCTACGGCGCGTTTCGCGCAGCCCATCGGAGCGGTGGTGTTGTATCCCATGGTCGGGCTCTCGGGATTGTTTGTGCCTGTCGCATCATTCCCACCCGCGCTGCGCACGCTGGCGCACGCCTTGCCGATGACCTATGCCGTGAACCTGCTGCAAGGCATCTGGATCGGCGACCCCTGGTCGGCCCACATTTGGGATGTGGCCGCTTTGGTCGGGTTCTTTGTGGTGTTTACGGCGATATCGACCAAGACTTTTCGCTGGGAGTAGTGGGTGGCGGGCTGCCGCGTTCAACATTCAAAGTAATTGAATATTGAATACCCCAAAATCGAACAAAAACTTCGGTGGCGCAAGAATCAGGCCCGAATCCTTTCTGGATTCGGGCCTGAGTCGTTCTGGGGGGTGACTTGTAGAAACTATTACAGCGTGACCAGATGCTCGGCCGGGGCCCATTGGTTGAAGGCTTCGGCTTTTTGCTCGAGCTCGGGGTCCCAGTTTTTGGGCTGGTAGATGCAGCAGGGCTCCTGCGCGAGCGGGTCGCCGGTGAGGGCGTAGGCGCGGGCGCGGCTGCCGCCGCAGATCTCTTTGAACTCGCATGCGCCGCACTTGCCCTCTAGCTGCTTGGTGTCGCGCAGGGCTTTGAAGATGGGCGCGTTGCGGTAGATGTCTGCCAGCGGGGTTTCGCGAATGTTGCCGGCGTGGATGGGCAGGAATCCGCTGGGGTAGACGTTGCCCGTGTGCGAGATGAACATGAAGCCCTTGCCGTCGTTGACGCGGCGCGTGGCCCAACTGTGGTTGCGGGTTGCGGCGTCGGTGGTGGGTGCGCCGGGATCGTAGGCGGCGGTCGTGGACGCCCGCGCGACAACCGGGCTGGAGCCCGGCGCTACTGCGCCTGGGTGACCGTGACCGTGGCCCATCTTGCGCTCTTCGAGGTTGTGCTGGAGCAGGTAACGGCGGTAGTGCATGGCCTCAGTGGTCTTGATCTGGAAGTTGGCGCGCTGCGAGAGCTCGTAGATTTTGCCGAAGACGCGCTCGAAATCCTCGCCGCTGAGCAGGTCGTCAAGCTGGCCGCGGCCCACGGGAACCAGGAAGAAGACGTTCCACATGACGATGTTGAGCTTCTCGAACAGATTGCAGAGGTTATCGAGGTCGTGGGCGTTGTGGCGGCTGATGGTGGTGTGCACCTGGATGGGAATGCCGGCCTCGCCGGCCCACTCGATGGCCTGGATGGTGCGGGCGTAGGCGCCGGGCAATCCGCGGAAAGTGTCGTGAATCTCGGGGGATGAACCGTCGAGCGAGATGCCGAGCCGCACCAGGCCCGCCTCTTTGAGCTTGAAGATGGCTTCGCGCGTCAATAGGGGGGTGGCGCTGGGGGTGAGCGCGATTTGAACGCCTTTCGATGCCCCGTAGCGGATAAGGTCGAAAACATCGGGCCGCTTGAGCGGGTCGCCGCCGGTGAAGACGAAAATGGGAATGTGCATGGCGGCAATCTGATCGATCAGGTTCTTGCCCTCTTCGTGTGATAGCTGGTCGGGGTGCGCGATGGGTTGCGCGGCCGCGCGGCAGTGCTTGCAGGCCAGGTCGCAGGACTGGGTGACTTCCCAGATGGCCAGGAATGGGGATTCGTCGTAGTCGATTCCGCCGCGGGCGGGAATATTGTGCATCATCGGCTGCATGAGGCCTCCTTTGGAATCGCAGCGAGCCGGGCGGGGAAGCGGGTTCACAGGCCGGGAAAGAGAAGAATCGATTGAAGAAAAACCCGATTGCTGCCGAAAGGTTAGGCAGCGCCTCAACCGAAGATCGTTCTCTAAAGGGCCACGATTCGCATTCAGAAGATCAGGGATTGAGGGGCTTTGGATGTGATTGGGATCACTCGACGAGGAATTCAATAACTCCAGATGTCCCGAGAGGCTGGACAAAATCCGGAGTTAGGGACAAAATCAGGCAACGGACGACGACGTGCAGCGGTGCGTCAGCCTGGCGGGAAGCGAGATTCAGAACCCCAAGAGGCGCCGTAAGGCGGACCGAATTGAGTGAGTAGAATCACGTCGTCATGTGCGACAGGACACCGCCGCAGAAGAAACAAACTGCGATAGTTTCAAAAAGCCTCTCAGGAGGTTTCCATGGACGCTCCATTGAAGCAGGGTTGGACCAAACCCTCCACTATCCTCTTTGCCGCCGAAAGCCCCGCCAACGAGAAAGCCTTTTCGTACGCCCTTGCGCAGGCCGTCGAGTTCGGCGCCAATCTCATCGTCTTCCATGCTTATGACACGCTGGTAGTGGCGTCCTCTGAGACCTCGGGCATCCGCTATTATGACTACGCCGCCGCCGCGCGCACTGAAAAACAACAACTTGAGCCTTTGGCCGAGCGTGTCCGCGAGGCGGGCCTGCGGTGCGAGGTGGTGGTGCGTCCCGGGCTGCCGGCCGACCAGATTCTGGCCTTCAGCCGCGAGCGCGAAGTTGACCGCATCGTAATGGGAACGCACTCGCCCGGACCGATCGGCAAGCTGCTGGTGGGTTCGGTGGCCGAGGCGGTATTGCGAACCTCGAAGGTTCCGGTGTTTGTTGTGGGACCGGATGTGGTGGATGGCGCTTACCGCAAGTTTGCGACACGGTCGATTTTGTGCGCCGCAAGCCTGAATGAATCGAGCAGCATGGTTGCAGCGTTTGCAGCCGAACTGGCTGTCCAGCACCAGGCGCGGCTGATTCTGCAGCACGTGATCAGGCCACAGGATCGCGCGGAGTTTTTGGCCGGCCGCTCGCTCGACGATGTCGAGACTGAAATGCTGGCCCTGGTTCCAGCCAGGCTGCAGGACAAAATCGACATCCAGACAATCGTGGTGCCCGGCGACCCGACTGAAGAGCTGCTCTACCAGAGCCGCGCTCAACAGGCCGACCTGATTGTGCTGGGCGCACAGGGCGCATCGGCTTTCGCCGCTGTCACGCGGCACGGCGTCGTGTACAAGGTTCTGGCCCACGCCTCGTGCCCGGTCATCACGCTTTCCCCGGTGGTGCTGGCCGAGGGGGGAGCCACGGACGAGCAGACCAAGGCCAAAGAAGCTTACATGGCGGGCGTTTTCTAGAGATCATCCGCAGCCGCCACATCTGAGCAATCGAACAAGATGGACAAAATGAACGAGAGAGGCCACACCTGAAGAAGCGGGTGTGGCCTCTGCTTTGTAGCGCGGCAACGCGCATCAAATTACCCTGAGCAACAGCAGAATCACGATGATGGTGAGTATGAGGCTGAGGGCGCCTCCGCCGTAGTAGCCCCACCCTGGCCCCATGCGGTACCCGCCATAACCCGTTCCAAAAATCAGCAGGATGAGAATGATGATCAACAACATTTCGTTCTCCTTTGAGCCGCTGCGTTCAGTCACGCGCGGCCGCATAAACCTGCTGCTGTGATGCCGAATTTCTGGGCCGCGGCTACTTGAGAGATTGAACGAATTGCCTGCAAATCAAGCACTTCGCGGCGATGCGCGCAATCTCATAGCGGTTGTACCGGGCCGCTGTTTCGCCTTCATGCAATCGCTGTGCGTATCGATTCACTCGATCCGTATACTCTCTTGCGCTCGGAACAACCCGCCCGGTCACCATGGCGTCAAAGGTTGAGTGTTTAGTAACGCGCATCAGGAGGCGTGAAATGCTCTGGACAATTTTTGTAATCCTGCTTGTGCTGTGGTTATTGGGAGTGGTTTCGTCGTACACACTCGGCGGATTCATCCACATCCTGCTGGTGATCGCGTTAGTTGTTTTGGTGATCCAGCTGATGAGCGGGCGCAGGCCGGTTGTTTAAGAACGCTGTTCGACAGTGCTCGTCGCGCAAGCGAAGAGTCTCTCTCGGCAACTGCCAGATACAGGAACGTTAGATAAACGCTAGATAAACCGAAATGAAATCCACGGAGGTGGAGTTATGGATAAGGACCAGGTAAAAGGTGCAATCAACGATGCGGCAGGACGTGCGAAGCGCCAGGTAGGTGAGTGGACCGGCGACACGAATGCCCAGGTGGAAGGCGCCGCCCAGCAAATGAAGGGCAAGGCACAGAAGGCCGTGGGCGCCGTGAAGGATGCGGCTCGCGATGCCAAGAACGACGCCGACCGCGAACGCCAGATGGTGAACGAGCACGCAACCGATAAGGAAATGGAGCGCGAGCACGCCCACAACCATCGCTAGGTTTCGACGTTTTAACCTGATCGGGGCGGACGTGGAGATTTAAGGGTTCGGGGACGATGCGAGCCTGAGGTTAAATCTCTGCTACCGCCCCGATTTCTGTCTGGGCCAGAGCAAACGCTCGAAGGTGAGATTCTAGGCGCAATAGCAATCTTGCGCCGCCCCTTACGGGGCTCCCAGGTTTTTTCGGCTGCTTTCCCAGCGTTGAAACGCTGGGCTAACATCCATTGCGCCTACGGCGCGGTGCGATCAGAACTGCTGAAGTCAATGGCAACTCTTCATGCGATTTGCCTGGTCTTGGGGCTCAAGGCCGGGCTGAGAAATGAGGAATGCGCTATACTGGGCGCGTAGAGCGTTTTTTGCGCTCCCCGAATCGAGGTGCGTCTTCCGCAGGGACTCCGGTTCACTGACGCTCGACGTTCCGCCATCGGAAACTACACGGTGGCGCGCAGTAGCTCGCGTGCTCCGAAGTCCGGTGGATGCTGTTGGTTGCGCCCTCCTTCCAGCCTCCTGTTCCCTATGCGGCTCCCCCTTGCCGCGGCTTTCCTCCGTTCCAATTTGCGATCTTTGCTGGGCCGGAATTCCCGTGCTCAATGGCGTTGGCTGCTCGCGCTGCGGCGATACGCTCGACCGGGAGGGCTACTCAAGCCTTTGCCGCGCCTGCCGCATGGCTCCCCCACCGTTCACAAAGGCTGTGGCCTATGGGCTTTACGAAGGCGGCATGCGCGAGGCGATCCACGCGCTTAAGTACACCCGGCTGCATCCAGCTGCGAAGGTGCTGGGCGGAATGCTGGCGCGGGCCATCGCCAAACTCGCCGGTGAAGCTCCCGCGGAGATGCTGGTGGTTCCGGTGCCATTGCATCGCAGCAAATATAGCCAGCGTGGATTCAACCAGGCGCGCGCGCTGGCCGAAGAGGCGCTGAAGAAGTTGAGCAAGACGCATCCCGCGTGGCAGCTCACCCTTGCCCCCACTACGCTGCTGCGGTTGCGGTCGACTGAGAGCCAGGCCGGGCTGACTCCGCGCCAGCGGCGCCAGAATGTGCGCGGCGCGTTCTCAGTTGGGGACAACGCTCAAGTGACGGCAAAGCACATCTTATTGATTGACGACATTCTGACCACGGGCGCCACGGCGCGCGCAGCAGCGCAGGCACTCGCGAAGGCCGGCGCAGCATCGGTGTGGGTAGCTACGCTGGCCCGTGCGCAACGGCACGGCGCGCCCGACGGGCAACGGCCGGACGCCGACGAAAGTGATGGGAACGTGGAAAGCGGAATCAGCACGGATTTGGTGAACACAGATTCGGTGAACAAGGATTTCTAACGCAATTTTGAACCAGGCACGGCAAGCAGAACGGGGCTAAGAAAAACAAGTAAGGACGCGAACGCTAACGACTGATCGGGATTGATTTATACGGACGACAAACGATTCTTAATACGAGGGAAAACGATGTCGCTGGGTAAAGCCATGATTCATGCTCGCAAGCAAAAAGCGATTGCCAAAGCCGCGGCGATGGCCACCGAACACGCGGCCGGCACGTACACTGCTCAGTCAACCCACATTCTGCAAATGCCGGTGCTGGTGCTGAACGCGTCGTATGAGCCCATCAACATTTGCGGAGCGCGGCGCGCACTGGTGCTGGTTCTGAAGGGAATTGCGCGCACTGAAGAAGAGCACGGCCTGACGCTGCACGCCCAGCGCAGCCACGTCCCCATGCCGTCGGTCATCCGGCTGCTGGAATACCGGCGCATTCCGCATCAGACGCGGGCCCTGTCGCGCAAAAATATCCTGCTGCGCGACCGCAACACCTGCCAGTATTGCGCCGAGACACTGCCGCCCAGCGAACTCACTCTCGATCATGTGATTCCGCGCTCGCGCGGAGGCAATTCCACCTGGGAAAATCTGGTGGCCTGCTGCCATGGCTGCAACCGGCACAAGGGCAACCGGATGCTGAATGAAATAGACGACATGATTCTGCTGCGCGAGCCGCGCCCATTCAGCCTGCACACCAGCCGCCAGATTATGCGCATGCTGGGTCGCAGCGACGATCGCTGGCGGAAGTATTTGTTCTATTAAGGGCGGCGGTACTAACGCAGTTAGGAAAAGACTGCCGGGCGCCACGCCTATAGAATGCAAGCAGGATTTTTGTGTACCGTAACTCTGGCGGGCGAGCGACTCGGCGCGACGCGCCAGGGAATAAGAGTTCACACTTGAGCAGGAACACTGTCGATAGCAGAATCGAATCGGATCGCATCACTCAGGCTATCTTTGAGCATGCTGCGCGCATCAGCCGCGAGAGCAGGATCGAAGAGCTTGCGCGCCTGAACGCGGATTTCGCGCGCGACCTTATCGGCGCCGATCGCTGCAGCCTGTGGCTTGTCGACAACGAGAAAAACCAGCTCTGGACCAAAGTCGCTCACGGCGTCGATCCGCTTTTCATCCAGATCGACCAGGGCCTGGTGGGCGCATGCGTTCGCGAGAACCAGGTCGTGATTGTGAACGATGTGGGCAGCGATCAACGCCACCTGCGTAACCTGAGCTCGGCGGGCGGCTACGTGACGCGGCAGGTTCTCTGCGTGCCCCTGGTTTGCGAGGGCAACGTGATCGGCGCGCTGCAATTGCTCAACAAACCCCAGGGATTTACCGAGGCCGACTCAAAGGTGCTGGGATTGCTGGCTCATTTCGCGGCCAGCGCCATCGACAGCGAACGCCTGCGCCAGGCTACCGAGTCAGCGCGAATGATGAAGCACGAATTAGTCCTGGCTCAGGAAGTGCAATCGAGTTTGCTGCCGCGTGGGCTGCCACCCCGCATAGCGGGCGTGGAATGCGCCGGCTACTGCCGCCCGGCCCAATCCATCGGCGGCGACTATTACGATCTGCTGCCGCTCGCAGACGGCCGGTTTGCGATGACGGCAGGCGATGTTTCGGGCAAGGGCATTCCAGCGGCGGTTATGATGGCCAGCATTCAAACACTGCTGCGCAGCCTGCTGCGGCGCGGCAACGCCGATCTCGGCCAGATTTTTAACGACCTTAACCGCACCCTTTGCGAGTGCTCCACCCCGGAGCGCTACTCCACGCTCTTCTGCGCCATCGTTTCCGCCGACCGCTCGGGAATCTTCTATGTGAACGCAGGCCACGTCTGGCCGTACCTGGTGCGCGCCAATGGCGCGGTTGAACGGCTGGAAGAGAGCGAGCTTCCCGTCGCTTTTTTGCCCGCGCTCAACTATCAGCAGCTCTGGTTTCCGCTGGCGGCCGGAGACACGCTGGTGGTGGTTTCAGATGGCATTACCGAAGCGACCAACCCCAGCGGCGAATTGTGGCAAGACAGCGGCGTCGAGAGCGCGCTGGAAGAGCATGGCCGCGCTCCACTGCAAGAATTGCCCGCACTGCTCACCGAAGCCGCCGACCGCTTCGCCAACGGCGCAGAACAACACGACGACATGACCGTGGCGGCGCTGCGAATTCTGTAATCCGGAAATAGGCAAGCCTGTGCCCCATTCATCGCAGTTTTATTGATGAGTGGGCGGCGAGTTCCTGCCGTCCACTCCGACTCGATTTCAACGACTCCGCTGGGACCTTGCACGAAGACCCGCTCATCGCGATAATGCCGCGATGAACGGGGCACAGCTTCCGATATCAGGTGGAGCGGGCCGGCTTTCAGCGAATTCTTCGCCGGGAGTTCCGGCCATCGTGTTATAGGTTGCAAAGGCTCATCCGATTCCTGCTCAGATGATTAAGAAGCTTCTCCTACTTCTGTTACTGCTCGCGCCGATCCTGTGCGGCTTTGCGCGCGCGCAGAGCTTCGAGATCCTGAACCGCAACGTGCGTGTCGAGCCCATCGACGGGCTGTGGCGCTTCAATACCGGCGATGACCCCGCATGGGCTGACCCCGGGTTTGACGACTCGCAATGGCCTCTGCTCGAGACCGGTAAAAGCTGGAGCGATCAGGGCTACCCCGACTACTACGGCTACGCCTGGTACCGCATTCGCGTGAAGCTGCCCGCGAACTCCGGGCCGCTGGCAATCGAGCTCGGAAAATTCTATACGTCCGCTGAGGTGTACGTGGATGGCAAGCTGGCCGGAACCATCGGCCGCATGCGCCCCACGCCCGAATGGGACTTTCAGGCTGGCAACAACGTGGTGCCGTTGCCCACGGGCACAGCCGGCTCAGTTGAAATCGCCGTCCGCATGTGGGAGTTCCGCATCATTGCGCATTACCGCCCCGGCGGATTCCTCGAGCACCCCCGCATCGGCCCGCTCGACGACCTGGTGCAGGCAGACTTCTCAACCCGGGCTCGCTTCTTCGCCAGGAACCTCCTCGATCTCGCGGTAGACAGCCTTGCCGCTTGCCTCGGCCTGTTCAGCCTTGCACTGTTTCTAATGCGCCGCCGCGCCACCGAATACGCCTGGGCCGCGCTCTGGTTGTTCAGTTACGCGCTCAGCAGGGCTGGAAAATGGATTGCGGTTCTGGCGGGCAGCCCGGTGCTTTTCACCCAGGGATTCACCGACGCTTTCCTGCTGGCCACACTTTTTCTCTTTTGCCTGCTCTTCGTCTGGCGCTTTCTCGCCTTGCGAACTGACAATCTGCTGCGTACCGGCATCGTGCTTGCTTTACTTCTGTTCCCGGAATACCTGCTCATACAAGTGCGCTGGTTGACCGTCACCCAGGCGCACACCATTTGGTTCTTCCTCGTCCTCGGAATTACAGTCATCATCTTTCTGCGGCTGTTCCGGTCGGCCCGCGCAGGCAACTATGAAGCCCGGCTTCTGCTCGTCCCCTTTTTGCTCATGATGGGCGCTGAGGATGCAAACCAGGTCGCATGGGTCCTGTTCAGTTTCCGCATCGTCCCTGTTCCGCCGCTCATCCTCGGCCAGTTTGGGCTCTTCACCGTCTACTGGTACAACCCCTGCGACCTGCTGGCTCTGCTGGCTCTCGGTCTCGCCCTGGTGCTTCGTTTCACGCGCTCGGCAGAACGCGACGAGCGCTTGTCTGCCGAACTCGACGCCGCCCGCAGCATCCAGGCGCAACTGGTCCCTCTCAACCTTCCCGCGGTTATGAATCTCCGGTTTGACGCCGCCTATCGGCCCGCTGCGGAGGTTGGCGGCGACTTCTACCAGGTCATTCCGCAGCGCTCGGGGTCGACGCTCATTGTTGTAGGCGACGTGAGCGGCAAGGGCCTGAAGGCCGCCATGACCGGCACTCTCGCCATCGGCGCGCTCCGTTCACTCGCCCATGAGGAACTTTCGCCGGCGCAAATTCTCACTCGCCTCAACGACCAATTCGCCGCGGCCAGCGACGGCGGATTCATTACCTGTCTCTGCGCTCGCATCGGGGCGGACGGCAATCTCATCCTTGCCAATGCCGGTCACCTCGCCCCCTATCGCAATGGCGAAGAAATCGAACTCGAATCCGGTTTGCCGCTAGGGATCGCTCCAGGCGTCACCTACTGCGAATCCACCATCTGCCTCGCGCCAAACGATCAGCTCACCTTCCTCTCGGACGGCGTCATCGAAGCCCGAAACCCGCAAGGCGAGCTCTTCGGCTTCGACCGCACCGCCGCCATCAGTGGCCAGTCAGCCGACGAAATCGCAAAAACAGCGGAGCTGTTCGGCCAGGAAGACGACATTACCGTCCTCACCCTCGCCTTCGCTCCCGTGGAGGTGCTTCGTGCGTAGGTTAACTGGTCCGCTGCGATTATTCGCAGGAATCCTGCTGCTGGCGCCCGCGACCCTTGCTCAGCCGCCCGCGCCGCCGCAACCGGTCATCACCCTGCCCGAGTCGAGCTGCGTCGTCCACTCCGGCGACGACCCCGCGTGGGCCGCGACCGATATCGACACCTCCGGCTGGCAGCCTCTTTCACAATTCAGCCCCTCCGGCAAAGACACCGTCTTCTGGGTCCGCTGCAACACCAGCCAGGACCTCGCGGCCCTGCCCGACCCCGCCGTCCAGGTGCTCGAAGTCTACGCGGGACGGGTCTGGGTCAACGGTCAACCGGCCGGCGTCATCGATTACCACAACGGCGACGCCACGCGCGGAACTACGGCAGGATTAACCTTCGCCCTGCCCTCTTCCGCCGCAGGTCATGTTCAATCGATTGCCATTCGCTGCATGCTTACGCACGCTGGCTGGATCCACTCCTTTCAGCCGGCCCTCGTCCGCCTCGGCATCCGCGAATCGCTCATCGACTATCAGGTGGTAGAGGAGCATCATTTCACCGACGGTCTGCTTCCCGCCTACTCCCTCTTTTTGCTCGTAGGCGCCTCCGGGCTTTTCCTGCTCGGCCTTTATTTCTACGACCGCTCACAGCGCCCCGCGCTCTGGCTTGCCCTCTATTGCGTGTCGATCGGGCTCTTTCGAGTCAGTTCTTATGTCACCTCTCTGACGTCGTCCACTCCAGAGGCCGTCATGATGCTGTGGACGACCTTGTCTACCTTCGACAACTGGTTTGCCGTTTTGTTTTTCTTTTCCATCGCGCAACGGCGCATACCCAGGATTTATTGGATCGTCTTTGCGGCCATCTGTTTCTTCGTGATCGGAAACAACCTGGTCCTGATCCTTCCGGCACGGTGGGCGCTGCCCCTCTCGCTATTTATGGATCAAACCCATGGCCCAACCCATATAGTCGAGAGTTTCGCCTACACCGCCCCGCTGGTTGCGTTCTGGCCGCTCAACCGCCTTCGCGGCCAGCGCAGAACTCTTCTTATCGTCTGTCTGCTATGGTCTGCAACTGAGTTTCTCTGGACTTTCCAGGGCTATTTGTTCCATCTGCGATGGACCAGCCCGATCCAGAATTTCGTGGCGCTGGCGAATTTGGTGGTCATCGCCGCGCTCGTGGCAATCATCTTCGGGAATCAGCGAGCGGTGGCGCTGGAACGCGCGCGGCTGAACACCGAAATCGAAGCCGCCCGCCAGATCCAGAACCAGCTCGTTCCTGCGGCCCTGCCCACTCTGCCCGGCATCCGCCTCGACTCGGTTTATCTTCCCGCGGCTGAAGTCGGCGGCGATCTCTACCAGATCTTCCCGCGGCCCGGGGGCTCCGCGCTCATTGTCATCGGCGATGTGAGCGGCAAGGGCCTGAAAGCCGCCATGACCGGAACCTTCGTCCTCGGCGGCCTCCGCTCTTTGACCCAGGAGGATTTGTCTCCCGCACAGATGCTCTCCCGCCTGAATACTCAACTCGCCGCCTCTTCTGACGGCGGCTTTGTCACCTGCCTCTGCGCCCACATCGCGCCCGAAGGCAGGCTCACGCTCGCCAATGCCGGGCATCTCGCGCCCTATCGCAATGGCGAAGAAATTCAACTCGAATCCGGTCTGCCCCTCGGCATCGCACCAGGCGCCACCTACTGCGAATCCACCATCTGCCTCGCGCCGAACGATCAGCTCACATTCCTCTCCGACGGCGTCATCGAAGCCCGAAACCCGCAAGGCGAGCTCTTCGGCTTCGACCGCACCGCCGCCATCAGCGGCCAATCAGCCGGCCAAATCGCTAAAGCAGCAGAGCTGTTCGGCCAGGAAGACGACATCACGGTGCTGACTGTGAGCTTTGTTCCCGCATAGATACTTCACGGTTGATGTCGACGAGCGCAAAGACGCCGGGTATATGCAACATCCCGGAGGAAGCAGGGGCATTCATGCCCCTGAACTCGCACATTCTTTTCGACGACGCCTTTAGGCGCGGGTATTCGTCACCGCTCAACGGAGCTGAACTTCTCGCTCAACTCCCGGCCGGGAGCAAGGTAAAGCAGCTTGTCCGGTTGGCCATCCGCGTAGGCGGTGGCCCCGGCAGCACTGAAGAAAAACAAGGCCGCGATCCCAGTCCCCGCCGCACAAACGGGGCAGGCCGCCGCCAGCACGACCGTTGCCCAGATTGATGCACCCAATCCGCCGTTGAACCCAATCCACAACGGAAGCCTCAATCCCTCATCACCAGGCAGGATGAGCGCGATCACTTCCTGTGCGAAATAGGTCCGTGAGCCGCCAAAGGCTCGGGAGCAGACAAGCTTGTCTGGCGTGAAGGATCGAATGTGACAAGTTTGCCTGTGGTCGGGACTGTCGACGGTAAAAACAAGGAGCTTGCCCCTGGAAGGGCCGGTCAAATGCGCGGCTTGCCAGCTGCTGTGATCGTTGAGGGGCGCCGCGAACGAAGTTGAGCTCTGAGAGTAGACCATCGTCGTAGTAACAACCACGATCGCAATCAATGCGAAAACGCTGCGGATAATTCGATGCTTCATGGACGGTCTCCTTAACTTGCACTGTGTCCATGAGACATGGAGATGCGCCTCCGCCGTGCCGAGCCTGGGACAGTTCCGCGTGTGTCACATCCTCAAAAGAGGATCGACGCCATAAACTTGATGCAGAGTGATCGACGCAATCGCCATGCCACTCCGAATCAAGCCGTACCTCGAACAGCAAGCCGAGCAGCAGGCCCGCGACAGCCAGCGCCAGCTAGCCCGCCGCAACCAGGTCTTCGGCCTCCTCATCGTCGCGGCCCTCATCTGCGCCTGGTGGCTCTTTCACACCAATCCCAAATGGATCTTCCCCACCGGTTGGTGGCGTCCATGAGCCCTGCGCGTAGGCCCGCACTTATCCCTGCCGCTCCACTTATTCACTCCTTCACCCCTTCACTCTCTCTCTGCCGCTTTGCATGCAATTACCTCTACTTGCGCTACATTGAGTACGGACATTGAATCTCACCTGAACTTCGGGACCACCGGCCTGAGCGCAAGTTGCTTTGTTTCTTATTTTTGCAGGCAAGTGCTTTGTTTTCCTATTTTTATGCCGACATCAATGGCCTAACCAGCTGAAAACAGTATTTTTATCTGCAGAGATAGGGGGGATGCCCCCCGGCCTGACCCGCAAAACGTGACCACGCCATCCAACCCGCCGCACCAACCCCACGAGCCACTGGCCGTAATCATTCTCGGCCCCACCGGCAGCGGCAAAACGGCGCTCTCTCTGGCCCTCGCCCAGCGCTTCAATGGCGAAATCGTCAGTTGCGATTCGGTGGCCGTCTATCGCGGCATGGAACTGGGCACGGCCAAGCCCACTCCCGAAGAACGCGCCCTCATCCCCCACCACCTCATCGACGTCGCCAACCCCGACGAGCCGTACACCGCCGGCACTTACTCTCGCCTTGCCCGTGAGTCGCTCCAAAGAATAAAAGCGCGTGAGCGCCTGCCAATCGTCACGGGAGGAACCGGCCTCTACCTGCGCGCGCTCACTGAAGGCCTCTTCGCCGGACCAGAGCGGCAAGAACCGTTACGGGCACGGCTCAAGTCCAAAGCGCAAAAGCGCGGGAGCGCTTGGCTGCATCGCATGCTGGCCCGCCTCGATCCCCAATCCGCCGCGCGCATCCACGCCAACGATACGCCCAAGCTCATTCGCGCCCTTGAGGTTTGCTTTGCAAGCCGGTCGCCCCTCTCCACGCTCCTCCAAAACGAGGGGAGAAACCGCGATCCTCTCACCGGCTTCCGCCTGCTCCGCATCGGCCTCAACCCGCCGCGCGCCGCTCTTTACGACCGCCTAAACCGCCGCTGCGCCGAAATGTTCGCCGCAGGCCTGGTGGATGAAACCCGCGTCCTGCTCGCCCACTACGGCCCTGTCAAAGCCCTCGACTCGCTCGGATACAGGCAGGCACTCCAGGTGATTAACGGCGAAGTTGATCTGCCTAGCGCAATGGCCGCCGCCCAGCAGGGCCATCGCAACTACGCCAAGCGCCAGCTAACCTGGTTCCGTCGCGAGCCAAACGTGCACTGGATCGAGCGCTTCGGCGATGATGCCGAAACTTTCCATGCTGCGACGGAACTTGTAGCGAGCCAACTCAACCCCTGCGCAGCCCGCCATTTAAACTAACCATGATTGCGGCGTTTCCCCTCGCGCTGGAACGCCCGGAACGGAGCACCTGTGCCAGAAACGAATGCAGACACCATCTACGACGTAGCAGTAATCGGCGGAGGCCCCGCTGGCTACACAGCCGCCATCCGCGGCGCAGAGTACGGCCTCAAGGTAGCGCTCATCGACGCCAGTCCCAGCCTCGGCGGCACCTGCCTCCATGTGGGCTGCATCCCCGCCAAGGCCCTGCTCTTCAACGCCGAGCTGTGGGACTACTTGAAAGACGCCGCCGACTACGGCATTGCTAACGTCGATGCGCGCTCTCTCGACTGGGCCGCCGTGCAAACGCGCAAGAACTCCATCATCACTCGCCACGTCAAGGGACTCGAGTTCCTGATGAAGAAGCACAAGATCGCCGTCATCTCCGGCTACGGCCGCCTTACCGGGTCGGCAGTCAACGGCATCCACACCGTCGACGTTGACACCGCCGGCACAAAATCCCAGGTCCAGGCAAAAAACATTCTTCTCGCCACGGGCTCAGCGGCCAAGCTGCTCCCCGGCCTCACCGCAGGCGATCGCATTCTCACCAATATCGAAATCCTCTCGCTGCCCCAGGCGCCCAAGTCGCTCATCATCATCGGCGCGGGCGCAGTCGGCGTCGAGTTCGCCTCCATCTTTCGCAGCTTCGGCGCGGAAATCACACTCGTGGAATTTCTGCCGCGGATGGTCCCCGTTGAAGACGAGGAAATTTCGAAAGAACTTTCGCGCGTCTTCCGCAAGCGCGGCATCGACATCAACGTCGGCGCAAAGGTCGAAAAGGTTGAGCTCACTGAATCCGGCGTCAAAGTAACGTGGACCGCGTCGAACGGGAAAGTTCAGGAGAAAGAAGCTGAGAAAGTTCTCGTAGCCGTAGGCCGCGCACCGCAGACCGCCGATGTGGGAATCGACAAAACCCGCATTGAGCTCGACCGCGGTTTTGTGAAAGTGAGTGACACGCAGGAAACCGCCGAGCCCGGCATCTACGCCATCGGCGACATTGTTGCCGGCCTGCCGCAGCTTGCCCATGTTGGCGCCATGAGCGGCATGGTAGCGATGGCGAAGATCGCCGGCCGGTATTACAAACCAGTGCGTCGCGACCGCATTCCCAGCTGCACCTACACTGAGCCGCAGATCGGCTCTGTGGGTCTGACTGAGGCTCAGTCCAAAGAGAAAGGGTTGGAAACCAAAATCGGCAAGTTCCCCTTCGCCGGCAACTCCAAGGCCACCATCGTCGGCAGCCACGACGGCTTCGTCAAGATTGTGGCCGATGCAAAGTACGGCGAAATCCTCGGCGTCCACATCATCGGCCCGCAGGCAACAGAGCTCATCGCCGAGGCCGTAGCCGTCATGACCCTCGAAGGCACCGTCGACGAGCTCATGTTCACCATCCACGCCCACCCCACACTCAGCGAGTCGCTGCTCGACGCCTACGGCGCAGTTGAAGGCATGGCGATTAACGCGTAGAACCGCACTCATGAGTAACTTTGTGAAAGGGTACGAATTCAGAGCTTGCTGAAAGAATCTGCGCCGGGGAGGTTTTGTATCAGTCCGCCACCGGTGTCTCCGACCCGCGATGGATGAAACGGGTGTCGAGTGTCGTAGAGTGTTGTTGTGCGGTCGGCACAGAGGTCGGCCATTCCCTGGTGCAGAAGAGCCC
>Ga0182016_10001399_pt1 | contig 29429 bp, 36 predicted proteins | sample 712S2MmetaG_FD_120491 | JGI IMG/M metagenome (GOLD analysis project Ga0182016, IMG submission 120491) | Permafrost microbial communities from Stordalen Mire, Sweden - 712S2M metaG | ecosystem: Environmental > Terrestrial > Soil > Wetlands > Permafrost | place: Sweden: Stordalen | collected...
CTACTTTCCGTTGTATTTTTTTTAATAACCATCACATCATTTATATGTTTATCAACAATATCATCGTCAGTGATATTATCATCAACTATTTCTTCATCAATTTCATCATATTGATTTTCTACATACACATCATTAAATTCATTTGTCGTTTTGATTTCCACAAACCTTGTATTAGGCTTATTGTCATTATAATTTAACGGAACTGTTGATTTGAAATATTTATGTGTTTTTTGTAATCTATATAAATTCTTATACATATCTGCCATATTATTCAACGATATATCTACATACTAACATTTTTTTCTTTTGTAATTATATTTTTCAATTTTATATACCCCCGGGGAATTCCCGGGGGTCATATATTTATTCAATCCATCTTTTTTCTCAGCCTTTTCCCGATCTTCAAGCAACTCTACCACGTCATCAACTTTATAGTCCAAACCTTTGGCTATTTCGTTTAATGTTTCATTCTTCTTCTTATTATTCCCAAGGAACATAATTTATCATTCTGAATCTTATTGTGATTCGATGTATCATATCCACTCATTTATATATTTTGTTTGTTTTTTTTGATTTGTTGCTATAATATCATCTTCAAGGTTTGACACAAATTTTATTTTATTAAATATAATATATATTAAAAGTAATGAATTCACTAATCATACATTTTTATAAAAATAAATTAAAAATACAAGTTGATGTTAATGTTAAATGGCATTTTAGAAGTGATATTCATAATGTTTTAAAAGTTACTGACAATAGTATTGAAGTATCATTTAATAATTTAATAAGTACATTCAGGAATATACCATTGTACATTGATGATGATTGTTATTGTGGTAAAGGTGAATTTTTATTGCCATTGCCCTTAATTGATAATCCACCCAAAACACTAAATGTAACAATAAATACAACAAATCCTATTATAATAAGTGGCATTGGCGTTGTGTATGATACTATAACATCAGAAGATCAATTTAATAAAATCTTTAGAAGATGTTATTTTATGACCAATAATTTTATCCAATATGAAAATATATATTTTGTATATCAACCGAATCATAAACAAATATTACAAGATATGATTAAACAATTCTATGATTTTTTCATGAACTGTAATAAATTTTTTGATATTGTTAATAAAAAAGTATATACACTCAATATAGTAACATCAAATGAACTGACAACTGGTGGTTTTGGAAATATTTCAAATGGTTGTTTTATATACACAAATCCAAATGATAATTATACAATAAATTTAACTAAAAACAAAGTAATATATCATGAATCATTCCATCATTTCAATCCTGGATTTGGTTTGACTGCTAAGAGTTATGAAGGTATGTGGTTTAGAGAAGGTTTTTGTGAATTCTTTTATGCTTACATTTTGTATGGTCTAAAATCAAAAGAATTCAAAAACTTCGTCGATGATCACCGCAAAGCATATAAAAGTAATAAATATAAAAATCTTACAAATCAAGATTTAGTAAATAAGTTGGAACATAATTTTAACGATGATGAGCTTCGAAATTTGCCTTATAGTCGTGGATGTATGTTTGCAGAATGGTTATATGAAAATAATCCAAATTTTTTGAATATCTATAAAAAAATCATAGTAGACATTAATAATGGAAGGAAATTTACTGAAGAGGAAATAGGGAAATTGTTAGATAGTAAACATTATAATGATTTTATTGTGAATGGAAATATTATTCCAATATTTTGATTAATTTTTATATTTTAATGTTATGAGATCAAGCCTATTAATTGTATTATGATCAGTCATTTAATTATGTAAATTGGTTCATAATATTATATCAAAGGCTTGATTCCTATTTGTTTACGTAATCTCCTAAAATTCGCGCCAAATATTGATTAGTATAATGAAAATATTAAATTGAAATCGATAGCTATATAATCGTTTTCATTTATTGCAATTATACATGTATTAATATCAACTTATTTTTTGTTATATTATTCGATATTTGTTTTTCTATTTTAAAACAATGTCATGATAAATCAAATTCTAATTCATAATATTTCTCTTTGTATATTAAATATGGTAACTCATATCCTCCCTGTTGTATTATTTCCTCTAATTCTATTTCATCGTCTAATTCTATATCTTCTTGATATAAATATATCATTGGATCATTTATATCATAATTTACTTCGCTATCTGAATCATTTTCGTGACCTCCTTCCATATTATAATCTTCATTAATATCATTATTATCATTATTATCGTCAATTAACCCTTGTCTTTCGAATTCTTTTTTTATATTTTCTTTCAATTGTATCATACCATTTAATCTACTAATTTTCTGTTTTTCTGTTTTTGGTTTGTTTATTTCATTCATAAATTCATAACATTTATCATATATTATTCTCATCTTTGGTACACTTATTTTGTAATATTCTTTTCTGTGTATATAGACATATCCAACAAGAACATCTTTTATTATTCTTTCTAACTTATCTATTTCGTTTGTTTCTATGTAATACAATACGTCTGCATGATCTGGTAATGAATTATTAATTACTTGCATTCGTGTTTTTAAATTTCCTGATTTACCCACTTTAATTAATTTTTTATCAACATGTTGTGGTCTCACTGCATACACAACACCTGTTGTTGGATACTTATCTTTTTTCATATTATTTTCCAATACTTTTATTCTATCCTTTAATTCTTTCATTTTGTCTCTCATTTTTTCATTCATTTGTAATAGTTTTTGTTTGTTCTTATCATCAACCGAATAAAAACCGAATTGTCTTATTAATGGCAATATTTTTGTTGTTAATAATTTTCTGAATTTTTTTGCTTTATTCATTCTGCTTCGTAATATTAATTCATACATACCAAATTCATTGATAAAAATCGTATTAGGTTGTAATCCTGGAAATATTTCTCTGTATGATTCATCAATATCTAGTATTCGAATTTTGTTCTCTTTTAATATATCTCTTTTAATTGTTTTCTTTGGATCTTTAATTTCTAGCATTTTTAATATATCTCTTACATTAAACCATGTGTTACCTTTTTTATCTATTATAAAATTTATATTGTCATCATCAAATTTAATCAAGTGATGTAATATATCAACAAATTCATCACCCATTTTTTTATTTATATCACTATGTATTAATGAATTAATAATTTACGTAATAATATTTCAACTTTTAGTAATAAACGTGGTGGGGGATCAGTTGTCCCCCACCTATTATATGTATAATTTACTATCTTCAACTATTTCATTCAATGTATTACTTTCTTCTTATCATGCATATAATATAATTCATTATTCTGAATCTTATTGCGCTTGGTTATTTTCCTTGAGCTTAATAGTAATCTCTTTGTATGATTTCTTTTGTTTAACCATCTTGAAAAATAATTTATTGTCTTCATCTGACCACTTCTTATTATGATTCGATATATCATATCTGCTCATTATATGTTATTTTGACATTATTATATTTTGCGTTAATGAATATATTAATGTATTGTTGTATTAGATAAGGCCTGGAAAGTGTAATACGATTAGTCATTTGAAGATGTAAAATAGTTCATAATATGATTTTCAAGGCGCGAAATAAATTAGTTACCTCATAACCTAAAATCGCCCCGAATATTGATTAACATAATGAAAATCTTAAATCGAGATCGATTAGTGTATAATTATAATCACCAATTGATAATTTTTACTTATTGAGGCCAATATATTTTTCGCTATATTGTCCAATATTTGTTATATTTATCTATCAACATAACTGTTCAATAATATCCACCAAAATCTATTAACGGACTGTGGAGAAAAGTCTGATATTTATGTGGCATATAAATTTAACATTTTTTGATAAACAAAACATTTCTGATATTTATATTGCACCTAATCGGACATTTGTTAATAAAAGGATAACAACTAAGGCATAATTTATGTTTACATTCTAACTGTATCCATCTTGTTTCATCTTCTGATGTACATATCATACAAATATCATTAATATCATATATTGACGCATTTTCATACAATTTACTCAATTTTGTTTCATTATTTGTGTTTAAATATTTTTTTATTATATCTTGTATATTACGTATTTTTGGTATCATCTTACCATTTTCATTAATGATTACATAATCACTGCACAATGTACACAACCACTCAGCAATTTCTTTGAAACCATTTAAACAACACCATTTGAATGTATAATTACCGTCTGTATATATGTTTATCCTCGCATTATTATCAGTATTTGATAACTCATATAACCATCGTACAATTTCTTTATGACCTTTTTCACAACTTAGTCTAAATGCAAAATCATCGTACGAATTTATGTTTATCTTTACATTTCCATCAACTTTAGAGAGATCATACAACCATTGTGCAATTTCTTTATGACCATGTGCACAACTCCATATGAATGCGTAATTATTGCATGCGTTTATGTTTATTTTTATATTACCATCTTCTTTGGAAAGCTCATACAACCATTGAACAACTTCTTTATGACCATTTGCACAACTACGTGTGAATGCATAATCATTGTCTGCATTTATGTTTATCTTAATATTATTATCAGTTTTAGATAAATCATACAACCATTGTGCAGTTTCTATGTGACCATTTTCACAACAACATCTGAATGCACAATCATCATTTGCATTTATGTTAACCTTGGTATTACTATCAGTCTTAGATAAATCATACAACCATTGAGCAATTTCTTTATAACCATTACTACTACTTAGTTTGAATGCATAATCATATTGTGCATTTATATTGACTTTAACATTACCATCAACCTTAGAGAGTTCATATAACCATTGAGCAATTTCAATATGACCATTTTCACAACTCTTTTTGAATGCATAATTATCTCTTAAATTGATATTTATCTTAATATTATTATCAGTCTTAGATAAATCATACAACCACTGAGCAATTTCTATATAACCATTTGTACAACTCCATATGAATGCATAATCATTGTTTGCATTTATATTAACCTTCGCATTACCATCAGTTTTAGATAAATCATACAACCATTGTGCAGTTTCTATATGACCTGTTGCACAACTTACTTTGAATACATAATCATTGTTTGCATTTATATTAACCTTCGTATTACCATCAATTTTAGATAAATCATACAACCACTGAGCAATTTCTATATAACCTGTTGCACAACTTACTTTGAATACATAATCATTGTTTGCATTTATATTTATTTTTGATTCATTATATATGGTTTTCATTGCATCTAAGTTTCCTTCTTGGCAATATTTAAGAAAATCATTATATTTATCCATATGTGTTGATGTTTTTTATTAATTTATTGTTATGTATTATAATTAGTATAATAAAAAATTGATTGTTCAAACTATTAATGAATCATAAACAAAATTGTATCCAGTAAATTTAAATCCAAATGGAATCACAAGATTTATTTACAGAAGATATTCATAACCTGGAATTTTGGGAAGAGGATCTATATGTACATAAAGATTTAAAAGAAAGAGTTAAAACAGTTGCCGACGGTACCTGGAAATGGTGTTCATTTCTTGATGTAAATAGAGAAGGGTGGCAATCCAATATATTTAGAGCGAAACTTGGTGATAAAAAAATAGCCACAAAGTTATTCTTAGATGGTAGACACATTGAAGAATATAAAACAATGATAAAATTACTTCCAGAATCACCGTTTTTCCTGAAACCATTTGCACAAACAAATGGTTTGAATCCTTTTTTAATATTTGATTGGGTTGATGGCAATCTGAGCGATTTAATTGCAGATCACATATCTTTAAAAAAACTTTTACCTGAACATGAGGACTATCCATTTAGACTAGAACTATGTGAACAGATAGCGTCAGGGTTACAGGCTTTGCATAAAGTCGGAATTAAACATGAGAATCTTCATTATCGAAATGTTTTATTCAAAATAGTTCCACCTAAAGATCCAAAAAAACATGAGTATGATTACCAAATGTTAATAGCAGATTGCAACCCACATCATAGGGAAAAATTCTGGGTCGTTACGCAGCGCACTGATAAATATTTTGCTCGTAGTAAATATCCACTCTTTACTCTGTCAGATAGAGACGATATTTGGTCATTCGGAATAATTTGTTATCAAATATGTGGTATGATATTTCATGTTCCAGAAATAACCCGGTCATATTCACCAGATGTTTGGAATGGAACATTGACATCCATTAATGTATCGTTTGGAAATGTATTCCTGAGGCCCAAAGAAAAAGAACTTTTTAAATCCTGTTTAGGATATAAAAAAAATAGACCAACTAGTACAGAGCTTGTCAAAAAAATTAATGATTTATCAAGTTTGTTTATGAAGTAAATATCTGATTTATATTTTTATTTTATTATTTTAATATAATGAAAACGAAAATAGTTTTGAAACCATTAGAGGAGTTTGCATTTATTATGTGGATAGTATTTTATGATTTTTGTACAATAGAAATATTTGAAATAATAAAAAATACATTGATTAGATTGAATATAAGAAAAACAGGAATAGTATATAGAGGTCAAACGAATGATAAAATATTGTCTGATACTAAATTTTTTACCACTTCTCCATCACAAAGAATGGCTAAACTTTTTCAACCAACAGATTGGGAAAGCATGCCAAAAAATCGCCCCGGATATTGATTAATATAATGAAATAAACAAGTTGTAATCGATACATATGTGATCATAAGCAATAATTGATTTCCATGTCGTATTGAGATCAACTTGCGATTCCTAATACTATTTGATATTTGTTTTGTTTAATTTATTCTGTATTATTTTATTTATCGTATCATCTGGATTGTCAATATATTCCTTTAATTTTATTATATTTGCATAATATGATTCTGTAGTATTATTTATAGTTTCATCGTAAACCTTCTTCAGGATTTCAATATTGATGATATTAAACTTGTGTGCAGTCAAAAGTAATAGATCATATATGTCATAATGTTTATTATATAATGCTATCTGTAACGGCAAAGCATCATCGTGTTTCGTAACAATAAGTGATGAATCAAATCTAGGATCGGTTACAATACATTCTACAATATCATAATCGCCATCGCAACAAGCATAAATAAAAAAATTATTAGAAAAAATAACGACATTATTATTGATATATTTATCAAAATCAAATCTTTTATCCTTGATTATATATTTTAATATGTCCCGATTTTTTAAACATTCAATTATTTTACACCTATCTACATCGTAATAATTTCCACAGTTTGGATAATCTGGATGAGGACGATCGTATTGTATCGTATAATAAAAATAATTATCTAAATTAGTAAATATTTCATCACATGTCTCAAGTAATTCAATCGCTTTTTTTACATCATTTTTATTACATGCATTAATAAATATATCGATGACCTCTTCCAGTGTATAGTGACTCGTAATCATATATTTTTTATTCATATCGGTTTGTATAAAGATATATTCACATTTTTAAATGTATTAATCAATGCCATCATATGTTATTCTAACTTTTTGATCAACATTTACCAAGAGTGGTTCAGTGGAATCAATATCATCATTCGCATGTACTTTTTGTGTTCGCCTTCGTTTAATCTCAAATATGACGCACAAAACAACTAAAATAAACTGGAAGCATGTTGTACCTAAATAAGGTAACCATATTGTTATATGAGATTCAGTATCTAACCACATATATGCCGTCCAAACTGCATTTCCGACAACTTGCAAAATTAAAGTAATCAAACTAATTGAACCAATATTTTTCTTCAAATAAATTTCATGAATTTGAGGAATGTATTGTAAGAAAACTGTTCCCAAACTAAAATAACCCAAACTTTTCGCCCAGATAATACATAGCTGACCGTTTTCTTCAGAACAATCTGCTTCAAAAACAGAAACAATCGACAAAATAGTTATCATTAACACAATAACTAATGCTAATAACATGATTTTGAATTCCTTTCTTTTGTGGAATGGTGTGAAACAATCTATTTCAATATAAGTTAATGCCAATGTGTAAAAAACGCAGAAGCACATGAATTGAATACCTATTTGATAAAAACTCAGTAACTTCACTGAACAATCCACAAAATCATTACATTCAAACATTATGTCTGAATAGAAAATAAAAGCATTACTTAATGATGCACATGCACCAGACAAACCAATCAATAAAAAATAATGACTAATTCCCTCGCTGGTTTTATTAGAGACAATTTTATGAAATTGAGGTAAATAAGTTATAATAATACCTACACAAATAAAAATACCGAATATAATAGCTGGATCCATATCAGACTGTTTGTTTTTTGAAATATAATTATAATTACCCCAATAACAAATTTATTCAATTATTTAACAAATTCGTCTATGTATTTATAACATTGTAAGATGTTATAATAACCCTTTTAATTGTATCTTTAGATACGTTCCTAGCAAGTGTAATATTTATAAGTATAGCAATATCAAGCCTATTTAATGAATTATGATTAATCATTCGATAGCACAAATAAGTTAATAATATTAGTTTCAAGACTGAAACGAAATAGTCATGTCAAGACACATCACCTAAAAAATCGCGCCGAATATTGATTGATACAATGATGGTCTTAAATTGAGATCGACATTTGTATAATCGTAATCACTTATTGATAAACTACATTTATTGAGATCAATTTATTTGTCGTTATATTACTCGATATTTTTTTAATTATATTGCTCTATATTTGTTTATTAAATATTGCACCTTTACCATTATATAATTGCACTTTTTTTTAGTTAATATCTATTTTTTTGATCGTTTTTTATTTGCATCCGTAATCTTTCAACAACATTCATTTTAGTTTTATCTTTCATATTATTTACATCAATTATAGTCTTAATACTATTGTAATCTTTTTCTGTAAGTCCCAACGATTTCATGTCATTAACTAACTCCATTTTTCTAAAGCAAATATACAGTTCATTGTCTGATAATAATTTTTTATCATCAATATGTTGCAGTTTTTTATTGTTATTCAAACTGTTCAACTTATAATTATTTTGATTGATTTCTCTGATTTTACTGTATATAGTTCTTAATCCATTTTCATTATTGAATTGTACTTGACTATAATCTTGAAGTAACAACATAATTTTATCATACAAATCTTTTATATTATTATATTTAATTGTATCCTCAATACTAACTTTAAAATTATAATCTTTGTATTGTAGACTATTGCAACAATTTTTTATTTCTTCATACAATTTTTTATTTTGTATTTCATATATATTTATTTCTTGTTGTTTTCCATCTGAAATCGTATTTTTTTTCTTAGAAGTTTTCATTACATTTATTGCCAATTCGTAAATATTATCAATATCTCCTTGTGAAATATCGTAAGTATGCCAATTCTTTGTTTGAATAAATAGAGGTAATTTTGTTTCATCAGTGTACATATCTTTATAATGTATTATTAATATATTTTCATGATCATAATTTTTTAGCGCGTAACCATATTCAATCATAACATGTTCATTAAAAGTTGTTCTATTGTTCACATTATCTACATAATCTGGTGTTACATCAACAATGAAAATATCAGTTTCATCTATTTGTTCAAATATTTTTTTATCAAGATTTATAGCTCCAGGAGCATCTTGTGGATCTTGTATTTTTATATTTTTATTTGCCTTTAATTTTTCCACAAGTGAATTGTAAAAATCCATAACAATATCATTACGTGTACTGTGTGCATAAAAGATGTTCACCATTTGTGTGTTTATATAATGAGTGTCTATATTTTTAATATTTATGTATGTACTCTTATGTTTTAAATCGATTTTGAATCAATTTTTACTATTAAAAATCGATAATCAAAAATATAAATTTAGCTAATTTTGAAATAGAATTATTTTTGTTATTATTAAATATGAAATATGAAATAATTTCCTTAGGCAGTTTCCATCATATATTTATTATAATTTTTAACTACTTTATTTACATCATTCAAATTCGCTGTTTTAATCATTAATATTAAACTCTCAATCCAACTTATAAATTCACTCACATTGTTAATATTTCTATTATCATTATTATAGAAATTGAATGCCGAATTACTATCTAATAATTTTGTATTTTCATTACAAAACACACAAAATTTATCAAAATTCATCTCATTTTTTATAACTCGTGGATCGTTATATCTATCAAACTCTTGTCTTATTCCCTTTACTAATTTATATTTAACTTCATCGTTTGTTAATCCAGTCGGGTTAATCATTTGTTTTATTTTTGTATGTAATGGATTCATATTGTAATATATTTTTATCCTATTAACTTTTATATTTCAATTTTATAAGTTCAACGTATTTAATTAAATATTAGTAGTATGTTATTAAATTAAGGCCTCAACATTATATTATGATTAGTCATTTGAAGATGTAAATTGATACATAATACGACTATCGCGTTCTAAAAAAATGAATTCATTGGGTGATCTCTTTAACCCCATATATTGATCTGTATAATGAAAAATCAATTTATTTGCTATTTTTTATCTTTAAGTTTTTCTTAAAGTCTTTTTTAGAGCCCTTTTTAGAGCCTTTTTTAGAGCCTTTTTTAGAACCTTTTTTAGATCCTTTCTTTGAACCTTTCTTTGGAAGCCTTTTAGGTGTATTTTTGACTACTCTTATTTCGTATATATCTTCTGATTCCTTCATATTTGCATAATAATCTTTCTCAGCTAATTTAAATGTTTTATCCTTCAATTTAGTTAATGGTATCGAATACGAACCATTTGGCATCATTCCATCACTCAATGCAATGACATATCTAATTTGAGCTAACATTTTTATTACTTCTGATGGAGTATACACATCTTCATATGAGTATTCAGGATCGATACTTTTCAAAATTTTAGAGTATAAATCACATAACACATCGCTAAACATTTTGTTGATACTATATAATGATAAAAAAACCGTATCAATAATTTATTTAGCCATAAATTCATCAACTTCAGTATATACATCTATATTATCTATCAATTCATTTACTTGTTCAACCGGTACATTATACATTATAGCTAATTTTGCTAATTGTAACGCTCGTACTTTACAAACTGCATTTTTATATTCCAATGTATTTCGTATATCACCATGTTTATAGTGTTCATTTGTATTGTTATTATTATTTTCTTCAGAACTTTCGTTGGAAAAATCTGAATCTGTTAATGTATCTGGCAACCCATAATTATCACTATCTTCGTCTAATTGACTCAATCTATGAGGAACAGTTTTATTTGTTTCAATTGTGTCATTAATGACATTTATTGATTGTTCAACTGTTTTGATGATATGTTCTAAAGAACACTTAAACACTTCCTTCCATTGAGATTTATATCTAAATTCGTACAATAATGATTTTACGTTTAATTCCACTGAAACAGGTTGTTTAACTTCTTTATACCATATGATTTCCAATTTATCTGCCATTCCTGTATTATATGAATTTAAACGTTCATTTAAATCATTTGTTACACCTATTTTATATAAATTATCAAATGTTTTATTAATTGGAGCAAAAATATAAAAAATTCCTCCCAATGGAAATCTTTCTTTCTGTTGATTTTTTAATAATATTTCTATTGTTGTGTTTTGTTTATTAAGTTTCTCATTTACTTTTCTCATTTCTTCTGTATGTGATTCATGTAGTTTGTACATACCTGTTTTACGTATTGTTGGCAATACATCGAATGTTACCCATTTTCTAAACTCTTTCGCTTTTTTTGTATTACCATTGAATGCTATTTGATATAATCCGGCTTCATTTATAAATATTGAATCCGGATGCATATTTATATACACATTGGATGTTATTTCACTTAATGGTTTTCTATACTCTGAATCAATATTGTCTCTTATGGCTTGATCAGTTTTAACATATTCCAATACTCGTGCTACTTTTGAAGCTCTAAACCATGGTTCATTGTCTTTGTCATAAATTACCATAATTGTTGTATTATCATATTCAATGAAGCCATTAAGCAAATCAGCTAATATATTCATTGTGTGTTTTTATAATGATCATTTTTATATTTAATACCTAATAATTAAAAATTCAACTTTTTTATAATCCCCCTTTGTGATGGGGGGTTATAAAAAAATTGAAATTGATATATTGAAACTATATTTTATTACTTTTTCCATTTTATCAGCCTTCTCCATATTCTCTGACGAATTTATAATATAGTCAATATCATAATTCAAATCCTTGACTATTTCACTTAATGTTTCATCCTTCTTTTTATTATTCCCAAGGAACATAATTTATCATTCTGAATCTTATTGTGCCTGGTTGTTTTCCTTGATCTTGATAGCAATCTCTTTGTATGATTTCTTTTGTTTAATCATCTTGAAAAATAATTTATTGTCTTCGTTTGACCATTTCTTATTATGATTCGATATATCATATTTACTCATTTATATGTTATATTTGATCGCTATAAATTAAAAAATATTTATAAATAAAATTTAAGCAAATTATCTTTTATTTGAAGCTCAAATTTGTATGTCCTTGACGCGTCACTTGGATCTATTGTAAATCCTACATAATTACATTTTGCAAACGTAAAATATTTCATATTCTCTTCAATTTTATTTTTAAAATCTTGGTTACATGTCCCTACAACACGACCGTTTATCGCTTCCATATGAGGAATTAAATCACTAAATATTTTGTCAAATTTGATGTGAGTATTTTCAATAACACTTTTTATAAAAAATTTTAAATCTCCAATTTGTTGATTTTCGCTACCTTTAATCACACTCACACGATAATTTGTATAATCGAATGGTAAATTAGTTTTATCACGATCATCACAACATATCGATATAATTTCTTCTTGTTCTTTGACAGCATGAGCATAACCGAGTTCAAATAATACATTTGGATTTTGACATTTACGTTTATCATTAGTTGTATCATGATAGTTGATAACTGACATATCACATATAAATATGTCACAATTTTTTATTTTTTGTTTAATTGTCTCGGGAATGTTTGGTGATCCACTAACTTCACGTGTTGCTTCATCATATATTGCAATATCTTTACACGCTTTTTGTACTATATTTTTAAAATCATTAGGTATATCACTTTGCCACGAAAAAAAGAGAATCGGTAATGTCATAATATATTCATTTAAATTATTCGTCATGTGTACTAATTTTATTATTTTATTATGATTTTTTTGTCAATTTTTTTAACTGTTATCTCACAAAAAATCGCACCGAATATTGATTCTTATAATGAAATAAATAAGTTGAAATGAAATCACTGCATCTATAATCATGAACAGTTATTGAGAATCACGTGCATTGAGATCAACTTGCGATTCCTTATATTATCCGATATTTGTTTTGTTTAATTTATTTTAATATTATTTTATTTTAGTCTTTTTTCTAATTTGTTAGTGACATTATAAATATCATAAATTCAATCATGTTATCTTATGAGATTCTAACTTTTTGATCAACATTTACCAAGAGTGGTTCGGTGGAATCAAAATCATCATGTCTCATGATAAGTCATTGATCACAAGTATAATTGTATTCTTCCATTTTATAACATTACAATAAATGCAAAACAAATCTTTAAATTACTCAACGCTCAATACATTACGACCGGAAACATATTAGTCACGTTATCACCTACATTTTTCATATATTTTGATCTAAATTCTTTTAGATTATCGTTAAATATTTTTCCGATATATATATATATATACATGACATCCATTATTGGAAATAAATTAATGAGAGCAAACGATTTTTATGAAAAATTTTATAAACTAAATAAAGAAAAAATAATTTTTAAATCATTAAAAGATCACAGTGTTGATATTAAAAAAGTCGATGAATATATAAATTATTGTCCTCCAGAATTTGAAAAGCTCATTAGATATATTACTACAAAAGTTGTGTATACATCTCTAGACAATTTTTTAATTAAATTATATGAATGTTATGACGATTTACTTAAAATTATTATTGACAGTAAAATAAATTATATTTTGGAAATTATGAGCGATGTCACTAAATCAAATTTTTGGTTAGCATTGTTATTTTTTAAATATATTGAAGAAAGGAACTATACATATATATTTGATAAAATACTTATTAGTATATGTAATCTTTGTGTATATCAAACAAATAAATATGATACCACTAATTATAAATTTATATATATCGATGATTGTTCATATACAGGAGGACAGTTGAGAGGACATATTAGACAAGATTCAATTGTTGTAGTTCCATATATATCTGAAACAGCATTGGAGAAAATAAGCGAAAAAAAAAGTCACATAATATATAAAACAAAAATTGAGAAAGTGTTTAATGATATTCCCAATGAAGAATTTAATAAATATTACAATATATTTTATCTTGACGGTACTGAATTTAAAAGTATATTAAGTTTGTTTAATATTTATGCTAATAATTATTTACAATATTTTCAACATAAGTTACCAGACGGAACATCAATTCCACAATATTTTTTATTATATGCACCAATTAAAACAAACTATAAAATATTAAAGAATGATAAAAAAATAGAATTATCCCCTGTTAGAATATTAAAAAAGAATCCTGCCTTTTATATAGATTGGATAAGTGATTGTTATACTGATGAAACTAGTGAAACTAGTGAAATTTATAAAAATTTACATGATGAAAATAATTATAAAATATATGAAATTAAAACTGATAAAAAATGCATAAATTTATTGAAAAACTGCGAAAAACAATGTTTAGAAATTAAAAAAGATTATAAAGGTGATGAAAACTGTATTACACCTCCTTATAAAAATATAGTTTATGATTTTTCACTCTACAGCTCAATTGAAAATCTATTAGACCAGCAAAGTGGTGGCTACAACAAAAATTATAAAAAAAAATATTTAAAATATAAATTAAAATATATTAATCTAAAAATCGCCCCGAATATTGATTCATATAATGACAATCATAAATTGAAATCGATATTTGTATAATCATTTTCATTTGTTGATTATCATTATGTATTGAGATCAACTTGTTTTTTTATTATATTTTTCTATATTTGTTTTATTAATTAAATATTACCTTATCATTTCCATAAATTTATATATAGTCACTAAATTCTGTGCTTTCATTTTTTGTATAATTCTTGTATTCGATGGAGCCTTGATAATATATTATGATAAGTCATTTAGAGTTATAAATTGACTCATAATATGATTTTCAAGGTTTTACAAAATGCGTTTATTTATTATATTTTGTACTTAAAGATTCCATCTAAAGGATATAGATTGATTAAATAAGTTTTTGAATTTATTTAATGGATCAATAATATCAAGTCTGTTATATGTATTATGATTAGTCATTTTACAACATTCATTTATTCATAATATGATTTTCAAGGCTGAAAATATATTCGTTCATATCATCTCTTTTTTAGACACATATATTGATTAATATAATAAAAATCTTAAATTGATATTAATAACTTTATAATCATAATCATTTATTGAATATCATTATATATTGATATCGATTAATGTTTTACTATATTTTCTATATTCGTTTCATTGTTTTTAACTTATTTAGTAAGTTTCATCAATCTTTGTAATAAATTAAATGTGAACTAATAGTTCATTTATTTTTTTCTTATTTTGTTCTATGTCATTTTGATTTATGTATTCTAAGCCTCATTTTTGTTGTGTTTGGTATGATTCAGGATAACTATCCCAATTGTGAATCGAAGAATGTTTTTCAACAAATTCTCTCATTGCATCAATACACAGTTGACTATTTAAATATTCTGCATACTTTTTCAAATATTTTTCTTCAGATACTTTCCATACTTCACAACCAATTTCATATTCTTTACTTTTACGAAATTGTTCATTCCTTTCCTTTATAGCTTCACTCATATTTTCAGCAATTTTATTTTTCCATTCTGTTTTATCTATTTTTATTAAAAATAGATTATAAGCATAATAATGTTCATCACTATTAAAAAAATTCGATGAATTAAAAGATGGTTTTCACTTTTGTATTATTTATTATAAGATTTATAATACTAAATTTAAATTCTTATTTTTTCAATTTTTTAATAATTATAATGACGATCAAGCCTATTAAACATATTATGATTAGTAATTTGATGATATAAATCAATACATAATATGATTTGCCGGTTTCATTGTGACTCAATTATATTTGTTTACATTTTATCCTTTTTATTGCTCCATATATTGATTGATATAATAAAAATCATACATTGAAATAGATATTTGTATTATCACTATCATCAATTCATAAATAAATTTATTAAAATCTCTTTATCTGTTATCACATTTGTCTTATTCAATATTTATTTTATCATATTTGTCTTAATTATAAAATCCTTTTAAGTTTATAACTCATATGACTTTCACTTAACCCTTCTAATTTACCATGTTTTAAGCAACAACGTCCTGAACCACATATTGTTTCCATGAGATTGAAATCCACAAGTGCGGAAAATCCATTACCAAAACAATGATAAACAATTTGGCTGTCACGTTCTCCTTTTAACTCTTCTTGATATTCTTTTTCAATTAATTTACTTTCATTTTCGGATACTTTGATCCAATCATTTTTAAACCAATACCAAACTGGTTGTGATTTTAAGGTTGTCATGAATGCAAATAATTATATCTTTTATTATATTTATGAAAATAATACATAACAAGTATTAATATATTCAATTTTATTTATTTTTGAATTTATTAAATTGAATTATTATTAATGATATCAAGCCTATTTAATGAATTATGATTAATCATTCGATAGCACAAATGGGTTAATAATATTATTTTCAAGGCTTAATCCTTATTAGTTATGTTATTACCTAAAAAGCCCCCAAATATTGATCCGTATTATGAAAATCTTAAGTTGAAATCAATAGCTGTGTAATCATAATCATTTATTGATAGTTTTAATTTTTTTGTGTGTTACCTATTTTTTGTCAACAATCATTTTACCTTTCCCTCCACAATGACACAGTATAACAATGTTTAGGATTTATAGATTATTATAACAAAATACTAAAAATTGAAAATTTTTAATATTTGCAAGCTGTATTCGACAAGATATTATGTATCAAAACTACATTTATTAAGAGCTTCAAGCGAGTAATAAGAATAATTATTAGAAGTTTACGTATAATAAATACATATTTTAAAAATATGCAACAACAAACTGATGTCAATGAAGATGGATATACAAATTATCATATTATAGATACCATATGTGATTATGATTGTGCGCCAATATATAATGATTCAACCAAATATCGATTACACAAATATGGTGGTCATATATATTTGTATATGATCTATTGTAGTAATAAATTGTGCGGCAGTGAATTATTCAAATATCAAAAAGATGGTTTAGGTCCATTGCTGAGATGTTATTCTGATAGAATAATTAAAAATATTAATCTTAAAACAGAAACACATAGTGAATCCATTGCTGATATAATTGGAGATAAGTTGATATGTAACACATGTGGTAATGTGATAAGTGACTCAAAATCAATATATACAAAAAAAAATGTTGAATATAATCATTCTGAAAACAGGGAGTCATACGAATTACAAAAAAGTTAATAACAAAAGTAATAAGATTAAATTATTTTTCTGTGATTTTTAAGGTTTTATTATTAAATTAGTTGCTTTATTACTTTATAAAGCCCCGAATATTGATCCGTATGATGATAATCATAAATTGAGATCAATAGGTATATAATCATAATAACCAATTGATAGATTATAATTTATTGAGGTCAACTTGTAATTCATTATATTATTCGATATTTGTTTTATTTATTGAGTAATCACATAAATAAAATCACACTTTATTATCCCAATTTATCACCGCTTTTGTTACCCATTATTTTCATCTTCTTTTTTCTATTTTTTTCTATTTTTTTTCATCCGATCATTTCTTATTATGATTCAATATATCATATTTACTCATATGTTATTGTTGATATTTGTTGGTAATAATTTTACCATATATATATATTTAAAATGCCACCAAGACCATTTCCCATCAACAATAACCTTATATAATATGTTTGTTTCTTTGTGTCTCCAATATTGATCCGGATTTTCCATATCATCTTCATAAAAATCATCATGTCTTACAATAGGCCATTGATCACAAGTATAGTTGTATTCTTCCATTTTGCAATATTACCATAAATACAAAACAAATCTTTAAATTATTCAGCGCTTAATCAATATTTGTTTTGTATTCAATATCACAAAATGAAATTATTAAACTAGATATTTTAAATATTATCAAATGAATTAAATAAATTAAACAGTTCACATATTTTACTTTTAAAATCAACTTCTGTTTCTTCGTACCCTATGGCAAACCTAAGCCAAATACCCTCTCGATTTATTTTATAATAATTATCTATCGAATCATATTTATGTCCGAATGATGTCTTTAATTCGAATTTAGACGATTTAATTATTTTATCTATTAATTCATACAAATCCTTCACAAATACTTTGTTAGTCATTTCTCTAAAAATTGGAGCCCGACAATGTATATTTACTACGGGATATATTTTTTTAATATAATTCCCATAATCGTTATGTTGCAAACTTGCATGGTTTATAACGTCAATATCATATTTATCACTGATTTCCTTCAATGTATTAATCGCGCTAATTGTTCTTTCGTGTGCCCTTATAGCTCTATTTTCAAGAGAATTTATTCCTTTAATTATCAAATCAGCATATACATCCGGAAAATGTATTCCCATGTAATTTATTTGATTATCAATTTCATCATGTAATTCAACTAAATCATCTTTAACATTTATTACTCCAGAAATACATTTTGTATCACTTAAATATTTTGATCCCGAATCGATGACAATATTTGCACCATACAAAAACGGATTGAAAAGTAATGGTGATAAAAATGTATTGTCAACAATAACATAAATGTCTTTTAATATTTTATATTCATTGAATATACTCCAATCAATCATTTTTCCATTTGGATTAGATACAGATTCCATGTATATACACCCAATTGTATCTTTATATTTTAATATATTTTTGATTAATACCGGTCTATTTGTGACATCAAAGTAAACAATATCAACATATTCATAGTCTTTGAATAGTTTTTTAACAATATATGTTCTCGTTCCAGAAAATACTTCGTCAGAGACAAATATGGTAATGCGGTTTTTATTTTGTTGATTTTTTTTCATCAATGTAAATATCGCTTTAAACGTAACATAAATCGCATTAATACCAGAAGATGTTAGTTCGCAATAACCAGAACCATATAGTGATTTTATTAGATTGGTTGCTTCACTTCTCAATTTACTTTTTGTTCTTTTATAGTTTTCTTCCTCATATATATCAATCGTTCCCAACAAATTTGTATATGTTTCTGACATAAATTATTTTTATCTAGAATTACTATGAAGTATGACATTTTAATTAATAAATTATCAATTTTTAAATGTTTTGATATCATAAAATTATACTAATGTATATGATATAAAGCCTATTAAATGAATAATGAATTATGATTTATGATTAGTCGATCAATGATGTAAATCAGTTCATAATTTGATTTTCAAGGCTTGATTTGAGTTAGTCACATCATTATTTAAAATCGCCCCAAATATTGACTCGTATAATGAAATCATAAATTGAGATCAATATGTCTATAATCGTAATCGCCTGGTGATAAATGAAATATATTGATATAAATTTATTTGTTGTTATATTAATCAATATTTGTTTTATTCACTGTTATTATTTTTCTATTTTTAATTTCGTATGATGAAATTTTCTTGTGAAAATATCCCAATTTGTCACTCAAATTATGAATATATGTTCGCGTTAATTATTGCAAACTATAATTTATTGAGATAAATTTGTTTTATCTGTTATTGTTAATATAATGATGTTATAAATTTATGATTTCATTTTGATATTTTCATCTAATGATAATTCTTTTTTACATATTTCAAAACATGGTATTGGATTCATTACATACTCTTTCCCATTTTTATGTGTAGGTTTTATAAATATATACTCGTTATATTCAATATTATCTACATCGTTCATTTCAAATGTATATTTCAATCTATTTAATGTATTTAGTAAACTATTTTTTGCTTTACTATAATTTGAAAATATTCCTATTATGCAATTATTTTTATAATGCACTTCACCATCAACATCGTTACATTTATACACTATGTACAATACCATTTATATAGTTTGTTATCATTTTATATATACATATATAAACTAGATTCTCCACTAGTAGATTAAATATATCATGTTATAGTCTATTTTTTCAAGCCTATTAAACGTATTATGATAAGTCATTTGAAGATGTAAAATGATACATAGTACGATTCAAGGCTCGATTAGTATAATAAAAATTATGTATTAGGATATCCAATTAACAGTTTTAATACATTGTGTAATTTAAATATTTGATCAGATTTCTAAATAAAAACTATTTTTATAAAAATCATATAAACCGATTTCATCATATAAATCCATGTAAAAATTTCCAAACATTTCACATGTCTTATCGTAATGTATTAAAAATACATGAATGAAATTTTTCAATAAATCATTTTTCATTTTGTCCACAATTTTTAATATTTCCGTTAAATTCATTTCATTTTTGTTTTTTGTTTCATTGTATGCATTAATCAACATTTTTTTTAAATCTTTTACGTCTTTGACTTTAATTTTTGAAATTATATCTTGAGATTTTATATATCGTTTATATTTTACTTTATCTAGATCATTTTTTGTATCATTGTATGGTCTAAATCCATATTTTCCATACCATGTATTCCCATTTAATAAAAAATACATGGGTGCTAAATGTATTGTTGATGTTGTGCATATTTTATTTGAATTATCTGTTAATATTATTTTGTTTATTTTATATTTATCCTTATGTGTTTTAAGAAATTCAATCGTCGTTTGTAATAAAATGCTTCCAATACCACCTACATTGTCGGGTAATAAATTGTCTTTAACACATTCCGGAAAATTATATATACCCTGCAATATTGCAAGTTTTAATGACGAATCAATTATTATAAAAATACATTCATCCATTCCGTTTGTTGTATACACTTTTATTATAATTAAATTGTCCTCTTTTGTTTGTTCGAAATTAAATATATGTTCCTTGTATTCAAATTTAATTATTTTTTCCTTAGCACCTCCATTAAATTTATCGTTTATTATGTTTTTTAGTAAATTATTTGAATTAAAATATAAATAATTGTTATTGCAAATTATACGTGCAACATCAAATGCCTTATATGTATTAATTCGTCGTAATATTGTTGTAATATTTTTAATCTGTACTGACGTCATTGTATTAATTTATGTTGATATAAATTTTTTTCTTGTTTATTTTGTACTAAAAAATATAGAAAAATTATGTTATTTATTTCAAGCCTGTATTTTCATATTATGATTTGTCATTTGATGATGTAAATAGTTCATAATATGATTTTCAAGGCTTATATTGTTTTGATTTATTTTTTATTCTTGCCAATTTTGGTTTGTTTTGTTTTGTTTTGTTTTGCTTTGTTTTGTTTATCAAAAAAATGGGACAATATTCTTTCTATATTTAAAGCTGCATTAGTTACATTAGGTTATCAACTAAAATCGCCCCAAATATTTATTAGCATAATGAAAGTCTTAAATTGAGATCAATATTTGTATAGTCGTAATCACCTATTGAAACCATAATTTATTGAAATCAATTTATTTATAATTATTCCATTCAATATTTGTTTTGCCAATAAAAAATGAAAATAAAAATATTTTGATTAGTATCAAATAATGTATTACCATAAAATAAATATATATATGAAGTGTGGAGCGTGTAATACAGTTAGTTCAAATCATGGACTCATAAAAAGATTTACATGTGATCATCTTTTTCATGAGATTTGTCTTGGTGATAAAGAAATTACATGTCCTATTTGTTCTTTTGTACAGAAAGATAATCAAAAAATAAATCTAAAAACTTATTGTTCGGCATGTACTTCAAAAATCGAAAATGTCAACGATAAAAGAATTTTTAATTGTGATCATATTTACCATAAACGCTGTTTGGGAGATAATGAAATAAATTGTCCATGTTGTTAATAATTTTATAAATATCATTATACAAAAATTTTGCAATTTGTATTCAATGGATGGTAAAACTTTAATAAATTATACTTTGACTTACAAAAAATTTATCAGAAAAAGAACATCATAAATAAAAAAAGTTGAAAATTAAAAACGATTGATTTGTTCTTTTTATTCCAATATTTAACTTAATCAGGGTAGACAATAAATTAATTAAAAACATATTATGATGCAATTAGAAAAATTGCATTGTCTTGGACATCAATTATTACAGAATTTGAAAAACAAAAACGAGTACTAAATGACATGTCATTTTGTCCATCGAGTGGTTTCATTGTTTGTCCTTTACCAATGTTCATTAATGAAAGAACAAACAGTGGAATAATTGTTTGTATGGCGAATGGTATAATAACAGAATTAGCAACACCATTTGGACTTATTAGATTATTTGGAGGTCCCGGAGGTGAAACTTTACGGGATCAACAAGAGGTGACTAACAATTTTATGAGAGAATTTGTCTGGAAATTACAAAAAATAAATTTAGAAATGTATGAACATAAAAGCTACATTGAACGATATGAAGTTGTTAGCATTAATGATGTTAAACTACCAGAATTTTCTAATTTTATGCCGTTCAAGGAAAGTTTGAATGATAAAGAAAATTTGAAGAAACAGTTCAATGAATTAAGTTCAGGTAAAAATTCATTTTTGTGAAAATATTTTATTTATTTATTAATTTACTCAACATTATTTATCTATTTCAATAAAATAATATTCAATTTTTTGTTTTATGATTTCAAGCCTTGAAACAAAGAAATCGCCTGTGTTGTTAATAATTTTATAAATATCATTCTTTCTGCATAATTCATGTAATATATACATTATATTTGTTTACTTGTTATTATTTATATACGTTATGCATTTCAAAATAAATCAATCAAATTTTATTATATAATGATATCAAGCCTATTAATTATATTATGGTTAATCATTTAGTGGTGAACAATGATACATAATATAATTATCAAGGCTTGATTTATAATTAGTCACCTTATCGCCTAATAATCGCCCCGAATATTGATTAGTATAATGAAAATCGTAAATTGAAATTAATATTTGTACAATCGTTGTCATTTGTTGATAAACGTCATTTATTGAGATCAATTTATTAGTCGCTATATTATTCGATATTTGTTTTATTATTTTTTATTGCTGCGATTTTCCGAATTAATTTTTTACTCACTTTAATGAAATGATAAATAAAAATTCTCATTGTGATTTAACAATTATGTTGCATCATTAATTTTGTATATTTTATTGCATATTTTAAATATTTTAAATGATAATATGTTGGATCATTATAACCTCCGAATTGATCATATTTATCTTCTTCCTCTTCAATTTCAAAAATTAATCCATATATATCCTTTTTATTCGCATCTATTTTTGTGTCTGATTCTTCCAATGTTCTTGATAAATCGACAATTTTGTTTTCATCATGTATCTTTTTACATTGATCACAAATTTTTCTTTCCACTATATTTGTACATGTTTGAAATGCTGTTATTATTTCCTTCAATTGACACTCATAATATTCTTTTTTGTCTCTATATCGATATTTATTTAATGCTCCTTTTATACATAATTCAACACCATGTGGATCATCCACTTTTATGGCATATATAATTTTTATATTATTTGCCAATGGTGTGTTATATGGATTCTTCCTTATTTTCATTTCATCAGTTTTTCCTATTTTGTACTTATCCTCATCATTTGTACCTTTATATTCTATTGGCTGAACAATATATACAATACCACCTTTAGGAAATTTAATTTTTCTTTGATTGTTCCTTAATTTATCATTTTCAATTTTGACTTTTTCATATTCTTTATTTAACTCATCAAATTTCTTTTTATTTTGTTCCTGCAAAATGTATGAACCTGTTGTTCTAATAGATGGCAATACTTGTTCATATATCCAATCTTTAAACTTTTCTGATTCTTTACCTTTACCATTACTCAATAATTCATATAAACCACCTTCATTAATGAAAATTGCATGTGGTTGTGCATTCGGAAATAATTTGTCATAATCATCGACAATTTCATCCAGTCTTGCTCTACGTTTGTCTGACACATTATTTCTAACAGCGTCGGTTGGATATTCATAGCCCATTATTTTTGCTATTTGTGCACCAGAAAACCATGGTTTTGATTCATCATCAAATATTATCATTATTTCCTTTCCCTTATATTTCAATACATTGTCAAATATATCTATTATTGTATCAGACATTTTATCGTAATTATTAATCAAAGTCAATTATTATGTTATTTATGTATTATTCAACTTTTTAAGGGGTCTAGAAGGGTACGAATTTTTTTCGACCCCTTGTTGTTATGAATTTTTAGATAATTTGCATACAATATTTATTGAGATCAATTTATTTGTCATTATACTTATCAATATTTGTTTTATTTACTCTTTTTAGCTTGTTTCTCAGCCTTTACTCTATCCTCTAATAACTCGATCACGTCATTAACCTTATAGTTCAAATCGTTGGTTATTTCGTTTAATGTCTTACCTTTCTTGTTATAGTGCGCATAATTCATTATTTTGAACCTTATTGCGCTTGGCTTACGTTTTAGCCTGACAGCAATATCTTTATACGATTTCTTTTGTTTTATCATTTGCATAAATAATTTATTATCTTCATCTGAAACTTCTTATTATGATTCGTAATGTCATATTTGCTCATTATATGTTATTTTGACATAATTTTATTTTGTTATGTTTTATTGATAAATAAATTAGTGTATTACCGTCATGTGAAGTAAAGCCTATTAATTATATTATGATTGATCAATTTAAGATGTAAAATGATACATAATACTATATTCAAGGCTCGAATCTAATTATTCGCGTTATCACCTAAAATCGCCCCACATATTGACTAATATAATGAACATCATAAATTGAAATCGATAGCTATATAATCGTTTTCATTTGTTGTTAGTATTTATACATTGAGATCGATTCATTGTCCATTATACTATTCGATATTTGATTTATTTATTTTAAAATCTTGTTATAATAAATCAAATTTTAATTCTAGATATTTCTTTTTATATATTAAATATCCAGGCAACATATCCCTATATCCACCTTTTTGTATTATTTCATTTATTTTATTTTCTGATTCATCATCTGATTCACTGTCTGATTCATTTTCTAATTCGTCATCCGATTCATAACCACATAACTCATCAAAATCTTCTTCATCAATAATTTCAGCCTCCATTTTCTTATTTATATCTAATTCATTAACTATTCTATTGATTTCATTCTCTTTATCGGGTTTTTTATCGATATCTTTGTTTTCATAAAATTTTACACACGATGCTATCTCATTAACTATTTCGTTATATGAACATTTAAAATATTCCTTTCTGTCTTGTATACGATATTCGTCCATTTTTTTAATTACACATTTTTCTATTGTATCTGGATCATCAACATATATTGTTTTTAATATTTGAACTCTATTTTTACATGCTGTATCATATGGTGGTTTACGTTTATTCATATCTTTTTTTGTTTTGCCAAATTTAATATATAGTTTTTCATCTAAATTATAATTTATCTTATTTGTTATTGTTCTCAAAATATAAACCATACCTCCTTTTTTATATTTCGGTTTTTTCAAATTATGTTCAAGTATGTCTATTTCATCATCTTGTTCATTTATTGTTTTATTCAAATCATGAATTCTAATATTTAATGTATCAATTTGTTCTTTTAATGGATGAGTCAATTTATATTCACCATATTTTCTAATCGATGGCATTATTTCTTGTGTAACCCAATCAGTTATTTCTTTTGCTTTTTTATTTCTACTCTTGAAAATTAAAGAATACATACCCGCTTCATTTACAAATTTGGTATGACCTTGGACATTTTTATATAATGTTTTATAATTTTTTACGATATCTTTTAAGTAATAAATATCTTTTTCATTTACATTGTTTCTTAATGCATCATGAATATCTCCATATTCTAAAAGTTGACATAATTGTTTCGCATGAAAATAAGGTTCTGTTGTTTTTGTTGAAAATGCTATATATACCGTATCATTATTGTATTTTAGTAGATGATTTTGAAAATCGATAAATTTTTGTGTTATTGTTATAAATATTGTATCAAATCAAATTTAATTTCTAAATATTTTATTTTGTATAACAATTGCAATATTGAATATACAAAATCTTTATTTTTTTCTTCTGTTTGTTGTATTATTTCTTCTTCTATTTTCATATTTGACTCATCATCTGATTCTAAATCTGAATTAGGATCATCCTTTGTTTCATTTATGTTATTACATTTATTACTATCTAATATATTAACTAACATCTTTTTAATTATGTCAAGATTTGAATCATTTAATTTATTTATTTTTGATTCAAATTCGTTTATTTTTAATTTTGTTTCATTAATTTGTTTTTTTAATGGATGTTGCATTTTGTATTCACTATATTTTTGTATTTCAGGTATTATTTTATTATTTATCAATTCTTTTATCTCTATTATATGTTCACTTTTACTATTAGCAATCAATTCATACATTCCTTTTTTATTTACAAATTTAGTCTTTCCTGACATGTTAAATATCCGTTTGTAATTTATGACAATATCTTCCAATTTGAATACATCTGAATTATCTAATATTTTTATTTCATTATCACGATCATCATATTCCAACATTCTACTTAATTGTTCTTTATGAAAAAATGGTTCAATTGTATTTGTTGACATTGCTAAATATACATTATTGTTTTCATATTGAATTATGTGTTCATTAAAATCAACAAATTTTGTAGTCATGTGTTTGATATTAATTTATATATTCTTTATATTTGTAAACATAAAGAATAACAGTATTTTAACTCATTCTATATTTTATTATAATTTTTGGTCAATTCATATATATCACTTATTACATCAAGTATATCAAAATCTTTACTATCTGGGTTATATCTCACCCAATTACATTTTAATTCATTTGTTATTTCATATTGTCTCGTTTTCTCATATTCTTCATCCCTATTTTTATGCCCATTTTCATCACATTCGACAGCTATCTTATAATCAATGAAATATAAATCAATTCTATAATTAAATACTGTGTATTGTAGTTCCATTTTCTCTTTTTTGAATACTTTCATGATTTTTGATAAAGTGTCTGTTTCTTTTGATAATGCTTTATGTTCAACAATATTTATATTTAATAATTTTGCAATTTCAATTGTTTTTGGATTCCGCGAACTGCATATTATATATCGCAAACCATTTTCATTTATAAAAATACTATGTTTTTGAAAATTTTTAATTTTTTCAATTTCTGGATTTACAACATTTATTTTGTTGTATGATTGTTTATTATCGAGTGATATATTTTTAACAGCATCATGACATTTTTTATATTCTAGTGCTAATAATATTTGTTTTGCATTAAACCATATTTGTTTTTCATTATCAATGAATGATAATATTTTTTTACTATTGATTGTTACATAATTATCGTTAATTTTTTCTGCCAATGACATTTTTTATATATTTTATCATAATCACATTCGTTTAAATACATTTTTAATTCTTCATATGTAAATAATTAAACATCTTCACAAAACGATTTATTATATGACAATAATACTGACTTCAAGCTTATTAAGTGTATTATAATAACGGTGTCATTTTACGTTGTAAAATTATACATAATATGATTATCAAGGCCTGTGACAAAAATTGGTCACGTTATAACCTAAAAATTAAATGTATGTGCCGAATATTGACCAGTATAATGAAATCATAAATTGAGAACAATACTTGTATAATCGTTTCTATTGAAACTCAATTCTATGAATTGTTTCGATCTAAATTATCATTTTTCGTAGTCCTTTTTCTATAAATTTTGTATTTGTAAACATCTCTCATATTTTCACCAATCTTCTAATAACTCAATGACATCATCAACCTTGTAAGTTAGATCTTTCGACTATTTCATTTAATATTTCGTTCTTTTTCTTATTATTCCCTCACTAGTGAGGACATAGTTCATCATTCCAAATCTCATTGTGCTTGGTTATTTCCTTTGAGCTTAATAGCAATCTCTTTGTACGATTTCTTTTGTTTAATCATCTTGAAAAATATTTTATTATCTTCATCAGACCATTTCTTATTATTATTTGATATATCATATTTGCTCATTATATGTTACTTTGACATTATTATATTTTTGTTGTTTTAATGGATAAATTAATGTATTATTGTATTATTATTAATTATTTTATATGAATCAATAAAATATTTTATTTTATTTTTTATTTGTGTTGGCACAACATCAAAACAATAAATATTATCATCCACAACTATATTTTTGTGTTTTAATAATTCTTCTACGACATCAATATGACCACATCGACAGGCATAACAAAGAGCTGTATTTCCATTTATGTCTCTGTTATTCAACGAGTTAAAACCGTCAGTCGATATCAATAATTTCACAACATCAAAATTACCACACCAACATGCATTATGAAATGGCGTAGTTTCATTCTTAGCTTTTTCATTTAGTGAATTAAATCCATCTATTGAAATCAATAATTCTACAATATCAAGATGACCTTTAAAACAAGCCCAATGAAAGGGTGTCCAACCTTCATTATTCTTTTCATTCAAACTATTAAATCCTGCAATAGAAATTAATAATTTTACAACATTAATATTTCCTCTTTTACAAGCGCAATGAAAAGGCGTGTATCCATAAATATCTTTTTCATTCAATTTATTACTATTAAAATTGTAACTAAATATATATTCCTTTATTGGTTCAATATCATATTTTCTACATAATTCATGTAATATACCCATTATGTTTGTTGATTTATTACTTTTTATATATTATATACCACATAATATATAAAATCATTTTGCAACATATCATGATTTGTAATATGGCTCAAAATTTATTACAATTAGTCATATAATCCGTTCTACTAAAGTTGATATTTCTTGATATATTTCATAAAATTTCAACTTTATTTTCAGGAAGTAGAACGGTTCATAGACTCCCATTGAGTGATTTTTATTTACTTATGTATTAATACTCAG
>Ga0182016_10001400_pt1 | contig 29400 bp, 27 predicted proteins | sample 712S2MmetaG_FD_120491 | JGI IMG/M metagenome (GOLD analysis project Ga0182016, IMG submission 120491) | Permafrost microbial communities from Stordalen Mire, Sweden - 712S2M metaG | ecosystem: Environmental > Terrestrial > Soil > Wetlands > Permafrost | place: Sweden: Stordalen | collected...
AGTACGCGCCCGGCTACCGCGAATTCGCCTACGTGACCAACGGCGGAAGCGGAACGGTAACCATCATCGACGTAGTGAATGTGCGCGTTGACCGCGAGCTGCCCGTCGGCCTGAATCCCGTCGCCGTCGCCGCTAGCCCCACCCGCAATGAAATTTACGTCCTGAATGCGGGCGTGGAAGGCGGGCAAGGCTCGGTCTCGGTGATCGACGCGGAAAATAACTCAGTCGCCGCCACCATTCCGGTGCGCCGCCAGCCGGTTTCCATCGATGTAGATTCCGGGGGCGAGCGTGCTTACGTCGCCAACTCCGGCTCCAACACCATCTCTGTCCTCGACCTGAAAGCCCGCCGCGAGATTGCCGTTCTCGGCGCCGGTGAAGTTCCTGTCTCCGCTCGCATCTCCCCTGACGGCAAGACGCTTGTCGTCGCCAACCGCGGCGGCAACAGTCTAAGCCTGATCGATCCCGCCACCAAAGCTGTTCGCGCTGTCTTCGAAGGCTGTCCGGGCGCAAACGACGCCGTTATTCTCCCCGACTCAACTAAGGCTTTCGTTGCTTGCGCCGCCGGCCACCAGATCGTGGCCATCGCCCTGGCCCACTCCAAAACCAATCCAGACCAGCCCGACCGCCTCGAATCCCTGATGGATGTGGGTAAGGCCCCGGTGCAACTCGCCCTCAAGCCAGACGGAGGTGAGCTTTTCGTTTCCAACTCCCTCAGCAATTCCATCTCTGAGGTTGTCACAACCACCGACGATGTCGGTGGCGCTTACCTGATGGGCGACGACCCAGTCCGAGGAATCGTCTCCGCGGACAACTCCATGCTCTACGTCGCCGATTTCCATTCCCAATATGTAACTCCGTATGCCATCGACGACGGCAAGCGCCTCCTCTCCATCCACGTCGGAGACGGCCCCTCGGCCCTCGCATTTTCCTCAGCCGGCCATCTGCTCTTCGTCGTCGATGCCCGTTCCGCCGACATCGCCGTCGTCCGCACCCGTGTCCCTCAGTCTCTCTTCACCATGCTCCCCACCGGCCGCGCGCCCAACGCCATCGCCGTTAAAGCTTTTAAGGTACCGTAGTATCTGGGTTGAATCGCTGCGCCGCTGGATTCAGGCCGGATCGCCAAAGACCCTCACCCCCGCACTCCGGGCAGCTGCGGCTAGCTTGCGGTCGAAGGTGGCCAATGCCGCAGCGCGTCGCATAGCTAGTTCCAGGTAACAAGCGTCATAGGCACTGAGATTGTGGATGCGTCCGAGATCGAGTACGCGGGTCTGCCCTGACACAGTCGGAAGATCGTCCTGTTCAATCGTCAGCATCGCAATACTGGAAAGATAACTCATCGAATCTTGCACTGAGAGCCGCTTTGCGCGCTCGAAAACGAGCAGCGTATTCGCCACTTCCGCGTACCAGAGGGCAGGCACCTGTGCCCCGGAGGTACTTACCTCGCCGAAAGCCAGTTGAGCAAGAGCCGCCTCCGTCCGATCCGCCCGGTCAATGAGCCAGCCCAGCGCCATGGATGCGTCCAGAACAATTCTCAAGGCCGCCCTTCCTCAATCGCTGCCCGTATCTCCTCGTGAGAGATACCTTTGATGCGCGGATTTCTCAAACGCTGATAGGCCGCTTCAATCTCCTCCGGTGACGCGACAGGACGATGCGCTTGGACCGGAACCACCTCCGCGGCGGCGCGCCCACGGATTGTAATCGTGAATCGCTCACCCGCTTCCACCAAGCGCACAATCTCGGAAAGCCTGGTCTTTGCCTCGAAAATCCCAACAGTAGACATCGTAATGCTCCCTCCATCGTCGAGCGAACCAACCAGTTTACCAACTAGTTTACTCCGATTCAAATCCGATTGCACCCTGACTGCCTCACAATCTTCCCACTTCTCACTCCGCCAGCGGCAAAAATCGCCGCATCTCGTTGTCATACTGCTCGATCTGCCCCGAGAGAATGTCGTAGTACCAGCCATGCACCGTGAGCCGCCCTTCCACCACCGCCCGCGCCACCGACGGCTGCGACCGCAGGTTCAGCAGTTGCGCCACCACGTTGCCGCGAATCAGCGCAGCCAGCTCCGCGTGCTCCCCATCGGCCGGGTTCTGCGGCTGCCGATGCGAGAAAGCCGCCTCCACATGGCTCAGCCAGCGCCGCGCCTTCGGCAGATTCTCCAACTCCTTGCGGTTCAAAGCCGCCTTCATCGCCCCGCAGTCCGAGTGCCCGCACAAAATTGCGCCCTTCACCTTCAACACTTCCACGGCGTACTCGATCGTCGCCGTCACTCCGTCCACGTCGTGGCTGGCAATCGGCACCACGTTGCCCGCATTGCGTGTGATAAACAGGTCTCCGGGCCCCGTGCCGAGGATCAAATCCGGCACCACGCGCGAGTCCGAGCAGGTGATGAATAGCCAATCCGGACTCTGTCCATCCGCCAGCAGCTTATATAGTTTCCGCCTGCCCGGGAACACTTCCTTCAAAAACCGCTTATGCCCCTCAATCAACCGATCCATACGTTCTCCTGTCTACTTGCCGCCTCTGCCCAGCGTACCGCATTGAGGCTTGCCCGACACCTAAGCCCATGACAAGTTTCATCTATGCGAAACTTATCGCAAGGAGAATGCCTTGGATGAAGCTGTTTGAGAGGCTTTTCGGTCCTGTACGTTTGCTCCCAATATTGGTCTTCACGTTTGCCGTTGCGACGGACTGCGCGCAAGCGCCTTCGCAAACAATCGACACCCTAGACCCCGCCGCCCAGACTCAAATCGACCGCGTCGCCCGTCAGGTTCTCGAAGAGACCGGCGTCCCCTCCGCCTCGGTCGCCGCCGTCAAGGGCGGCAAGCTGGTCTACACCCAAGCCTACGGCAGCGCCCGCCTCGCTACCGGGACCACCCCGGCCGTCCCCGCCACGCCCGCGATGCGCTACTCCATCGGCTCCATCTCCAAGCAATTCACCGCCGCCGCCATCCTGCTCCTTCAGGAAGAAGGCAAGCTCTCCCTCGAAGACGCGGTCGGCAAGTACGTCCCCGGCCTTACCCGCGGGAACGAAGTCACCATCCGCCAAATCCTCTCCCACACCTCCGGCTATCAAGATTACTGGCCCGAAGATTACGTCATGACCCCCATGCTTGCCCCCGAAAGCGCTCAGCAGATCCTCGACACCTGGGCCAAGAGGCCCCTCGACTTCGAGCCGGGAACCCAATGGCAATACTCCAACACCAACTTCGTCATAGCCGGCCGCATCGTCGAAACGGTGACGGGCCAGCCCCTCATGGATTTCCTTACCAGCCGCATCTTCCGTCCTTTGGGTATGACCTCGGTGTGGAACTCCGACGAATCCAAACTCACCCAGGCCGACGCAACCGCCTATTATCGCCACGCCCTCGGTCCACTGCGCCTTGCCCCCAAAGAAGGCCAAGGCTGGATGTTTGCCGCCGGCGAGCTGGCCATGACCGCCCATGACCTCGCCTTGTGGGACGAAAGCCTGATCGCCCAAACCATTCTCAAGCCGGAGAGCTACAAGCAGATGTTCGCCGAGGTCAAGCTCAAGAATGGCAACGGCACGCACTACGGCCTCGGCGTCGAGGTGAAGAGCCGGGACGGCCATCGCTCCATCGAGCACAGTGGCGAGGTCTCCGGTTTTGTCTCCGACAACGAGGTTCTTGTCGATGACGGCGTGGCCGTGGCCGTCCTCACCAATCAGGACGCCGTCGGCGCAGCTTCTACCATCGCCCGCCTCGCCGCTCCGGCAATGCTCGCCTCCTCTGCCACTCCCGCCGAGACCCAGGCTCTGGCCATCTACCGCGGCCTGCAGACCGGACGCATCGACCGTACCCTCCTCGCGCCCAACCTCAGCGACTACTTCACCGCCGAAGCCCTGGCCGACTTCCGCGATAGCCTGGCGCCGCTGGGCGAGCCGCTCACCTTCCACCAGACCAGCGAGCAGCTACGCGGCGGAATGATCTTCCGCGCCTTCGAGATCGACTATCCGGGCAAAAAGCTCGAACTCACCACCTACACCTATCCCGACGGCAAGCTGGAACAGTACCTGATCGCGCCCGCAGAATAGCGCCACCAATGAACGGCGGGCGCAACCCCGGTCAGTCGCGAAATCCGGCCAACTTGCTAGCTCGCGATCCCCGCGAAGCGGGGGCTAACTTGCGGCATTGATCGAAGACCTCTCCAAAGCCTTCCACTCCACGCTCGGCTGGGTGCCCCGTCCTCGCCACGCTTTTCTTTTTGTGGCTGGCGCGGGAGGTCGCGAATGCCCTGGCGCGCAAGCGCCGTCTTCCCCAGCCGCGAGGAGCGCAGGCGTCGCGATACACTTACATTGATCATGTTTGAAAACCTCACAGACAAACTCCAGCGCGCCTTCAAGTCCCTCCGCGGCCAGGGCACGCTCACTGAAGAGAACATCGCCGAAGCCCTGCGCGAAATCCGCGTAGCCCTGCTCGAAGCCGACGTCAACCTCAGCGTGGCCCAGGATCTCATCGAGCAGATCCGCGTCAAGGCCATCGGCACTGAGGTTCTCACCGCGCTCTCGCCCTCCGAGCAGGTCATCAAGATCGTCCGCGACGAGCTGATCGCCCTGCTCGGCAAAGACACGGCGCGCTTCAAGTTCGCCTCCCAGCCGCCCTCGGTCATTCTCATGGCCGGCCTGCAAGGCTCCGGCAAAACCACTACCAGCGGCAAGCTCGCCGCATGGCTCAAAAAAGGCGGCCATCGCCCCATGCTGGTCTCGGTCGACGTCTATCGTCCCGCTGCCCGCGAGCAGCTCAAAATCGTCGCCAAATCCATTGAAGCCAAGCTCTACGACGGCGACCAGAAGGGCGAGGCCGCCGGACCGGATCTCGTCGTCCGCCTCGCCAAAGAAGCGCTTCGCGAAGCGAAAATCATGGGCTGCGACACCCTCATCGTCGATACCGCCGGCCGCCTGCACATCGACGAAGCGTTGATGGATGAAATGGCCCGCCTCAAAAAACTCCTCAACCCCAGCGAGATTCTCTTCATCGCCGACGCCATGACCGGCCAGGACGCCGTCAACTCCGCGCAGGATTTTCATTCCCGCCTCGGCCTCACCGGCGTCATCCTCACCAAGATGGATGGCGACGCCCGCGGCGGCGCGGCGCTCTCCATCCGCCACGTCACCGGCCAGCCCATCAAGTTCCTCGGCGTAGGCGAAAAGCCAGACGCTTTCGAGCCCTTCCATCCCGACCGCATCGTCGGCCGCATCCTCGGCATGGGCGACATGATGTCGCTCATCGAAAGGGCTGAATCCACCCTCGACCGCAAAAAGTCCGAGGAGTTCGCCAAGAAAGCCCTCCTCGGCGACGGCTTCACCCTCGAAGACTTCCGCGACCAGTTGCGCCAGATCAAGAAGCTCGGCTCCATGGAAAGCATCCTGAAAATGCTTCCCTCTGTCGGCCCTTTCGCGGGCCTCCAGCAAGCCTCAAAAAGCGTCGATGAAAAGCAGTTCGTGCGCCTGGAAGCCATCATCAACTCCATGACGCCGCTGGAGCGCCGCAATCACGAAATCATCAGTGGCAGCCGCCGCAAGCGCATCGCCAAGGGCAGCGGCACAGAAGTGCAAGACGTGAACAATCTCCTCCGCCAATACTCGCAAATGGCTAAGATCTTCAAGCAGATGGGCAAAGGCGGCCTGGCCAAAAACATGATGCGCGGCGGCCTGGGCGCCATGGGCATGGGCGGCAAACAGCGCTTCGGACGGTAGAATCTCTCTGTGTTCGATTTGTCATCCTGAGCGAAGTCGAAAGCCTGCCCTGAGCTTGTCGAAGGGGACCTGCGGTTGCTTTTAGGGAAGGAAGGAGGACGCGATGCGCAAACTGACGGTCAAAAACTTCTCGGTCATCAAAGAAGCCGAGCTGGAATTCGGCAAAATCACCGTCCTAATCGGCCCCCAATCCAGCGGCAAAAGCCTCCTCTGCAAACTGGCATACTTTTTGGGAAGAGAAGTGCCAGACTTGGGGATTGAGCGTGTCGCAAGCCGTTATCTGTATGAGGAGTTTGTAAGTAGCGTTCAGAAGGAATTTTCTAAATGGTTCCCGCCGATGGGATGGGGAAGCAGCAATTGGTCTATTTCTTTTACTACAAACGATTACTCAATTACGGTCACGCCATCCCTGATCTCCGGTTCTGTGCCTGAAGTGTCTTTCACCTTCTCGGTGCCTGAGGCGTCCCTCACCTTTGGGGACGCATTCAAAGAGGCGTATGTCGAACGACTCATCAAGACAGCTAGCGAACAAGAGAAGAGCGGTTTTGCACCTCCGTTAGAGGCCCTGAGGTCCTTGGCGGCAATAAGCCTCAGGCGACTGCAAGGCAGAGGAGTGTGGGACGCTGCAACCTATATCCCACTTGAGAGATCTTTTTTCGTTGATACGCAGAAGGGATACAGAGCACTCGGAACTGACCCCGACCCGATTTCCGCCCGATTCGCAGTTGTGTTTGCAAATAGCTTGAGCCCCGGCTTTCCTAAACCGCGAATGCCTCGATTTCTGAAGGGAGATCTCATTCAAGGTCCGGATGGACCTTCCGTAGCCTTCGAGGATGGCAGAATTCTACCGCTAAACTTTCTTTCCTCCGGCAGTAAGGAGACACTCCCCATATTGTCGGTTCTTGACTTCTACGAGCACCAGCGACGGCAGTCAGGGGGTCGCCTTACAACTGAGGAGTTGTACGGGGAACGGCTATACTTCTTCGACGATTTCACTATCGAAGAGCCTGAGGCGAGCGTATTCCCAAGCACCCAGTATGATTTGGTGCGAGAGATTGCAGCGTTGACAAACGAGGTCGATTTCCAACCGCATTTCACCATCACGACCCACAGTCCCTATATCCTTACTGCCTTCAACACCCTGATCTACGCCGGACAGTTGGCGAATGAGAAGCCCGAACTGAAGGATCAAATTGCAAAACTGGTTCCGGAGAATCTCTGGATTGAAGACGGCAGCTTTAAGGCCTACTCCATCCACGATGGCGTGCTCAACTCCATTCTGTCCGAATCTGGCTTGATTGATGGCGAGTACCTGGACAGCGTCTCCGATACGATCGAACACGAATTTGATTCGCTTTTGAGGCTCGAATATGACCATATCGAAGCCTCCTAGCCAGCCGGGTTGCGAATGGGTCGAAGAATGCATTGAGGTATGCGATGGGCCGACCGTTTTCGTCGAGGAACACGGAGTCCGAGCGACATTTCTCAATCCTGGGCGGGAAAAGATTCGTAAAATCACTTATAACGACTGCTACTGCAAGGATGAGCGGGTGAAGCAGGCCGATTTTATCGTGGGAAAGATTGGCGTAATAGATATTATCGTCGAACTCAAGGGATCGGACACCAACCTGAAAGGTGGTCGCGGCGCGGACAAGCAAGTGGAATACACACTTGAAGCTTGGAAGCAAAACACTAATCGTGCTCCTAAAATCGCCACGCTAATCATTTACGGGCGTATTGAAGGAAGAAAGAAGCGCCCAGGAAGACGGCCGCGTGCAAACGCCGCGCGGGAATCAGTAGAACTCGACTTTCTCCGCAGAAATAAAACTTTTCTTCTTGTCTTTGAAAACGGAAGAAAACAGTTCAGATTTAACGACTTCATTTAGAAAGCCAATGCCCACTATCCTCCAGGACCAACTCGACGAGATCACCGCCAACACCCGCCAGTTGGTGCAGGCCAGCCGCCTTGCCGTCGGCGAGAGAGCGGTGGCCGAACTGTTTGCGTCCGGGATCGAGGAAAAAATCCTGCCCGTCGGCGCGCTGGCCCCCGAGTTTGCCCTAAAAGACGCCAATGGCCGCCTGGTCCGCAGCGCGGACCTGCTCGCTCTCGGCCCGTTGGTCATCAAGTTTTTTCGCGGCCGCTGGTGCTCTTACTGCGTCACCGAGCTTGAAGCCTGGCGCGACCTCTACGGCACCCTCCGCGAGCGCGAAGGCCTTCTGGTTGCCATCGGCCCCCAGACCGAGCGTCAGAGCGACTTCATGGCCGGTCAACATGGCCTGCCCTTTCCCGTGCTCTCTGACCCCGGCTGCGCGCTGGCCGAGCAGTTCGGTCTGGTCTACACCGTGCCCGAGTATATGCGGGACTACTATCTCTCCATCCTCGTCAACATCCCCTTCGTCAATGGAGAGCCGAGCTGGCGTTTGCCCATCCCCGCAACCTATGTCATCGCCAAAGACCGCAAGATCCTCTTCGCCGAGGCTCACGCCGACTTCCGCGTCCGCCCCGAGCCCGAAGAAGCCCTCGCCGCCGCCTTCGCGCACCACAGCCGCTAATTTGCAATCGTGAACAAAGGCCATGCTTTCACAAGCCACGGGAAGACGATTCGTGCGGTAGGCCGGGACTTCAGTCCCGGCATCAAGCCAGCAGCTTCTCAGCTTGGCCAAGCGTAACTCCCCGCAGCAGAAATACTTTACTTCGCGATAACTCGCCGGTAACTAACTCGACCGCATTTTTCGGCAGGCCAAAAGTCTCGGCAAGAAACGCAATCAAAGCCGAGTTGGCCCGGCCCTCGATTGGCGGCGTTTGCACGGCAATCTTCAAATGCGCCGTCGCTCCCTCGCCGTAGACGCCCGTGATCGCAGTCTTCTTTGCTCCCGGTTGCGCGCGCACAGCCAGCGTCACTCCGTCCGCAACGGCTCGCAGCATCATTCCGGCCCCGGCAAAAATTCGGACTGGGGCTGCCGCTTGCCAAACAGCGCTGTTCCCACGCGAATGCGGGTCGCGCCCTCTTCGATAGCCAGCGCGAAATCCCCGCTCATACCCATGGAAAGTACTTCGAAGCTCAGTTTTGGATGCGCCGCCGTCCACCGATCCCGCAATTCTCGCAAGCTACGGAAGCAAGCCCGCGTAACATCCTCGGCCACGCCCCAGGGCGCAATCGTCATCAAACCCCGCGCCTGCAAATGCTCCAAATCCGGCAGCCGCTCCAGCAGTTGTGCAGCCTCGGTCGACTCCGGCTCCAAACCCGCCTTGGTCGCCTCGGGGCTGAGTTTTACCTCGATCAGAACCGGCAGCCGCTTGCTCAGCTTGCCTGCCGCCTCATTCAGCCGCTCCGCCAGCCGCAGCGAATCCAAGGAGTCGATCACATCAAACAATTCCACGGCGCGCAGCGCTTTGTTCGATTGCAAATGCCCAATCAAATGCACCCGGATCGGCACAGCCGGAGCGCCCGCAGCCTCAGCCCTCCGCAGCCCGTCCAGTTCCGCAGCCTTGGCCGCAAACTCCTGAACACGGCTCTCGCCAAATAGAGTCAGTCCCAGCGCCGCTGCCTCAGCCACCGTTACCGCCGGATAGGTCTTCGAAACAGCCATCAACTCGATCTCGCCGCGCTGCCGGCCAGCTTTCTGGCACGCCAGCGCAATCGCCGCTTCCAGCCGTTCGAGATTCTCCTTGAGCGCCGTCATTGCACTCCCGCTGAAACCCGTTCGAGCCAGCCAGCATCCAACATGACCATGTGGACAGTGATCCTGCTCATCTTCTCCAACATCTTCATGACCTTCGCCTGGTACGGCCACCTGAAGTACCGCCAGGACGCTTTGTGGAAGGTCATCCTGGTCAGTTGGAGCATCGCTTTGCTCGAGTACTGCTTCCAGGTGCCCGCCAACCGCATCGGCGCTGCCCGCTTCTCGCCCGTCCAGCTCAAGGTGATCCAGGAGATCATCACGATCTCCGTCTTCGCCGTCTTCACGTTTTTTTACTTCGGCGAGCATCTGCACTGGAACCACGCCGCCGCCGGAGTCTGCCTAGTCGCGGCAGCCTTTTTCGTCTTCCATTCCTGGTAGCATCTGCCGAGAACCAACTCAGTGCCCGCGCTCCTCCAAGTACTTTTCCGCCTCCAGCGCCGCCATGCACCCCGATCCGGCGGCCGTAATCGCCTGCCTGTAGCGCCGGTCCTGCACATCGCCGCACGCAAACACTCCTGGCACCACCTCGCCGCGATGCGTCGTCAGCACGTTGCCCGTGGTCTTGATGTAACCGTCCCCGTCCAGATCCATCTGCCCGGCAAACATCTTGGCGTTGGGCTCGTGGCCAATGCCCAGGAACAGCCCGCTGACGGCCAGTTCGCCCTCGACACCCGTCTTTACATCTTTCAGCCGCAGCCCCTTCACCTCGTGCTCTTCCACGCCCAGCACTTCCTGGACAACAGTGTTGGCGCGCAGTTCGATATTCGGATGGGCGATCACCCGGTCCAGCATGATCTTCGACGCGCGGAAGGCCTCGCGTCTGTGCAGCAGCGTCACCTTCGAGGCAAAGCGGGTCAGAAACAGCGCCTCTTCCATCGCCGAATCGCCCCCGCCCACCACCGCAATCTCCTTGCCCCGGAAGAAGAATCCGTCGCAGGTGGCGCAGCTTGAAACGCCGTGCCCAATCAGCGCCTGTTCGCTCGGCAATCCCAGCCAGCGCGCACTCGCTCCCGAAGCCACAATCAGCGTCCGCGTGCGGATTTCTCCCGCCGAGGTTTGCAGGTGGATAGGATGAGCGCCCAGCTCGGCGGCGTTCAAATGCGCCACTTGGAAGGTCGTTCCGAAGCGCTCCGCCTGCTTCTTCATGTTGTCAATCAGTTCCGGCCCCTGGATGCCGTCGGGCCAGCCGGGAAAGTTTTCCACCAGCGTGGTCATCGAGAGCTGTCCGCCCGGCTCGTGGCCCTCAAGAAGGAGGGGCTTCAGTCCAGCGCGTGCGGTGTAGATGGCGGCTGTAAGCCCGGCGCAGCCGGAACCAAGAATAACGGTATCGCGAATTTCGGTCATAAAGGTTTTCCTGTGTCGATTTTAGACGCTTCCGGCAGCCGGCTGCCCGGCGCAAACGAGGCCGCGTTCAATATGATGATCTTCATGGCCAATCTGACTCTTATCTACGGACTGCGGCTGCTCCCCGAAGGCGAAGTCACCGAGATCCACGACGCCACCCTCAAACTGGCTACCGGCCACGAGGCCCACGTCACCATGCACGTCATCGAGGGTTCCCGCCAAGAGATTGAAACGCAACTCAAGCGCTCGCTCGATGCCTTCTTCGACTTCTACCCGGAAATCTGACAGGGCAGTTTCGCGGCTACAGTTTTTTCGCCCCGTTTCCGGCGCTTCGTGAACTTCGATCGCGTATAGACTGTCGCGATTTCCGACAGCGTAGAATCGTCCCCGTGTTAATTTCAATCGTTTTTTGCACAGGTTGAAACACACGTCCTCGCGGGGCCGCGCGGCATTTTCAATGAGTTATTCGCGAAACCGGTCACCTAATGAGTTATATAAGTAGCATTCTGCGGCATCCTGACTTTTCACGGCACAGCTTGATAACTTTCTCATGAGAGTTACTGTCGTTTTCTTGCTATTTCTAAATTACTACTGGCATTTTCAGCTCGACGGCGCGCTCCGATAACTCCTTCATGGCTGCCCTTGCCCCGCTGCGCCGCGCCACTCTCGCCTTGCCCGTTTGGCTTTTCCTGTTTGTGCCAGTAGCCGTTCACGCCGGCGGACCCAAATACGTGGCCGGAACCAGCTTCTTCAATCCCGGCGTCCTCGGTCAGCCCATCCATTGGGCCGGCGGCCAGGTTAACTACTATGTCGATCAGGGCCCGCTCAACAGCGCGATCTCAAACCAGCAGGCCACGGCCATGGTTGATGCGGCCGCGGCGCTCTGGAGCGCCGTCCCCACCGCCGGAGTCACTCTCACAGACAAGGGCCAGCTAAACGAAGACGTCAACTGGACCAACATTGTGGCCACAAACGGCGTCATCACCCAGCCCGCCGACGTCACGCCCTCCGCCACCAGCTATCCTGTCGGCGTCATCTTCGACCAGGACGGCTCAGTCATCGACGCCCTCTTCGGCACAGGCGCCAGCCAGCCCACCAGTTGCCAGAAAAACGGCGTCTGGGTCTGGATGGACAACATCAATCCCGACGCCACCATCGCCCATAGCATCATCCTGCTCAACGGCCTCTGCGCCACCAACGCCAACCTGCTAGAAATGATGACCTACCAGATTGAGCGCGCCTTCGGCAGCATTCTCAACCTCGATTCCTCTCAGGTGAACCCCACTGCCCTCCTGGATGAAATCCCCGGCGGCACAGACGGCTGGCCGATCATGGACGCCCTCAGCGGCGTTTGCGGCCCCACGGGCGGCAATTGCATTCCCGACCCCTCGATCCTGCACTACGACGACATCGCCGCCCTCAACCGCATCTACCTCATCACCGCCGATAATCTGGCCAGCTTCCCCGGCAAGCAGCTCACCGCGGCCAACACCGTCTCCATGCAGGGCACAGTCACCTTCCGCACCGGCTACGGCATGCAGGGCGTCAACGTCGTGGCCCGCCCGCTCGACGCCAGCGGCAATCCCCTCTATCAGTACGCGGTCACCTTCGTCTCCGGCGGATACTTCAACGGCAACCATGGCAATCCCGTCACCGGCTTCGCGGATGCAAACGGCAATTCGCTCAGCATGTGGGGATCGAACGAGCCGTCCATGCAGGGCTATTTCGACCTGAGCGGAATCCCGCTCCCCCCCGGCGTGACCACGGCCAACTACCAAATCACCTTCGAGTCCATCAATTCGCTTTACATCCTCACAGACTCGGTCGGCCCCTATATCGACGGCCAGGTAGCTCCCTCCGGCACATTACAGGCCATCGCGGTACCTAGCATGTCGGCGGGCAGTTCGCAAACCCTCACCGTCAATGTTGCCGACTCCGCGGCGGGCGGCTACCAGGACGCCATCGGCACCCCAGCCGCGCCGCGCCCGCTGCCCGCCAGCGGCCTCTGGTGCGGGCGCTTGAGCCAGGTAGGCCAGAGCGACTGGTTCAGCTTCCCGGTGCGCGGCGGCCGGACCTTTACCGTCGTCACGCAGGCGCTGGATGAGACCGGCGCGCCCACTGAAAGCAAGGCCATGCCGGCCATCGGCGTCTGGGATGCCTTCGATCCCGTCGGCGCTACCGCCATCGGCGCAGGTCCCGGATTGAACGGCCTTGCGAAAGGCGAAACCTGGCTGCGCGTCAGTTCCATCGCCGACGACATGGTCCGCATCGGCATCGCCGACCAGCGCGGCGACGGCCGCCCCGATTACGCCTACAACGGCTGGGTGCTCTACGCCGACACTGTGCAACCGCAGCGCCTGCCCGCCTCCGGCGGCCCTATTGTCATTCATGGCATGGGCTTTCGCCTCGCGGATACGGTGCTGGTCGGCGGCCAGCCAGCAGTGGTTACCAGCATTTCGCCCAACGAAATCACCGCCATCGCGCCGCCCGCCGCTACCGGCGTTACCGGCTCTGTCGATGTCGAGATAGACGACCTGCCTCTTTTCTACGCGGCAGCCATTGTCTCCGGCGGCGTCAGTTACGACTCCGGCACAGGCGACGCGCTGACCCTGGTCACCGCGCCCAGCAACACGGTGCCCATTGGCACGCCCATCCCCTTCACCGTGACGGCATTGGGACCCGATCTCACCCCAGCCGGCGGCGTCACCGTCATCTACACCGTCACCAGCGGAACCGCCACCCTCGCCTGCGGCAAGCCCGTCTGCTCCGTCACCGCGACCGGAGACGGCCGCGCCACAATCAACGTCACCGCTGTCGATACCACCTGGTCCATCGTCACCGCTTCGCTCCTCAACGGCTCCAGTCTGCAAGCTCAGTTTGCCGGTGGCGCGCCGCCCGTCCTCGCGTCACTCACGCCCCAGCTCTCCCTCGCCGCCGGCGCAACCTTTAGCTGGACCGTCCAGGCGCTGGTGCTCAACAGCGGCATTCCCCTCACCGGCCAGTCTGTGGCCTGGCAAATGCCCGGCAGCGGCATCGTCTCTCTGGGCAGCACCGCCGCCATCACCGACCAAAGCGGCATCGCCACCGAGATTTTCACCGTCGGCCCGCTCACCGAGGGCCAGCAGGTCTCCGCCACTGCCTGCCTCAACGGCACTAACCAGTGCATCGCCTTCAACGCCTTCGGCGCGCGCCCGAAACTCGCGTTTCTCGAAGCCGTCTCGGGAACCGCTCAGAGCCTCTCGCTGCAAGCCACCCCCAGCCAGATCACTCTTCGACTGCTCGACACCGACGGCCACCCCATGGCCGGTGGCTCGGTAGCTCTTTACCAAGCCCTCTACGCCTGGAGCCCGCCCTGCCCCGCGCACGGCGTCTGCGCCCAGGGCGAACTGCTGGCCACCCAATCCGCCACCGCAACCTCCGCAATCGACGGCACCGTCGCCTTTACCCCCGCATCGCTTCCCAGTGTAGCCACCAACCTGCTCGGGCTGGCCGCTTCCGGCGACACCGCCGCCGTCAGCATCGCCATCGAGCAGCATCCGTAATTCCGCTTGAAACTGGAATCCCACTATCCGAACCCAGCCGGTCACTTATCGCCGGCCTCAAGCATCTACCAGTTGGAGGCTCCCCTTGCCCCTGCCCAACGAATCGAGAGCACGATCTCGTCCCCGCGTCGTCATCGTCGGTGGCGGCTTCGCCGGCATCCACGCAGCCAACGGCCTGGCCCACCTGCCCGTGGATGTCACCGTCGTAGACCGCCGCAACCATCACATTTTTCAGCCGCTGCTCTACCAGGTGGCGCTGGCCGTGCTGTCTCCGGCCGACATTGCCCAGCCCATTCGCGCCATCCTGCGCAAGCACAAGAACACGCAGGTTCTGATGGACGAGGTCGTCGCCATAGAGACCGCCGCCCACCAAATCACCCTCGGCAGCGGCGCTCAGCTCCCCTATGACTATCTCGTGCTCGCCACCGGCGCAACCCACTCCTACTTCGCCAACCCCGAGTGGGCGCCGTTCGCGCCAGGCCTCAAGACCATCGAAGACGCCGTCGAAATCCGCCGCCGCGTGCTTCTCGCTTTTGAGCTGGCCGAGCGCCAGATGGTCGAGCATGGCTGGCACCCGCCGCTCAACTTCGTCGTCATCGGGGGCGGACCCACCGGCGTCGAACTAGCCGGCGCTATCAGCGATATTGCGCAGCTCTACATGCGCCGCGACTTCCGCCACATCGATCCTGCCAAGTCCCGTGTCCTGCTTCTGGAAGGCTCCCCGCGCGTACTGGCCGCCTATCCCGAGGATCTTTCCGCGAAGGCCGAAGCCGCGCTCACACGCCTGGGCGTCGAGGTCCACACCAACACCCATGTCACCGGCCTCGGCCCCGGCTGGGTCGAGGCGTCTGGAAAAAGAATCGACGCCGTGGTTACCCTCTGGGCCGCCGGCGTACAGGCCTCGCCTCTGGGCAAGATGCTAGGCGCGAACCTCGACCGCCGCGGCTGCGTCCTGGTCGACAATTATCTCAATCCCCCAGGACTTCCGGAGGTCTTTGTCCTCGGCGACCTAGCCCACTTCGAGCAGGATGGCCATCAGGTTCCCGGCGTCGCCCAGCCCGCCATGCAGATGGGCCACCACGTCGCCAAAATGATCGCCGCGGGCCTGGCCGGAAAACCGCGCCCGCCCTTCCGTTACTTCGACAAAGGCGACATGGCCACCATCGGCCGCATGGACGCCGTCGCCAAGGTCGAATGGCCCTTCAAAGCCCACATGAGCGGCTTTTTCGCGTGGGTTACCTGGCTTACCGTCCACATCTTCTTCCTCATCGGCTTCCGCAATCGCCTCTCCGTCTTTGCTGCATGGATCTGGACCTACTTCACCTTCACGCGTGGCGCCCGTCTCATCACCGGCGACCAGCGCCTCCCCGGCTGGCAAGACCAGATCGCCGCGGGGCCGGGCATTGTGGCGGCGGACCGCAGCGGTGAGGGAGTATAGCTTTCAATCTTTAGCTAAAAGCCACTGCGAATGCCTTTCAGGCACAGTTCGGGGCGGGATTGTGTCAAGATTGCATAGATCGAATGCCCCTTTATCTGAACGGGAAAGACCTAATCCGGAAGAACCTTGAAGCGATTCATGCAGGTCAGCGAGTTCCGCGTATCAAAGTCGGCAGGCTTACGAAGACGCAGATTGAAGCGGTAAATGCGCAGCAGGCCGCAAAGGCGCTGCCGTTCAGCATCGATGAGGTGGTTTTCGTTGGAAGGCACATTCACAAGCGCCGGATCCTGGGTGACGGCTACACAATCGATGACGTCATCGACCAGATAGAAAGTGCCATGAGTCAGGATTCGGCAGTCATTGCCAACGAGTATATGACTGCGATGAGAAATCCGATCGCTCGTGCGGACAGGCTTGGCAACCTTGTTCACGACGAGGTGATTCTCGAATGTTCAAGATACCGCCCCAACCCAGACATCTTCTCTGTGGTGCCGAAGGGTGACAAGATTAAGCCCCAAAAGCAAACAGGCCGCTGAGAGCGGCCTGTTTGCTTTGAATGAGAGCGATTCGCCCGGTTAACAAGTTCCTCCGGCGCCCCAACCGCTCAAGAGAATCATGCCACAAAGTGCGTCTTTTGTCAATGATTTTGGCGTTCTCCTTGCCGGGCGCCCTCAGTTCGGTTTTGAGGTCCAAGAGCCCGGCGAACCTGATCTACCACCATCCCAGTCAGTTAAACTGGTAAAGCGATGCTCGACTTGGCTTTTGTCCGTGGCAACCTGGAACATGTGGAAGAGAAACTGCGCGCCCGCGGGGCCGACCCCGCCGCGCTCTTAGGCGATTTCCGCGCCCTCGATCAAAGCCGCCGCGAAGCCATCACCCTGGCCGAGCAGGCTAAGGCCAATCTCAACAAACTTTCCCAGCAGGTCGGCGCGCTCAAGAAATCCGGACAGCAGGAAGCCGCGGCTGCCCTCATGGAAGAGATTCGCGGCCTTAAGGGGAAGCTGGAGGAACTTGATCAGACCGCCGTTCAGCTCGACGAGCAGTTGCGGCTCTCTCTTGCCCGCATCCCAAATCTCACTCGCGACGAAGTCCCCACAGGAAAATCCGAGTCCGACAACGTCACCGTCAAAACCTGGGGAGAAATCCCCACATTCCCGGCAGGCTTTACCCCCAAACCTCACTGGGAAATCGGCGAAGCCCTCGGCATTCTCGATCTCGAACGCGCCGCCAAGCTCTCCGGCGCGCGCTTCGCGGTCTACATGGGAGCCGGCGCGCGGCTGGAACGAGCGCTCATCAGCTTCATGCTTGACCTGCACACTGCCAAACTCGAAGCCAGGGGGCACGGCTACACCGAAGTCCTGCCGCCGTTCATGGTCAATAGCAAGTCTCTCTTCGGCACAGGCCAGTTGCCCAAGTTTGCCGAGGACCTCTTCCGCTGCTCCGACGCCGACGCAGACGCGGTTGCCCGCGGCGAGTTCAAAGACAGCGACCATTGGCTCATCCCCACCGCCGAGGTCCCGGTCACCAATCTCTACCGCGACGAGATTCTCGACGAAGCCCGCCTGCCCATCCGTCTCACCGCCTACACGCCCTGCTTCCGCGCCGAGGCCGGAGCCGCCGGCAAAGATACCCGCGGCATCATCCGCCAGCATCAGTTTCAAAAGGTCGAGCTGGTCAAGTTCACGCGCCCCGAAGACTCCGACACCGAGCATGAGCGCCTCACCCGAGACGCCGAGGAAATCCTCGAAACTCTCGGCCTGCCTTATCGCCGCGTTCTGCTCTGTACCGGCGACACCGGCTTCTCCTCCGCGAAGACCTTCGACCTCGAGGTCTGGCTCCCCGGTCAGCAGCTTTACCGCGAAATCTCCTCCTGCTCCAACTTCGAAGCCTTCCAGGCCCGGCGCGCCAATATCCGTTACCGTCCGGCCGGGCAAGGCGCCAAGACCAAGCCCGAATTTGTCCACACCATCAACGGCAGCGGGCTGGCCGTGGGCCGCACCTGGCTGGCGATCCTTGAAAACTACCAGCAGGCAGACGGCTCCGTGCTTATCCCTCAAGCCCTCCGCCCCTACATGGGCGGCATGGAAAGAATTGTGAAGGAATCCTGATGGAATCATCGACTCCAACGGCTCCGCAAGCAAAGCCTAGCCGGACAATCAAGCAAGTCCTGCTCAGTTACTTTTACTGGACCTATCCGCGCGGATGTTTTCACTACGACGTGATGGTCACGCTGATCCTCTTGTTCATCTTTGTCACGCCGCAAATCCCCGGATGGAGCTACGGCGACAAGCCAACCTCGATCGCCGGCCCCCTCCATCCCATCCTGGTTGTAGGCAATGACGGCCATGGGCTGATTGTCACCGTGCAGGCCTCAGATGCCGAGGTACCCGCGGACGGTTCCTACGCAGTCGTCAAGAAGGCTCTCCGCAAAGCCATTGAGCCCGTCACCGGCGATGCCGTCTTTGTCGAGCATTGGGAAACCGTGACCGACGCCCAGGGTAATCTGGCCTGGAAGGTTTGGGCTCACCGCTGACTCATTCTCATTGCCTGATAGGTCGCTGTTTCTGTCTTTAACCCGTTATTTATCGTTTCGTCCGCCGCAATAGGCGTCTAACAAGAAAAGGATTTTATGCGATTGGGAATGAGACTTGCTTTTGCCATGGCCATCGCCCTGGTCCTGCTTCCGGCGCGGGCTGCGTTCGCGGCTGACGACCTGGACAAGGTGTTGCGCAAGCTCGACGTGGCGGCGGCCAACTTCCACACCACCGCTGCCGACTTCAAATTCGACGACATCGACACTGACCCCGTCCCCGATGACGATGTTCAGACGGGCGTCGTCTACTACGAACGCACGGGCAGCAAGTTTCAAATGGGCGTGCATATCGACCAACACAACGGCAAGCCCGCGCCCAAGATCTACACCTACGGCAACGGCGTCTTCGAGCTTTTCGAACCCCCACCCATCAACCAGGTGACGACCTATACCAAGGCGAGCAAGTTCGAGAGTTATGTGATGCTCGGCTTTGGCGCCAGCGGCAAGGATCTCGAAGCCAAGTGGGACATCAAGGACCTCGGCTCAGAAAATCTCAACGACGGAAAGACCATCGTCGAGACGGAGAAGCTGGAATTGGTAGCCAAAGATCCCGAAGTCCGCAAGAATCTGACCAAGGTCACGATTTGGGTGGATTTGAAGCGTGCCGTCAGCCTGAGGCAGGAGCTTCACTTCGGCGCAAGCAAAAAGAAGGTCAGCGTCTACACCAATATCAAGGTCAATGTACCTAAGTCCATCCCCGCCGACGCTTTCACCTTCAAAACCGACGGCAAGACCCAGCACAGCACACAGCAGTGAGAAGTCCACCTGCTCAAGCGGACGGACTTCGTCACCGGCGGGCCAACACCAGCATCAGCACAAACAGAAACACCGGAATCAGCGCCAGCCCAGCATAGAGCAGCATCTTCCGTCCGCCCGGCAAATGAAACCCCCGCAGGCCTGCTCGCTGCTCGCTCTCCTCCACGCCCACCTGATCCTGGTGTTCCAGCTCCCAGGCCATCTCGCTGGCCGTCGCGTAGCGGTGCCTCGGTTCCCGCACCAGCGCCCGGTTCAGGATCTCCTGCAATTCGGGCGAGATCTCAGGGTTCAGCTTTCGCGCCGGCCTGGGATCGTGAAGAATCCGCTCGTTCATCACCGCCAGAGGGTTCGGCCCGCTGAAAGGCGTCTCGCCCGTTAGCATCTCATAAAGCATCACGCCCAGCGCGTAGATGTCGCTGCGCTGATCGCCGCGCTGCCCTTTCACCTGCTCCGGAGAGATATAGTCCGGCGTGCCCAGCGCAGGCGACATATTCACATAGGTCAGCCTCCGCGCATCCTCTTTCATGGCGATCCCAAAATCGATCAGCTTGATGCGGTCCTCGCTATCGACCATGATGTTCTCGGGCTTCAAGTCGCGGTGCACCACGCCGTGCTTGTGCATGTAATCAAGCGCGTCGCAAATGCCCAGCACAATCTTCAATGCCCGATCGACCGGCAGCCTGCGTTCCTCATTCATGATCGATCGCAACAGCCGCCCTTCCACCCACTCGATCACCATGTAGGGCCGGCTGCGATCCTCGCCATCGTACGTCTTCACCACGCCGGGGTGATCCAACTCCTGGCCGATCGCTTCCTCCCGCTTGAACCGCTCCACCAGGACAGAATCGGCCTCCATCTCCTCGTGGGGAATCTTGATAGCCACCTGGCGCCCGTTCTTCAGGTCGGTAGCCTTGAATAGTGTAGACATGCCGCCGCGCGCAACCATCTTGTCCAGGCGGTAGTGGTCCAGCAGCTCTCCGGTTTCCGGTGTTGTCATCAGTTCCATCAGCATAACAGTCCGATTCTTTCATGCGAATCGTAAGAAATCTCTCAAGAAGATCGAAAGGAAACACGTAGAAACGCCAGACTCACCGCTGCGCCGTCCCTGTTGTAGTTTTGGTTACTGTTTGATTGTCCCTGGTCTTGCCGCGCATCAAGCCCTCGGCCGGGGGGATATAGTTGTCATTGGAACCAGCCATGTTTCGCTGTACTCGATTGCTCGCCGTTTTCCTCATGATCGCCTGGGCCTTCTTGCCGCAGACTGCCAGCGCCTTTGCTGTCGGCGCCCGCCCCGCACTGCCAGAGCCTCCGCAGGAGACAGGCTTTTTGAATCGCAAGCTGGAACTGCACGGTATCGCGTACCGCTTTCAGGTCTATTTGCCGGAAGAGTGGCGGCGCGACGACCGCAAGCAATGGCCTATCATTCTCTTCCTTCACGGCCGCGGCGAGCGCGGCTCCGAAGGTATGTGGCAGACTCAGATCGGCCTTCCCCAGGAGGTGCGCGACCACCCCGAGCGCTGGCCTTTTGTCATCGTCATGCCGCAGTGCCCGCAGCCCAATTACTGGACCGACCCGGAGATGATGGCGATGGCCATGGCCGCACTGGACAAGGAATCTGCCGAATTCCACGGCGACCCGGAGCGCACTTACCTGACCGGCCTCTCGCTGGGCGGATATGGCGCCTGGGAGCTGGCCCGCCTTCACCCACGGCGCTGGGCAGCGGTGGCGATTGCCGCCAGCGGCGTTTTTTGGAGCTACGCCCCGGAGCGCTGGCAAGAGGTCTCAAGCCTGCCCGCGGAGTACGCGCGTGCGCTTGGCCGCACCCCGATCTGGCTCTTCCACGGAACAGATGACAATGTGGTTCCGCCGCGTGAGAGCGAGTTGATGTACGAAGCGCTCAAGGCAGCCGACGGCCACGTCCGGCTGTGGCTCTATCAGGGACTGAAGCACGACTGCTGGACACGCGCCTACAACGAGCCGGAACTGCCCCGCTGGCTGCTTGCCCACCGCGGCCCCGAACAGGAGGCGTCCGTCTTTTTCGAGCGGATCGTTATTCCGCTCCATCCGCCCGCCATCAAGTTGGCTCCCGCGGCGCTCGATGGCCTCGCCGGGGAATATGTTGACCGCAAGGGGCACCCGCAGTTCACCATCTTCCGCCAGGGCGAACAGCTTTATGAAAAGAACCTGCACGGAGAAATCGTCGAGCTTGCCGCCGAATCGCCAACCGTCTTCTTTTATCCCAACGGCCCAAGCGCCAACCGCCTCACCTTCGAGCGCGATTCGCAAGGCCGTGTCACCGGCATTGTCTTCCATGACGACCGCCACGAAGAGCGCTGGGAAAAGCGGATTCAAGCGGCCAGCCGATAGAAAACCCTGAAACATGCTGCGTTTTCAAGAAAACTGGAAAGGCGCTCGCCAAGGTTTTCGAAAACTATTCCGCGCCTAGCACATATGGAATCGCGAACCGGCCAATCTGAATCAGCGCTTTGTCTCCCGGCGGCCAAATGTGAAGGCTCTCCACGCGGCTCGATCCAGTCAGCCTGTGCGCATCCGTCGTTCCCACCAGCACGCCCGTCGCAGCCTCGTGGAAATGCACGCTCAGCGCATCGCCCGTCTGCGCCCGCGCCCATCCAAAGGCATATTCTCCGGGCTTGAGAAATATCCCGCCTACGCGGATCGGCGTCTGCACCATCAGATAGTGCGAATACTTGCCGTCCGCCGAGTAACCGGCCGTGAGCAGAACCACGCCCGCAACGAACTGCCCGCGGCTATTCACAATGCCCGAGGCGGTGCGCATCTCCGTCTCGATGTGCTCTTTCTCCACTGGCGCGCGAGCCGGCAGCAGCGACGCCAGCTCCGCGTCCGTCGCCTGCCGCCATGTTGTTTTCTGCGCGTACGAAACCTGCGCGAACGCGGACAAAACCAATAGAACAACCGCGCAAACAATCGTGCTTCCAGTCAGTTTTCTTCTCATGATTTCGGCTTTCTCAGGGATTCGAGCGGGACAAGGCCGCGCTGGATAGCCGCCGTTGCGGCTTGCGTCCGGTCCGTCACGCCCAGCTTGCCCAGCAAACTGTTGATGTGAGTCTTCACCGTGGCTTCCGAGATTTCAAGCTCGGTTCCGATCTCCTTGTTGCTCTTGCCATGCACGATCTGCTCCAGCACATCGAACTCGCGCGGCGTCAGCTCCTCGGTACCCATGCGCTCGGCCAGCCGCTCGGCGATCGCCGCCGGAATGTGCGACTTGCCCGCATGGACCGTCCGAATCGTCGCAATCAGTTCCTCGCTCGTCATGCCTTTCAGCAGGTATGCCCGCGCGCCGGCTTGCAGGGCGCGATAGATGTCTTCGTCGCCGTCGTAGGTGGTCAACACGATGAACCGGGCCTGCGGCGTTTCCATACGGACGCGCTCGATCACGTCCACGCCGCTCATACGCGGCAGCCGCAGGTCCATCAGCGTAATGTCCGGCTGGTGCTTGCGAAACTGCGCGATGGCTTCCACGCCGTCCGCCGCTTCGCCCACCACTTCCAGGCCGTCCACCACGTTGAGCAGCGCAACCAGCCCCTGGCGCACAACGTGATGGTCCTCAACAACCAGCACGCGAATCGATTCCTTGGTCACCGTTTCTCCTTCGTCTGCTCTCGTGCCTCTTCCACTAAACTGGGTGCCCCACCCTCGCCACGTCTTTGTCTTTGTGGCTAGGCTGGGAAACCATGAGACCTAACTGCTTCGTCTCTCTCGCGCCACTGCCATCTGCAGGCGTACCGTGGTTCCCCCATTAGGCTCGCTGGTTACTTCCAATTTTCCGCCAATAGCCGCCGCGCGCTCGCGCATCCCGGTCAGACCGTAGTGTCCGGGCGGCGATTCCGGCTTCTCGCCCGCCGCGAACCCGCGCCCGTCATCCCTCACTTCCAGCGCAATCGCCTCCGGCCCGTACTCCATCTGGACAAACAAATGCTTGGCGCCGGCATGCTTCCTCACATTGTGGATAGCTTCCTGCCCAATACGCAAAATTTCGCGCTCCGTGCCTGGAGGCAGCGGCCGGTAAGCGCCAAAAATGCTGAAGCTTGCCTCGAACCCATGCCCATGCTCCGCTTCAACCATACGCCGCAGCCGCACCGGAAGCGTCGTCTCGCCCGAGTCCTGCGAGCGCAGCGCCCATATTGACTGGCGCGCATCGGCCAGCCCCTCGCGCACATATCCGCGGGTCAGGTCCAGGTGCTTGGCCGCGGCCTCTGTTTTGTTCGTGCGCAGCAGCTCGGCCAGCACCTCCAACTGCACGCTGACGCCCACATAGCCCTGCGCCAGCGTGTCGTGAATTTCGCGCGCAATGCGGCCGCGCTCGCCCAGGACCGCGCGAAACTCGCCTTCCGCCCTTTGCAGGCGCAGCCGCAACAGCGCCACTACGATCCCCGCCGTCAGCGCCAGCAGCAGTGAATAAAACCACAGCGTCTGGTAAAAATGCGGCCGCAATTCAAAGGCCAGCGTCGCGCCGTCTATATTCCAGAGCCCATCGTTGTTGGCCGCCTGCACGCGGAAGGTGTATCGCCCGGGCGGAATATTTGTGTAGTAGGCGGTGCGCCGCGTCCCGGCTTCGGTCCAGTCTCGGTCGAAGCCCTCCAGCATGTACCGGTAGCGCACCTTCTGCGGCGCGATAAAACTCAGGCCCGCGTAATCGAACTCGAAGTGCACATGCCCCGCCGGAACTCTCAACCAAGACCCTGCCGCATGCAATGCCTGGTCTACGTCGTCCACCGCAAACCGCTCCAGCGCCACCGGCGGCGGAACATCGTTGATTGGAAAGTGCGCGGTGTCCACCTCCACCAGCCCCTTGGGCGTAGCGAACCAGAGGTGGCCGTCGCGCGAGCGCCATGCCGAAGGGTGGCTGTTGATGGCGGTCTCCCGGCTGCGCAGCCCATCGGCTGCGCTAAACGCAATCCAGTGGGAACAGGCTCCCATCATGTCGCAGTTGCACCGCGCAATCCCGTTGCCGGTGGCAAACCAGAGATGGCCCCGTCCATCGTCCAGAATCGCGTGAATCGAAGTCTGGTCCAGTCCCCCTAAGCTATTGCCCGGCGCAGCCGCGATCTTCTGCCCGTCCCATACGTTCCAGCCGTGGTCTTGCGTGCCAATCAGCAGGGTCCCGTTGCTGCGGGGCAACAGCGACGTAATCACATTGCTTGAGAGCCCGTTGGCCGTCGTGTAATTCAATATCTTGCCGTCATGGAGCCGCGAGAGGCCGGCAAAGGTCGCCACCCAAAGGTCGTCCTTGGCGTCGCGCGCCAGGGAACCAACCAGATCGCTGCCCAGCCCATTTGCCTTGGTAAAAGTCTCCATCCGCGCACCCGTAATCCCACTCCCGGGGTTGGTCCAGTGAGTAAGCCCGCGCCTTGTCCCAATCCATACCGATCCATCCGCATCCGCCAGCAGCGATCGGATGAAGTCGTCGGGCAACCCGTCGGCCGAGGTAAACGAGGCAACCGCGTTCCCGTGAATCCGGCTTAATCCGTCGGGCGTTCCCACCCAGAGGTCGCCGTTCGGTGCAGCCGCCAGCGACAGGATGACATCGCTCAACAGCCCGTCACGGACCGTGTACCTGCGAATCTTTGACTCGGTTCCTGTTGAATATGTGCGCCCTCTCGGCGCCCCGCCTTTGTCTTTGTGGCTAGGGTGGGTTTCGACTGTTGCATTGCTCTCCGGGCGAATCGCATTCAGCCCGCCGCCGCTGGTTCCCACCCACAGTGTGCCCGCGCCATCTTCCACTACGGTTGTCGTCGCATCGGAAGAGAGACCTTCCCGCGCGCCGAGGGTATGGAATCGCTGATCGCGCAGAATATGCAACCCGCCCGTCTCGGTCCCCACCCAAAGATTGCCCTCGCGGTCCTCCATCAGCGCCAGCACAGAAGCCGAAGCCAGCGCATCGGTCACCGGGAGCAGTTGCACCTTCCCGTCGCTCCACCGCGCCAATCCCGCGTTGGTGCCAAACCAGAAGCTGCCCTCATGATCCTGAAACATGGTCTGGATTCTGCTTCCGGGGAGTTCTTTGCCTTCCGTCAGCGTCGCAGTGCCTGTGCCCCGCCGCGATACTTCCGCGGTCCCTCCGTTGGCCACTGCGATCCCGCCCTTGAAGGCTAAAACGAACTCGGCGCCATCTCTGGGAAACGCAGGTTCGAGCTGTTCCTGCGGAACTGGTTTTGCCCAGCGGCCCAGCAAGTAACTAACCACGCTTTCATGTGTGGTTACCCACAGCCTCCCCACTCCATCCGTTGTCACCGCTGTAATCGCGCTGGCCGGCAGTCCCGTCGCGCTGGTGGCGTCAACAAAACGATCTGCGCCGTTTAGTTGCGCCAACCCTCCATCCGTCCACACCCAAAGAACCCTGTCGTTCGTTTCCACCAACGCCCGGATTCCATTCCCGGGCAGGCCATTCTTCGTCGAGAACGCCGTCACCGTTCCGTCTTTCCATCGCGCCAGCCCCTCGCTGGTTCCAATCCAAAACGCGCCATCCATCGCCACCAGCAAACATCGAATGTCGTTCCCCGGCAATGCGGGACTTGAGTTGCGGTCGAAGACCTGAAACCCGGTTCCGTCGAACCTGACCAACCCCACCTCGGTACCCAGCCACACAAATCCGTTCCGTGTCTGCGCCAGCGCCTGGACTGTGTTCTGCGGCAGGCCGTTCTCCATCGCCCACGCCTGGCGGCCGTAGTTGGCCAGCGGCGTTGTGGGCTCCAGCGCATGGCCGGCAAGCGCGAACCCCGCCAGCAGCGCCGGAATCAAGGCGCTTGACGCACGCCAAAAGGACGAACGTCGCCTCGTCGGGTGCTCGAGACTATTCGAGTTGGCATGATTGCGCATCAACGAAGCGGGTGGAAACTCCCTCCAGCGGCTGCATCCCGCGCAAAACCTGCGCACTTCCACAGCGATTGCTGAAACTCGATCCATACTCGGCGGCAAAGCGAAGACACCATGGAGCCCTCTATGCTTTCGCGGGTGGCGCTGACAGGTCTCCATCGTTGGATGGAATCAGAGTACCTCACAAGACCCGGCGCAAGTCTCCACCCATCGATGGATTGAATCCTCCATCGAATCTCTCAAGACACTCCGCGCGCCTCCGGATACTCTATGCATGTCTTCTGAATTTCGTCTCCTGAATTGTTCGTCCAAAGTTTCATTTTCGGGTGGCCGCCCTGCTCGCTGGGCTGCCACCTGTTTTCTTTTTTGGGGCAGACATTGACCCGTCTTCCAGGAAGCGCCCTATTCGCTCTTGATCGTTGTAGCCCGGTTCTTCACAAACGTAACCGTCCAATGCTTTCCGTCCTGGTCGTACGTCACCGTCCGGTCTCCCTCGGTCTCGCCGTCCACATGCATCTTCTGCCCGATCGCCAGGCGCGTCTGCAACTCGCTCATGCCCAGCTTCACCTGGTGCGCGTCGATTGCGGTCCACACATCCCTCGGCCAGTGATCGTAGATCCCATGCGGGTCATCGTAAAAAAACAGCAGGTCCGGATAGTAAGCCTCCTGATCGCCGTCGATGACGCCGACGGGCGTGGCAAACATCGCATCGCCCCCCGGCAGCGCAAAAACCGCCAAAGCCTGGCGGCTGCCGTGTCCGATGCCATCATCCACTTTCGCCGGCACGGCCGCCTTGACGATCTTCTTTATTTCCAGCCGCTGCAGCGCTGGAATCAGCCCTATCCGCTTGGTGAAGTCCACATGCCCGCCAACGAACGGAAAGTAGGAGATGGTATAGCCGTTCTTCATCCAAACGGTGGTTCCTTCCAATTGCTTCAGGTCGTCGTAATGCGCCGCGAACAAAGTGCGCACCACCGCCAGATCGTCTTCGCTCAGGGTCTGGCTCGCGTCGTTGCGGCCAATGGTCCCCGGATCCTGGCGATGTTTCCATACGGAAAACAAGTAAATGCCGCCGATGGCCAGCGTTATCAGGGTAGAAATGAGAAAAATTTTCCAGGTCTTCACTCGTTCTCCTTGCCCGCGTTTCCATCGGTCATTTTCGCAGGGCATGCTTGCCAGAAACAACTGGCTCGACTATAAATATCCTCGGTCGGAATGGCTGCTCGCTTTGTCTGGCGGTTGTCCAGCCGATACAAAGGGGAAACCATTTGCACGGCCTAGCTCGTTCAAGCGGGCGCGGAAACTCACGAATCCCCGCGGCACACATATAGCCTATTGCGTGGGAGGAAGGCAACAATGATCACTCGAAGAGACGTGTTTGTAGCTTTCTTAGCCGTCGCCGCCACCGCTGGAGTCTTCGCGCTGACCGAACCAAGGCCCATGATGGGCTCCGCCGTCTTCGACTGGAATAGCATTCCGGCCAAAGCCAACAGCGTCGGCTCCACGCGCGCTTTCTTCAGCGCGCCGACCGCAACGCTCGAAAACCTCGAAGTGCATGTCACGACGCTCAATCCAGGACAGATGCCGCACCCGCCTCATCACCACCCAAACGAGGAACTAATCGTCATCCAGCAGGGCACACTCGAAACCCTGTCGAACGGCGAGTGGAAGCGGGTCGGCCCCGGCTCGGTAATCTTCAACGGATCGAATCAGTTGCATGGGCTGAAGAATGTCGGCTCCGAGCCCGCCGTCTATCACGTGATCAACTTCAAAACCGCCGCAACTCCCGCGCCGCTGCCGGAAGCCAAGCCGTAGCCCTGAGCGGAAGCTATCTTGCCGGAAGACCGCCGTTCAGGACGCCGGAACTGGCATACGCGGGCACAACCCAGTCGTTCATGGGGCGCTGTTCCTCGCAGTCAAGGCACATCGTCGTGGCATACTGCGCCCCGCAGTGCGGGCATACGCCCAGTGTTTCAAATGTGTCAAAGGCCTGATGGCATCTCCCGCACTTCCAAAAAGCTCCCGCCGGAGGCGCTGTCTTGCAGCTCGGGCAGGCAAAGTCGGGCCGGCGCGGCAACTTGGCCAGACGCAGAAGTTCTCGCGCGTGCTTCAATCCGCCCCAGCAATTCAGCAGCATGAAGACGCCCAGCGCCCCAGTCCAGAGCGACCAGGTGAACAAGGCGATGCCGACGAACACCGTAATGCCGATAAATCCCAGGATCGTTACCACCAGCAGGCTGCGCCCGCGTCCCAGCCAATACCACAGCAACGAGCGCAAAATCTGTCCTCCATCCAGGGGATAGACGGGCAGTATATTGAATGCCAGCAGAACCGCGTCGATGAGCAAAATGCTCCACACAAACTGGTAGGCATCGGGCAGGGTCTGCTCCCATCCCAACCACCGGCCAATCATGAACCCTGCAAAGAGAATAGGCAGCAGAGCCACGTTGACCAGCGGACCCGCCGCTATGCTCCACAGCGTTGCGCCCGGCCGTTGCGGCGGCTTCACAAACGCCACCCCGCCCAAGGGCCAGAGCACGATCCGATTCGCCGTTCCGCCCACCTGCCGGCATGCCATCGCGTGCCCGAACTCATGCGTCAGCACGATCAAAAACAGCGCAAGATACTCCAAAATGCTCCAGACAATCGAGGTATATCTCCTGTCGTGTGCCTGAATTTCATAGGCCGCCACGACAAACCAGGACCAATGCAGAAACACATCGACGCCGGCCAGGCGAAAAAGTTGGATGGAACCATTACCGGTAACACTGGGCATGGGGCTAGCTTACTCCATTTGGATTGTTACAAACACTTGGCAAGCGGCTTGCATACAAGGTTTCTTGCTATGGGCCGTACGGGCTGCGGCAGAGTCCCGGAATGGCGGTGGATAGGTTTTCGCGCCCGAGGTTGCAATCCATGAACCCCATCCCCGCCAATCCGAATCTAAAAACAAACGCCGATACTCGGGGCGATAGTTCGCCGAGCTTCCCCATTAGATTCATCGACAGAACCTGCACAGGAGAAGACCTTTGCCAGCGACGCAACCCGCATCGGCGCCTGCCACAGGCGTCGGAATGACGCTCAACAACCCGCAAACCGGCCTGCCCGCGCGCTGGAAGCCCAGGGTGAACCCATGGCTGATCGCCATGACCGTGGCCCTGGCGGCCTTTATGGAGGTTCTCGACACCTCCATCGCCAACGTCGCGCTGCCCCACATCGCCGGTTCGCTTGGCGCCAGCACCGATGAGGGCACCTGGGTTCTCACCAGCTACCTTGTCTCCAATGCCATCGTTCTCCCTCTCGGTGGATGGGCCTCCAGTGTCCTCGGACGCCGCAACTTCTTCGTCCTCTGCATCGTCATCTTCACCGTCTCCAGCTTCCTCTGCGGCGCGGCGCCCACGCTGCCCCTGCTGCTCCTCTTCCGCGTCCTCCAAGGCGCCGGCGGCGGCGGTCTGCAGCCCATGGCCCA
>Ga0182016_10001401_pt1 | contig 29395 bp, 45 predicted proteins | sample 712S2MmetaG_FD_120491 | JGI IMG/M metagenome (GOLD analysis project Ga0182016, IMG submission 120491) | Permafrost microbial communities from Stordalen Mire, Sweden - 712S2M metaG | ecosystem: Environmental > Terrestrial > Soil > Wetlands > Permafrost | place: Sweden: Stordalen | collected...
AGAATGGTCGCCGCGGCGTTGACCGTGAGGGCGCTCGACGAGAGCTGCCGCATCAGGAACGTGACCGTGCCGCCGGTCAGATTGACGACGTTGCCGCTGGCGTCCGTGATCGTCTGCGCCAGCGCCGGCGTGGTCGCACCCTGAGAGATCGTGAGGTCTGCGGCCACCGCCCTCTATCCTTTGGGTTGCTTGTCCCCAGACCATGAGGTGCCCGACGGGCCCCGAATGGCGTGGGTGACGTAGTAGGCGAACTCGGGATCGTCCATGGTCGAGTACCAGCCCATGTGACGAGCGATGTACGGTGGCGCTGCTCGGATGCCGCCGAAGTTGAACTGGCGAAAGCTTGGCGGGTAAACGGCGAGGGTCGTGTCGATCAGCGAGTCCCAGCCGTCGCCGAGCCAGCGGGCGTCGGAGACGATGAGCTGTTCCCAGCCCTTCTGCCAGAAGTCCTTCGGCAGGTCGGCGAGGTAGAGAGCCGGGCCGGCCTTCTTCCCGTACTTCTCCGAGAGGAACTGCAGCCGGTCAAGCAGGTCGAGGGGGCAGTCGTCGAGCGGGAGGATGTCGGGGTCGCTGTACGCAAACCACTCGTCGGGCACCATGCCGGCGTCCCAAAGGGACCGGCAGCCGTAGTTCTTGCCGAGGCGGACGACTTCGTGCGGAGACTGCTCGAGGTATTCGAGCAGCGGTGGCCAGCTCGAGTCGTTGTCGAGCAGGACGATCCGCTCGTGGCCGGCCCGCTCGAACCACGAGACCATCGTCGCCAGGTCGGCGAGGCGGTCCCGGACGTTCAGGTACAGAGGCCCGCTAAAGGCCACGCAGCGCCTTCACCTTGGCCACGTCCTGGTCAAGTTGAGTTTCCCGGTAGTGCTCCATGTAGGCCATGTCGTCGTGATAGTGGCCAAAGCTGTCTCGGTACGTCTGGTCCTCGTCCGCCTTCTTGGCGGCCGGGTGCAGGTGCTCGATCTGCACTCCTGGCAGGTAGCGCAAGCATTCGGCGGCGCGGCCCATGGCGAACCACGACGGGTCGCAGTACTGGTAGAAGCCCTCGGGGGCAAAGTAGCCGAGCGTCTTCGGGATGTCCGACGTCATGAAGATTGTCGTGCTCAACCGCTCCCGTTGGTAGAGGTCGTCGGCGTAGACCATCGAGCCGGGGCCCATCTCCTCGAGCGCCTCGATGATCCGCTCGGCCCACCCGGGCGTCCGGGGGAAGTGGTCGTCGCCGAAGGCACCGACGAACCGGTACCTGTCGGTGACGTCCGTCTCCTGGACGACGTGGTTCAGCCATCCAGCGAAGGACTTCCGTGGCCCGCTCAAGGCCAAGAACTCACCGTCGCTGCGATAGGCGGGATCGTCGTCGTCCTGGCAGATCAGCAGGTCCGCCCGGCATGGCGGTCGGAAGGCACCGAGGAGCCGGGCTACGTTGGCAGCGCGGTTGCGGGATGGGACGATCACGAGCAAGTCGTTAGACAAGTGGTTCACTCTCCCAGTAGCTGACGCAGGGCCAGGGCGGATGGGGCGTCACTTCGACCGGTCGGCGCTCGCCCCAGAGCTCGCCGCCGCTTACGCGGTAGAGGTACAGCACCCGATCGACGTGGTGTTCGGTCCGCAGCTCCCCGGAGGCCCCTATGTGGTTGGCCCACACCTCGTCCTCGCCATAACGGTCGGGGAACTCGGCCAAGCGGGCAATCTCACGGCGCATCGGGCACAGGTGGCCAATGTCGAGCCATCGGCCCTGGCGGTCCCACCTCGCCCGGTACGCAAGGCTTTGGTGCACCAAGAAGTCCTTGCCGTGGCTCGGGCAGATCGGCTTGAGGTCGAACGACACGTAATCGACCCCGTCGAGCAAGGGGTATAGCGTCGGCACGAAGTCGTCGACCACGAGGTCGTCGTCGTCCACGAACGACACGTACTCGGCGGCCGCTTCTCGCATCAGCAGGTTGCGCTTGGCACCGATGCCCTCCTGCCACCCATCGCGGTAGCAGAGGACCTCGACCTCACCCGGGACCAGCTGCGGAACTAGGCAGCGAAATAGCTCGCCCAGTTTCGCTGTGCGCTGCTCGACCGAGGCGACCAGGATCCGCCACTTGACCGGTTCGAGCGGTTTCACCGCATGTGGTGGTGTTCAGCTCCTGGCCAATGCCAGTGATGCTGGTACCCCTTAGCCCGAACGTTGTCGAGCACATAGTTGCAGATGAGGTGCCAGTCCCAGTCCGCCGGTGCCACGTCGGAGGCGGCGTTGGGCACGGCCTGGATGAGCTCGGAGCGGAACCGGGTGCAGCCGATCATGTTGCGCCACGCCTCCATGCACGGCGACCAGCCGTTCTCGTCCTGGCAACAGATGTCCGCGTACGTGAACGAGCACCAGGGCTCGGGGCAGTAGACGAAGGCCTCGATGATGTCCGGCCGGCAGACGACGTCGTGCTCGACGATGGCAAAGTCGCTCCCCTCGACCAGCGCCGTCTCCCACCACCGTGTCAGGGCGGCGTAGTAGGCGAAGGGCGAGCTCGACACGTCGAACCATTGGGCGTTCTTCGGTGAGCCGGCGATCGTGCGGGGGTCCCGGCGCGTAAAGCCGTAATAGACCGGGAACGGCGAGAGGTAGTCGCCCGGGGCGACGGTCTCGACGACCTTGGCCTCCTCCGGCGGGACCAGGACGACGCGCTCGACGCCGCCTTCGTCCCTGTCGAAGCGGACCACGGTGCCGTCGTTGAGCTTCAAACGAACCACACTTCGGTGAAGGCCGAGATGGCCCCGCCGGCGTTGATGATGATCGACGTCGGCGCCGTGGACGGGAACTGGTACGTGAAGTAGCCCGTGCTCTGGCCGGCATTGAGCGGCAGGCCGCCGTCGCTGGCGTTCAGGCTGGTGCGGAACTTGAGCGCCGTCGTGTTACCGGTCGGCGGGATGACGACGACGGCCACCGCGCCCAGGGGCACGGCGATCGTGTTGTCCCCGCTGGCCAGAGCGAGGTCCAGGACCTCGCCCAGGACGACAGCGCCCTGGATCGTGATGGGCCCGAAGGTCCGTGACCCTCCCGGCAGGCCGTTAGCGCCCCCGGTTTGGGTGAAGGTGCCGGCCACTTACCAGTCCCGGCGCGAGGGCCCGGCAATTTCGGTCTCCGGAGCACCGTCCTCTACGACCGGAGGGGCAACCGGGCCCTCAGCGGGCACCGGTTCGGCCGGAGGGGCAACCGGGGCGGCGACCGGAGCTGCCGGCGCGTCGCTCTTCAACCCGAGGTGCCGTTCGAGCTCGTCCAGGAGCCACCGCGCATGCGAGGCGTCGCTGTCAAGGTCTTTCCGAAGCGTCTGAAGGGCCTTCTTGACGTCGTTGGACAGGGCCATGTGGATCGTTCTCCTCCCGCCGGCCCTCGGGCCGTCAGTGTTCTCCGGCAGCCGTCTCGCTGCCGTCGTTTCGAGGTTGCGCATCGTTGTGATGGCCGAAGCCCTCGCCGCGCCCCTTGGCAGAAGCACGGCGAGGGCGGACGGCGTTTACCAGAGGTCGACGATGGGCGGCGTGGCGATCGCCGTTACCGAGGACAGCGTCACGGTCGCAGGTGCCGCGGCACCCAAGGCCGAGCTGTAAGTGCCGCCGAAGAACGCCGGTGTGTCGGCGTAGTCGGCGTATGTCACGGCGGTCGCAAAGGCGGCCGAGCGCAGCGATGTCACCGTGGACGCCGTCTCCGACACGCCGACGAAGATGTACCCGTAGGGCGCATCGGCTGGCGCGATGGTGTAGGCGGCGATGGTGAAGTCGAGGCGAGCGGAAGCGGCCAGTGCGGTCGTGCCACCGTCCGTCGACTGCGTGCCAAGGATCTTCGCCGTGGTGAGCACGCCGGAATAGAGCGCGGCCCAGGAGTGCGTCGGGGTTGATGCTGTCGTGGCGCCCACGAAGACGGAGATCTTCGTGATGGTGGCGCCGATGTCCACCGGGATCGGGACAAGAGTCAGCTTGCCCGATACCAGCGAGGCGGCGGCGTCAGTCCAGTCCCCGCCGAGGATGGCTCGGTTCGAGTAGACCGGGATGTTGACCTGGGTGGCGTTGCGCTGCTGGCCCAAGATGGAGTCGAAGACGTTCTGCTCCGGGTAATGGGCACCAACAAGATCTGCGGGCATTTGCGGTTCTCCTTTCGGGAGACGAGAAGGGTGAAAAGTTTCCGAACTAACTCCGGGCAGCTCAGGAGGGTTATTTGACCGCTGAGCTGGCCCGGGAGGCTTAGAAGCTGCCGCTGTTGACGGTGGGTGCCGCGAAGCCGGAGCCGGCGGCGATGGCGACCGAGCCGCCGTAGCGCACGATCAGACCCGCGTAGTTGTAGATCTGGAAGCGAACCTGGAGCGTGCCGGACAGAACCTCGTCCAGGACCCGGGTGCGAGGCTCATCCTCGAAGAGCCAGACATCGTCGAACTTGGCCGCGATCGAGACGTCGTAGGTGCCGGTGAGAGCGCCGGAGCCGTTGTCGGTCGAGGGCACGTTCTTGTCGATGTGGACCGATGGCCCCCAGGGGAACTGCATGAGCTTGCCTTCGGCGACGCTCATCTCCTCGATGGCGGCGGGGTTCCAGGGAGCAAAGCCGCTGGACTCCACGAAAGGCTTGGACGAAGCGCCGTCCAGGCCGGTCACGAACCACAGACCACGACGGGGATGCCACACGTAGTGGACGTTGTCGAGGTTGTAGCGCTGTTGGGCGATCTGCGAGGCCTGAACGCCGAAGGTGCCATACAGGTTGGCCGGGGTCGGCGCGCCCTGGGTGCAGACAACGTTCGTGGCACTCCAGTTCGTGTACGGGTACAGCCCGGCGAGGCCGCCCTGGGTCGAAGTCGAGTTGGCGACCCCGGTGCCGTAGACGACATTGGCGTCGATGCACAGGTTGTAGGCCGCCATCAGGTCCTGGGTGACGACCTCGTCGGTGATGTGCGCCGGCGAGAAGTCGAGCCACTGGACGGCCACGTCTTCCTGACCGGCGAAGGTCCGGAACCCGGTGGCCACCGACGTGTCGGCGATGTCCTGGGACACGACGGCCACGTTGTTGGCGCCCTGGGCCTGGACGAGGGTCGGCGTCGAGACCTTGGGAATGTTCACCGAGGAATAGCCCGGGGGGACCATCATCTTGCGGCACAGGTCGGCGGTGGTCCGCCCGGCGCGCAGGTAGGGGATAAAGTCCCCGACCAGCCAGTCCGGCGGAGTGAAGTACCCGCCCTGGCCCTGTTGGGTCGATGGGTTGACCCGGCGCTCCCAGGTGGGCGAGACGTCGCCGCGGTAGCCTTCGGCCGCCAGCGCCTCTTCCATCTGCTTGAGGGCCCGCTGCTCGCGCGCCTTGCGCCGGCTCTCAGAGAGCGCGTCCATCTCCATGGCGTGGCGGGTCAGGTTTTCCCGGGCCTCGTCGCGGTTGGTGCGCTTGCGGAAACCGCCGGCGAACTTGTCGGAGTGGTTGGCGGCGAGGTCGGCCCAGTAGGAGCGCTCGGACTGGTTGTCACGCCGGTAGGTGAGCGGCTCGGACTTGACCCGGATGGCGGGCGCGTGGGCAGCGGCGTCGGCCCGACGTGCGGCGACGCCCTCTTCCTGGGTTATCTGGGTGCGCAGGTCGTCGCACTCGGCTTCCTTCTGGCCGAAAACGGCCCGGAAGCCGGCCTCGTCAGTCTCGAGCTTGGCTTTGTGGGCAGCCCGGGCGGCGTCATCGGGGAGGGTGGCCGGGTCGACGGCGGCGCGCTCGGCCTTGCGGGCGGTGAGCATCGCGTCGAGCTCGCCGACGAGCACGCTGTGGCGCTCGCGGAGCTGGTCGACCATGGGGCGGTCGTCAGTTGCGGTGGGCATTGCAGGCTTCCTTTCGGAAAGAGGTGGGTGTTTGTGGTCCCCTGGGTGGTGCCGCGTGGGCAGGCAGAGGCTCCGACGCGTCAGGGGACGGGTGGTGGCCTCGCCCGGCCGCTACGGCCCGGCGCAGGTGTTCAGAGGGGCTTAGTAGCCGCTGACCGGGATCATCCCGGTGCCGCTGAGGAACGAAATGCCGGAGCTGTAGCGGCCGGTGATCGCCGCCGCGTAGTTGCGGTAGGTGAAGCGGGCCTGGAGGGTGCCCGAAAGCGTCTCGACGTCGATGTGCGAGACCGCCGCCGCCTCGAAGAGGTAGAGGTCCGAGGGGATACAGGCGATGACCGTGTCCTGGTTGCCGGCGGCGCCCAGGGTGATCGGGATCGAGTCCTCCATCCACACGGGCCAGCCGGAGATGGCCCCGGGGCAGAGCGGGTTGTCGGCGCCCATCAGTTCGGGGAACTCGAGCGGCCGGTCAGAGGTGTCCTCGGAGGTCGTGAGCCACGCCCAGCGCGCTGTCCGCATGAGCCACGCGAACGGGGGCAATCCACGGATCTTGCCTATGTCCGCCGCCGCCTGGCCGAAGTACGGGAACATAGCGTGACCGGTCGGCGAGCCGTCCGTATACGTGACCTTCTGGGCGCCCGTCACGTTGATGAGGCCCGTGAACTGCGCGGCGGAACCGGTCCCGCCTGTACCCGTTATCAGTTGCGTTTCGAGGTTGTAGTCGTAGGCCTCAGAGAGGTCACGGAACCAGGCGTGGTCGGTGGCACCCGAGACGGGCCCCATCTCGAGGATCTGGATCGCCACGTCGCCGATGCTGGAGATGGTGATGGCGTTGCACGAGGTCGCCGTGTCGGTGACGTCCGAAGAATCGCTCGGAGTGCCGGGGGCCTGGTTGTCGGCCGTGTTCCCGGTCAGCATGACGGGGATATTCACGCTCGAGGCGCCGGCGGGCAGCGGGAAGTTGTTGACGAGCTTGGCGAGTACGCGCTTGGGACGGGGATAGGTTGCTGCGTCCTCTATGAGCCACGCTGGCGGGGTGAAGTAGCCGCCTGTCCCCTGAGTGGGGTTCGGGTTGACCCGGTACTGGAAGCCATGTTCCTCGGCGCCCCGCTCGAAAGCGCGGCGCGCCCGCTCTGCCGCCCGTTTGCGGTAATCCACCATCTCGACGGCGTGGTGGTCGAGGCGAGCCTTGGCGGCAGGGTCACGACGGACCATGAAGAGGTCCCGAAGATAGCTGACGCCGTGGCCGTGGTCGTCGACCGAATCCCGACGGTAGGTAAACGGTTCGCTGACAACCTGGACGCGAGGAGCGGCGGCGGCGGCACGGGTCGTGATCTGGGGAGGTGTCCTGGCCACTCGCAGGCCCCGCTGCTGGAGCATCGCTCGTACAGTTTGCTCGCCGCCTCGTCCGAGGCCGACGTAGGTTGTCACCGGCTTTACGGCTACAGGCGAGCCGGCCAGTGCCACGTTCCCCTCGTCGTCCATTGAGTAGTCGTCCTGGAAATACTCCCCGTTCTGGTTGTAGATGACGAACGTCTCAGAGAAGTCGCAGACGTAGACCCAGCAGTCGTCGTCGTCATCATCGGGCAACGTGGCTCGGATCGCTGCCTGGAGCGCATCCTCGATCTGGCCATAGGTCATGGTCATGCCGCCCATCCCTTCTGGCGCAGGATGGCGATCCGGTATTCAAGATCGTCGTCGTCGCCGACGTTCCGGTACTCGACCTCGCTGTCGCCGGCGCTGAGGGTGCCCGACGTCTCGCCCGGGTCATCGCCGGTATCGCCATCACCGTCGTCGTTGTCGTCGTCGATGGGCTCTTGTGGCTCTGTGTCGTCGTTCGGGGCCAGAAGGCTGTTCAGCAGCTCCGTGCCGTCGTTGTGGTGACCGATCACCTGGCGCAGCACGTCGCCCGTGGCCGCCGAAATCTTCTTGCCTTCCCGCAGTTCCTTCATGGCGGACAGGAAGGCGAGCGCAGAGCGGTCGAGCTCCCGGCTTGGCAGTCCGAGCGGCCCGCGTCGCTGGCGCAGGGCCACAGTCCCGCCCGTGTGAGGGTTAGCCCCGAAGTTGACGAGGCTCGTGTCGCCTTTATCCAACGAGACCTCGTTTATCCAGCGGCGGTCCCAGTCCTTGTTCCACTCCTGGCGCATCACCCTGAAGGCGAAACTCATCTCGTCGAGGTCGCCCCGGTCCACAGCGGAGCGCATTGCCTGCACGTAGAGGTTCTGAGGGTCGAGTAGAGCTTCAGTGTGGAGGCCCGTCACACCGTAGATAGGCGATGCCGTCGGGTCCGTCTCTTCGGCCAGCTTCATGGTGCCCGACTTGGTTCTCGCGAGCGTCATTCCGGAATGGTTGATTAGGAAGGCCGTGTCGCAGCTCTCGCCGAGGGTCTTCTTGAAAGCCCCTGTCAGGATCGATTCCAGCCAGGGCCCGCACCAGTCCTCCATCTCGTAGGCGGCGCTCTCGTCGTCGTGGTCGGCACAGGTGACCGAGGCGAAGCCGGTGAACTTGAGGTTCGTTCCCCCGGTACCGTTGGGTACCTCCCGGAGCTCGAACTGGCTGCGAGGCGCCACCCGGTACTCGGCCACGTTCCTGTCGGTGCCGTACTCGGCCCGGAAGGAGCGGTCCGCCTTGCGCGGCGCGGCCGGCATCGTGGCCGCTGGCTCTTCGGCCGTGTCGCCGTCAGTGGGATCGGGAAGTTGAGTGTTATCGGGCATTGCTCACCTCAGATCAGTTGGCCTTGTCGCCGCCGGGGCCGTTCGGGCCCGAGACGTGCATTGGCGACGAGTTGAGCGGGGCGTCGTAGGCGTTCAGCGACTCGTCGTCGACGAGCGGCAAGCCCTCGGCGTTGCGTATCTCGGCATTGTTCATCGCGCCGATTATCCGGGCGATCTGGTACCGCTGCCACCGCTGCAGCGAGTCGCCCCGCAGCCGGTGCGAGAGGTCCAGCATGACCACGTTCGTGACGGGCAACCACGACGACATCAGGTGTTCCCAGCGGCGTATTTTGCCCAGCAGCGTGTTGGTTACGAAGCCCTGTTCTTGTTGTTCTATTCCTGCGCCCCAGCTGTTGTGGACAACGAGGCCGTCCGCCAGGAAGGTGTGTGTGCCGTCAACACTAAGGTCATAGACGGGTTCGGCCAGGTCGGAAGTCGTTATCGACGTGATCCGGTGCAGGATCGCGCCCGCTATGGCGAAGCCGGTGCCAGGCCGGGAGGCTGTGCTCCCTCCCCTTCCCTCGAAGTCGGGACTGTAACGATTGCGCCGCCCAGCCTTTACTGCGTTCGTAAGGCGTCGGAGGTCCTCGGGATCGTGCGACCCGATGCGCAGATTGGACCGAGCGTCGTAGCACCCGAGCTGGAACATGATGGGCGTCCGGGCGTAGGAGCGACCGGCAACGACGCCGCTTGGCTCGGTCGCGTAGTCGTAGATAGTTCCTGCTGGGACCCCGAGACCGATGCACAGGTGCCGGATGTCCTCAAGCAGGTCGGCGTTGACGGATGAGAAGATCAACTCGCCATCGCGATTGACGTGCCCGTCGGCGTCGGCATACCCACGTAGGAAGGCCAGCTGCAGGTCGGGGGCGATAGTGAAGACCCAGCTAGGAACGGACTTGGTGTGAGCCGTCCCGCGGAATCCGAGTGCCGTAAGCTCTTCGGCCGCCTGGCGCGACGAGAACCGGGTGCAGCGCTCGCCCTCTCGTATGGTGATCGGACGCTGCGGGCGGTTGGCCGTCTTGAAGCGTCCGCCCATGGCAGCACGGGTAAACTCGGCTTGGGCGTCCGCTCGGTAGGCGTCCATGTACCGCGCGCCGAGTTGACGAGCGATCGTGACCCCGCAGGGATCGCCCTTGGTGTCGGTCATGATGTTGCCGTCGCCGAGGAGCAGCCCGCAGAACTCCATAAACCCTGGTGTCAGTTGACGGCCGTTAGGAGCCGTGTGCACTTCGGAGGCGGGCAGCCCGTGGGCCGCCACGAGGTAGTCGCCGACAGTGAGCTCGCCGGCAGTCACCCAGACGTCGCGCCATTCAACGCAACGGTAGCCACCTACGCCGGGTCGAGGAGCTGGGAACTTGCGCCGGGCGAGAATGCGGTGCCGGTCGTTGACTCTCAGTTCACGCCCACGCGTGCGTATCGTCAGGATCGGGTCGACACCCGTCATCCGTTGCGAGGTGACAGTGGCTAACACGAATCGCTGCTGCAGTTCGTCCAGGGACCAGACCCGTGTCCCAGGTTGAACATCCTTGACTAGACGGGGGCCGAACTCGGTATATACTCGCATATCACCAGTTAAGCACGTATCTTTGTCAACCATGCCGATCATGTGGGGGGGCACTCTAAATAACATTCCCGAAATAACCGAGGCCGAGAACTGCATTTGCTCAAGGAACTGAGCGTTCTGCGGCGTCATGGTGACCGGCACCCACGTCGCGTCGCCGGTAAGGACGCCCGGCAGGAACGACTTGCCGATGCCCTGGTGGTTTTGCTGCCACTGGCGGGCCATCTTGAGGACGGCGTCCTCGTCGTAGTCGCCCTTGAGCTGGATGAGGCCCCAGGGTGCCGAGGCGTTGGAGAAGAAGGCGCCGGCGTAGAGGTCTTCGGCGTGCGCCAGGCCGAGCTGGTTGCGCAGGGCCGAGATCGGGTCGAGGCCGAGGATGGAGCCGGCGGTCGACAGGCCCCGCATGATGGTCACGTCAGCCGGGTTGACGACCTTGCCGAAGTACCGCCATTCGATCATGCCGTCGGAGAGCCTGCGCACCCGGGCGTTGTCCGGGTGGACGGGCATGACCTGGGTGGGCTTGAAAGTCTTGGCGTCCCGGGAGATGATCTTGCCGAAGAAGTTGCCCCGCAGCAGCAGCGACGACGTGCCCTGGACCTTGAAGTCGATGGGCGAGATCTCGCTGAAGGGGTCGGCGATCACCGTGGGGACGGCGATGGCCGTGGCCGGCTTGTTCTCGGCGACCTTGAGCACCTTGACGGGCAGCGTTGCTATGGCGTCGGAGATGAGGTCGACCGAGCCGTACACGGCCGCCACCTGGAGCGCCGTCTTCTCGCTGACCTGGACGCCGGCGGCCGAGCCACCCAGCATCGAGTTGTCCGGCGGGACAGAATCCCCCCAGGGCAGATAGCCCGATGCGCCGCGCTGCTCGCGCAGGTTGGATGCCGCCAAGCGGACGAGGGACATTCGCTCAGCCCTTCGGCTTCTTGGCCGCGCGCTTGGCCGCGCGCTTGGCCACGACGGCGGTCAATACCTTGCGCGGCATGCCGCGCCAGTCGAGCTTCAGCTTGTCGGTGGCCTCGCCGAGCAGGAGAAGCCCGAAGCCGCCCACGAACAGGGCCGGGGCCTCGCCGCCGGCGACGTAGGTCCCATAGGTCAGAGCGGCGAGCCCACCGAGCCCGAGGAGGTTCGAAAGCAACGTTGTGTCCTCCTCAGGAGCCTTGGTTTGCCCGGGCCAGCACTTCGGCCATGGAATGGAATGCGAACTTGGGCTTGTTGCGGCGCTGTACTTCGCCCCATAGCGCCAACGTGCAGGTCACCAGGGGCGAGATGTCGGCGCCGGCGGTCTTGCGGTCCCAGGCGAACGCGTCGCCGAGCGTGCGCTTCTTGGCGCCGTCGACCGCGGCCCGCAGCTCGAGGCCGTGCCGGTCCTCCGGGCCGAGGTGGTGCAGCGAGCGGTCCTCGACGCCGTCCAGGAAGAGCCCGAAGGCCTGTCCGAGCTCCTTGGTGCTGACCTTGGTGAGCTCCTTGCCGAGAGCGGCCTCGACGTCGGGCACCAGCGACCCGGCCGGGCCCCCGGGGTCGCAGACGAGGAAGGCCGGCCGCACCTTGCGGGCGAGCTCGGCGAAGCGGGCCGGTACCCAGCTCGTGCCCCGGTCGTACTCGATGACCTCGATATGGCTGCTTCCATCGGGGCGCTGGCCGGCGGCGGCAATGCAGGCCCTGGTGCGGTCCCAAGAGACGTCGAACGCCAGGCTGACCGGGTCCTTGAGCACGGACTCGACGTCCTCGAGGGCGTCCCACTTGACCAGCGGGATGATCTTCAGAGCAGCGTCGGCGGTATCGGGCCAGGAGCCCACGCCCAAACGCTCGACAGCGAACTTGTGGAGCCCGAGGGCCTGGAGCTCCTTGGCCACGAAATCGGCCGAGATCCGGATGCCCAGCGCCGGGTTGGCCTGGGCCCAGCTGACGGGGTCGGCGACCTTGGCCGGGTCCAGGTTGGCCAGGTCCATGTCGGCCGACCACTCAAACCAGGCGACACCGGGCTTGCCCGCCAGGCCGGACTCCCGGACCCGGGCGAAGACCACGCCGTTGTCGTCGATCTCCTGGTCGACGGCGGAGCCGGTGTACCAGACCTGAGGGTTTGGCCGGGCCGACAGCGTCGGGAACAGAGCGGCGTGGGCCGACTCGGGTATGTCCATGGCCTCGTCGAGGATGAGGCAGTCGCCGGTGAAGCCGCGCCCGCCGCCCTTGGTCCGGGTGCGGAACCGTATGCGCTGGCCGCTCTTGAGGGTGATGCCCTCCTGGCCGTGGCTGTTGCTGACCCGGGCGATGCGCCGGCTGAACTCCCGGTGGTCCTCGATGAGGCCGAGGAGGCGCCCGAAGGCCTCGAGGCTGGTGTCGAACTGGTGGGCCGAGTGGATGATGAGCCGCTCCTCGAGGAGGAACAGGCCCGTGAGCTCACGAGCCTCGAGCAGGCCGCCCTTGCCGTTTTGCCGGCTGACCTCCACTCCCACCTGCAGCGCTGCCCACTTGCCGTCCGGGCGCTCGCCGAGGCTTTGGGTCAGCGTCCAGCGCTGCCACGGGTCGAGGTACAGCCCGGCGAGGGCGCACAGCTCGATCGCCTCCGGGCCCGTTGTGCTCGTCCACTTCGGCACGTGCCATAGGCGAGGCAGCTGACTGCCCAGCAAGGCGGGCGGCGCGCTTTGCAGCAAGGTCATCGAGCCCGTCGCCCTCCGGCTTGTCTGGCAGTAGCGAGCGCAGTTCCTTGAGCGCCTCAGTCATGGCCCGGGCGCAGGCTGCCTTGGACGTCGTCGAGTCCGGGTCGTCTACCGAGCGGGCCAGCGACAGGGCGGCGGCGGCCAGACCGGACGACGCCAGCTCCGGGGCCAGCTCGAACATCGCCCGGAAGTCACGCAGGACGGCCTCGGCCACCAGGTCTATGGAAAGCTCGGGCCTCTTTCTTTCCAGTGCCTTACCAGTCCCGCGAGCCCCGGCCTTGGACTGTGAGCCGGCGCCGGCGGGCGGCTTTGTGCGTCGCGGTCGCCCGGTTGCACCGGCGGTGGGAGGGCCCGCGATAGTCGGAGCGGTCGTCGGAGTGGTCGAGGTCCCACGGCGTGCCCGGGGCGATGAGCTTGCGGCAGCGGGCGCAGGCGACTTCGCCGCGCTCGACTTGCTTGGCCCAACGGGCTCGGAGCTTCTGGTGCGCTGAGCCATAGCCTCGCCTCGTCGTGCTGGGGGCCGGGAGGGTCACCCTCCGACCATCCAGGAGGGTCGAAGGCCCCGATTTCCAAACGTCGGAACCCGTCGGGGAGAAACGTTTGGCTCTGACGGTCCAACCGCGCGCCCGGGGACTTTGGACTGCCCCCTACCCCCTAGGCCAAGAGACGAAGCTGCGCAACACCAAGATGTTGGCGCTTCGAGTTGCACAGGAAGTGGGCGAGCGAGACGTTGACTTTTGTGTGCTGGCCGCCGGCGGCGATGGGCACCAGATGGTCCATAGACCAGGTCTTCCGAGTGACCCTCTTGCCACAGAGGTGGCAACGCCAGCCATCTCGCTGTGCTATCTCCAGCAGCGTGAACCCTCTGCGCCGCAGTTGTCGCCTCGCCTTTTCCCTGACCGTATGGCGGCGTGTACGTCGGCAGCTCCGGTCGTTGCATTTTGCGGAGCAGAACCGAACACGGAAACGTCCTGCTCGTTTCTCTGGGATGAACTCGTTCCCACACTCTGCGCAGACGGTGGCCCGACGTTCCTTGACCGGGAAGAACCAAGCGTTCTGGCAGAGCCTTGAGCAGAACACTCGGCCCGATCTCAGTACGAAGGGCTGTCCACACTGCTTGCACTCTCCGTAGCGGACCGCTCGTGGCTGCTTAGCCGGCTGAGTCATGGTGACCGTCTGCTTGAGAACCACACCGCAGCTCCGACCACAGGAGCGCTGTTCGGTGTGAGTCGCCAAGTATTCGATCGAGCAGACCTCGCAGCGTCGCCGTTGGCGTCTTCCTGGTGGTCGAGGAACCTTGGGCGGCGCTTCTGCAGCTCGTTCCGCTCGCCTAGCAGCTCGACAGTCCTGACAGGTACGCTCGCCAACTGGCAGCGCGCCCTTACCGCCCCACAGCAGACGGCCGCAGCCACCAGCGCAAAGAGTGTCAGGCCGTCGAGCCACCAACCAGGAAGGCTACGACGAGGCAGTGACCGTTATGCCGCCGGCGCAGCGTCCTCGGCGGGCAGCTCGTCCTCGTCGTCATCATCCGCAACCCGATCTTTCAGCGCACTGAGGTCGATCGCTCCGGCCGGCATCGGTGCACCAGGTGCTTGCTGCCCTGGTCGAGCTATGACCAAGCCGGTGTTGAGGGCCTTGGCCTGACGCTTCACCTGAGCAGCGAAGGTGAGCGCAGCGTTGGCGTCGAACGGGTAAGCCTGCACGCCGTACATCGTCTGGAACTGGATTATCAGGTTCTTGCGGTCCGGCGTCTCACCTATGCCATAGGTCACCGGTGGAAGTGACATCACCACTGGTGCTTGCTGTGGCTGCTGGCCGTTGCCGTTGGCTTCGCTCATATCTCCTCTTCGTAGGTGTCCACGTACCAAATGCGATCAGCTGCAGAACGAAGGCGATCGGCAATCCAACGACGTAGCCGCTGTGACCGAGTAGGTGGTTCTGGTGGTACCGGTTCTGGCCATCTGTAGCGAGGTTCGCCACCATAAGCCTGATGCAACTGGTCCATCATCGCCTCGTCAAGCGTCGCTGTCTTGCCGTCCAGGTCGGTGAGAAGAAGCGGTTCGCCGAAGAGCCGAGCGCTCACAGGCATCACATAGCCGATGTTCTTGGCCATTTCCTCGCTCACCGCGCCACCGCGAGATAAACAGCTCCAAGCACGACAACAACGGTAACCCAGCCAACCGAGCAGGCAAGGCGTTTCCAGAACAACGTCTTGGCACGGCAGTAGTCGACGCCGGCTCTGATGTTCTCGGCTTGCGCCACGTTGACCGCTGTCGCCGATTCCACGTTCGCCGCATTGGCCTTCATGATGGCCAGGTTCGCCAGCTGCTCCTGGGCGACGACGTCGAGCTTGTCGCCGGCTACGTCCATAATGCTCCCATATTGGCATTTGCGCAGGCTGGGTACAGTGAAGGCATGCGTTTCGTGGCGCAGAAGACCACGTCGGCGGCAACGTTCGCTGTTATGGACGAGGACCGCAGGACAGAGCGTGTCATCTGCATCGCCGTAAACCGGCGAGCTGCCGAGCTTATTGTCACCGCTCTGAACCTGTGTTTCCGCACGGGCGATCAGCTCGAGCTGTTCGATAAAGCGGCTTAGGCAGCATTTCGGAACCCGTCGAGGAACTCGGCCATCATCTGCGCTTCGAACTGGCGCAGTAGGCCGATCAGGCGGTAACTGGCCGCGTCCGGCAGGCCGACCCAGCTGTAGTTCGTCGAGCCTTCGTCGAAGCTCTTGGCCGAGCGACTGGCCACAAGCAAAACGGCGTCAACGACGACGCCTTCGGGGTCCATCAGCTGGGCCAGCTCGGCCAGCTTCTCTTCGGCCCGGTTCGCCATTTATGCCGCTGCCGACAGCGTTTCGCGCGTCCGAGTGACTTCGGCCTGGCTCGCCTTGCCGCCGAGCAATTCCCGGGCCTTGGCCGTGTCGAGCGCCTGATAGGTCGAGCACGCGTACTGGACGCCGCGGTACTTGGTCGTCTTCTTGGCCCGAAAATGGGCCTTGAGAACGTCGGCAGCCGGCTTCAGACGCCGTTCAGCGTCTTCGAGGTCGGCCTTGGCTTCGAGCCACTGCATGGCGGCCATCGTGACGTTCACGAATTCTCCTTCGATGAGCCCAGCGCGCAGAGCTGCAGCGCGGAGCCGTTTCTTCGCCTTGATCATGGCCTGGCAGGCGTTGCTCTCGGTCGTGCCCCAGAGCCGGCCGATGTCCGCCAGCAGCAAGCCGTCGAGGCTCAGCAGGACGACTTCGAGCTCCCGGCCACGCAAGCAGGCGTTCGCCAGGTCGAGCACTTCGGCCAGCTGCTCCTCGGTGAGGTCCTTTTCCGGGTCGACGAGCTCGACGAGCCCTCGGAAGTGGTTGTCGCTCTCCCGCTCGTCGAGGCTCACCATAAGCGGTGGCAACGGGCGGCCGGTGCCTCCACACGTGGCACAGTCGAGGTCGGCGCCGGCGCAGGCACAGCGGGTGCTTCTGTTGCGGTGCGTCAGGCGCCGGTACTCGTCGAGCACGGAACCGCGGACCCGCAACCACGCCCAGCTGCGGAACTCGCCGGTCCCGTTCCAGCTGCGAGCGGCTTTCCAGAGCCCGACCAGAGCCGCCGACTCGGCGTCGCCTACCCACACCGACCGCTGCGCATGACCGCGGAGCTGCTGCCGGGCAACAGCCTTGGCCCAGCCGGCGTTCTCGGCCACGAGCTCGTCGACGCGCTGGCGGTGCGCAGCCAGGTCGATGACCGGCGCCAGGGTGCTCACGCGGCCTCATCTTCCCGCACGTTCCCGGAACGTTCCTCATCGTCGGTCAACTTCTGGTCAACTTGCGGCTCTTGCAGCCACGCGATCGCCTCGTCGGCCGTCTCGAACCGCTCGCCGCCAGTGCGTTCCAGCTCCTCGAGCGCCTCGGCCTCAGCCGGGCAGTCGTGCGGGAAGGTCGTGTGGGTCTGACAGAGGCCGCACCAGCCATAGACCAGTTCGCTCATCCGTCACCTCGCAGGACGCGCCGGGCCCGCACGCGCCGCTCGATCGCCTTGCGCTCTTCGGGGGTGCGGTCGGCCAGCACGCGGTCGATGTTTTTCACAGTGACCAGCGCGCCGAGGCTGGCGCCGCAGATCAGGGCACAGACGGCAAGGGCGACGATCATGCGGCCTCTTTCCGAAGCTCGGCCAGCTGTCGTTCAGCGTCACGGGCCCGCCAGCGCCAATGCCCTACAGCTCGCAGTGCCTCGTCGTACTGGTCCCGGGGGACGCAGGAGTGGTCGAGGTGCCCTGCCAGCGCGCCGGGACGAGTCGGCATCTCGGAGGCCAAGCGGGGGACGATTGTCTGACCTGGGAACCAGTTGGACGGATGCCGGCGAAGCCTCATGCAGCAGCCCTCCCTGGTCCCATGAGGTCTCGCAACAGCCGCTCTTTGAGCAGCACCAGCTCGGGGATGGTCTTGCCAACGGTCAGCCGGGCCGCTTCGGCGACGCCGACCAGCTCCCGGATGTCATGGAGTAGCCGGCGGTAGTGCAGCTCGTCCGCCACGACTACACTCCTGAGATCCATCGTACAGGTGGCCCTGTGACGGAAACCCGTTTGGGCAGGTCAGGGCTGTAACCATTGGTTACAGGCGTCACGCTGCCACCCACTTCACTTCGGTGCCGAGCTTGGCCCTCAGATCGGCGAGCTCCGTGTACCCGAGCGGAGCGTGCGTGGCGCACACGGGCCAGACGTTGCCGCCCTTGGTGACCTGGAAGCCGTCAGCCTCACGGTCGCAGTGGTCGCCAACCCTGTCCTCGGCCTGGCATTCCCGGAAGACCTCGAGCGAGAGCACGCGCTGGCGCGAGGCCCGGTAGCCGTGCTGGGCCTCGATGACGGTCCCGAACAGCTCGACCCGGGCGATGAACCGGCCGTACTCCGGGTAGTCCGGTTTGTCCGTCAGGGCGTAGAAGCCGCAAGTGCAGTCCCAATCCGGGGCGACGTGGTCGTGGAAGTAGTTGCACCTGGCCGTGGCGTCGACACCGTACCTGGCGCTGGCTCCGACTCCGACCAGCTTGAGCTTGCCCTTCTTGGTGACCTTGATCCCGAGCGTCTTCCAGCCGAGGAACGGCTCGGTCCGGCTGAAGTCGACGTCAGGCTTTGGGGCCTTGGGCTTTGGGTCGCCCCCAAGCCCGATCAAGTACGGCTTCCACATCCACGTCAAGAACGCCGGCGGCACGAAGCCCAAGGCCGGGATCACGCTCGGCTTGGGAGGCGCGGGAGCCTGGCCGAGCGACAGTTGCGGCGGCAACGTCAGTTCGGCGAGATGAGAGCGCAGCAGCTCGGCCGTAATGATGTCCATGAGCGAGCTCGCGGAGCGGGCGTAGCCGTTGGCGGCCCGCGGCGTCCACAACGGGCTGCGCATCCCGGTCCAATACATCTGGCGCTCGTAGTCGCCCATGTCGGGCCCTATCGTCGGCAGCTTCTGTTCGAGCGCGTGGAACGGCGTGTGCTCGAGGAGCGGCAGCCATGTTTTGACCAGCAAGCCGTTCTGGTCCACCCAGCGCTGGACGCCGCCGAACGTCGTGGTCACGCCGGCACCGGCTCAGGCTCTTGGACCGGCGCCTCTACGGGCACCGTGTCGGGCACCGTTGCCGGCTCAGGTATCTGGTAGATCTTTCGTTCCTCACCGATCTGTGCCACCTACGCAGCCCTCCTTTCCTGGTAGGCCGGTCCGAGCGACTGGTGACGGTCGTGGTCCCATTCCGTCGAGGTCACTATCTGCTCCGAGCGCTTACGGGCGATCCACTCGCGCGGGTCGCCGGCACCGGCCTGGTAGTGGTCCGAACGGTAGAACTGCATGTAGTGGGTGTTGCACAGCCCAGACTTGCGGACTGGGACCTCACAGAGAACGCACGCCTCGTCGTGGGCCGCCCGGCGGTGCGCCTTCTCGGCCGCTATCTCGGTCTGGCCCCGGCCGTTGGTCGGGCTGAGGCCGTTGCGGATAGCGGTGGCGGCCGCAGGCGCCTGGTCGACGAGCTCGTTGACGGCGCCGGACAGCATGGCGAAGAGATCGAGCAGGCGTAGCAGGGCGCGCTTGCCGTGCTCCTCTTCGTACGGGCCGCCGTCGTAGCTCTTCTCGACGAGCTTGGCGAAGCGGCCGCCCGGCGTGTCGACGATCCTCGGCGCGCCTTCGGACGGCTCGGCGCTCGTCGAGCGGTGCGCCGGCGTCCACTCGGACTCCTCGCCGCAGTGCAGCCGGCTTTCGATGGCGCTGAACGTCGGGTCGCTGTGAACGCCCTCGGCGTGCCCGCCGCCCTCCACGCCGGCCGGGAACCGGGTGCCGTCGCTGCGCCGGCTCATCTCGGCCACGAAGGGCCCCAGCTGGCGAGCCAGCTTGATGTCCCGTTCTGCTCGTTCGCAGAGGCTGACCCAACGCTCGGTGGCCGGGAAGCGCTTGGTCATAGGGCGAGCGCCAGGATGAACACGAGCGCCGCCAGGGCGGCGATGGCGGCGACGTCGCCGACGGTTTCGTGCGCCGTGATGGCCCAGGGCCGGGAATGGCGCCCGCAGCGCGCCAGCCAGCGGATCATGCGGCGCGCATCCGGGCCAGCTCGAGTACTTCGGCTCGAGAGAAGCGCAGACCACCGCCGGGCGTGCGCACCGCCGAGAGGCGTCCCCAGGCGACCCAGTTGGTGACGCTGCGCTGGGTGACGTTGAACAGCGCCGCCACCGTTGCCGTGTCGATCAGGTCCCGGGGCACCAGCTGGTACGGCCTGGCTAGAAGGCGGTCCACGAGGGCCTTGAGCTTGTCCAGGGCCTCGGCCAGGGGCACCTTGCGGCCGTCGTCCTCCCACCAGCTCGTCCGGCAGTCGTCGCAGCGGTGGCAGACCAGCTCGGCCGTGATGTTGGTCGTGACGACCGCAGCGTGCAGGCAGTCGTTCACGCGGCCGCCACCTTGGCCAGTTCACGCTCGTTGGCTCGCCGGCGTTGGCGCACGAGCGAGCCGAGCTGCTCGCGCACCCGGTCGATGACCAGGATCCCGGAGAGGTGGTCTATCTCATGCTGGAGCGCCCGCGCGTCCCGGCCCGCAGCGCCTACCTCGAAGTGCTTTCCCTTGACGTCCTGGGCCCGCACGGTGACCGAGGCGGCGCGCGAGACGTCGAACCAGCGCTCGGCGACGGACAGACAGCCTTCCTGGTCGACCACGACGCCGGAGCTGTGGACGACCTCAGCGTTGACGAAGACCCGGGGAAGGGCCTTGTTCAGCACGATGGCAAAGACCCTGGCCGGGACGCCGATCTGCGGGGCGGCCACGCCGACGCGGCCCCAGGCGATCGTGGCGTCGAAGAGACGGTCGCCGAGCCGCTGGAGCTCGTCGTCGAACTCGGTGACCTCGGGGCAGACCTGGCGCAGGACCGGGTCCGGTACCTGGACGATGCCCGCCGTGTTCACTTGACGGTGACGACGTGGGTGCTCTGGTTGAACTTGGCCTTGCGGCCGGGCCCGACGACCAGCGTCCAGGTGGGCGGGTCGAGGACCTCGTCAGAATCGATGCGCCGGCGCCAGTGACCGCCAGCTACCAGGTCCCACACCTCGCCGTTGAGCGTGACGCTGTTATAGGTCGCGTCGACCTCAGAAGCGCGCGCCTCTCTTTCGTTCGCCTCCTGGGCGAGCCAGTCGATGGCGGGGGAGACGGCGCAAAGCTCCCTCCACACTCTCGCCCGGAATCGGTCAGTCGGGTCGATCTCAGGATGACCTTCGAGGCGCCAACCTTGGCGGCCAAGGACCTCTATTGCGGAATGGACCTCATCAGCGAAGGCGGCCAGCTCCCGGCCGCTTGGGTTCTCGGAGAGTGGCATCGGTCGCCCATTCTGCGACCGGCTCGGTGCACCTGCACCGGGATGCCCGAAAAACGGTCAAAACGGGCTATGCCGGTTGTGACCAGGACTTATGCCGAAACATATGTCTTTCGTATGTCTTTCGTATGTCTCTTTCACGCCGCCAAGCTGGACAGAAGCTGGACAGCGACGACGGCGACGTCGTGCTGGCGGCGCATCGCCTTGACGGCTACCGGCAGGTCGGCTCCCCGCAGGTCGGCGAACCAGCGGCGCTGCAGCTGGATAGCGGGCACGGCTCGCTCGAGGCGCCCGAGCGGGTCGACCTCACGGTCGACCAGGGAGGCGAAGATAGCCAGGTCGTCGGTGTGGGTCATCTCGACGGCCAGGACGATGAGCTCGTCGGAGGCGAAGCGCAGGGCGTCGAAGAAGTCGGGCTTGGTCCGGCGCGCGGCCAGGGTGGCGTCCCAATGGCTTCGATGGTCGCGCTTGCCGTCGGGGTCGATCTCGGCCACCACGCGAGCCACGGCCGCCATCAGTGCCCGGATGGTCGCCGGGCGCTCCCGTTGAGCGGCAGCCAGTAACTCGGGCATCATCCACGCGCGGGTGTGCATCTCGACACGCGCAGGTGTCGGATGCGGGGGCAGGGTCTGGGCCGCCACAACCACGAAGAGTACCAGTGAGGCCGGCCGAATAGTAGGCCCTACCTGCGGTTACGACGGAGGGTGCGGCTACGGCTACCGTCCGTTAGTTCACGGCGTGGCGGGGTACTTGGCCAGCAGCCGCGCCAGCTCCGCTCGGTCCCACTCCTCCTGTTCGTCGGCTGCCCGCGCGGGCCAGCGCCCGGTCCGTCACGGTTCCAGGGCCGGCATGAGCAAGTTGGAGAGAAGAACGGCGGCCGCTTGGTCGTGGGCATCAATCACGCCGGCATAGTGGCGGAAGAACACGGCACCGTCGTGACCGAGCCGGGCGGACGCCGTCTTTACGTCGATCCCGCCGTCTTTCATCATCTGGGTAGCCCCGAAGTGCCGGAAGTGGCCGAGCTTGACCTGCTCTAGGCGCGCGGCACGGCGAGCGAGCTCCACGTTGCCCGTGGCGGCCGATTGCTGGCGCAGGTCGGCAACCAGGCGCGCGCGCAGCCGGCGGAACGCTTGCGTGACCGAGTTGGGATTGAGCGGCGTCGAGTGGTCGAGCTTGCCGGAGAAGACGAAGCTGTCCCGGTCGGGCGCCAGCTCGGCGTCCCGGCAGGCTGAGGCGTACCTGTCCCATTGCGTTGCCAGGACAGCGACCGTCTTTGTGTCGACGGCCAGGCGCCTCTCACGCTCGGTCTTGGTGCGCTTCTCCTCGGGCCCGTGCTCGCCCATCGAGATGGCCCGCTGGACCGTGAGCTGACCGGCATCAGGGTCGAAGTCCGACCAGCGCCACCCGACGACCTCGCCGCGCCGGCAGCTGGTGATGCCGGCCAGGAGCAGGAGGGCCGCCTTGTCGTTGGTCTCTGGCTTGGCCGCTAGGGCCTGGATCAAGAAGACGGCCTCCTCCACGCTCGGAGCCGTCGGCTTCGGCCGCTTGATCTCCGGCGGGTTCGCATCTCGGGCCGGGTTCGGCGGCGCGATCCACTTCCGTCGGATGGCCATGTTGAGCGTCTGAGAGATGAGCATGTGGTGGTGCCCAGCCGTGGTCATTGAGACGCCCCGGGTCGAGCGCAACCAGGCGTAGTAACCCTCGAGGTCGTCAGCGTTTAGCCGGCGCAGCTTCACCGAACCGATCCTCGAGCTCACCGTCCGGGCGATCGAGCGGTACCCGACGATCGTCTTGGAGGCACGACCCTTGGTGGCGCCGGCGTAGGCGACATAGGCGTCAAGGGCCTCAGCCAGAGTGCGCCCGGTGTCCTCCGGAGCTCCAGCCCGGCCGATCGCCACCTCCATCTCGGCCGCCTTGGCCTTGGCTTGGGTGAGGGTGCCCCGGATGCGCTCGGAGCGCTGGCGGTACCGGCCGCGGCTGTCCTTGCCCACCGAGACGGTCACCTCCCACAGGGCCTGCGCCGGCGGGCGGCCGCCCTTCTTCGGCGTCCAGAGGACGGTCGCGCGCCCGCCCTCCTCCTTCAATGCTCGGATGCGAGCCACCGATCAGAACCAGCCGTCAACTATCGATCGCCACTTCTTCCCGTGAGCCCTAGCCGGAACATAACGGCTCGAGGCAGCGAGGTCGAGTAGCGGCTGGACGGGAGCGAACCACTCGCCCCGCTTTCTGGCTTCCGCAAAACGCTGGTGGAACTGAGCCTCCAGAGCGGGGCCGCCGCGCGCCAGGCCGAGCAGCCTGAGGCGCCCTACCTTGGCAAGACAGAACTTGCCAGCAGCTAAGTCGCCAACCGTGAGCTCCAGCTGGCTAACGTCGCTCCCGCGGCTCGGATCGCTCACGGAAGTCGACCGTAGCATCTCTGGGTGACTTTATGGGTGGTCGCCCTTTCTGCGTCACTCGTTGCGCCCCTGAGCTGGTGCCCCCGGGCGGACTCGAACCGCCGACGCACGGTTTAGGAAACAGCGCACCCGTAGTTGATTGAGGTTGCATCAGGTAGCGCTAGGGGCGTAGTGGCTGGTCAGCGTGGGAACTGGGGTGAACGGCGAGAGGGCCGGTAGTGCGGGCAAAATGATGAATCTGGGTGGGTTATGGGTGGTCGGCTGGGGGGCTAGCTCGGTCCACAGCTCAGCGCCGGGGTCGAGCTGTAGTCCTGACCAGTGGGATTGGCAGGGTAAAAGGTTTCAAACTGGAGCACCGGGACGGTCGTGGTGGTCGGGCCAGCCGTAGTGGTCGGGCTACCAGCCACCGGGAAGCGATCCTTGCGAAAATATTTTGGTGAGTTTCGGCGAGTTTAGTGAGTCGGGCCAGAACGTCAAGCAGGTAGTTATCGGATGACTGGGGTCCTGACCAGCGCCTCGGCTCACCAAAAATGGACTTGACAAGACTCACTAAAGACGCGAGAGTCAGTAACTGTGATGACTCCAGCAAGGCGGCCGGTAGCTACGCCGGGAGCGGCGCCGAAGGTTGGCAGGCCTCGGGCACTCAACATCAATCCCGTGGCGGTGACGGACACCGCCCAACGCCTGCTCATACCCCTCAAGACGGTTGCCGAGGCCGCTGGGATCACCGAGTCGCACCTTCAGGCCGCTATCCACCAGGCCAAGGGTCTCTCGCTGCCGGCAGTGCAACGGCTGGCCACTGTGCTCCAATGCAAGCCCGAGACGATCGCGCCGACTCTCACTAACCGCTTCGTCGCTTGTCGCCCGGGGGACTGAGATGCCCGACGCCCAGGCCTGGACCCTGACCGAAGCGGCCGCCGTCCTTCACACCTCGCGCTGGACGCTGGCCAAGTACCGCCAGGGCAGCGAGCTCGTCTTCCCCGATGGGCGCCGCATCCGCCTCTACACGTTCGGCGGGAGGCGCTGGCTCGTGCCCAAGGCCGCCATTGCCCGGTTCCTCGAGGAGCCGATGGAGGCGGCGTCCTGATGATCTACCCTCGCCATCTCGCTTCCCGCGTACCGCTGCGCCGGCCGCTCATCGTCGCCGCTCTGGCCATCGGCGTGTTCCAGCTCGTCGACGTGTTCACGACGCATCGGCTGTTGGCGCACGGCTTCAAGGAGTTGAACCCGCTGGCCGGCATCCTCATCGCCGCCGGGTGGCTGCTCGCCGTCAAGGCATTGCTGGCCGCCGGCTTCATCGGGCGCTCGACCCGCGTCCGGCCCACCGTCGGCCTGCTCTGCGCCACCTGCGTCGTGGCCGGCTGCTACTTCGCCATCGCCCTCGGTAATGCAATGGCGCTGGCTCGATGAGCGCCCACACCCGCGTTGCTCTGGCTACCGATGCCGCCATCCTGAGGGTGGCTGCGACCGAGCTCGAGGAGCTGGCCGCCAGCCTGCTCAAGACCGAGCGTTCCCTTGAGCGCACGCGCGCTCACGTCGCCAGCATCATCACCGAGCTCGAGGACGTCCACCAGCGCAACACGACTGAAGCGCCATGATCGACCTCGACTTCATCGAGCGCCTGGCGCTGGACGGCTTCGGTGCTGACGACTGCACGTGCTCGTCTAGGACCGGGTGCAAGGTCCACGGCCGCCAGTCCCGCAACCAAGCCGTGCCGTGCCGGAGATGCGGCAAACGCAAGACGTGGGCTCTGGATGCCGTTTGCGACAGCTGTTACGGGACAGAGCCATGAGGCGCCGTCTGCCGGTCGCCCTGGCACTCGTCGCCCTGGTGAGCTTTGGCTTCGCTTCGCCGCTGCTGTGCCTCGCCGGCGCCGGGGTCCTGGCCGGGCTCTGGCTCGCCTTCCCGGAGCTCCGGAGCGAGCGATGATCCTCCCCGCCCTGCCCGGCATCTGCCTGCGCTGCGGGCCCGTCACGGTGACCGAGATCGCCTTCAGTGATGTGACGCCTGGCGGTCTTCTTTGCCTGTGCTCGTGCGGGCACATCGGGCACGGGACTGTCCTGCCCCGTTACGAGCGCCAGCTGCGGGACGCCGGGGTCAAGACGCTGTCTGAAGAGGTCGCCGAGTTCCTGTCAGGTGCGTCGATATGACCGCTCTAAGTCTGGTCCACGGTGGCGGGGTCCACGCCGCTGGCGGGCCCAAGTCGGCCGGCTTGTACGAGCCGGTTTACTCCTTTTCCGGTGTGCGCGCGCCCCCCTTGCGCGCTATCGGACGGGTCGGCCGACGCCATCCCCGAAGGAGCGACGACATGAAGATCGTTGACCAATCGAGCACGTCCACCGTCGACGCCGCCATGCTGGCGCGCGGCTGGCTGGCCGTTTCAGCCGTCTCGGGTACCGAGGACGAGCGCCCGGCCCTCGACCACACCGTTTGCATCGAGGAGTACCACGACGAAGGCCTGCGCCTTATCGCCACCGACAGCTACCGGCTGCTCGTCACCTGGGTCCCGTGCCTGCCCGCCATCGAAGGCGACCCTCTGGCCGAGGAGCCCCCGTCGGCCCGGGTGCCGCACGCCACGGCGACGGCCGTCGACCGGTACGGCCGGGCCAAGAGCCTGCTCGCCCACATGGCGCAGATGGCGGCCAAGGACGAGTACAAGGGCATCGAGGCCCTGGTGCGACTCGGCGTGCCCTGGCAGCCCGAGGACACGCCGAAGAAGGACTTGCAGTTCGACGGCTTCTCGGCCCTGGCCGTCGACCTCGAATACCCGGATAAGGAACCCGTCGAGCCATGAGCGGCGCCAACGAGTTCGTGGCCCGGGCCGTGCTCAAGGCTTACCTCGGTCGGGCCCTCCGTTACGAGTACGTCGTACCGGGCTCCGGCGTCCGGGCCGACGCCATCGACGTCACCTTGGAAAGCATCGACGGCTGGGAGATCAAGACGGCTGTCGACAGCGTCAAGCGCCTGGCCGGCCAGGTCCAGGGTTACCAGCAGTACTTCGACCGGTGTTGGCTCTTCGCCGCTCCCAAACGAGCCGCGGTGGAGCTCCCGTCATGGTGGGGCCTTGTCACCTTCGAGGCCGAGGCCTTCCCGGAGTTCGACTGGTCGGGCAACTACGACCACGCCGGCTACCGGAGCCGCTTTGCCGACGTCGTCGCCGGCGCCACTGTCACCGTCGTACGTGACGCGCTTCCTAGCCCGCGCCAGGACGCCCGGAGCCTGTGGGCCACGATGTGGGCCGGCGAGCGCAAGGCTGTCCTCGTTGCCCTGGACGACCACCCGAGCAAGCACTGGCAGCACGAGCGGATAACCAGCCGTCTGAGCGTCGAGCAGCTCCAAAAGCTGGCCCGGTGGACGTTGGTCAACCGCGACCCGGCGCAGTACCCGTTCTCGAAGGCCCGGGCGCGATGGTGGGCTGCACAAGTCGCCGGGCTCGTCGGGCTTGAGTGGGCGCCGCCGGCGCCTCTCGACCCTGGCGCTGACGGCGTAACCGAGTTCCAACCGTCGCTTTTCGCCGAGGCCTCGGCGTGAGACGCCCTATACGCGATTCGGGACCCGCCTCAGCAGCAGGTCCCGAATCATCACCGAACAGAAGGAGTGGTTCTGTTGAGACTCAGTTTACCCGGTCGGTCGAAAACTAATCAGCTACGGCGTGACGTTCCGGCGCCGCTCTCACACGTGCGCAAGCTCGACGGCCAGCGGGAAGTGCGCGTCGTGCGACGAGCCGGCCAAGTTCCTGCTGTTGTGGAAAGAGCCGCGCCGGGTAAACGACGGGCGGCGGACGTTCTATGAATCACAAACTCAGCTATGTGGTAAGTGCGCACAGCCCCGGCTGGTCCAGGCGCGCGCCGTCCTACGGCTGACGGCGGTAGGCCAATGACGCAACTAGTTGGCAACTTGTTGCAGCAGAACGGGCACGCCACGGGCTACCCCTTTTCGGTCTTTGCCGATTGGTGTCGGGCCGCGGGCAACGTCCCGACGCGCCTCGGCCTGCGCCACCTGGGCGACGTCCGGAGTTCTGGCATCGTCCCAGCCGAGTTGGCCGAGGAGTGGGCCGGCGAGCTCAGCGTCACCGTCGACGACATCTGGCCGCGCGACATACCGCGCGGCGCCGGTACCGCGGGAATACCGCGGGTTCCCGCGAACGGCCGTCCGACCAGCGAGGTTACGGAGGTTACGGGTAACCCCGACCTGGGCAAGCCGCGCGGTGCGGCGCGCGCAAACCCGGTCCAGCAGTGCACCACGGCGATCGTGAGCCTCTGGGAGCGCTGGCAGGTCGAGAACGGGCACTGGTCACGCATCGGCCAGTACGACCGGTCAGGCATCGGCGTCAGCGCGGAGCTGGCGAAGAACTGGAGCTGGTTGAAGGCTCAGCTCAACGCCCTCGAATTGCAACATGGCTTCGCCACTTTCGGCCAGGCCATGGCCGGCCTTGTCGTGTCCTCTTTGGCGGACACCGAAATGGAGATCGACCTCAACGAAGGAGAACGTCAGTGAGCCCCGCAGCACCCAGCACCGACCTTGTCGTCGCCAGCACTCAGGAGCTGGCCGAGATCATGGACACGCCCGAGCTCCAGATGCTCTGGAAGCGGGCAACACTTTATTCGAGCGGCAACATGCTCCAGAAGGACCTGCGCGGGCGGCCGGCCGACACCATGGCCATCATGCTCAGCTGCGTCGAGCTGGGCCTCACGCCGAGCCCCATTAACATCAAGCAGTTCCACCTGATCGACGGCACGCCCGAGCCGAGCGCCCAGCTGACCCTCGGCCTGGCCACGGCGGCCGGCTACGAGACGAAATGGGGCCGCAACGACGACGAACTGGCCGAGCTCCACATCCGCCGCTATGGCGACAAGGAGTGGCAGTCCTTTACGTTCTCGATCGAGCAGGCCCGCAAGGCGCACCTCCTCGACGAGTGGGTCGAGCATTGGTCCAGCGACGAGAAAGGGCGCAACCACAAGGACACGTGGATCCTCGGTAGCGACGTCACCAAGCCACCGTGGGCGCAGAAGGAGATCGACGGCGGCCGGGTGAAGCGCCGGGACAACTGGCACAACTACCCGGGGGACATGCTCTGCGCCCGGGTGGCCAAGCGCGCGGTGAAGCGCGCGGCCCCGGAAGTACCGCTCGGGCTCATCGACCACATCCGCTCCGTGCCTGCCGGCGAGCCGAGCCGCCTGAACCACGTCCTGCTGACGATGCCAAAAGACCCCGCCAACGACGACATCACTGACGCCGAGCTTGTCGACTTCGACGACGGCGGTGAGCCGTTCGAGGACCTGGAACCGGAACAGCAACCAAAAGTGCGACCAGAAGTGCAACCGGAGATGGTGTCCGGAGAGAAAGCGAAATGGGAACTGGTCGAGGCGGCCATGGCCGAAGGCCTGGTCGAGTTGGCGGCCAGAGCTCTCGCTGCGCAGGTGTGGCAGTCCTACCATTTCAACGAGCTGGGCGGCGCTATACCGCGCAAGTCTCTCGACATTGTCTTAGAGGAAGTGCGCCGGGAGGCGCAGAAGGCTTCGGCCGCGGCGGCTCAACCCAGCGGGGAAGCTGGCACTAATCCCGCCGCCGCGGCCGAGGACACGACGACGCTGTTCGGCGGCGAGTCGTGAGCGCCGTCGAGCTTGAGTTTTACGGCGCCGTCAATTTGCTCGACTGGTGGCAGGACCCCTATACCGACAAGTCCTACCGCACGATCGTCGGCCACGTCAGAGTACTCACCGAGACCGACCTCGGGTTCCACCTTCGCACCAGCGGCAACGCCAACTATCTCTTTGACGTGGAGGGCGCGAGCGGCGAGCACGTCTACTTCCCGGGCTGCAAAGTCATGGGCTTCATGAGGACGTCGAAGACCCGGCTTGCCGCCGTCGAACGTCGGCCCGACAACGTCTACATCGTGCCATGAGCGAGCCAGTCAAGTACATGGACATAGCCGGCATCATCTTCGGCGGCGAGTACCTGCGAGGCGAAGAAGCCATCACGAAGGCGATGCTCGGCTCAGTCGTCCAGGAGCTGCGCGAATGACGACCGCCAGCCGCTTCGCCCACGCCGGCACGACTGGGCTCACGCTCGAGGCCCTCCAGGTCGGCCACGAGGCATACTCGAAGACGCGCCGGCACGCGGACCTCACGCCCATAGGCGGCGTCATCGTCGAATGCCATTCAGGTCACCGCGGTCTTGTCGAAGGCGAGATAATCGAGCAGCCCGCTTCGTACACCGTTTTCGACCGGTACGCAGTTGCGGGACATCAATGGCACACGCTCGAGGAGGACGACGTCGAGCTTTCGACCGTGACGCCGGCGGCGAACCTCGCCCTGGTGGTGCGGCGCCTCGCCGGCGAGCTCGCTGCGACCAAGCAGGCGCGCGGTGCCCGCAAGCGCGGGTCGAGCATTCTTTCGGGGCACGAGATAGCGCTCGGTAGGTACATCGGGGCGCTTACCAAGCTCTTGG
>Ga0182016_10001402_pt1 | contig 29392 bp, 24 predicted proteins | sample 712S2MmetaG_FD_120491 | JGI IMG/M metagenome (GOLD analysis project Ga0182016, IMG submission 120491) | Permafrost microbial communities from Stordalen Mire, Sweden - 712S2M metaG | ecosystem: Environmental > Terrestrial > Soil > Wetlands > Permafrost | place: Sweden: Stordalen | collected...
TCGATCGATGACCTCCTGGGCGCGCCGTTGAATCTCCGGGTTGCCGCGCTGCACGGACGCAAAGTCCAGATCGGAAGAGCTCTGGCCGCTCCCCACCGAGGAAGCCGCGCCCCCGCCGAGCCCGATGAGCATCGCCGGGCCGCCGAGCACGACCAGCGGCGCCCCCTCGACCACCTCGTGTTTTTCCACATCGCTGCGCCGTATATTGCCGAGGCCGCCCGCGATCATGATCGGTTTGTGATAGCCGCGAACCAACGAATCATCGCCTGCCCGTGCCGTCTGCTCGAAGGTGCGGAAATACCCGCACGTGGCGGGACGGCCGAACTCGTTGTTGAATGCCGCCGCGCCGAGGGGCGCCGCCATCATGATGTCGAGCGCAGAGGCGATGCGTTCCGGCTTGCCAAGATCGGCCTCCCATGGCTGCAGCATGCCGGGAATTCGCAGATTCGACACCGAAAAGCCCGTCAACCCCACCTTGGGCTTCGCCCCGATGCCGGTCGCGCCTTCGTCGCGAATCTCGCCGCCGGAACCGGTCGAGGCGCCGGGGAACGGAGAAATGGCCGTGGGGTGATTGTGGGTCTCCACCTTCATCAGAATATCGACCGGCTCGAGGCTTGCCCCATAGCGCTGCGTCTGCGGGTCCGGGAAGAATCGGGCTGCGAGGGCGCCCTCGATCACCGCAGCATTGTCCCGGTACGCAGACAGCACCCCGCGGGAATTGGCGGCATAGGTGGCGCGAATCATCCCGAACAGCGACGTGGGGGCGGCTGTTCCGTCGATGACGAACTCTGCGTTGAAGATCTTGTGCCGGCAATGCTCCGAATTCGCCTGGGCGAACATCATCAGCTCGACATCGGTGGGGTCGCGTCCGAGCGCCTCGAAGGCACGCACCAGATAATCGATCTCTTGCGCGGACAGCGCGAGGCCCCAGTCGACATTGGCGCGGGCAAGCGCCGCGGAACCGTCGGACCCGAGCGCGACCACACGCAGCGGCCGGGGCGTCGCGGTGTCGAACAGATCGGGCTCCAAGGTGTCGGTCCAGAGCGATTCAGTCATCCGGTCATGCAGCAGCGCGCCGAGCGACCCGAGTTCCTCGGCGCCTATCGGAGAGGAGGTCTCCAGGAAATAAAGCGTGCCCCGCTCCACCCGCCTCACGTCGGCAAGTCCACACACGCGGGCGATGTCGGTCGCCTTGCTGGACCAGGGCGACACGGTGCCCACGCGAGGGGTCACCAGGAGCTTCTGCCCGCGTTCCGCCTGAGCGTGCGGACGGGGGCCGTAAGTCAATAATTTCCCGAGTACTTCGAGCTGAGATTCGTCGAGAGCCCGGACCGCGTCGACGAAATGGATGAGGCGCGACGATACCGCGACCGCCCGGGGCTCGCGGGATTTGAGCGACTGCAACAGCTTCTCTAACCGGAATTGCGACAGCGCGGGCGCGCCGAGCAAACTGAACATGCTGAATTCTATCAGATTTACGGGTGGCGGCGCAGGCCGCCTGTCACTTGCGCGCGTTCGAATCCCCGCCCGGCGTGTATATCGGCACGGGAAACTGCGATACGTTCGAGCCCTCGAGCGCCACGATCTTGGCTTGACCCTGTTTTTTGACCTCGTCGATGCGCAGCACCGAATGCATGGGCAGGTAGGTGCGCTTGACCTCGTTGAATTCGGCCTTGATCCTCTCTTCAGTGGGGTCGACCACCACCGAGGATCGCTCACCGAACACCAATTCCTCGACCTCGATGAAGCCGAAGAGGTTGCCGTGGCTTACTTTGCGAGCGTAGATCTCGTACACCTTGCCTTGATTCACGAACATAACTTTAAAAATGTGACTCGCGGCCATCTAGCAGTCTCCAGGCGTTGCTAACATTTCATTATATTATACGGGCACTTAGCGCAATCCTTTAGACCCGTCACGGGAGAACGTATGACCTTGCGGCTAAGCGTAGTCAGCGAGCACGGAATCCGGCTTGGACAGAACTCCACCAAGGTGTTCGGCGTTCACGGCGGCACCATTGGTCGCGCGACGGACAATGCCTGGATTCTACCCGACCCGGAACGCTACCTTTCGGGAAAGCACGCGCGCGTCGACTTCCGGGCGGGATCGTATGTCCTGGTGGACACGAGTTCCAACGGAACCTACGTCAATGGCGCGCAGGTTCCGCTCGGCAAGTATCACGATTACACCCTCAAGGATGGCGATTACGTGCGCCTCGGGGAGTACGAGCTCCTGGTCAGCATCGACAAGAGCAACGACTTCCCCCCCGACGAAGGCGCCATCGTGGCATACGACGGCCAGGCGGGCTCTTCGGCGGTCAAGAAATCGACCGCGAACGATCTGGGCGCCGATCTGGACCTCAGTCTGTTGCTCGAGCCGAGCGATCGATTGCCGAATGACTCCGGTGTGCGCCCGCGCAATGCCTACGGACAGTCGGTTTCGACGGAGCGCGACGGCGGCAGCATCAATCCCGAGAGTTCCGGCACCCCCTGGCACATGCTCACGCGGCCGATCACGGTCGAAGGGCGGCCGGCCGAGATTCCGGCGCTCGCCGCTTCCGGAGCGGGCGCGGGCAGCGCGCCGCGCGCGCAGAGTCCGGCACTCTACGAGGGCGATTTCGACTTGGGGCTGGCCGCGTTCTGCCGGGGCGCCGGCATCGATCCTCGCAATATCTCCTCGGAGGCGAGAAACACCGCACTGCAGCTCGCCGGTCAGCTCCTGCGCGAGGCTGTGCTCGGATTGATGGACTTGAACCAGAGCCGCAGCGAATTCAGAAATCGCTTTCGCATGTCCGCACCGCCTGCGGCCGAAGTTCCGGAGTCGCCGTTGAATTTTTCACGAGGGGTCGATGAAGCCCTGGTACGCTTGCTGACCACGACGTCGACGCGCGCCAGCCCGGTCGAGGCGATTCGCGACAACTTCCGCGAGTTGAAGGCCCAGAACGTTGCGACCATCGCCGCCAGCCGGGCGGCGTTCGAGGAGTTCCTCGGGCGCCTCGATCCGAAGGAGTTGGAGGAGCGCTTCGAGCGCGCCACCAAGCGCGGTGTATTCGGCAGCCAGAACAAGGGGAAATATTGGGATCTTTACTCGGAGATGTTCGCGGGCTTCACGCAACGGCCGGCCGACGGATTTCCGCATGCCTACACCGAGACCTTTGCGAAGGCGTATGAGGCAAAGCTGCGCGCCGCGCTTCCTCCCCGGCGCAATGTCTTTGGCGGCGCTGACGAGGATCGCGGGGCCGGCGGCGATGCGGCCGCGGCCGGCGACATCTAGGTCGACGCCGCTCCATGGAGGGCGATCATGCGTCTGCTAGTGGTCGAGGATGACGACATCGTGGCGGACGCCATCGAGCGCGGGCTGTCCGCCGAGAGATTCTCGGTGTATCGCGTCTCGAGTGCGGAGGCCGCTCGCGCGGCCATCGATGCCGAGGAGTTTGCGCTCGCGGTGATCGATGTGGGCCTCCCCGGAGCCGACGGGCTCACCTTCGTGCGCCGGCTGCGCAGCGCCGGCATCGCCATGCCGACGCTGGTGCTGACGGCGCGCTGCACCTTGACCGACAAGGTCAAGGCATTGGACATCGGCGCCGACGATTTCCTGTCCAAGCCGTTCGAGCCGGCCGAACTCGCCGCCCGCTGCCGAGCCCTGGTGCGTCGCGCCGGCGGTGCCCTCGAGGGCCTGGTCAGGCTGAATCGCATGAGCGTCGACCTCGGCGGGCATCGCTTGTGCATCGATGACATCGAGATCGAGCTCACCGCGCGTGAATGGCTGGTCCTCGAGTGTCTGGTGCGGCGAACCGGCCAGGTTGTTCCGAAGGAGCGCGTGCAGCAGGCGCTCGCCGGTCCGGAGCAGGACATCACCGCGAACGCAGTGGAAGTGCACGTTTCGAGGTTGCGTGCCAAATTGGGAGATGCCGCGGTCATCCGCAGTCTGCGCGGACTGGGCTATCGGCTGGAAGAAGTGAAACCCGCGTGAGCCTCTCCTCGTGAGCTCCTCGATCAGCCGCCAGTTGGTGCTGTGGCTGGCGGTGCCCCTCATGCTGCTGGCGCTTTGCGGAGCGCTGGTGCATTACTTCAACAATGTTGCGCCGGGGATGATCGCGAGCGACCGCCGTCTGAAGGCGGCGACCAATGCGCTCATGGCGCGGCTCGTGATCGACGGTCGCACGGTGTCGCTCGACGCCGCCGCGGACGGCAAACCGGCACTGACACCGGCCAATTCCGTCGACTTCTCGGTACGCGATCAGTTCGGCAGGCTCATGCTGGGGGATGAGCACATTCCGGCCGTTGCGATCGCCGACGCGGCGGCGCAAATGTTCGCCGTGCTGCAGCTCGATGGGCGCAGTCTTCGGGCTTTGACCACCCGTTTCGACACATCCGCGGGAATTCTCATCGTGACGGCGGTGGACCTGGCCGGGGGGTCCCTGCCTGCGGCGCGCTACGGATTGATGAGCACGTTGCTGTGGGACTTCGTGCAGCTCGACATCACGCTGGTGCTCGTATGGTTCGGCATCCAGCTGGGACTGCGGCCGGTGAAGAAGCTGCGCGAGGAAATCGCGCGCCGTTCCGCCCTCGATCTGCGCCCGATCGACGAGAGCTCCGTTCCCCGCGAAATAGCCCCGGTCGTGGTGACACTGAATCGCCTGTTCCTGATGCTGCGCACCTCGGTGCAGTCGCAGCAGCAATTTATCGCGAACACCGCTCATCAGCTGCGTACGCCGATCACCGGCATGCAGGCACAACTGGATATTCTCGCCGCCGAGCCCGCCGCCGCACCGATCAAGAACCGTCTGGCAACGCTGCAGGAGGCGATCCGCCAGCTTTCTCACTCGGCGAACCAATTGCTGACCCTGGCTCGCGCCGATCCCGCCATCAATGTCGTCAGCAAAAATCAGCGGGTGTCGCTCAAGACCATCGCTGAAGAGGTGATCGCGAAATTTTTCGACCGGGCTTTGCTGGCTCGGATCGATCTCGGCGCGGAGGTCCAGCCGGCAAGCATCGAGGCCGATCCTTCGCTCCTCGATGATATGTTGAGCAACCTGGTCGACAATGCGCTCAAGTACACGCCGCCGGGAGGCACCGTGACCGTCAGCACCGGTGAGCGCGGCGGAAAGCCGTTTGTCCTGGTGGAGGACAGCGGTCCGGGAATTCCGGAGGGCGAACGCGAGCGGGTCAAGCAGCGCTTCTACCGGCTGCCGAATTCGCCCGGCCATGGCTCAGGCCTGGGTCTCGCGATCGTCGCCGAGATCGCAGGATTGTACGGAGCCTCGCTCGTGATCGAATCCGGCACGGGCGGCTCGGGCACGCGCGTCACGCTGCAATTCACCTGACGGGCGCAATCGATCCGACGGCTGCCACCTTAAGCCGACGACATTGACCGGCCGATATCACCTGACCGGCGGATATTGTGAGCCGCATCGCGCTTCCTCGAGCGTCTGACAGGCTCACGTCACATTCTTCGCCGCCGGAATTGCATCGACAGTTTGATGCAAGCTTGCGTCCCTAGGATGCGGGCCATGAACTTCGAAGCATTTGCTGACGGGCGACATGGCTCACGACGACTTGCCGCCGGGAACCCGGGTTCTGTCAAACCGGTCGCCGGCTTCACGTTGATCGAATTGTTGGTGACGCTGACCGTGGGCGGGATCCTGGCGGCAATGGCGGTGCCGGCATTCAGCAATTTCGTCCAGAACGACCGCCAGGTCGGCCAGGCGAACTCGCTCGTCATGAGCTTCAATTACGCCCGGGCCGAGGCGATCAAGCAGAATCTCGCGGCCGGAGTCAGCGTCTGTCCGTCGGCGAACGGCTCGAGCTGTTCCGGCACCAACGATTGGCAAGGGGGATGGATCGTAACCACGGACCCCACCGGCGCCACCGCCCCCCTGCAAGCAGTCCCCGCCCTCTCGCCCAGCACCACGCTGTACGAGGTGGGGAATGGGGCGACCGGAGTCGTTTTCCAGTCGACCGGGCTCGTCAGTGCGCCGGTGACCATCAAGATCTGCGACTCTCGCGGCGCCACATCGGCGCGCGACGTGGAGCTCAACGCAACGGGAAGAGCCGCCACCTCGCAGACCCCCGGTCAAACCGTCAGCGGCGCACCCATGAGCTGCCCGTGATGTGCACGCCGCTCGAGCAATCGACCCATTCGCCCGCCGCGCGCGCGCAATCGGGCTTCACCCTGATAGAGGTGCTGGTGGCGCTGGTCGTCATGAGCACGGGCCTCCTGGGCATCGCCAAGCTCGTGCTGTATTCGGCACACTCCAACGACAGCGCCTACATGCGCAGCCAGGCCACCGAGCTCGCGTACGAGATCCTCGACACCATGCGCGCCAACCGCGCCCAGGCGCTTGCCGGGAGCTACAACACCGCGCTTGGGACGGCTCCGGCGATTCCGGGCGTACTCTGCCTCGGTACGGGTGCGAACTGCACGGCGCCGCAGCTCGCGGCCTACGATGTCTATCAGTGGAAGCAGCGGCTGGCGGCGCCCACGGGTGCGCTGCCTTCGGGGCAGGGCAGCGTGTCGATCGTCGGGGCGAATCCCGCGACCGCGACCATCGTCGTCAGCTGGGACGACAGCGCTGCGCAGGGGGCCATCGCCAACACCGGGTACGGCGTCGCCACCCCCATGACCATCACTCTGGAAACCGTCCTATGAAGCGCGCCCGAGACTGCGACTGCGCCCGCGGCTTTTCGCTGGTCGAATTCATGATCGCCATCACGCTCGCGCTCATCGTGACGGTCGCCGTGCTGTCGGTCTTCTTGGGTTCGAGGTCCTCTTTCCTGTCCACGTCCGGAACCGGGGCTCTCGCGGACAACGGCCGCTTTGCTTTGTCGTTCCTGCAGGCCGCGGTGCGAAGCGCCGGCTACATGGCCTGCAATACCACCCAGCGCCAGGTGTCGATGCTGAATGTGCCGGGTTCCCTGCCCTACACCTTCACCCAACCGCTGGTCGGCTTCGAGGCGAGCGGCACCGGTGGCGCCGGCGCCTTCAACCTGGCGCCGCCGCCGGTCGCGCCCGATGCCTCGGCAGCCGACTGGGCCGGCGGTCTCGATCCGAATCTCGTCAATCTCGTGGTGCAGAACAGCGACGTGCTGGCGGTCTCCTCCACGCTGCCGTACAGCCAGGCGTCGTATGTCACCGCGATCTCCGATGGCGCGTCGAGCTTCACGGTCAACCAGCCAGGCAGCTTGCAAAACAACCAAATCGCCGTGATCTCGGATTGCGCGAAGTCCGTTGCCTTCCAAATCACGGGCGTCGCACCGTCGGGAACGAATGCGATCATCTCGCACAACATGGCCGGGGCGCCCGGCAACAACGCTTCCGCATTGCCCGTAAGCTTCGCGGTGGGGTCCGAAGTCGCGCCGATCGATACCACGGTGTACTTCATCGGCCAGGGCGCCGATGGCGACGGTGCGCTGTTCGCGTACGATTTGTACGGCGGCACTCTCGCCACCACGGGCGGCTTCACGGCCGCTCCGAACGAGCTCGTCCCGGACATCGAAGCAATGCAGGTGCTCTACGGTCTGGACACGGGCGGCACTCAGGTTCCGAGCACCTATGTGACGGCCGACCAGGTGACGAACTTCAATCTGGTCATGAGCGTCAAGATCGCGGTGCTCGCCGCCAGCGGGCCGGGCGCCGTGCCAATGGGCCCGGCGCGCACCTTCAATCTACTCGGCAATGTCGTCACCGCGCCGGCCGACACGCGCGCGCGCCAGGTGTTCGAAATCACCGTATCGCTGCGGGACATGGAAACATGAAGGCTCTGCGCATGCGTTCATCGGCCAATCCGCGCCGTCCCGCCCGCCAGCGTGGCGTGATTCTGTTCGTCGCGCTCATCCTCTTGGTCATCCTGAGCTTGCTTGGCGTCACGGCCGCGCGTCTGCAGACCTCCGAAGAGCGCATGGCACGCAACGAGGACAATCATCAAATGGGCGCGCAGGCGGCGGAGGCGGCGCTGCGCAACGCGGAGGCCAACATCGCAGGCGGTGCGTTCACGGCCCTCACGTCCAACACGGCGGGCCAATACACGCTCGATTGGAACAATGGACCATGGGCGTCGCTCGTCACGAATTGGAATGACCCCGCGCAGACGCTCTCCTATAGCGCTCCGACCACGCCGGGCGTCACCGCCGGTCCCGCATTGACGGCGCTCCCGGCCGGAGCGCAGTCACCAACCTATATCGTCGAGCAGCTCCCGGCGGTCACCATCCCCGGCGACAACCTCGCGTGCACGGGCTACGGATGTCCGACCGGCACCGTTTCGGTCTACCGAGTGACCGCGACCGGCACCGGCGCGGATCAGACCACGACCACGACCCTGCAGACTATCTATCGTTAGCCGCTGACGATTCGAGGAAACCTTATGAAGATCCCCTATGACGCGCGACCTCTGTCTTGGCGATTCGCCGTGGCGGTGTACTCGTTCGGAATGACTTTGGCGCTGCCGGTGAACGCGGCGCCGCCGCCGAACGTCCCGATCACCCAGGTACCGATGACCGTGGTGATTCCCGCGCATCCGCAAATCGTGCTCGCGCTCGGCAACTCGCAGTCCATGGACGGCGATTTGAGCGGCGCGATCTATACGGGCTCGGGCGCCCTGGGCAACTTCCCGGAGCTTGCCAGCTCGTCCTCGCCCGTCAACTACACCATCCCCGCCGCATTCACGCCGCCGGTGAACCCCGGCACCGGCGTCACGGCCCCTTACACGGTGACCTCCGCGGGAGGAGTGCAGACCGACAACTCGGCCAGCCGGCTGAATGTCGCCAAGGCCGGCCTCACGTCGATCCTGAACAATTACGTTGCCGACGCGGACTTTGCTCTGATGGATTATCAGGTCGGCGGCCTGAACGAGTACACGACCTGGGTCTACCAGATGAGCCAGGCGGGAGGCTTCACCTTCACCTCGATTCCCGGCGCCAATGAGTACGTCGCGAATCCCTGCTACCAGGTGAATCCGTTCATCGGCGATACGGTGGCATCGGATTGCTTGCAGCTCGCCTTCCATTACGGTTGGGGCTCGGGCGTTTTCACGCAGCCCTACATGGTGGTCGGCGCGAGCAGCGATGATCCGCTGATCAATGACGTGCTGTATGCCGGAAACTACTTCGATCCGGTGTGCGTGGTGTTCAACGGCCCGAACCCACCCACGCCTTTCCCACCGTATGACAATATCGTTTCCTACGAGTACGGGTGGGTGTACGAGCAGTACTACAGCGAAGTGAACAGCTGCGCCACCATCACCGGGCCGACCAACGCGGGGTACGTCCCTTATTCGCAGGAAGTCATGTACGAGGAGCGCGGCTTCGGCTTCTATACCTTCAGCGAATCCCCCGCAAGCGGCAATGTGGTCGTGCCGATGACCTCGGCCGGCGGCACGCCCACCCCGGCCTCCGTGGCCACCGCGCTCGCGGCATTCACCCCCTCGCTCGCGCCCGAGACCAACCAGACCGGCAGCCCCGACATCAAGGCATCCGCGACGCAATCGCCGATTGCGGGACTCTTGCAGGGGGCCGGCGTGCTGTTCAGCCATAATCCGCCGACCACGAACGGCTGCACGGCACAGCGGTACGTGGTGCTCGTCACCGACGGCCTTCCCACGATGGACCTGAACGGCAACTCCTGGCCGCCGCTCGGTAGCAGTGCAGCCGCGGGCTATGGAGTCAGCGCGACCTTCGACCTGCCGCCGTCGCCCGCCCCGGCCCCGAACGGCACCGGCGCGCTCTTGTCGACGAACGATCAGGCCATGACCGACACGATCAACGCCATCAAGGCGCTCAATAGCGGCCCCAATCCGGTCAAAACCTACATCATCGGTCTGGGCGCCGGCGTCAACCAGGCCGTAAACCCCGTCGCCTGGCAAACCCTCACCGCCATGGCCTATGCCGGCGGAACCACCAACTTCTTTCCGGCGAACAGTCCGGGTGAGGTGACCAGCGATCTGCAGATCATCATCACCCAGATCCTGGCGGCCACACAGGCCACCTCCTCCGCCGCGGTCAACTCGACCGGCCTCAACACGAGCTCGGTGGTGTACCAGTCCCAGTTCACGACCTCCGACGAGTACCAGGATTGGACCGGCAATCTGTTCGCGTATCCGATCAATCCCAACACCGGGGTGACCGGGAGCGCCCTGTGGAGTTCGCAGATTCAGCTCGATGCTCAAGATTGGGACACCGGCCGGCTCATCGCCACCTGGGATCCGGTCGCCGGCAACGCCATTCCGTTCCGCTGGAGCGGTGGCACACCGGCCAACGGAATCGCCGCGTCCACCGTGCTCGGACAGGATCTGGAGACCTTCCCGGCGGACACCAACGGTCAGGATGTGTTGCAATTCTTGCGCGGCGCGAATGGCCAGGAGGTGCGCAACGGTGGGCAGTTCCGCAACCGCACGCATACGCTCGGCGATATCGTCAACAGCAATCCCGTGTACATCGGTACGCCGACCTCGAGCAATCAATCAACGTCGTACCTGACATTTGCGCAGGCCAATGCGAACCGGCCGCCGGTTCTTTACGTCGGCGCGAACGACGGGATGCTGCACGCCTTCGATGCAGCGACCGGCAACGAGCGGTTTGCGTACATGCCGAGCGGCAGCTATGCCAATCTGGTGAAGCTCGCCAACCCCTACTACAACGCCGTGCATCAGTTCTACGTGAACGGGTCGCCCCAGGCATTCGACGTGCAGTTCACCGACAACAGCTGGCACACGGAGCTGGTCAGCGCCGAGGCACAGGGCGGCAACAGCGTGTTCGCCCTGGATGTGAGCAATCCGGCCAACATCACCTCGGAAAGCTCACTCGCCTCCTCGGTGCTCTGGGATTTCACGGATCCGGACATGGGCCTGGGATTCAGCACGCCCACCATCGCGAGTACCGCCGACGGATGGCAGGTGTTCTTCGGCAACGGCTATAACAGCACGAACGGCAAGCCGTTCCTGTACGCACTCGATCCGCAACATGGCACCATCACCGCGAAAATCGACCTGTGCGCTGCGGTGCCCACCGCGTGCAACCTGGGCGCCGCCAACGGCCTGTCCACCGCGATCGTGGTGAACTCGGGCGGTGTGCTCGCCGGCTTCGCGAATCTGGTGTACGCCGGAGACTTGCAGGGCAACCTCTGGCGCGTCGACATCTCCAACGCCAATCCGAGCCTCTGGACGGTGAGCGTGCTGTTCCAGGCCCGGGATTCGAGCGGCCACGTGCAACCCATCGAAACCTCGCCGGTGGCGACGCTCAATCCCCGGTATCCGCAGCTGCTCGGTACCATGGTGTTCTTTGCGACGGGGCAATTTCTCGGAACGCCTGATCTGGGCAACACCCACACCCAGACCATCTACGGCGTCTACGATCCGCCCGCAGGCTATGCCTCCCCCGTCCTGCGCGCGAACCTGCAGCAGCAGATTCTGTCGACGACCATGCTGGCGGGGAACACCGTGGCCGTCGTCACCTCGAACGCCGTGTCGATCCCGACGGTCAAGGGCTGGTATATCGACCTGACGCTGCTCACCGGAGAGCGTGCGGTCACCGACCCCCGGCTCGAGAGCGGCGGAGCGTTGGTGCTCACGACCTATGCGCCGAACAGCAATGTCTGCGTGGGCGGCGGCTCGGCCTATCTGTACGTCTTGAACTATGCGACCGGCGGGGCGTTCCCGAGCCCCCAGTTCGACGCCAACCATGATGGTTCGGTGAACAGCGGCGACAGCACTCCCTTGGGCAATCCAGTCGGCGAATTTCTGGGCAACATCTTCGCGACGGGAGCCACCATCCGGTCGAACCCCGCCGGAGCGATGAAATTGATCACGGAATCGAACGGCACGATACTGCCCGTGCAAGAGGTTGGAAACAGCAAGAGCCGCACCGCTTGGTGGGAGATACGCAAATGAAATCGTTGAAATTCGGTTTATTGAGCCTCGTACCGACTGCGCTGGTGCTGATCCTGGGATTGGCGCCTGATCCGGCCTCCAGCTCGCGCGTCATCGCTGCGCCCATCGTGGGTCAGATCACGGCCTCGCCCTCGAGTACCGAGATCGAGGTAGACCATCATCCCTACCACATCAAGGCGCACAGCCCCGCAGAGAAGACGTCACCGACGCTGAACGTCGGACAGCGGGTATCCCTGATACTCGATGGAGCGTCGGGCGACCCGAAGTCGAGCGTCATCGGCATCAGCACGCAGCCGGCAACGTGAGGTCGCCATGAAGTCCAGAGGGTTTTCGCTGATCGAATTGATGATCACCGTGGCGATCGTGGCGATTCTGGCGGCCATCGCCATCCCCTCTTACAGCGCGTTCACCCACCGCTCCAACCGGACCGATGCGACGCGTACGCTCACTTTCGATGCGCAAGCACTCGAACGCTGTTATTCCCAGACCTTCAGCTACAGTCCGTGTGCCGGCGTGACGATCGGGGCCTCGGCCTCGCCGCAGGGCTACTACAACGTGGTGGTAACCGTGCAGGCAAATCCGGCAGCTTTCACCATCACGGCAACCGCAGTGAACGGTCCGCAGACCTCGGACTCCGACTGCCAGACTTTTACCGTCGACAGCACCGGTGCGCAAAGCGCCACAAACAGCGCGAATGCGCTCAACACGCAACCGTGCTGGGGCTCAACCTGAGCCGCCCCGCGACCGGCTGAGCCGCCCGCGACCGGCTGAGCCGCCCCGGCCGGCTGAGCCGCCCCGGCCGGCGGGCATGACATATGGCCCGGGATCGTGCGGACTGCATAACGTTTATTTCGGCGCGTCAAGCGCCGGCGTCCATAATCGGCGGTCCTGAACCCCCCATTTGTGTGATATTTGTCCCAATTCGGCCGATAAAAGAGCCGTCCGTCAGTTTCGAGCAAGTTTCCTTCATTAGGATGGCGCCATGGATCACAGAATGTCCAAGGCGGCCACGGGCTTCAACCTGACCGAAGCAGGCTTCACCCTGACCGAAATGGTCATCGTCATGGCGATCGTGGCGATCCTGATGGCCATCGGCGTGCCCTCGTTCAAATACGTCACCACCTCGAATCGGCTCTCGACCGAGGTGAACGGGCTGCTGGGGGATCTGCAGTACGCGCGCAGCGAAGCCATCAAGGAGGGCTTGCCGGTGACGGTGTGCTCGTCGAACAGCGGAACGGACTGCGACGGCCTCAACAACGGCAATGACTGGCAGGGCGGCTGGATCGTGTTCCTGAATCCGAATTCAGCTTTGCATCCCCAGTACCCCGGATCCGTCATCCGCGTCCAGACCGCGTTCTCCTCCGCCGACACCTTCGAGCCCCTCAACACCAACCTCAGTGCCATCACGTTCAATCGGGAGGGCTACGCGACCACCCAAAACGCCGCGACCGTGACGCTCCTGCTCCACGACTCCACCGCCAACGCGGCCTGGACGCGGTGCCTGGCCATCAGTTCGGTCGGCATGCTGGCCACCCAACGAGCCGGCGTGGGGAATTGCTCGTGAACCGGCGCCGCATGCGAGCCCCGCGCGGGTTCAGCCTCGTCGAAGTGATGGTGGCACTGGTGGTCTGCGCCATCGGCCTTTTGGGGCTCGCGAAGATGGAATCCCTGGCCGTCGCCAGTACCTCGGTCGCCGCCGCGCGCTCGATCGCCGCCATCGAGGCATCGAGCCTCGCCGCCGCGATGCACGCCAACCGGGGTTACTGGGCGTCGGGCACCGCCCCGGCGTTGACCACCGTGACCGTCGTCAACAACACGACGAACATCTCCGACCCGGTGCTGAGTTCGGCGCCGCCGAACAACTGCTCCGTTCCCGGGGCGACGAGTTGCACGGCGGGCCAGATGGCCGCCTTCGACGTGCAAAGTTGGGCGGCCTCGCTGCAGGCGCTTTTGCCTGGGTCCTTATCCACCATCACCTGCACCACGACCAGCTTCCCGGTTACCTGCACCATTCAGGTCCAGTGGACCGAAAACGCGGTGGCGGCGAATGCGCAGCAGACCAACATCAATGCGCTGCAGACCCCGAACTACGAGCTCTACGTGCAGCCATGAGTACAACCGCCATCCCGCGGCCGAATCCCGCGCACAAACCGACCCAGCACGGCTTTACCTTGGTCGAGCTCATGATCTCCATCCTCATCGCGGTGTTTCTGACCGGCGGACTGTTGACGCTCGTCCAGGCGATGAAGCGCACCAGCGGTGTGCAAAGCGGCATGTCGCAGTTGCAGGACAGCGAACGCATGGCGATGACGCTCATGGCCGACGTGATCCAAAGCGCCGGCTATTTTCCCCAGCCCACCGTCAATACCGCAGCGGCGGAGTTCCCGATCACGGGCGCGTTTGCCTTCGCCGGTCAATCGCTGGTCGGATCCGGCGCCTTTGCGGATCCTCCGCAACCCGGCAACAGCATCACGGTGCGTTACGCGAGCGGTGGCACCACCCCCCCGCCGCCGCCGCCGGTGGTGGGCCCGGACAACACCATCGACTGCACCGGGAACTCCAGCACCGTTCCGACTCTGTTGACCAATACCTTCCTCATCCTCGCGGATCCGAACGTCCCGAACACTTTCGATCTGGCCTGCCAGCTTCAGAACAGCGCCGCGGGCACCAACAACACCGTCTACCTGGTGAGCGGCGTCACCCAACTGCAGGTTCTCTACGGCGTGCAAACGAATCCCGGCGTCAATAACGGCTCGGCGGACACGTACCTGGACGCGACGACCGTCGGCAATTTGGGTTACTGGAACAATATCGTGTCGGTGAAAGTCACGCTGACCTTCGTCAATCCGCTATACGGGAATCTGGCCGGGCAGAACATGAATGCGGACACTCCGCAGACCATCCAATTCACGCGCGTCATCGACGTGATGAACAAGACCGGGGTGACCTGATGCGCCGGCCAGGCCATCGCGACGCGCACCACGGCGACCCGCACCACGGCGACCCGCACCACGGCGGCCGGCACTACGGCGGCGCGCAGCGCGGCATGGTGCTGGTCACGGCGCTGCTGCTGCTGATCGTCGTGACCATACTGGCCGTGGGTCTGTTCCGCAGCTTCGGCTTGGACGAGAAGATCGCCGGCAACGTGCGCGAGAAGCACCGTGCGGTGAACGCCGCGGAGACCGCGGAGGAGTACGCGGAATGGTGGCTCGCCGCCGGAAATGCCGGCACCGGCACGGGCGTCGTCTGCGCGCCTCCGTTGGTTTCTGCGTCGACCGGCGAGGTGTGCTCCAACGTGTTGACCAACGCGTGGACGCTGCCGATGCCTTGGAGCACCGGCGTGGCCTACGCCGCGCCGGCGTCGATGACGATCACGCCGACCCTCGGCGTCGGTCCGACCGAACAGAATTCGTACTATTACGCGCCGACCTTTTATATCTCCTATCTGGGACCATCGCCGAACGGCCTCGGCACCTTGTATCAAATCGACGCCGCGGGTTATGCAGGAAGCCCCGACACCACGGCCGTCGTCGAGAGCACCTATCTCGTGCAGCAAAGCGTCAGGGATTTGGGAGGTCAGTGATGAACATGAAACTCATCGCCGCGCTGGGCGTGCTGTCGATCACGGGTTCGATGCCCATGCTCGCGCGCGCGCAGACGGTGTTCACGGAAAACTTCACCGGCACCACCACGCAGAACTCCTGGTATTTCCTGAACGGCGCCTGTCTGACCGCGGGCACAGCCGGCACCACGAGCGCCGCGAGCCCGGCCTGCGTCGGCCTTCCGTATTACATCAACAAGGGCGATACGTTGATCGGCGGCGACACCGGATCCCTGCCCGACGTCACTTCGGGCGCGCTGCGCTTCACCAACTGGTTCGGCGAAAACGGCGCCATCCTGTCGAACTTCACCTTCCCGCTGACCGGAACCGGCGCACAGGGTCTGCAGGTCTCGTTCACGACGGTCAGCTACGAAGGCAACTCGGGCGGCGGCGGCAAGGACGGCGCAGACGGCATCAGCTTCTTTCTGCAGGACAGCTCGTATGCGCCCGACGTGGGCGCATTCGGCGGCAGCTTGGGTTATACCTGCTCCAATACCAACAATGACGGCACGCTGCGCGCCTCCGGCATACCGCGAGGTTACGACGGACTGTCCGGCGGCTTCGTCGGCCTCGGCATCGACGAATTCGGCAACTTCTTGAATCAACCCGATAACACCGCGAGCGGCGATCCGAACCTGGCGGGGACCGGCGACTACCAGCCAGGGCGTATCGGCCTGCGCGCCCCCGGCAATACCAGTTGGACCTCGTTGAGCACCGGCGGTGCAACCTCTGCGTATTACCCGTCGACGTTGACCAATGCGCAGAAGGCAGCCGCCGTGCAACAGGCTTGCAGCACCGGATATGCCTGGGACTGGACCCAGTCGCCGCCCGTCGAGACCTCGGTTCAATTGACCGATTACGCCGCGATTCCGAACGCTTTTTCGATACTGCCGACCGCCGACCCGATCGCCAACGAGTCGGCGACCATGCGCTCGCAGGCGGTGCCCATCACCTACAATCTCAAGGTGGTTCCCGGCTCCGGCGGCACCGCGCTGTTGAGTCTTGCTTATAGCTACAACGGCGGTGCGTTTCAGAACGTGATCACCTCCCAGGACATTACTCAGGGAGGCGCGATTCCCGTGCCGGCGAACGTGCGCTTCGGTTTTGCGGGCTCGACCGGAGGCAGCCGCAACATCCACGAGATCATGTGTTTCCAGGCCGCCCCGACGAACACCTCGCAAAGCTCGGCAGGGATTAACGATAAGCAGACCGCAAAAGTTCAGACGGGTACCCAGGTCTATTTCGCCAAGTACAATCCGGCGACCCTGGCGGGGCAGCTCACTTCCCAGTATCTGGTGGGCGACACGACCAATCCGAATGATCTGTTCATCAGTTCGACCATCAATTGGGACGGCTCCTGCGTGCTGACCGGGCCGTCCGGCGGAACCTGCACGTATCCGGGCGCGCCGACGAAGCCGGAGACGAACCTGCAGCGGGCCGTCTTCACCTGGAACGGCAGCAGCGGTGTGCCGTTCGAGTACGCGAACTTGAGCACCAACTGGCCCCTGGCAGCGCTCAACCAGCAGACACTGCTCGACTCGGGCGACGGCGCCGCGTGGCCTTCGCCGCCGCAACCGTATTCACGCCTCGATTACCTGCGCGGCGATCGCAGCAACGAACAGACCCCCCAGGCCAGCTCGAGCACGACCTATCAGGGCGTGTTCCGTGCGCGCACCAGCGTGCTCGGCGACATCATCGACTCGAGTCCCACCTGGGTGGGACCGCCGAGTGCGCCCTATCCCAATGCGTGGGCGGACAAATACCCGCCGGCGGCCGGCGGGGAGAGCTTCCCGGAAAATGCCGGCCAGACTTACGCCACCTTCGCTTCCTCGACCGGAATGGGCACCCGCACCAACGTGGTCTACACCGGCGCGAACGACGGCATGCTGCATGGCTTTCGGTCGGGCTATTTCGACGCCACGAAAACCTATCAGCAGGGGAGCAACGACGGGTGGGAGGTGATGGCCTACGTCCCGGGGTACATCGTCAATCACATCCAGAACGCCACCTTCGCCCCGACCAATTACTCGGATCCGCAGTACGGCCATCAATTCGACGTAGACGCCCCTCCCGGCATGGGCGACCTCTTCTACGGCGGCGCTTGGCATACGTGGCTGGTCGGCGGCCTCGGGCCCGGCGGCAACGCCATCTATGCGCTCGATGTGACCAATCCGGGTCTAGCCGGCGGAGATAATTTCGCGGAGACCGGCACGGCTCTGCAAAGCACCCCGGCGAACACCGTGGTTGGCGAGTGGAGTTCTCAGAGCTTCACCGTGACGACAGGCACGGGCACCACCACCACCGCTGTCAACACCCTGACGTGCACCAACACCTCACAGCTGAACGCGGCGAAGTGCTACAACAATCTCGGCAACACGTACGGCGTGCCGCAGATACGCCGCTTCCACAACGGCATGTGGGGCGCCGTCTTCGGCAACGGACAGGGGAGCGCCAGCGGCGACGCCGGCATCTACGTGATGCTCGTCGACCCCGCTTCGGGTCCCGGCAACATCACTTTCCTGTATCTCAGCACCGGTGTGGGGTCGGCCACCCCCGCAGCCAGTGCGAACGGGATCGACTACACGACGCCCGCGGATCTCGACGGCGACCACATCACCGATTTCGTCTACGCCGGCGACCTGCAAGGGCATCTGTGGCGATTCGACCTCACCAGCAGCAACACGGCGAACTGGGGCGTCACCAATGCGTCGGGCGTGTCGATCAACGCCGCGACCGGCGGCGGCGGCACGATCACACCGCTGTTCACCACCCCGGCCGGACAGCCCATCACCACGAAGGTCGTGGTCGCCTCGGTCGCGGGCACGCTCAACCCGCGCGTGCTGGTCGAATTCGGCACCGGCATGCAGACGCCGTTCAGCAATTTTTCTCCCGCGACCTTCTCCATGGCCGCTCAAGCGCTGTACGGAATCTGGGACTGGAATCTCGGGGCGTGGAACGCGAATTCCGTGGTGCAATACACCAGCTTACCGGGTAACGGGATACCCGCGCCGGGCACCTCCCTCTCCGGAACGTCCAATCTGGTGCAACAGACCATCGGCGGCCCGTACACAGCGACGGTCGCGGGCACCGGCAGCGATTACCGCACCCTCACCAGTTACCCGGTTTGTTACGCGGATTCGACGGGCTGCGGCGCGTATGGGTGGTACATCTCCCTGGTATCCGGTAACGCCTACACGCCGGACCCCGCCACCCCGCAGAACGGCAACGCACAAGACGCCTCCGCGCCGCTGGTCTACGAGCAAGTCATATTCAACCCGTCCCTGGAAGATGGCGCGTTCGTCGTGAACACCACGATTCCTCCGGCCACTGCGGCGACCATGTGTTTCAACGCGGGTGAGTCGGGGTGGACGATGGCGGTCAACCCGGCGACCGGCGGCGCTTTTACCAACTCGTTCTTCGGCACGCCCGATCACAACTTCCTCAATGTCACCACCACCGACGCGAACGGCAACTCCTCCACGTCCGTGGTGAGCGGCGTCGCGTTGGGCGGCACGGGCAGCACCTCCATCGTGGTACAGGGCACGCAGAGCTATCTGGTGACTCAGAACGTGTCGGGGACCGGTGCGCTGATGTCGATCAATCCGCCGGGTGGCCTGGTGGGAAGCCGTCTCACCTGGATCGAGCGGCGCTAGCGGGCACCCTCTAGGATATCAACCATGAGCAGAACCCTGCGATCCTCATGCAGACCCGACCTGCTTGCCGGGCGTCGCTGCGACGGCTTCTCGCTGATCGAGCTCGTGATCACGTTGGGAATCGCGGCCATCCTGGCCTCGATCGCCATCCCCGCGTACAACAGCTATGTACTGAAGTCCCATCGGACGGAAGCGAAGAGCGCCCTGCTCGACATGGCCAGCATGGAAGAACGCTACTTCAGCACGCAGAACGGCTATAGCCAGGCGACCACCGATCTGGGTTATGCGGGCCCATGGCCGGTGATCGTCGGTAGCGGGTATTACGAGATCCAGCAGCCCGTGGTAACCGGAGCGACTGCCCCGTCGGCGGGAAACCCTGCCGGGATACCAGCCTCATTCTCCCTCACGGCGGTACCGGTGCCCGGAAACATGCAACAGCAGGACGCCGCCTGTACGCAGTTCGTCGTCAACTCGAACGGCACCAAGACCGCGCTGGGGGCAGATCCGAACCCGAATACCGACTGTTGGAACTGAGACTCGCCGCCGCCACCCGTTAGCCGTTAGTTGACGCTGTACCCCCGCCCCTGGATACAGGCCGCCAGCGCCCGTTGGTAGTCCGGACCGTTGGTCCCAAGGCCGACCTGATCCGAGGCCCATTTCTCGCACGCGAGCTTGTCGGTGCGCTGCTGTTCGTCGCTCTGGCCGTTCTTCGGGTACATGAACATCCGAGGCGACTGGGATTGCGCGAGCGCCTCGCTCGACGGCGGGCCCGCAGCGTTCGGATCTCCCTGGTATTGACTGTCGCCAGAATACGAATTGTCCGGGGGCGCGGCCGCATTGGGTCCTGCACCGCTCGAGTCCGCTGCGGGCGGAGGATCCGTCGCCACATACCCGCTATAGTCAGGACTCCAGGTGTAGTAGACGTCATTGGCGTAATAGTAGGGAATCCCGCCGTACCAGTAGGTCGCATACGCCAGCGGCAAAGCCGCCAGGAACCACGAATAGCCGAGGCCGTAGTAGGCGCGCGGCCAGTATCCTCCCCGCCAGTAGCCCCCCCGCCAATAGGCACCGGTCGAATAGCCGTGGTACCCCCCATAGCCGCCGTGGTAGTACCCGCCCGCATAGCCGCGGCCCGCATACGCCGCTCCGTGGTAAGCCCCACCATAGCCATGTGCACCCGTCGTGTAGCCGCGAGAGGCCCCGCCATACGCTGCAGTCCCGCCGCCGTAGGCGTGTGCGCCCCCATAGCCACGGGATCCGCCCCCGGCGTAGTGAGCCGCCGGCGCGAAATGCGCTCCCCCGGCAAATTGCGGCGCCGCACCAGCATGGCCTCCGCCGGCGAAGTGACCGCCGCCGCTCGCGTGGCCGCCGCCGCTCGCGTGGCCGCCGGCTGCGTGCCCGCCGCCCCCACCCCCAGGATGAGCTTCCGAGAGCACCGGGCCGGCCGTCAGCACGGCTGCGAGGATTCCGACCGCAAGACGCGAAATGTTACTCATGGTGACTCTCTCCGCGGCCAGAGCGGCGTTCTGCGTGCCGCGCCAAGCCATTTCGAACCCCAGGTTCCCATAAGACAACAACGCGAGCCGGTCGTTTGGGTGCACTTGAGGCGGGTGAAAGTCCTTTAATGCGGTGGAACTGCGTCCACACGCCATTTCGCGCTCAACATAAGGTAAATGGTTCGCCCGGGTGCCGGCTCGAAATAGCGGGAATTGCTCTCGTTGACGATCACTGATCCGACATACGCCCGATCGGTGAGGTTATCGAGGCGCAGGAACTCGCTCAGCTGCCAGCGCCCGGTCTGCTGCTCGAAGCCCGTATGGAAGTTGGTTTCCCAATAGCCGGGTGCAGATGCGGTGTTGCGATCGTCGGCATAGATCTTGGCGCGCGCCTGCTCCTCGAGCGTGGCCGAGAACCCGAGCGGGGCGTAGCGCCAGCTGAGCCCGGCGTAGAGCGCATTGCGGGCCACCGCCGGCAAGTAGCGGCCGGCCGCTACGGTCGCCGCAAGGCAGGGCGTCCCGACGCAGGTCTGGTACGCCTGGCCGACCACGGCTCGAATGAAGGTGTAGGCCAGGCGACCTGAAAAGCCGCCGGCCCAATCTGCATCCAGGGATGCCTCGGCGCCATGCCGCGATGTCGCGCCGATGTTCTGCTCGACGGCGCGGCCGTTGAAATTCTGCAGCACCGCGAGCTCGTCGTGAGTGTCGATGTAGAACGCGGCGAGATCCCCCCGCACCGCGCCCCGGCCGGCCTTGACGCCCACCTCGTAATTGTCGCTGCGAGCGGGCTCGAGCCCGATGTTGAGCCCGGGGAGACTGCCGTTGGTGGAACGATAAGCGAGGTCGTTCAATGTCGGCGTCTCGAAGCCCTTGCCGTACGATGCGTATAGATTCACGTCCGGGGTTGCGTGATAGAGGGCTCCCGCCACCGGACTCACCGCCGTATAGCGCACGCTCGAATGCGGCTCTTCCGTGATTGGGACGTGCTGGTTCGAGCCGACCTCCACGAGGTTGTTGCGAACCCCCGCCGTCAGGCGCCACCATGCATCGGGATCCCATTGCGCCTGCAGGTATTCGGCAAGATCGTAGACGTGGTTCGCCTCGTCGAGCCGCACCAGGCCCTCGACACCGCGTTCGTCCCCCACGTAATTCAACAGCCCGAGGCGCGACTCCTCGAGGTCGTCGTACGCGAATCCCCCGACCAGCTGCAGCGCCGTGCCCGCAAGCGTGCGTTGGTCGGTGAGATGCGTGTCGATGCCGTAGAATTCGCGGTTCAAATCGATCACGCCGCCCGGATAGAGCGCCTCCCTCTCCTCCGTCGCCTGAGGTATGGACTGGAATTGCGTGGTCGCGCGATGGCCCGTATAGATCGTGCTCGAGAGCGTGTCCTCGGAGCTCAGCCTGTTCTCGTAAATCGCGCCGATCTGCTCCTGATCGAGCGACTTGCGGGTGTTGTAGAGAAGCGCTGCAGGACTCGCCTGGCTCGGGTTCGCCAGGAGCTGCGCCGCGGTAAGCCCCATCGGATCCTGCATGAACGGCGTCTCGATCACGTTGGCCACCAGCGTGAGGCTCCCGGTCTCGCTGAAGGCAAACCGGGCCTTCGAATTGAAATGATCGCGCTCCGCCTTGCTGTGGAAACGGTAGCCGTCGGTCTGGAAATGCACGGCATCGATGACGTAGTTCAACGTCCCGTCGTCGCCCGTGGTCTCGAGCGCGTAGCGCTGGGTGTTGAACGTGCCGTACTGCGCGGTGCCGTCCAGGTAGTAGCCCGGCGGAGCATCCTCGGTGAAGATGGAGATCACACCGCCCGAGGAGTTGCCGTACAGCGCCGAAAACGGTCCCCGCAGCACCTCGATGCGGTCGGCGGAGCCCAAATCGAACTGCGAGAACTGGCCCTGGCCGTCCGGCATGGTGCCCGGAATGCCGTCCGAATACAGGCGCACGCCGCGCACGCCGAAGCTCGAGCGGGCGCCGAAGCCGCGCACCGACAGTTGCAGATCCTGGGCGTAGTTCTGCCGGCTCTCCGCCGACACGCCGGGGACCGTCATCAGCGATTCGGACAGGTTCTCCTGAAGCTGCCCGTTCTGAATCTCGGCCTGGCTCACGCGGTCGACGGACGCTGCAAGGTCGAAGCTCGATTCCGCCACGCGCGTGGCGATCACCACCACGGGAGACAGATCGGTCTTATCCTGCGCTACGGCCCCTTGATGCCATCCGCCAAGCGCGATGAGCGCGGCGGCGGCCATGATCCCCATCGTTCTTGTCATTGCAGTCGTGCGGGCGTCCTCGGCTGATCGGGACGTACGCGCCCCGGCCGGAAGTTATGTTATGTCAGCGATACTCGAAGCGCATCCCAGAAAGATTCCTGCCCCATGCGCGATCTGCACCGGCTCAAGTCTCGAGGCCGCGGGCCGTTACCCTTCTGCATGAGAATCCCGTGGCGACGAGCACCGCGAAGCCCTCTTCCCTTGCCCGCACGGCCCAAAGCCGCTGCGGTGGTGATGTTGGGTGTTTCCGCCTCCATCGTTTCGGCCGGCACGTCCAATACCAACTTCGCCGTCACCGCCACCGTGCTCGATCGATGCACGGTCAGCAGCAGCGGCCTCGCGTTCGGCGGCTACGATCCGACCAACGCCGCCACCCTGCGCGCCCAAGGGACGATCGCCGCCAAATGCACCAAAGGCGATGCCGTCTCGGTCGCTCTCAATCAAGGCGCCAATCCCGCGCCGGGATCGACTCCGCTGGCGCCCATTCGTCGCATGACCGACGGCGCCTCTCACTACTTGCCGTACCACATCTACATCGCTGCCCCGCCCAGCCGGACGGAGTGGGGTACGGGAGCCGCGGGCAAAAACCAGCCGCCGGCCCAGATAGCGGCCGGCGTAAGCGCGCCGGTCGTCTTCACCACCTACGGCGTGCTGTCAGCCGGTACCAACGTGCCGGCCGGCGAGTATACAGACATCGTCATCGCGGTCGTCACGTTCTAATAGGTGATCGTTGCGATGATCGTATCCGTGTACAGGCCCGCGCTCACGTCCTGCTGAGCCGGCAGCAAGCCATACATCGGCGCGATGTACTGGGTCCCGCTCTGCCCGCCGCCGCCGGGGCAGAAAACCGTGCCGCCGGCATAGCAAAGGTAGTAATAATAGGTCCCGCCGACGCCGTTCCCGGTCCCACCCCCGAAGATCTCGGTATCCGCGGCATTGACGTAAATATTGTAGCTGAGCGATTGGGTGCCGAAGTTGAGCGTGCGGTTGGTGTAGCTGCCGCTGTTGCCCGTGCTGATCGAGAGCGTTGCGGTGAACCCTGTCCCCGTGTAGGTGCACGTGAAGCCGATGGTGCCATTGGCGGTCACGGCAGTCGCGGAGGTGGGATCGTAGTTGCCGAACGCAAGGCCGTTGGTGGACATCGTACAGGCCGGCGCGCCGGCATGCGCAGCCGTCGACCCGATCGCCAGGAGCAGCCAGGGCCATGCAAGGCGCCAGCGCTTCATCGGACCGCCGCGGGTTCGACGGTGCAGTCGATCGGCCCCATATCGACCACCGGGTTCGAGCTTCCGGGCACGTTCATGGGACAGCGCAAGCGTCCATTCGCGGTGTCAGCGAGGAGGACGTACTTGCCGCCCGGCAGATCAGAGAAATAGATGCTTCCGTCGAGTCCGATCAGCGTCCTGGTCGGCTCGCCTTGAACCAGGACGGTGGCGCTTCCATAGTGCACGGTCTTGCCGCCGAGCCGGAGCACACCCCGCACCGCGTGCAAAGCATGCAGACCGAAGCGCACGATCGTTCCGCCCAGGCGTGGCACGCTCACGGTTTGATCCGTGGCATCGATCTCGTAGTCGAGCGGCACGCTCGCCTGATTGATGCCGACCTTGTTGACCTGGTAGGGCAACAAATTGGTCACCAATAAATTGCCGCCCGCATCGGTCTTGCCGATCGGCAGGTTCTGGCTGGTCACATCCACATTCGAGAGACCGGGTGTTTCGATCAGCGCATAGCCGCTCTGCAGCGCGCGGCCCGCGAACACGTGCCCATCGAGCGCGGCGAGACTCCCTGAGAGCAGCACGCTCTCGGCCGTGTCACCGCCGAAGCGCTGCGCCGTGAGCTGTGCGAGGCCGTATTGGTTCTGATAGGAGACCTGACCCAAGCCGGTCGCGCCGGCGCTGCCGTCTTGCACGTTCACGTTGTAGCCCCAACCCGCGTTGCTCGGCAACGGGCGCTGCGCAAAGAAGCCGTAGTTGTTGCCGCTATTCTGATCATGCGTGCCCTCCACGCCGAAGCTGCCGCCGCCGAGCGGCATGACGAAGGTCAGCGTGATCTGATTGTCATTGGGGCCGGGTTGATTGAGCTGCCGGTTGAGGCTCAGCGTGATGTGCGAGCCGCCGAACAGATTGATCTCGTTGTTCAAACCGATGTTTCGCTGGCGCATGCCATCGTCGTAGACGGTGTCGCCGGCACTCAATTGCACGCTCGCGTGTTCGTTGGGCAGCCACGCGGCATTGGCGGATGCAATGCGACGCGTTCGGTCCGCCGGCGGCAACAGGTCATCTCCAATTCGCATGTAAGCGCTCGAGTAAACTTGCGCACCGCCGCCCACACTGAAATGGCGGCTGTTGTACTGGTACGCGGCCGACGCACCGTAGCCCCCCGCGCCGTCCGCACGGCTGCCGGCGACCCCCATCGATAGCACGCCTGCCGGCAACCGTACGCTCATCGAGGGGCCCGTATTCACCAGACCGTTCTCCGCCTCGAGCCGATATCCTGCGGTGATTTGATCGCTGAAACCGTAATTATCGCGCGCGAGCAGCACAGCCCGGCCGGAAAGATAGCCGTTCACGAGCGTCGAGGCACGCTCGGCGCCGATCTCGAACGCATAGTCGCTGAGTCCCTGCGCCAGCATTTGACTGGCTCCATAGAAGTTTTGCTGCAAGACGGTGGTGCCGCCGAAGGGATCCTGGACGACGACCCGCACGTTGTTGGCCCCGGCGGAAAGCCCGAGGCTCGCCAGGCTGAAGGGCCCCGCGGGCACTTGACGCTGGCCGACGAGCACACCGTTCTGGTAGATATCGATCGTACCCGGCGCCTGCAGCACCCCGGTGAAGACCGGCTGCGGATAGGTGATGAGGTAAGGGTTCAGGTCGAAGGCACGCGCGATGCCGATGCCCCCCAACAACGCGGAGCCGCCTAAACCGTCGCTCGAGGATGCGGTTTGATCGCCCACGGTCCAGCGCGCGAGGCTCCCCGGTTCGTCGTACTCGAGCCGGGAGAGCCCGCGCGAGAATCCGGTGGCTTCGCTCCAATACGGGTTGTCGCGCAGCAGCGCCCGCCCCATGGCAAATCCGCCGTCGAGGTACACCGAGTCGCCGCCCGCTGCGGTGCCCGCGTTCAGACCATAGTTGACGTAGGCGCTCGGAACCGCAGCCGAGGTCGACACGGCAGGTCCTGCGTTGAGATCGATGCGGCTCTTTCCGAAGGCGCCCGGCGGCAGCGTCAACACGAGCCGCCCGGCTTGCGTGTTCATGTCCACCTTCACGCCGTCGGCGAGCAGGCCCACTTCGTAAAATTGTTTGGCATCGATGGTTTGTTCAGCGCTCGATCGCAGCATGACGTGAGCGCGCCCGAGCGATTCCGCATCCACCAGGACATGCTCTTGCCGCACGAGCACGAACGCCGTGCCGTAGCAGTTGCCATTGACGCACAGCTCGAGCAGCATCCGGTCCGGTTGGGCAACGAGCGGACCGGACATGAGCAGCGCCGTTGCAATCAGGGAGAGCCGGCGCCGTCGCATGCCTTAGTGTCTGTCGCGATGGCGTGGGTAAGCGAAGTATTCGCAAGATCCGGCCACGTCACCGACACCGTGGCGGCGCGTTCGCACGAGCCAGCCGGCAGCTTGATGTTCAGATACCACGTGCGGCCCGACAACACGTAGTTTGCCGTCATGTCGCGTTGGTCGAGGACATGCCCGCCGGCGTCGAGCAGCGCGATCTTGACGCGTTGCGGATCGAGGCGCTGAGTACCGCTATTGCCGAGACCCATCGCAAGAACGCCATGTTGCACGGTTGCCGTGCCGAGCGATGGAACCCGCGTGCGCCGCAAGGGTTCGAGGAATACCGGCAGACTGACCTGGGTCAGCACGCGGATCTCCGACAGGGCGCCCGGCGCAGCGTCCTGGTTCGGCAGCTCATCGAGCAGCAGACGGTAAGTGCTCTCGACGGGGCCCGGATCCGCCAGCATGCCGACACGTAGCTGAGCGGCCTGCCCCGGGGCGATCTCCAGCAGCTCCGGAGTCACGATCAGATCCCGGCTGGGCGTGAGCTGCCACTGACCGTCGTCAGCCACCGTCCAGAGCATGGTGCGCACCTGGACGCGCAAGGGTGACTCCGCCGTGTTCTTGAGATTGATGATGTCGGTGCGATGGCGTGCATCGAGCTCGACGCGCAGCGGATTTATGGAAAAAGTAGCCGCGCGAACGCTCGGAACGAGCGCCAATAGAAGCACTGCCAGCGCGCAAGGACCGGCCAGATTATGGTAAATTCTCATGCCTAAGTACCCCCTGAAGGGTGGCCTCTTGCCTCCTGCAAGATGAGCCACCCCCCGGGAGTCAAACGATCAGAAGGTCACCGTCGCGATCACCGAGTCGCTGTACGAGCCGGCCGGCACGTCCGCGCCCGCCGGCAGCGAACCGTAGGTCGTGAAGGACAGGGCCGTGGCGTTGCTGACGGTGGTCTGCGCAGCAGGCTCATTGGTGCCCACGGTGCCGGTACCCCACTCCGTCGTGCCGGTGGCGGCGATGTAGATGTGATACGGCAACAAGTTGGTGCCGTTGGCCATTTGGCGAGCCGGTACCGCCGCTGTCGATCCGGTGGCCGGATTCGAGCCTTGATTGAGCGCCACCGAGACGGAGTCTCCCTTGGTGCACTTGGCGGTCACCGCGCCATTGGCCGTCACGGCCGTCGCGCTGGTCGGATCGTAATTACCAAAGGCGATGTTCGAGCTGCCGATGGTGCAGTTGTTGACCACGGTCGCCGTCACGTTGAACGTGGTGTTTCCGGTGCCGGCCCAGGCGCTCAACGCGGACCCCCCCACCACCATCGCCACGGCCGCCGCCAAAATCTTTCTGTGAGACATCATTTCGTCACCTCGGTCTGAAGCTTCGCTCTGAAGCTTGGATTGGAACTATTCACACCTCGAAGGCTCGCCCGATCTGCGCCGCTCCAGCGCCCGCCTTGATCCGGGGCTTTATGTGGGGGCTTACCGACTGGGCGGCCTTGCTGGGACGTATTTTTGACGGTGTGGTGCCCAGCGCGGCGTGACTACGGTCGCAGAATGTAAGGGGATCGCTTAAGAACCGTCAAGAACTGCCGATACCTGCCCATTTTGCGGAGGCCGAGCCCCGCGCGATAGGCGTCTGCAGAGTGTTGCGGGGGCGCGCAGCGAGCCGCCCATCACAGTTTGGGATCGACCTCGTACACCACCCGGCCGCCCACCACCGTCTGCAATACCTTCACTTGGGCGATCTCCTCGGCCGGGATCTTGAGCGCGTTGCGGTCGAGCACGATCAGATCCGCGAACTTGCCGGCTTCCAGGGAGCCCGTGGCCTCATCTTGATGGAGCTCGTTGGAGGAATTCATGGTGATGGCGCGCAGCACCTGCGCGCGCGACAAGCCGGCATCCTCGCTCAGGCGGCCGGCATATTTCGGCCCGCTCGCCGGCGCGTTGGTGCGGGTGACGCCCACCTTGAGTGCAAACCACTCATCCAGCGGATCGACCGGCCAGTCGCTGCCGTATGCGATGCGCGCCCCCGCATCCGCGAGGAACGCGGCCGGCTCCATGTACTTGTAGCGCGCCGGGCCCATATAGTCGCGCGCGTTGTCGACGGTATCGGAGGCCTGCTTTTCCCATTGGAACGACAGCACCGGAATCACGTTGAGCTGTTGGTAGCGGCCGAAGTCGCGCGGATCCACGATCTCGTCATGGGCGATCGCGGCTCGGATGTCCCTGCCGGGAAAACGCGCCCGCATCGCTTCGATGCCGTCCAGCCCCTCGTGCACGGCGCGGTCGCCGTCCGCATGCATGTGCGGCTCGAAGCCGGCGCCCGCCGCCGCGATGAGCAATGCACGCAGCACGGGCGCCGGGAAATACACGTCCGGCCCGCGATTCTTGCCGGGTGCCCAAAGGGGGTTCGCTCCCGCTGTCCGAGGCTCGAAGTAAGGCTCCAGCATCGCACCGGTCAACGCGGGTGCAGAGATGACGCCGTCGAGGAACAGCTTCACGTTGCGGGCGGTGATCGAGGGTGCGATGCGCACGTGCCCCTGGTCGTACCGGCGCGCGAGTTCGGCTGCTGCCGCGACCGCCTTCTGGGGATCCCTGCCGTCCGGCGGCGTGATCAAAATGGCGAAGTGTGCACGTGCCGTCAGGCCTTGCGCGCGTTCGACGCCCGCGAACGCGGCGAGATCGCGATTGAGCGCCATGGCGTCGAGGAAGGTCGTGATGCCCTGCCTGCGCATGACGTCGAGCGCTGCCTGCGCGGAGCGCACGTCCTCGCTTGGCGTGGGCATCGGCACCCGTTTGGTGACGAGCTCCTGAGCGGCATCTTCCAGGAGCCCGGTGGGATTGCCGTTGGGATCGCGCCAGATCTTGCCGCCGAGCGGTGCCTGCGTGGCGGCATTGATCCCCGCCAATTCGATGGCGCGTGAATTCACCAGCGCCGTGTGGCCGAAGGAGGAAACGACGATGATCGGCCGTTGCGTTTTGAGCGCATCCA
>Ga0182016_10001406_pt1 | contig 29333 bp, 24 predicted proteins | sample 712S2MmetaG_FD_120491 | JGI IMG/M metagenome (GOLD analysis project Ga0182016, IMG submission 120491) | Permafrost microbial communities from Stordalen Mire, Sweden - 712S2M metaG | ecosystem: Environmental > Terrestrial > Soil > Wetlands > Permafrost | place: Sweden: Stordalen | collected...
ATGGTCTCCGCCTCGCCCTCGGCCGAGCCGCTGTAGCGGGCACGGCGCGCAACGGTAGTCTCCACGCTCGGGCCTTCGCTGCGCTTGACGAACACATCCGTCAGATCGCCGTTGCGCTCGGCCGCGCGTGCATAGACGACGAGTCGGCCGCCGTTGAAGCTGCGAAACTTACCCGGCTCCACCGGTGCATTGATGGCCGCGCGCAGCGCCGCGGTGCGCATCGCGGCCTCTGCCACCGCCGCACGCGGCGACAGATCGAAGTTGAGCCAGCCGATCAGCGCCGTGACCGGCAATGCCAGCAGCCACACGGCGGTCGCCACGCGGCCGACGCCAACGCCGCAGGCCTGCGCCGCCGCCATCTCGCTGTCGTGATAGAGCCGACCGAAGGCCAGTACGATCCCGACCATCAATCCGAACGGCAGCAAGATCGCTACGTTCTGCACTGCACTCAAGCCGATCAGCTCCAGCACATAGCCCTTTTGGTACTGCAGCTGGGCGGCGCGCGCGAGCACCGATCCGACCTGATTCACCAACAGCAACGCGAACGCGATGAGCGTCACTCCGATGAAGTTGACGGTCATCTCCCAAAGAATATAGCGCTGCAAAATTCGCAACGGGTCCTCATCCTCCAGGCGGCTTGGGCTACACTTGCACCGGACTATCGCTGCCGCGCGCAAGCCGGCGAATCTGGTCACTGGCGCCGACCAGCGGGATATACGCCGCGGCGGGCGCTACGTTATACGAGTATTTCGCGGGCAAACAAGGATTAAGACGATGCGATTCGAAGCTTTCAGCCGGCGGGCCGCCACCCAGCGCGGCGGCTGTCTGGTAATCGGCGCTTTTGAGCGCGGCGAGCTCGGACCGGAAGCCACCACTGTGGACCGGGCATTGCGCGGGCGCGTGCGCCGCCTGCTCGGCAACGGCGATTTCTCCGGACGCAGCGGCGAGACGCTGCTGCTGCCCGAGGTGCCCGGACTGGCCGCCGGGCGGCTGCTGCTGGTCGGCCTGGGTGCCAAGGCGCAATTCAACCGCCGTGGCTGGCGCCGCGCGCTGCAGAGCGCAATTGGCGCCCTGGCGCGCACCCGTATTGCATCGGCCGCGATCGCACTCGAGCGGCCAGGGGCGCGCGAACTGGATGACTATTATTTCGGCCGCGCCACGGCGGAGCTCACCGGCGCGAGCCTGTATCGCATCAACGACCTGAAGACCGAGCGACGCGCACGTCCTGGGGCGCTGGCGCGCATACTGGTCGGACCGGTCGACGCCGCCGCGATCGCCGACGTGCGTCGCGGATTGGCCGCGGGCGCCGCGGTGAGCGAGAGCGCCCGACTGCTGCGCGATCTTGGCAACCTGCCGGCCAATGTCTGCACGCCGCGCTACCTGGCGAAGCAGGCCCGCAACCTGGAACGCACTTATCGGCGCCGCTTGCGCGTGCGCATATTTGACGAGGCAGGAATCCGCCGCCTGAAGATGGGATGCCTGCTGGCGGTGACCCGGGGCAGCGCCGAGCCGCCGCGTTTCATCGTGCTCGATTACCGCGGCGCGCGCCGCAGCCGGGCGCCGCTGGTGCTGGTCGGCAAAGGCGTGACCTTCGATACCGGCGGTATCTCGCTCAAGGACCCGCCGGCGATGGATGAGATGAAGTACGACATGTGCGGCGCCGCCACGGTGCTGGCGGCGATTGATTTTGCCGCGCGCAGCGAGCTCAAGATCAACCTGGTCGGACTGATACCGACCTGCGAGAACATGCCAGACGGGCGCGCCGTGAAGCCCGGCGATATCGTCACCAGCGCCTCGGGGCAGACGGTCGAGATTCTCAACACCGACGCGGAAGGCCGGCTGATCCTGTGCGACGCACTCGACTACGCGCGCCGCTACCAGCCCGACGCGGTGATCGACTTCGCCACCCTGACCGGCGCCTGCATCATCGCACTCGGTCACCATCACAGTGGCGTGATGGGTAACGATGATGCGCTGGCACACGAGCTGATCGAGGCCGGCGTGCGTAGCGACGATCGCGCCTGGCAGCTGCCCTTGACCGAGGACTACAGCGAGGGCCTGCGCAGCAACTTCGCCGACATGGCGAATATCGCCGGGCGCGACGGCGGGGCAATCACCGCGGCCGCGTTCCTGGGAAAATTCACCCGCGGCCTCTCCTGGGCGCACATGGATATCGCCGGCAGTGCCTGGACCGGCGGGGCCGCCAAGGGCGCCACCGGCAGGCCGATCTCGCTGGTGGCCGATTTCCTGACCCGGCGCGCGCTCGGAGCCAAGTCCTAGGTGCCCGCGGCGGGCACGAGCCGGGTGGACTTCTACGTGCTTCCCGGCAGTGAGCCACGCGCCCGGCTGAAGTTCGCCTGCCGCATCGCCGAGAAGGCCTATCTCGCCGATCATCGCGTATTCGTCTGGCTCGACGACGCCGCCGAACTGCAGAGCTTCGACGAGCTGCTGTGGACTTTTGCCGACCGCAGTTTCGTGCCGCACGAGATCTTCAGCGACGCCGGACAATGGCGCGACACGCCGGTATTGCTGGGCTGTCAGGCGCAGCCGCAGCAGCGCTACGACCTGCTGCTGAACCTGGGCAGTGAAGTGCCGCCGGCCGCCGCCCATGCCGGCCGCATCGCCGAAATCGTGGACGCGGAGGAGCCGCGCCGGCGCGCCGGGCGCAATCGCTTCCGCCATTACCGCGACCAGGGACTCGCGCCCGAGACGCACAACATCGCGGCCGAAGATACGCCCTAGGTCTCGCGCCTCAAGCCCTATAATTGCGGGGTTTTCAGGCCAGCCTCATTCCCGGATGGAAAAAGTCTACTCGCCCGCCGATATCGAACAGCGTCTGTATCAGCGTTGGGAGGCCGCCGGCTATTTTGCGCCGCAGCCGGCCCCGCGCAGCTACTGCATCGTGATCCCGCCGCCCAATGTGACCGGCACGCTGCACATGGGCCATGCGTTCCAGGACACCATCATGGACGCGCTGATCCGCCAGCATCGCATGCGCGGCGAGCAGACGCTGTGGCAGGTCGGCACCGACCATGCCGGCATCGCCACGCAGATGGTGGTCGAGCGCCAGCTCAATGCCGAGGGCAAGCGGCGCACCGACCTGTCCCGGGACGCGTTCATCGAGCGTGTCTGGGAGTGGAAGCAGCAGTCCGGCGGTACCATCGTGCAGCAGCTGCGCCGGCTCGGGGCCTCGGTCGACTGGACGCGCGAGCGCTTCACGATGGATCCGGAGCTTACCCGCGCGGTCATCGAAGCCTTCGTGCAGCTGCATGCCGAGGGCCTGATCTATCGCGGCCAACGGCTGGTCAACTGGGATCCGGTGCTGCACACCGCGCTGTCGGACCTGGAGGTGCTGTCCGAGGAGGAGGACGGGCAGCTGTGGCACCTGCGCTATGGGCTCGCCGACGGCAGCGGCCACGTGGTGGTCGCCACCACGCGCCCGGAGACGCTGCTCGGAGATGCCGCGGTCGCGGTTCACCCGGACGATGAGCGCTACCGCGACCTGGTCGGCCGCATGGTGCTGCTGCCGCTGACCGGCCGCGAGATTCCGATCATTGCCGACAGCTACGTCGATCCGGCCTTCGGCACCGGCTGCCTGAAGATCACCCCGGCGCACGATTTCAACGACTACGCGATCGGCATGCGCCACGGCCTGCCGCTCATCAACATCTTCACGCCCGATGCGCGCCTGAACGAAAAGGCGCCGGCGCCACTGCGCGGACTCGATCGCCTGGAAGCGCGCACGCGCATCGTGGCGGAACTGACCGCTGCCGGCCTGGTCGAGCGCATCGAGGCGCACAAGCTGATGATTCCCCGCGGCGATCGCAGCGGCGCCGTGATAGAGCCATACCTGACCGACCAGTGGTACGTGCGCATCGCGCCGCTGGCGGCGCCGGCGATCGCCGCCGTCGAGTCCGGCCGTGTGCGTTTCGTGCCCGGGAACTGGGATAAGACCTATTTCCAGTGGATGCGCAACATCCAGGACTGGTGCATCAGCCGCCAGCTGTGGTGGGGTCATCGCATACCGGCCTGGTACGACCAGGACGGCCGGATCTACGTGGCGCGCAGCGAGGCCGAAGCCTGCGCCCTGGCGCATGCGCATCACGGCCGCGAGGTGCCGCTGCGCCAGGACGATGATGTGCTCGACACCTGGTTCTCGTCGGCGCTGTGGCCGTTCTCCACTCATGGCTGGCCGCAGCGCACGCTGGAGCTTGCGCGCTTCTACCCGACCAGCGTGCTGGTCACCGGCTTCGACATCATCTTTTTCTGGGTCGCGCGCATGCTGATGTTCGGCCTGAAATTCATGGGCGAGGTGCCGTTCCGGGCGGTGTACCTGCACGGCCTGATTCTCGACGCCGATGGCCAGAAGATGTCCAAGTCCAAGGGCAACGTGATCGATCCGCTCGACATCATCGATGGCATCGGCCCCGACGCGCTGGTGGCCAAGCGCACCGCCGGATTGATGCAACCGCATCTGGCTGCCGGCATCGAAAAGGCGACGCGCAAGCAGTACCCGCAGGGCATCGCGGCCTACGGCACCGACGCGCTGCGCTTCGCCTTCGCCTCGCTTGCGACCCAGAGCCGGGATCTGCGCTTTGATCTGGGCCGGGTGGCCGGCTACCGCAATTTCTGCAACAAGCTGTGGAACGCGGCGCGCTTCGTGATGCTCGCGCTCGAGGAAGCAGCGCCGGCGGCCGCGCCCGCATCACCGGCCGGCAGCGGCATGAACGATGTCGCCAATCGCTGGATCCGCTCGCGCCTGGGCGCCACTATCGGCGCAGTCAACCAGGCGTTTGACGAGTATCGCTTCGATTTTGCCGCCAGCGCGTTGTACGAGTTCACCTGGTACGAGTTCTGCGACTGGTATCTGGAGATCGTCAAGCCGGTGCTGCAGAACGCAAATGACCCCGTCGCGCAGCAGGCCGCCCGCCGCACGCTGCTCGAGGTGCTCGAGGCGCTGCTGCGCGCGCTGCATCCGCTGATGCCGTTCATCACCGAGGACATCTGGCTGCGCATCGCACCGCTTGCCGGCGTGGGCGGTGCCAGCATCATGCTGGCACCCTGGCCGCAGAGTGCGCAATTCCAGCACGACCCGGCCGCCGAAACCGAACTGCGCTGGGTCATGCAGGTAGTGCTCGCGATCCGCCAGATTCGCGGTGAGATGGACATCAGCCCCGCGCGCCGGCTGCCGTTGCTGCTGCAGCACGCCAGTGCCGGTGACCTGCAGCTGGCGCAGCGCCACGATGCGCTGCTGACGCGCCTCGCCGGCCTTGAGAGCATCCAGGTGCTGGCGCCAGGCGCCAGCACACCGCCGGCGGCCGCGGCGTTGGTGGGCGAACTGAGCCTGCTGGTGCCGATGGCCGGACTGATCGAGCCGGCGGACGAACTGCAGCGGCTCGACAAGCGACTGCAGAAAATCGAACAGGAGCTGAATAAATCCCGCGCCAAGCTCGCCGTCGACAGCTTCGTCGCCAGCGCACCGGTGGACGTGGTCGAGCAGGAGCGCACGCGCCTCGCCGAGCGCGAGCGCGAGCGTGCCGCGCTGTTGCGCCAGATCGAGCAGGTGCGCAAGCTGTCGCAGGAGCCTACTTGAACCGCCTCGCTGAGACCGTGGCCGCGATCGAGCGTGTCATCTTCGGCAAGGGCCAGCAGGTGCGGCTGTGCCTGACGTGCCTGATCGCGCGCGGCCACCTGCTGATCGAGGACGTGCCGGGGGTCGGCAAGACCACGCTGGCGCATTGCCTGGCACGGGTGCTGGGGCTGGAATGGACGCGGGTGCAGTTCACCAGCGACATGCTGCCGGCCGACATCATCGGCGTATCGATCTTCGATCGCGACACGCACAAGTTCCAGTTCCGGCGCGGCCCGGTGTTCACGCAGCTGCTGCTGGCCGACGAGGTCAATCGCGCTAGCCCAAAGGCGCAGAGCGCGCTGCTGGAGGCGATGGAGGAGCGCCAGGTGAGCGTTGACGGCGTCACCTACCCGCTGCCCGAGCCGTTCTTCGTGGTCGCGACCCAGAATCCGCACGAGCAGGTCGGCACCTATGGTCTGCCGGAATCGCAACTCGACCGGTTCCTGATGCGCGTCAGTCTCGGCTATCCGGATCGGGTGTCCGAGCGGCGTGTGCTGCTGCAGGGCGAGCGCCGTGAATTGCTGAACGAGACCGCCGCCGTGCTCTCTGGCACCGAGGTGCTGGATCTGCAACGCCAGGCGCGCGCCGTGCACGTCGCCGGCGCACTGCTGGACTACGTGCAGGCACTGGTGGCGCATACGCGCCGCGAGCTGCAGCTTGGCCTGTCGCCGCGTGCCGCGCAGGGACTGCTGCGCGCCGCCCAGGCCTGGGCACTGCTGCTGGGCGAGAACGCAGTGCTGCCCGAACACGTGCAGATCGTATTTCCCGCTATCGCAGCGCACCGCCTCGAGACGCGCCAGGGCGATGGCGCGGCGCGCGGCAATGAGCTCGTCGATGCCCTCATCAAGGCCGTCCCGGTTCCTATCTGAAGCGCGCGTCGCACTGGCGGCGATGCTGGGGCGCTGGGCGCACGCGCGCCAGGGCGATGACACGCTACCGCTGACGCTGCAGGGCCGACGCATCTACATCCTGCCCAGCGCCGCCGGCATCGCGGCAGCAGCGTTGCTGTTCGTGATGCTGCTCGCCGGCATGAACTACAACAACAGCCTGGCGCTGCTGCTGTGCTTCATGCTGTGCGGCGTAACACTGGTGTCGATGCATCAGTGCCACGGGATGCTCGCCGGGCTGACGGTGCGGCGTGCCGCGGCCGATGACAGCTACGCCGGGGAATTGGGCGACCTGCAGCTGCTGTTCGAGAACGCCCAGCCGCGCGTACGTGGCGGCCTGCTGCTGCGTTGTGGCGGCTGTGAATCGATGGCATTCCAACTGCTGCCGGGGGCCACGCAGCTGGTGCGGCTCAAGTACCAGGCCGGTGCGCGCGGCCGGCAGCGCATCGGGCCGCTCGAGCTGTTCAGCAGCGCGCCGCTGGGACTGTTCCGGGCCTGGACCTGGCTGCACCTGCCACTCGAGGCCATCGTCTATCCGGCGCCCGCCGGTGCGCGCGCGCTGCCGGACGGGCGCGGGGATCCGCGACACGGCGAGCGGCGGCTTCGGATCCGCGGCGATGAAGAATGGGCCGGCCTGCGCCCGTTACAGGAGAGCGACTCGCCGCGCAGCGTTGCCTGGAAGGTGTATGCGCGTGGCGGCCCGCTGCTAGTGGCGCAGTACGATGCGCCGGTGGGCGTGCACCGGCTGCTCGATTTCGCCTCGCTGCCGGCCTTGCCGCTCGAGCAGCGCCTGTCGCAGCTGGCGCAATGGGTGCTCGACTGCGAGCGCCTCGGCGACAGCTACCAGCTGCAACTGCCGCAAGCTACGCTGCCAGTCGGTCACGGCATCGCGCAGCGGCGCGCCTGCCTTGAAGCGCTGGCGCTGTTCCATTCATGAGCACACGCACGGCCGCCAGCGCCACACTGCTCGCACTCCCCACGCATACCGTCTGGCTGGTGCTGGGCGGATTCCTTGGCGCGGCGCTGCTCAATGTGCAGCACACCGCGCTGTGGTGCCTGCCGCTGGCACTCATCGCCTGCGCCTGGCGCGCGCGCGGGTTGCGCGCGCCGCTGCGCCTGCCACCGCGCTCAGTGCGTATCGCGGTCGCGCTGCTGCTGACCGCTGCGGTGCTGGTGAGTTTTCACACGCTCAATGGTATCCAGGCGGGTTCCAGCCTGCTGGTCGCGATGGCGACCCTGAAGCTCACCGAGACCTCGCGCCGGCGCGACTGGCTCATCGTACTGGGCGCCGCACTGTTCCTGTTACTGGCGGCCTGCCTCGACGGCCAGGCGCTGTGGCGCCTGCCGCTCTATGCGGCCGAGCTCTGGCTGCTGTGCGCAGCGCTGTACGCGCTCGGCGCCGGCAGCGACGCGCCGGCCACCGCCACGCTGCTGCGCCGCTCAGGCCTGAGCCTTGCCGCCGCGCTGCCGTTTGCACTGCTGCTGTTCTTCTTCGTGCCACGGCTGCCCGGCTCCTTCTGGGTGCTGCCGCGAACGCATGAGGCGTTCACCGGGTTGGGAGATGAGATGAGTCCCGGCAGCATCTCGCAGCTGACGCAGTCGGGTGAAGCGGCGTTGCGCGTGCGATTCGATGCCGCCCCGCCCCCGGCCGCCGAGCGCTATTGGCGCGGTCCGGTGTTGCACCTGTTCGACGGCTATACCTGGCGCCGCCAGCACGGGGAAGTCGCGCGCGTGCCGCGCGTGGAATTCCTGGGCCAGGCCTACAGTTACCAGATCACGCTCGAGCCGAACCAGCACCAGGTGCTGATTGCGCTCGAGTTGCCGCAGGTGCCGCCGCCGGAGCTGCCCAACACCTACGAGACTTTCGACTACCAGCTGATTGCCGCCGCGCCCACCGATCGCACCACCAGCTACCGGCTGCGCTCCTATCCACAGCATCGCAGTGTCGACGCGCTGTCGGCGGCCGGGCGGCGGCTCGACCTGCAACTGCCGCCGGGGCGCAATCCGCGCAGCGTCGAACTGGCGCAGTCGCTGCGAGCGCGTGCCGGCAGCGACGGCGACTACATCGATGCGGTGCTGGACTATCTGCGCCGCGGCGGCTTCACCTATACGCTCGAGCCGCCGCTGCTCAACCTGGATTCGGTCGACGATCTGCTGTTTCGTACGCGTGAGGGATTTTGCGGCCACTACGCATCGGCCTTCGTGATGCTGATGCGCGCCGGCGGGGTACCGGCGCGAGTGGTGACCGGCTACCTGGGCGGCACCTGGAATCCGTATGGCAACTACCTGTTCATCACGCAATCCGACGCGCATGCCTGGGCCGAGGTGTGGCTCGACACGCGTGGCTGGGTACGGGTCGATCCGACCGCGGTGGTGGCGCCGGGACGGCTGACCGAGGGGCTCGACCAGCTGCTGCCGGACGCCGGCAGCGAGGGCCGCGGCCTGATGTCGGCCACCTGGATTGCCAACACGATACTCGCCTGGCAGGGCTTGAATGCCTGGTGGCAGGATGAATTCATCGGCTTCAATTTTTCCCGCCAACTCGCGCTGCTCGATCGGCTCGGATTCAAGAACCATGATCTGCGGATCTTCGCGCTGCTGCTGGCCAGCGGTGCTGGCGTCTGGCTGGCATTGATTGCCTGGGGCATGCGCTCGGGCTCGCGCCCACCTGCCGGGGACGAGCTGAGCCGCAGCTGGCGAAGGCTGGAGCGCAGGCTGCGGCGCGCCGCCGAGCCGCGCGCGCCCTCCGAGGGCACCAGCGATTATGCCGAGCGTGTGGGCCGCGCCCGTCCCGATCTGGCGTCCACGGTGCGTGCGCTGGCGCGCCGCTACGCGCGCCTGCGCTACGGGCCCGCGGGCAGCGCCGCCGACCTGGAGCAGTTTCGCCGCGCGGTGCGCGGGCTGCGAGTGGACTATCGCGCCGGATCCACGTCGCGCACGCGCGCCAGCAGCAGCGCCCCGCCGATGAAGAACAAACCCAGCACCAGGATCGACAAGCGCTGATTGCCGGTGGCGATCGCCACCACTCCCATCGCCAGCGGCCCGAGCACGGCGGCGAACTTGGCCAGCATGTTGTAGAAGCCGAAGTACTCGCCCGAGCGCTCGCGCGGGATCAGGTGCGCAAAATAGGAGCGCGACAGAGCCTGCACCCCGCCCTGCACCGTGCCCACGACGCCCGCCAGCATGTAGAACTCGAATTCGGTCTGCATGAAATACGCATAGCAGGTCAGCGCCAGAAATACCGCCAGTCCGATGTAGATGGCGCGCCGGGCGCCGATGCGATCGCCCAGCCGCCCGAACAGCAGCGCGCACGGGAAGGAAATGAACTGCACCAGCAGCAGCGCCTGGATCATCGCGTTGGAGGAAAAGCCGAGCTTCAGGCCGAAGTCGGCCGCCATCTGCTGCAACGTGCCGATCGCATCAATGTACAGCCAGTAGGCCAGCAGGAAATTGAGCACCGGGCGGTTGCGCAACACGTCACGCACTGTGTGCCACAACTCGCGCCAGCCGGTGTGCCTGGCGGTCGGGGCGGCCTCGTGCACCAGCCGGAACATCGGCAGCGTGAATATGATCCACCACAGCGCCACATCGACGAATGCGATGCGGATCGCCATGCCGCTGCTGGCGATATGAAACCAGTGTGAATACTTCACCATCAGCACGTTGAACAGGAACAGCAGGCCGCCGCCCAGATAGCCGAGTGCAAAGCCGAGCGATGACACGCGGTTGGTCTCGCGGCCGTCGGCTACCTGCACGATCAGCGCATCCTGGAACGATGAGCCGGCAAAGAAGCCAACCGAGCCGAGTGCGAACACGAGCAGCGCCCATGACCAGTGACCGGCGCCGATCAGCGCCAGTGCCGCGGTGGCCAGCGAACCCACCGCGGTCCAGATGCCGAACCACAGCTTTTTCTCGCCGCGTCGATCGGCCAGCGCGCCGAGCCAGGGCGCTATCAGCATCACGAAAAACGCCGCGCAGCTGTTGGTGAGTCCCAGATAGAACGTCGAGGTCGTGCCCGGCAGCCCGGCAGCCCAGTACTGGTCGAAGAAGATCGGAAACAGGCCCACCAGCACGGTGGTGCTGAAGGCGTGGTTGGCCCAGGCGGTCAGCGCCCAGGCCCACTGGGCGGCGCGTTTGGGACTCAATATCATTCCACCAGATGTTCGCGCGTCGTATGGAACCCGATATCCGGCCAGCGCTCCTGCGTCAGCTGCAGATTCACCCGCGAGGGCGCCAGGTACACCAGCGCCCCGCCATGATCGAGCGCCAGGTGCTCGTAGGCCTTGACCTTGAACTCCTCGAGCTTAACCCTATCGGCCGCGCTTACCCAGCGCGCCGTGTGCACGGCGATATTGTCGAACACACACTGCACGTTGTATTCGTCCTGCAGCCGGAACGCGACCACCTCGAACTGCAGCTGGCCGACCGCGCCCAGGATCAGCTCGGCGTTGCGCAGCGGCCGGAACAGCTGCGTCGCCCCCTCCTCGCACAGCTGGTCCAGTCCCTTGGCCAGCGCCTTCATGCGCAGCGGATCCTTGAGCACGGCGCGGCGGAAGATTTCCGGGGCGAAATTGGGTATGCCGGTGAAGTGCAGCGACTCGCCTTCGCTGAAGCTGTCGCCGATGTTGATGGTGCCGTGATTGTGCAAGCCGACGATGTCGCCGGCGTACGCCTCCTCCGCCTGGGTGCGGTCAGCGGCCATGAAGGTCAGCGCATCGGCAATCCTGAGCTCCTTGTCCAGCCGCACGTGCCGGATGCGCATGCCGCGCTGGTAGCGCCCGGAGCACAGGCGCAGAAATGCGATCCGGTCGCGGTGCCCTGGATCCATATTGGCCTGGATCTTGAACACGAAGCCGGTGAGTTTCGGCTCGGTAGCCTGCACGCTGCGCTCGACGCACGCGCGCGGTAGGGGCGCAGGCGCGTTGGCGACGAACGCCCGCAGCAGTTCCTCGACCCCGAAGTTGCTGATCGCCGAGCCGAACAGCACCGGCGTCTGGCGCCCGGCGCGATAGGCGTCCGGATCGAAACTGGCGGTGGCGCCGCGTACCAGCTCGATCTCGGCCGCCTGCCGTTCGGCGTCGTCGCCGAACAGCTCGCGTGCCGCATCCGAGTCCAGTCCCTCGATCACCCGGTTGCCGCCGACGCGGCCGCGTTCACCGGCCTCATACACATAGATCCTGTCTTCCAGCAGGTGATAGATGCCCTTCAGGTCGCGACCCATGCCGATTGGCCAGGTGAGCGGCGCGGTCTGGATCCCGAGCACGCGCTCGATTTCATCCAGCAGCTCGATCGGTGCGCGGCCGTCGCGATCGAGTTTGTTGATGAAGGTCATGATCGGGGTATCGCGCAGCCGGCAGACTTCCATCAGCTTGATGGTGCGCTCTTCCACACCCTTGGCGCAGTCGATGACCATCAGCGCCGAATCGACCGCAGTCAGCGTCCGGTAGGTGTCCTCGGAGAAATCCTCGTGCCCAGGCGTATCCAGCAAATTGACGATGTGGTCACGATAGGGAAACTGCATCACCGAGCTGGTCACCGAAATGCCGCGCTGCTGCTCGAGTCGCATCCAGTCCGATGTGGCGTGGCGCGCGGCCTTGCGGCCCTTCACCGTACCGGCCATCGCTATCGCTCCGCCAAAAAGCAGCAGCTTCTCGGTCAGCGTGGTCTTGCCGGCATCCGGATGCGAAATGATGGCAAAGGTGCGCCGCCGCGCGATTTCGAGCTCGAGCGTAGTCATGGAGGTTGACAGGTAGCTGGCGTAGAAGGCGCGCGATTCTAGTCGATGCGGCGCTTGAGTACGATCGCATCTTCGCGCCCGTCGAGCGCCTGGTAGTAGCCGCGGCGCATGCCGATCTGCAGGAACCCGAGCGACTGGTAGAGCCGAATGGCGGAGATGTTGGACGGCCGCGCCTCCAGGAATGCCTCGCGGGCGCCGGCGTCACCAGCCGCCTGCAGCAAATGCGCCAGCAGACGGCGGCCTATGCCGCGGCAGCGGTAGGCGTCGGCGACGCACAGATTGAGCAGGTGCGCCTCGCCGGCGGCGACGCTGAGGATGCCATAGCCGGTGGTGACGACACCGATCTCGGCGACCCGGCAGGTGTAATGCACGCGCAGACAATCGCGGAAAATCCCCTCGGTCCAGGGGAAGGCATAGGAGGCGCGCTCGATGCGCAGCACCTGGGCGATATCCGCATCCTGCATGCTGCGGATATCCAGCTCCGGTATCCCGATAGCCTCTTGTCGTACTGCCGCCATAAGGGAGTTAATTACGCTCCCGAGCGCGCCCGGGCAAGTTCGGCGCGGATGAATTTCAAATCGACCCAGGTCTTGCGCTTCTCGGTCGGACTGCGCAGCAGGTAGGCCGGATGATAGGTGACGATCAGCGGTGTGGCGCGCGCGCCGAAGCGATGCACGTGGCCGCGCAGCCGCGCCAGCGGCGTATCGGTGGCCAGCAGGTTTTGCGCCGCGATACGGCCCACCGCCACTATCAGCCGCGGCTGAATCATATCCACCTGCTGCTGCAGGTACGACAGGCAGCAGGCCACCTCCGTAGGCCTGGGCTCACGGTTGCCGGGGGGGCGGCACTTGAGCACATTGGCGATGTAGATCGTGTCACGCGGATGACCCATGGCACGCAGCATCGAATTGAGCAATTGCCCGGCGCGACCTACGAACGGCTCGCCCTGGCGGTCCTCGTCGGCGCCCGGGGCCTCACCGATCACCAGCACCTCGGCGCGATGATTACCGACCCCGAATACCGTCTGGGTACGCGTCTGGCTCAGCTCGCAGCGGGTGCAGACGCTGACCTGAGCGCGCAGTGCGTCCCACGCAGCGTCATCGGCCGGCTCGCTCGCGCCAGGCTGCAGCGGCGCCTCGTCAGGCACTGTCGTGGGCTGCGCCGCAGCCGACAGCTCATCCGGCATCGCCGGGGGCTGCGTTGCTACCGGCGGGCGGCGCGTGCGCGGCTTCCACACGTCCACCCCGAGCGCTTCCAGGTACTGCTCACGTGCACTCACGCGCCACCGTCCGGCGGTGCCTTGCGTTCCTGGCGCTGCAGGCGGCGTATGCGCCGCCACACCCACACCACCGGCGACCACAGCGCGTAGCCGCCGAAAATGGTCAGCAGCACGATCGAGGGTGCCGATGTAATAACAATGAACACCAGCGCCACGCCGACCAGCGAGATGAAGCGCACGGGTCGCGTCAGATCAAAGCCCTTGAAGCTTGAATAGGAAAACCGGCACACCATCAGCGCACCGGCGGCCGCTGTGATCATGAAGGCCAGGATCAATCCAGGCAGGCCGGGCTCGTGCCACTCGCTCGACATCCACAGGAACGCGGCCACCACCGCTGCTGCCGAAGGACTCGGCAGGCCCTCGAAATAACGTTTGTCCTGCACCCGCGAGCCGAACTTCGCCAGCCGCAGCGCCGCCGCGACAGCATAGAAGAACGCCGCCAGCCAGCCGAAGCGGCCCCAGGCCTTGCCGTACTCGGCAATGCGTGCGACGCCCCATTGATAGGACACGATTGCCGGCGCGACACCGAAAGCCACCATATCAGCAAGGCTGTCGTACTCCTTGCCGAACGCGGTCTCGGTGCTGGTCAGGCGCGCGACTCGGCCGTCGAGTCCGTCGAAGATCATGGCGATGAATACCGCGACACCGGCGCGCTCGAAATTGCCGTCGATCGCGGCGATGATTGCGTAAAAGCCGGAGAACAGGCAGCCCGTCGTCAGCAGATTGGGCAGCAGGTAGATGCCGCGCGACTGTCGGCGTACGGGCGGGCTGTCGGGATCCATGAGGCTTCGCATCATAGGGGCAGTGCCACCCGGTCACAACCAAGCGCACCAAGCCGCGCTAACCCGCGCTAACCCTTCTGTTAACATTCGTTTTTTACGCCAGCTTCCGTCCGCCGCATGCGCCTGTCGCAATACCCGATCAACACCGTCAAGGAAACCCCCTCCGAGGCCGAGGTCATCAGCCACCAGCTGATGCTGCGCGCCGGCATGATCCGGCGTATCGCGGCCGGCATCTACAGCTGGCTGCCGCTCGGCCTGCGAGCGCTGCGCAAGGTCGAGAGCATTGTGCGCGAGGAAATGAATCGGGCCGGCGCCCTCGAACTGCTGATGCCGGCGATCCAGCCGGCCGAACTATGGCAGGAATCAGGCCGCTGGAGCGAATACGGTCCGGAGTTGCTGCGCCTGAAGGACCGGCACGAGCGCAATTTCGTGGTCGGGCCCACGCACGAAGAGGTGATTACCGATATCGCACGACGTGAGATCAAGAGCTATCGGCAGCTGCCGGTCAATTTCTACCAGATACAGATCAAGTTCCGCGACGAAGTGCGGCCGCGCTTCGGAGTGATGCGCGCGCGTGAATTCATCATGAAGGATGCTTATTCCTTCCATGTTGATGAGCGCTCGCTGGCGCAGGGTTACGCTGCGATGCGCGCCGCCTACACCCGCATGTTCCAGCGCATGGGGCTGAATTTTCGCACCGTGCTGGCCGATACCGGCGCTATCGGCGGCAACGCCTCCGAGGAATTCCAGGTACTCGCCGCCTCGGGCGAGGACGCAATTGCGATCTCCGATGCGGATGACTTCGCAGCCAACGTGGAACTCGCCGCGGCGCTGCCACCGACGGCGCCGCGCCCGGCCCCGCAGCAGCCGCTGGCGTGCATCCCGACTCCCGGGGCGCACACGATCGAACAACTGGCGGCGCTGCTCGGGGTAGCGGCCACGCGCTGCCTGAAAACCCTGATCGTCAATGGCAGCGACGGTGCGCCGGTGGCGCTGCTGTTGCGTGGCGATCACGAACTCAATGCCGTAAAGGCGCAGAAACTGCCCGGAGTAGCAAGCCCGCTGCGCATGGCGAGCGCCGCCGCGGTGCAGGCCGCGACCGGCAGCGCTCCCGGATCGATCGGCCCATTGGGCCTCACCGGAATGCGCGTGTATGCCGATCATGCGGCACTGGCAATGGCTGATTTTGTCTGCGGAGCCAACCAGCAGGACATGCACTTCACCGGCGCCAACTGGGGACGCGATCTGCCGGAGCTGGCGGCAGCGGATTTGCGCAATGTCGTGGCCGGAGATCCCAGCCCCTCAGGCAATGGCCGGCTGCAGATCGTGCGTGGCATTGAGGTGGGGCATATCTTTCAGCTCGGGTGCAAGTACAGCGCCGCGATGAATGCCACGGTGCTGGATGAAACCGGTGCCGCGATCCCGATGCTGATGGGATGTTATGGCATTGGTGTGACGCGCATCGTGGCGGCCGCAATCGAGCAGAACCACGATCAGCGCGGAATCATCTGGCCCGATCCGATTGCGCCGTTCAATGTGTGCCTGGTGCCGCTCAATCTGCAGAAGTCGCCGCGCGTGCGCGAGGTGGCCGATGCGCTGTACGCTGAACTTGGCGCCGCCGGCATCGACGTGCTGTACGACGATCGCGACGTGCGCCCCGGCGTCAAGTTCGCCGACGCGGAGCTGCTGGGCATTCCGCATCGCGTGGTCATCGGCGAGCGCGGCCTGGACGCCGGCACGCTCGAGTACCGGCATCGCCGCGCTGCCGACAGCGAGGATTTTCCGCAGCATGGCGCGCTGCAATTCATCCGCTCACGGCTGCAGTTCGCGCCATCGCGCTGAGATCGACGGATGAAACGCGACATGCACTGCACACCGCTGGCGCTGCTCGCGCTGGCCGCACTCGCCGCGCAACTGCCGTGCAGCGCGGCGCCCGTGCCGCCGGCGCAAAGCGATCCGGAGCTGCGCGCGGTGGTGCAGCAGGCGATCAGCGAGGCGCAATGTTTCGCTGACAAGTACGATTCGGCGGTCTGGTACACGCTGATGGAGCCGAAGCTGCGCCACTACGTCAAGGACGACAAGGAGCGGCTGGAGATCCTGCAGACCGTGTATTGCGAAGCGCATCGCAGCGGCGCCAGCGTGCTGCCGCCGGGCCTGATCATGGCGGTGCTCGAGGTCGAGAGCGGTTTCGATCGCTGGGCGGTCTCCAGTGCCGGTGCAGTTGGGCTGATGCAGGTGATGCCGTTCTGGCCCGAGCAACTCGGCATGCGCCGCTACGAACTTACGCGCATCACACCGAACCTGCACATGGGTTGCGCGATCCTGCGCTTCTACCTCGACGGCGAGCGGCGCGATGTGCGGCGCGCGCTGGAACGCTACAACGGCGGCATCGGCAAGCGCGACTATCCCGATCGCGTGATCGTGCGCTGGACGCGCTACTGGCACGGGGCCGACGACCTGGGTCGCGGACCGGTCAAGCCGTCCTGAAGTCGCGCGGCAGCCGCGCCGGGTGCAGCTCCACGACCTCCACGATCACCTCCGTCACCTTGGCCGCAGACGGGCCGATCCACAGCCAGGCGATGAACTCGCGCACCGAGCCCTCGTCGCCGCATACCAGCACCTCCACCCGGCCATCGTCGAGATTGCGCGCGTGGCCGGCAATGCCGGCCGCGCGCGCGCGCTGCTGCGCGCTGGCGCGGTAGTACACACCCTGCACGCGGCCGGCTACCAGGCAGCGGCACGCGACCGGGGCGGACTGGGATGGCGCGACACTCATGACACATGATTTGCCGACGGCGCGCGCGCCGTCAACCCGCGCTCGCAGCGGCGTTTGCGGTTAGACTTGCAGGCGATGGCTGAAGTACTGGTCGTGTACTACTCGCGTGAAGGCGGCACAGCCGAATTGGCCCGGCAGGCATGTCGCGGTATCGAATCGATCGACGGCGCGACCGCGACGCTGCGCACTGTGCCTGCGGTCAGCTCAAGCAGCGAAGCGGCGCCAAAGCCAGTGCCTGACCAGGGCCCGCCGTACGCGACGCTCGATGACCTGCGGCGGGCCGACGCGCTGCTGCTGGGCAGTCCAACGTGTTTCGGCAATATGGCCGCGCCGCTGAAGTATTTCCTCGATTCAACCTCGGGCCTGTGGCTTGACGGGGCCCTGGCCGGCAAGCCGGCCGCGGTATTTACCGCCACCCAGACCATGCACGGCGGACAGGAGAGCACGCTGCTGTCGATGATGTTGCCGCTGCTGCATCACGGCATGCTGCTGGTCGGCATACCGTATACCGAGCGCGCACTGTCAACCACGCGCGCCGGCGGCACGCCGTACGGCGCCTCCCATGTCGCCGGCGTGCAGCGCGAACTGACCGACGATGAACGCGTGCTGGCGCAGGCGCTCGGCCGGCGCGTGGCGCAGCTCGCGGTTACTCTGGCTCGTGCCCGGAGTGCTGCGCCAGCACCTGGCGGATGAACGGCACCGTCAGACGCCGCTGCGCCTGCAGTGCCGCTGCATCGATCGCATCCAGCAGCTGATACAGCGTCGGCAGATCGCGCCGGAAGCGCCGCTGCAGATACAGCGCGGTCTCCTCCGGCAGCTCCAGCCCGCGAAGGTGCGCCCGCAATCTCAACGCCTCGCGCTGCTCGGGCTCATCGAGCGGCCGTAGCGGCAGCAGCGTAGCGGCGGCAAAGCGCGACCCCAGATCGGGCAGTGAGAATTTCACCAGTAACGGCGGCGCCACGGACGCCGCCAGCAGCAGCGCACCGCGGTCCTCGACTTCACGATGTAGCCGGAACAGTCCCTGCTCCCACTCGCGCCGACCGGCAACAGCCGCCACGTCGTCGAGCGCCACCAGGCGCGCGTCGTGCCAGCCCTCGAGCGACTCCGGACCCAGCGTCACCAGTTGCAACAGCGGCAGGTAGGCGGCGTCGGCACTGGCGCTGCCAGCCAGCGCGCAACTGGCCTGCAGCAGGTGAGTCTTGCCTACGGCGTGCGGTCCGGACAGCCAGTACACGCCGCCGGTCGAGCCGGCGGCAGCGCCGCTCGCCAGCGTGCGTAGCTGCCCGACTGCCCCCTCATTCGCACCGGGCACGAAACTGTCGAATAGCGCGCGCTCGCGCAGCCGCATCGCCAGCGGCAATTGCTTCACGGCGCCCGTCCGGGCTCACACAGAGAGCTCATGCGCGCCTCAGGCGTGCGCGAGCTGCAGCGCTCGTTGGGTGAGCTCGAGCACGTACGAGAAGCCGCTGATCAGTACCGTGGCCAGCGTCAGCCACGCCAGGCAGTCGAGCACGCTCGGCGGCGGCAGCCCATAGCCGGCGTGCGCAATGATTCCCAGCACGTACAGCAGCTGCAGCAGCGTATTTATCTTGCTGCTTATCTTGGGCCGGCCGTTCAGCGGGCCCCAGCCGATGCGAAACACCAATGCGCCGAGCAGGATCAGCACGTCGCGCCCGACCGCGGCGATCGTCAGCCAGCGCGGAATCAGACCATACCAGGTGGCCACCAGGAACACGCCCACCAGCAGCAGCTTGTCGGCCAGCGGATCGAGCATCTTGCCGAGCTCGGAAGTCCAGTGAAACCGTTTTGCCAGGTAGCCGTCGAGGCCATCGCTTGCCGCGGCGATGAAGAACAGCACCAGCGTCAGCGGATAGTTGGCGTGCGCGATAGACACCAGAATTGGCCACACCAGCACGATGCGCGCAATGCAGATCAGGTTTGGCAGGTGGCGCACGGCGTCGCCTATGCCGCGCACGCCAGGCGGTAGCCGAGCGCACCGCCTGCGCCCAGGGCCGGCGGCGGCCAGAACAGAAAAATATCCCCACGGCAGTACATTCTTTCCGGACTCCCCTCGGCTACTATAACGTGCCCGCAACACCGCTGCGCATGGCGCGGCAATTCTGCGAACGTCATGCATGACCAAGCCGCATAGCTATACATATCGTGACGCCGGGGTCGACATCGACGCCGGCGATGCCCTGGTGGAGCGCATCAAACCACTGGTCCGGCGCACCATGCGGCCCGAGGTGCTGGCCGGTATAGGGGGCTTTGGCGCGATGGTGGAGCTGCCGCTCGGGCGCTATCGCCGACCGGTGCTGGTCTCCGGCACTGATGGTGTCGGCACCAAGCTGCGACTCGCGATCGAGACCGGCCGGCACGACACCATAGGCATTGATCTGGTAGCGATGTGCGCCAACGATGTCATCGTGCAGGGCGCCGAGCCGCTGTACTTTCTCGACTACTATGCGACCGGCCATCTGAACGTGGAGGTCGCCGCCACGGTCATCAAGGGCATTGCCGAAGGCTGCGTGCAGGCGGGCGCGGCGCTGGTGGGCGGCGAGACCGCCGAGATGCCCGGCATGTATCACGGAGAGGACTACGACCTGGCCGGTTTCTGTGTCGGCGTGGTCGAGAAGGATGCCATCATCGATGGCAGCCGAGTCGGCGCAGGGGACGCGGTGATCGGGCTTGCCTCCTCCGGCCCGCATTCGAACGGCTACTCGCTGATCCGCAAGCTCGTCAGTCTTGCCGGAGCGAGCGCCAGTACGCAGCTCGCGGGCCTGGCACTGTTCGATCAGCTGCTGGCGCCGACGCGCATTTACGTGAAGTCGCTGCTGGAGCTGATCGGTGCGCTGCCGGTGCATGCGCTGGCGCACATAACCGGCGGCGGGCTGACCGACAACATTCCGCGCGTGCTGCACGCCGGGCTGGAAGTGGTGCTGCAGCGCCAGTCGTGGCCGCAGCAAGCGGTATTCGAGTGGCTGGCACGCACCGGCACGATCGCAGACGCCGAGATGCATCGCACCTTCAACTGCGGCATCGGCATGGTGGTAATCGTGGCTGGCGAACGGGCGGACGAGGCAATGGGCCTGCTGACCCAGGCCGGCGAACAGGCCATGCTGATCGGCGAAGTCAGGCGCGGCGAGCGCGGCGTGGTCATCGAAGCATGAGCGCGACGGCCGCGCGCCGCGCGGGCGCGGCGTTGTCGCTGCTGGCACTGTCCATCGCCGTCGCCAGCGTGAGCCGCGCCGCCACTGATGCTCACGATGAACTCAAACCATTCCAGGCATCCTATAGCTGGAGCTGGCACGGCGCCACGGTCGCAGTTTCGACCCTCGAGCTGCAGCACGTCGCCGCTGACAACTGGATCTACAGCTCGACCAGCGAGCCGCGCGGGCTCGGTCACCTCTATCCCATGCGCCCGGTGCTGCGCAGTAGCCTGCGCATCACCGACCAGGGGGTACAACCGCTGAGCTTCAAGGCCGGCGGCAGCGGCGACAGCCATAACGCCGATGTCAGATTCGACTGGAGCACCGGCCGTGCCACGGGTGTGTACGAAGGCACTGCGATCGATATGCCGATCAAGCCCGGGATCCAGGATGACCTGTCGGTACAGATCGCGATGATGCTCGAGCTGCTGCACGGCAGGACGCCCGATCAGCTGTCGATGATCAGCAGGAACTCGGTGCGTGAATACCTTTACCGGCGCGAGGGCACGGACAGCCTCGCCACCCCGCTCGGCCAGGTCGATACCGTGATCTACAGCAGCCAGCATCCGGGCTCGCCGCGCGTGACGCGCTTCTGGTGCGCGCCGGCGATGGGCTTCCTGCCGATGCGCGTTGAGCAGAAGCGCCTCGGCAAGGTTGAATGGATCATGGAGATCCGCAGCATCAAGCTGAATTGAGCGATTCAGGCCTTCGGTAGCGTGACCCCCTTCTGTCCCTGGTACTTGCCGCCGCGATCAGCATACGAGGTCTCGCACACCTCGTCCGACTCGAAGAACAGCATCTGAGCCACGCCTTCATTGGCATAAATCTTCGCGGGCAGCGGTGTGGTGTTGGAGAATTCCAGCGTCACGTGGCCTTCCCACTCGGGTTCCAAAGGCGTTACGTTACATATTATGCCGCAACGTGCGTACGTCGAATTATGGACGATTAAATTATTCGCGACGAAGTTATGCAGATTCGGCACCGAGATGTCGAACACCTCCTCTACACCTGCAGACTCGATTGTCTCTACCACGTCCCACACCGGGCCGCGAGTGAGCGGGTCGACGCATAAGTCCCCGGTTCTCTTTGCGACCCGCACCGCTGCTGCCATCGGTACCGATTGCTCGGTATTCGCGTAACTATCGAGTGCGGTCAGACTCATGCCACCGACGTGAGCGGCGGCACTCAAAATGCGCCACGCCCGCGGGGGCAACGTATCGAGATTACTTCGCTGCCATGGCTTCGCGCGAATCATCGACAACACTGCCATATCGAGGCGCCGTTGCTTTATTGAGTCCGGCGTGAAGCCAATTTTGTCCACAAAACGCTGTACCTCAATCTTGTCTGTGATCTGAATTGAACAAGCCAGGGTACCGAAAGCTGTCATCTTTTCCCGGATCAGGGAGAAAATTCCAAACCTCAACAACAGATGGTGTACGTCCTCGATAAGGCGCCGCGACCTCGAGACGTACTCGAGAAATATAGACTCGCCTGAGATGAATGCACCTCCGTCACCGGCGAATAGTGCCTGCAGAAATAGGCGCACCGATTGCTCTGGCGCCATGAAGATCGATTGCGGGACGAATTTCTCGCCCGACTTTACGTTCAAGCCGTAACTCTTCAGCCAGCGATGCGCACGGTTGGCTTCGGGAACGCCTCCGCGGCCGCGATGGTTAACCAGGCGAAAGCCGTAGCGCCCGTTATAACTAACCTCACCCATGCCGGAGGCGGCTATCGAGTCTTTCAATAGGCGTTCCAGCGCCGGATCACAGGTCGTAAATGTCGGGCTCATTCCTGGTGCGTCGCAATGACCTTCTGAAATCATCAACCCCAGTAAGCTCGCCTCCCAATCTGGAATTGGAGTTTTGCCGAACACCGGAATGTTGCGGGCCACGGCTATGCGGTCGCCAGGTCGCAAATCGCTCAACGCTCTCCATTCGTTGAGCATTCGAAAGGGATGGTTGGCCGTGGCGCGAATGCGAAGCCCAGCCCGGGTGCGAAGCTCGAACACCTCCTTTCTGCCCTGCGGGATAAAGGCGGAGACCTTGGCGGACTTGAGTCGCCAGCCATCGAGCGCCAGGGTCGACTTGCCAAACCGCATGTCAGTTATCGGGATGTAGGCTCCAGTCTCCGCGTCGACCACACGTGTGTCGCCGGTGACGCACTTTCCGAGGCACACGACGAGCACATTGCGCGGTATCCGGAAATACTCCACCGTACGGGCAAGCGCAAACGAATTCGGCGGAATGATGCAGACGTCCGCAGAGAGATCGACGAAGCTTTTTTCGTCGAACTGCTTCGGATCGACGATGGTGGAGTTGATGTTGGTGAAGATCTTGAACTCGGGGGCACAGCGCACGTCGTAGCCATAGCTCGAGGTGCCATAGGAGATCACGCGCCCGCCCGCCCCTTCGCGCACCTGGCCCGCTTCGAACGGCTCAATCATGCCGTGCGCGCGCGCCATGCGACGGATCCATTTATCTGATTTTATGCTCATGCCCTGCCGCTCATGTACTGACGGTCGTCAGGTGTCTTCGACGACGATTTTCGGAAACACGGTGCTGCGATCGCGCGCGCGCCGCGCCAGCGCCGCCGCCGCGCGCCTGGCGGCTTCGATGTAAGCCTGCGCGCGCGCGCTGTCGGGTTCAGCCACCACCGTCGGGCGGCCGCTATCGGCCTGTTCTCGGATCCTGGCATCGAGCGGCAGCTCGCCCAGCAGCTCAACGCCATGTTCGGCGGCCAGGCGCGCCCCGCCGCCCTCGCCAAAGATGTGCTCCACCTGACCGCAACCGGAGCACACGTGCAGGCTCATGTTCTCGATGATGCCGAGCACCGGCACTGATACCTTTTCGAACATCGCCAGTCCCTTGCGCGCATCCGCCAGTGCGATGTCCTGCGGCGTGGTGACGATGATCGCCCCGGCCACCGGGACGCGCTGCGCCAGCGTCAGCTGGATGTCGCCGGTGCCGGGGGGCATATCGACCACCAGGTAGTCGAGTTCACCCCAGTCGGTGTCGCTCAGCAGCTGCGACAGCGCCTGCGTCACCATCGGTCCGCGCCACACCACCGCCTGCGCCGGGTCTACCAGGAACCCTATGGACATGGCCGCCAGGCCATGGGCCTGCAGCGGCTGGATGCGCTTGCCGTCCACCGAACTCGGGTGCTGCCCCGTCAACCCCAGCATCAGCGGCTGGCTCGGCCCGTAGATGTCCGCGTCCAGGATGCCCACCTGCGCGCCGCCGGCCGCCCAAGCCAGCGCCAGGTTCACCGCGACGGTGGATTTGCCAACCCCGCCCTTGCCGCTCGCCACGGCCACGATATTCTTCACGCCCGCGAGCGGCTTGAGACTGCGTTGCACGGCATGAGGCACAATGCGACTGGACAGTTCGAGCGTCAGCGCCACGTCCAACCCAGCCGCAGCCAGGTCCCGCTGCAGCGCCGATTGCAGTGCATGCGTGTAGCCAACGATGGGGAAACCGAGTTCAATTTTTACCAGCACCCGGTCCGCATCCAGCGCGACTGTGCGCACCGCATGGGCTTGCCCCAGAGTCTGCTGCAGATAGGGATCGACAAAACTGTCAAGCGCCGCGCGTAATTTAGCCTCGGAAATCGCCATGATTACAGTCACCGTGGACCAGGCAAGAACGGCCGTCGCGCCGGGCAAACATGGCATAATCCCAGCTTGCTTGGAACCACTCGGCCAATGGAAAGTGCGGGCAAGGGACTGCGGTAGCAGCAGCCCCTATCTACAACATTAACACGGCGGAATGAGTTTTTTCACTAACCTGCGGGCTGACCGGCTGATCGAGCAGATCAAGTCGTCGACCAATCTGATGGGGCCTGAAACGCAGAAGGCCATCGCCAAGCTCAAGGATGCCGGGCCGGGCGCGATCGACGCCGTCATCGCCGCGCTGCCGGAAGCCGACAAGCACGCGACCGTGGCATTCGTCGATGTGCTGGCGACACTAGCGACCGCAAAGAGTTTCCCGAAGTATGTCCAGGCCCTGGTCCAGGGCAGCCCGCGCTCGATCGCGGGCGTGGCCTGGGCACTGACCAGCAGCCGCGGCTATCCGCCCAACCTGCTGCTCGATGCCCTGGCCACTCCAGGCATCGCCAAGTCCGCGCTTCTGGATGTCATCAATGGCCAGCGCGCGCGCTTCTCGATCCGCGAGCTGCTCACCGCGGCTTACGCCCAGGAGCCGAACGAGAAAGCAGCGCTGTTTCGCATCGTTGCCGAGGCGGCCGATGAAGCGGCACTGCCGGAGCTGATCAGCCGATTGCAGGGCAAGGATCCGATCGCGCGGCTACATATCATCAGCGTGCTGGCGCGCTTCAATAAGCCCGAAGTGCAGCGTGCGCTGCAGGGGCAGCTGTCCGACAACAACAAGATGATCCGCTCGGCGGCACTGGGGGCGCTGGCGAAAATGGATGGCCCGATCGAGGTCGCCAAGGTGACCGCGCTGCTGCGTGATCCGGAGATGGAAGTGCAGAACCGTGCGGTCGAGGTGCTGCAGCGGGCGCGCGATCCGGAGACCATACGCCACCTGGTGCCTATCCTGAAAGACGAGAACGAGCAGGCGCGGCGCGCGGCGGTCGAGGTACTGAACGAGGTCGGCGATGCGCGCTCGGTCAAATACCTGCTGGAGGCAATCAAGGACGACGACTGGTGGGTGCGCAGCCGCGCCGGCGATGCACTCGGCAAGATAGGCGGCCCGAAGGTCATTGATGCCGTGCTCGAGCTGGTGCGTGACAAGGATGAGGATCTGCGGCGCGCTGCGATCGAGATCCTGAACCAGACCAAGGACGAGCGCGCAATCAATCACCTGATCGATGCGACCAAGGACGCGGACTGGTGGGTCAGTGAGCGCGCGGTTGATGCGCTGGCCGAGATCGGCAGCAAGCTGGCGGTGCCGCGGCTGTACGAGATGTTGCAGACTGCCAACGCACGCGCACTGCCAGTGGTGGTGCGAGCGATCGGCAAACTGGGCGACGAAAAGGCGCTCGACCTGCTGGCGCAGATGCTGGCCCGCACTGAGAAGGAAATCCGGATCGAGACCATACAGGCGCTGGCAAAGCTGGCCGACGAGCCGCGCGCCGAGCAGATCCGGGCGCAACTTCAGGCCCAGAGCCAGAATCCCGACGCCACCGTGGCGCGTGCCGCGGTACGCGCGATGACCGAACTCGAGGTGCGCTTCTCCTCCGGCGTCACCATGGCCACTTCCGTATCGCCCGCGGCCAGCACCCATCCGGGCCGGCCGGCACGGCCGGTGGAACCGGCGCGCACGTTGCTGATTCCCGAGCGTGACGTCGCCAAGGTAGTCGCGCAGGTGGCCAACTCGAGCGCACCCAAGCTCGACATCAACACCCTCAGCCCCGGTGACATCATCGAGGGCCGCTACAAGTACATCGAGCGTATCGGGCGCGGCGCCTTCGGCACCGTGCTGCTGATGGAAGACACCGTGGTCGATGAGCGCCTGATTCTCAAGTTCCTGAACCCGAATGTGGCGCAGGACGAGGAGATTATGAAGCGCTTCGTGCACGAGCTGCGCTACTCACGCAAGATCACTCACCGCAATGTCATCCGCATCTACGATTTCCTCTACATCCAGGGGTTGTACGCAATCTCGATGGAGTTCTTCCCGTCGCACACCCTGGGCGCCGAGATCGTCAACGAGAAGCCGATCGAGCTCAAACGCGCGCTGCAGTTCGGCATCGACATCGCCACCGGCATGACGGTCGCGCATCAGGTCGGCATCGTGCACCGGGATCTGAAGCCCGCGAACGTGCTGATCAACGACGAGGCGCTGCTGAAGATCGTCGACTTTGGTGTGGCGGCCGCGCAGCGCGAAGGCGACACCCAACTCACCAAGACCGGCTATGTGATTGGCTCGCCGAAGTACATGGCGCCGGAGCAGATCCTCGGCCGCAAGGTCGATGAGCGCGCCGATGTCTACGCATTGGGCGTCATGATGTACGAGATGTTGACCGGTATCCCGCCCTACTCGCGCGGCGATCACATGGCAGTGATGTACCAGCACGTCCAGGGCAAGGCGCGCGCACCGCAGGAGATCAATCCGACGCTGTCGGCCAACCTGGCCGAGGTCGTGGTCAAAGCCATGGCAGTCGACAAGGCCAAACGCTTCCAGACCATGGAGGAATACCGCAGCGCACTGGAGCGGTTCCTGTAGACTTGCCTGCGCGGCGGCGGGTCATTTTGACCCTCCGATCGGCCCCGCTGCCCCATATCCGGCCAGGTTCGTGCGCTGGATCAAGGTTCAAGCCGCACGCCGTTGATACAGCAACGCTTACGGCGTATAGCTCTGTCCTTTAATGAATGGCGGGGCCGGCTGAAAACTATGAGGAAACAGCAACGTGGCGCGCATTGATGCGTTCCTGAAACTCGGCACTCAGCAGGGCTGTTCGGACATCCATCTGGCCGTGGGCGTGCCGCCAATGCTGCGCATGAACGGCGACCTGGTGCCGATCAAGTTCCGCGACCTGCGCGATACCGAGCTGGAAAGCTACATCACGGAGGTACTGACGCCGAACCAGCAGGATTACTTCGCGCGCGGCAATGACTTGGACTTCTCATACGTGGCATCCGAAGGCGGCCGCTTCCGGGTCAACGTGTTCCGCAAGGACACCGGCATCGGCGCCACCTTCCGCTCGATACCGTCCGACATTCCAAGCCTGGTCAAGCTCGGTCTGCCGCCCGTGGTCACCAAGTTGTGCGACTACCATCAGGGCATGATTCTGGTGACCGGCTCGACCGGCACCGGCAAGTCAACCACGCTGGCAGCGATGATCGATCTGCTGAATTCCACCCGGCGGCTAAACATCATCAGCCTTGAGGATCCGATCGAGTTCGTACACCGCAGCAAATCCAGCCAGATCATCCAGCGCGAGCTTGGTACTCATATTCCAAGTTTTGCCGAAGGCGTGCGCGCCGCGATGCGCGAGGACCCGGACGTGATCCTGGTCGGCGAGCTGCGCGATGCCGAGACCATTCGCATGGCGATGACCGCCGCCGAGACCGGTCACCTGGTGCTCGGCACGCTGCACACCACCAGCGCGGTCAAGACCATCGACCGGCTGATCGATGCGCTGCCGGCCGAAGAGCGTGAGCAGACCAAGAGTTTCCTGTCGCAGAGCCTGCTGGCCGTCGTGACCCAGATCCTGGTCAAGACCAACGAGGGCCGCGGCCGCAAGGCGATAGTAGAGATCATGATCATGACCAAGGCCATCGCCAAGTTGATCACCAGCGACCAGACGCACCAGATCCCGAGCCAGCTGCAGATGGGGCGTGAATTCGGCATGCAGATGTTCGACCAGGCATTGCTGCAGGCGCTGAACGCGCGCGAGATCGACCCCGATGACGCCTATGTCTACGCGTCGGATAAGCGCCTGTTCCAGAAGTTCGTGACCGATACCAGCATCCTGCCGCGCATGGACAGTACGCTGACGACGCAGCAGAGCGGCGGCTGACGATCAAAGCACGGACGCTTGCAGCATGGCCCAGATAGATCAATTCCTGGAAGAGGTGCTCAAGCGGCGCGGCTCGGACCTGCATTTCATTGCCGCCGATCCGCCGCGCATCCGCATGAACGGCGAGCTCTCGCCGCTGCGCGGCGAGGTGCTGACGGCGGAATTTGCCAAGGAAACCCTGTACGAGATCATGCCGCGCAAGGCGATCGAGCGCTTTGACGCCAAGGATGGCGCCGACTTCGCCTACACACTCCAGGGCAAGGGCCGCTTTCGCGTCAACATCATGCGCCAGCTCAACGGCATGGGGGCGGTGTTCCGCGCCATCCCTTCGCAGGCGCTGACGCTCGATCAACTCGACATGCCGATGGCAGTCCGGCAGTTGTGCCACGCCGTCAGCGGACTGATCCTGGTGACCGGCAAGACCGGCTCTGGCAAGTCCACCTCACTGGCGGCGATGATCGACGACATCAACAAGCGCATTAAGGGCCACATTCTCACGGTCGAGGACCCAATCGAGTTCGTGCATGCACGCCGCAATTGCCTGATCAGCCAGCGCGAGATCGGCGTGCACGCCCCGAGTTTTGCGGCGGCCCTGCACTCGGCCCTGCGCGAGGATCCGGATGTCATCCTGGTCGGCGAGCTGCGCGACCTGGAGACGATGAGCATGGCGGTCACGGCCGCCGAGATGGGCATTCTGGTGATGGGAACGCTGCACACCAACGGCGCCGGGCCCACCGTCGACCGGCTGGTCAACGCCTTTCCCGCCGACAAGCAGTCGCATGTGCGCACCATGCTGTCGACCTCGCTGCGCGGCGTGATGTCGCAGCAGCTGCTCCGAAAGGCCGACGGCAGCGGTCGCGTCGCCGCGATGGAGATCCTGATCAATACCCCGGCAACGGCGAACCTGATCCGCCAGGGAAAACTCGACCAGCTGGAAAATGCCATGCAGACCGGAGGCGCGATCGGCATGCGCACCATGGACAGCGCGATCCAGGCGCTGCTCGACGCCGGCGCCGTCAGCGGCGCCGAGGCCTACAGGAAGGCCATCAACAAGGCCAAATTCGAGCCGTTCAAGGACCAGAACTGACGGCGCAGCCGCGCCCGACTTATCGCCTAGGTATCGCCCCCGGCTCGCAGCCCAGCCGCCCCGTTCACGCCTGCTCAGTGTCCGGCGGCCACGCGGTTGACAGCGCGTGCGATAATGTTTCCTTTGCGATAGCTGCACGCTCGAATATGGCACGAAAAATCCTCGTCACCGGCGCCCTGCCCTACGCCAACGCCTCGTTGCATCTGGGTCACATCATGGAGGCGGTGCAGACCGACATCTGGGTGCGCTTTCAGAAGATGCGCGGCAATGACTGCATCTACTGCAGTGCCGAGGATGCGCATGGCACCCCGATCATGATCCGTGCGCAACAGGAAGGCATCACGCCCGAGACGCTGATCGCGCGCACCGCGGCCGAGCATCGGCGCGACTACGCCGGCTTCCTGATCGGCTTCGACCATTTCCACACTACTCAGTCGCCGGAAAATGTGCGCTTCACAC